>Ga0315287_10007394_pt1 | contig 11012 bp, 11 predicted proteins | sample YL17G11_0_MG_FD_205037 | JGI IMG/M metagenome (GOLD analysis project Ga0315287, IMG submission 205037) | Sediment microbial communities from Yellowstone Lake, YNP, Wyoming, USA - YL17G11_0 | ecosystem: Environmental > Aquatic > Freshwater > Lake > Sediment | place: USA: Wyoming | collected...
ACATGTGCTTCGAGTGCTACCAGCAGCTGGGCGGGCAGATGCCCGAGGGCAAGAAGGTCCACATGTGCATCCCGCCGGAGAAGATGGCAGAATTGTTCCAGCGCTATCTGGACAACACCACCGGTCGGGCGTTCGAGGAACTGTGGAACGCGGAAAAGAAAAAATTGAAAGAAATGTCCAAGCAGGAAGTGGGGCAGGCGTGCTTCTTCGAGGGCGCCCGGTTCATGTACTCCTTCATGCAGAAGATGTCGGCGGACCAGGCACAGGAAGGCGGTCCGGCCGAAGGCGAGCCGCAGGAGAAGAAGGAAGAAAAGAAAGAGTGAGGTGGAAGCGGAAACGCGAGACAGAAATGGACGGGAATCCGGAACCGAGTGGAACCGGAGACCCGAAACGGAGCGGAATGGATGAAAAAACCGGCTAAAGTCCTCGTAATCGGCAGCGGCCCCATAGTCATCGGCCAGAGCGCGGAGTTTGACTACTCCGGTGCACAGGCATGCAAGGCGCTGCGCGAGGAGGGCGTGCAGGTCGTCCTGGTCAATTCCAATCCCGCGACCATCCAGACCGACAAGGACACCGCGGATATTGTTTACATCGAGCCGCTCACCTGGGGCGTGCTTGAAAAGATAATCGAGAAGGAAAAACCGGACGGCATCATCGCTACCATGGGCGGCCAGACTGGTCTCAATCTCTCCATGGAGCTCCACCGGAAAGGGATACTCAAGAAGAACAATGTGAAATTCCTCGGGACCGCGGGAGAAGCAATCGACCGGGCGGAATCACGTGAACAGTTCAACCGCTGCATGGAAGAGATAAAAGTGCCCATCCTTCCGGGCGTGGTCATATACGACGTTGAGAGCGGGGTGAAGGCAGCTGCGAAGATAACCTATCCGGTGATTGTGCGGCCGTCCTTCACGCTGGGCGGAACCGGCGGCGGGATGGCGTACAGCGAGGAGGAACTGCGGAAGACGCTCGAACTCGCGCTGCGGCTCAGCGCCACCGGCGAGGCGCTGGTTGAGAAGAGCGTGGTGGGCTGGGGCGAATTCGAATACGAGGTGGTGCGCGACTCCTTCGGCAACAAGCAGATAATCTGCAACATGGAGAACATCGACCCCATGGGCGTGCACACCGGCGAGAGCATTGTTGTTGCACCCTCCCAGACGCTGAGCGATACGGACCACCAGGTGCTACGTGATGCGGCGCTTCGGATTGCCGATGCCATCGGCATAGTGGGCGGATGCAACGTGCAGTTCGCCATGGACCAGGACACTGGAAATTACATCGTCATAGAGGTTAATCCAAGGCTTTCCCGCTCATCCGCGCTCGCATCCAAGGCGACTGGCTACCCGATTGCGCGCGTGGCCACGAAAATCGCGCTGGGGCACACTCTCCATGAGATAAAGAACGCGATAACCGGGACTTCCGCCGCGTTCGAGCCCGCGCTGGACTACGTCGTCGTGAAAATACCCCGCTGGCCATTCGACAAGTTCCCAAAAATCCCGCGCACCATAGGCACGCAGATGAAAAGCACGGGCGAAGTGATGGCCATCGGAAGGACCTTCCAGGAGGCGCTGAACAAGGCGGTGCGGAGCCTGGAAGTGAAGATTCCCAGAGAGATAAATCCGGACGACCATCTCTTCCCTCCGACCGATTTGCGCCTGTTCGCGCTCTTCGAGGCGTTCCGCAGGGGCAGGACCATCGACGACCTGAAAGAAAAGACGAAAATCAACCGCTGGTTCCTCCATAGGATGAAAGACATGGTCGAGCTCGAGGCGAAAATAAAGAAAGAGAAAATGACGAAAGAGCTCATGCTCGAGGCGAAGAGGAACGGGTTCTCGGACGCGCAGATTGCGGCGTTGACCGGCGGCGACGAGCTCGCGGTGCGGAAGCAGAGGAAGGCCTGGGGCATCCTACCCACCTACAAAATAGTAGACTCCTGCGCAGGGGAATTCGCTGCGCTCACCCCCTACTACTATTCGGTATACGAAGGCGAAAATGAAGCAAAGCCCATGGAAGGGAAGAAGATTGCGGTCATCGGCGCAGGGCCCATAAGGATAGGGCAGGGGATCGAGTTCGACTACTGCTGCTCACACGCTGCCTTTGCATTGCGCGACCTCGGCTGCAAGAGCATCATGATAAACAACAATCCCGAGACCGTGAGCACGGACTTCGATTCCAGCGACCGGCTCTATTTCGAGCCATTGACCTTCGAAGACGTCATGAACATAATAGAGAACGAGGCGGCCGACGGAGTGATTGTGCAATTGGGCGGCCAGACCAGCATAAACATCGCGGAGATGCTGCACAACGCGGGCGCGAAAATCCTCGGCACGCCCATGGACGGCATAGACATCGCCGAGGACCGCGAGCGTTTCCGCGAACTGGCGAACAAGCTAGGAATCGCGCAGCCGGCCAACGGCGTCGCCACCAACGAGGTGGAGGCCCTGGAAGTCGCGGCGCGCATCTCCTACCCGGTGGTGGTCCGGCCGAGCTATGTCATCGCAGGCCGTGCGATGGAAATAGTCCACAACGAGACCGAGCTCCGCAGCTACATCCAGGATGCGGTGGAAGTGAGCATGAAGCGCCCGGTGCTCATAGACAAATACCTCGACAACGCCATAGAGTGCGAAGTGGACGCGGTCTGCGACGGCGAAAAAGTGTTCATAGGCGGCATCATGGAGCACATCGAGCCCGCGGGCGTGCATTCCGGAGATGCCAACATCGTGCTTCCCTCGATACGCCTCACCGAAAAGGACAAGAAGACAATCACAAGCCACACGGAAAAGCTGTCCAAGGCGCTGGGCATCATCGGCCTGGTGAACATCCAATATGTGGTGAAGGAAGGCACGGTCTACATCCTCGAAGCAAACCCGCGTGCGAGCCGCACCGTGCCGTTCGTCAGCAAGGCAATCGGCATCCCGTTGACGAAGCTGGCGGTGCGCACCATGCTTGGCGAAAAACTGCCCAACATGACGCCGAAAATGAGCCACTATGCGGTGAAGAGCGTCGTATTCCCGTTCCTCAAGCTCCTCGGCTCTGATTTGCGGCTCGGGCCGGAGATGCGCAGCACCGGGGAGACGATGGGCATCGGGAAATCGTTCGAGATGGCATACTACAAGGCGCTGCTCGCCGCGGGCATCCGGCTTGAGGATGGAAAAAAGCACAGCGCGTTCCTCAGCGTCCGCGACGAGGACAAGAAGGACATACCGAAGCTCGCAGCGCTCCTCAAGAAGCTCGGCTTCTCGGTCTACGGCACCATGGGCACGGTTGGCTCGGTGGAGGGCTCCATCGCGATACCGAAGCTCGGCCAGGGCCATCCGGACGTGGTGGAGCTCATCGAATCCGGCACAATCACGCTTGTCATAAACACCCCGACAAAAGGAGGGCGCTCGCACACCGACGGATTCAAGATGCGCAGGGCGAGCCTCCAGAGCGGTATCCCGTGCATAACGACCATGAATACCGCGTTCGAATTGCTGAAGGCGATGGAATACCTGCAGAAGAAGGAGCTGGAGCTCGAGCCGGTGCACACGTACTGGCTCTAGAAGCAAAGTTTTATATATTTGTATCCACATATATATTTGTATGAGCAATATTACACTATATCTGCCGGATAACGTCAAAAAAGAAGTTGACGTGCACAGTGACGTCAGATGGAGCGAGGTCGTGCGTCAGGCCATCATAAACAAGCTCCGGGAGCTGAAGAAATTAGACCTCCTCAGGAAATACGTGGAAAAGGAGCCATTTGCCCAGGAAGATCTCAGATGGATGGACGAAAACGACTGGCATCCGGTGGATGAGCGGCAAATGAAGCTGGGTTTCATCAAAGAGGTTGAGAAACGGAGCAAAGGCCGGATTATCAAGGCGAAGCGCGTGGGCGAGCTTTTCGAGTGAGTGCATGGCATACAACCTCGAATACAGCGAATCCTGCAAAACCGATATCCGGAAACTCTGCCATAGGAATAGTGTTTTGGAGAACGCCCTCCGGAAGAAAATAAACCAGATTCTCGAGATGCCCCAGCATTTCAAGCCTTTACGGGCACCGCTCCAGAACCGAAGAAGAGTCCACATAATGAACTGTTTTGTGCTGATTTACGAGGTCATCGAGGAAACGAAATCCGTGCGACTTCTGAAATTTTCCCACCATGATGACGCATATTAAGCCCTCTAAATAAATACCCGGAAAAGAAGCAGGAGCGTCGGCACTATTATCGCGCCCATGAGGTTCGTGCGCTCGACCCCTAATTTTATCGTCAGCCATCCCAACGCGCCGCCGATTGCCAGGATTACAAGCCCGAGGAAGCCGTCTATTATGAGCGTCATTGCCACGAGATAGAATAGCAACACCGCATTCATTCGGGAAAAATCCAGCGATGCGAGTTTTGCGGCGTGTTTCCTTATCAGATAGACCACGGCGACCGCAATCGCCATGCTCAGGATGAACAGCGTCAGGATGAGCAGCAGGTTCTCCCCCACGTCCATATATTCCGCGAGCCATGCGGTCGCGCCCACCCTCGCCTTGCCTATGGACGCGGCGGTGGCGAGCGAGAAAATTGACTGGCTGACCGAAATCGCGCTTATCGCAGCGAGATAGCCGAGTGTATCCATCCTCATGAATATGGTTGCGAAGGTTGCCACCTGGGACGGAGAGCCCACGCCGGGAATCAGATCCGCAGCCATGCCCAGGAGCACGCCGACCAATGTGAATTTCACGAATCCGAATCCGATGGCGCTCTCCTTCTGCTCCGGAACGCTGCCCTTGCTGTAAACCATGATGGCGGCGACCGCGAACATCCCTGAGAATAGCGGGAGGAACGGGTCCTCCATGCCGCTGTTGAGCGAGAAATGGCCGAGAATCCCGGCGAGGATGAAGATGAGCGTTGCGAGCGGCGGATTTTTGCTCCGAAGTAGTAGTACGAGTGAGATTGCGAACAGGATATATTTCATATGCTCCCGGATGGCGCCGTAAACCAATGGAAACAGGTCGAGCGATGGCAGGAACAGCGCGGTTGCGAGCAGGGCGGAGATTATGCAGGAGAAAATGACTGTTTTCAGGGCGGCGAGCCCCTCGCCTTGAAGTACCATCCTCTGGCCCGGAAGGATTGCGACCACGGTGTTCGGTTCCGGGATGCCGAAGAATATCGAGGGAATGAAGGAGACGACCAGGCTGGCCGGATAGAGCGCGATTATCAGCAAAGCGAGCGTTTCCGGGTCGAGCGGCAGTGTGGAGAGCGCCGAAATCACGGTGTTGGGATGCAATCCGGGAAGAAGCCCGCTGAACAGCCCGAGCAATACTCCTGCACAGAATACGAATCCGTCCATCCCCCAAAACCGAAGCTTATCCGATGGCTACGTTCTTAACCCTGATGTGCGGCCCGCCGTCGCTCACCGGAGCCTCCTGCGCGAACTTGCCGCAGATACCCGGGCTCGTCCCGAAGTCGTTGCCCACGCATTCCACATCGAGCATGGTCTGGAGTATGTTGCCCGTGATTGTCACGTCGTGCATTATCTTTTCTTTCTCTCCATTCTTCACTTCGTAGGCCTCTTCTGCCTTGAACATGAATCCGCCCGAGAAGATATCCACGCTCCCCCCGTTCATGCCCTTCAGGTAAATGCCCTCTTTCACATCGAAGACTTCGTCAAGCTTGCTCTTCCCCTTCTGGAAATAGGTGTTGCTCATGCGCACTATGGGCACCTGTGAATAGCTTCCAGCGCGCGCATGGCCGTTGGGCACAAGCCCGAGCTCGCCCGCGGTTTCGAGCGAATTCAAATATCCTTTCAGCACGCCCCTGGTCACCAACGGCGTCCTTTTCGCCCGCACTCCCTCGTCGTCGTAGGCATACCTTCCGAAATCGTCAGCGGTGGGGTCGTCTGCTATGCTGACAAGGCCATTCCCTATCCGTTTCCCCATCCTGCCAGCGAGAATGGACTCCCGGTCGATGACCGAATCAGCTTCGCACGCGTGCCCCAGTGCCTCGTGGGAGAACACTCCGGTCATCTCCGGGTCGAATATGGCAGTGAACCTGCCTTTGGGCGGGCCTTCGGCCTTGAGCAGCCGCAGCGCCTTCTCCTTGGCTTCGGACGCGGTCTCGAAAACATCTATCTTGCCAAAACCCGCACGTGATGCGGCACGGTCCGCGCCGCGCTGTATCAGGCTTCCGGAGCGGGCAATGCACCCGCATGAAACATATGTGAAAAAACTTTCCTGGATTATCTCCGCGCCGTTGGAGTTGTAGAACTCGCTCCTTGCGGAGGAATCGCTGCACCGTGCGTTCCTCGAAGTTACGTTCGGCGCCCTCATCCCCTTGGAGGCCTCGAGGAGCATCTTCACCTGGGTTTCGCCGTCCACCTGCTGCGCCCGCCCCTTCACCTCTTTCACCGCATCGGGCAGCACGGCTGGCTTTATCCTTCCTTTTCCGAGCCGCGCCAGCCTGTGCGCCTTGGCCAGCAGCGAATCAATGCTCTCGCCAGAGCTGCTGGATGCGAACCCCCAGGAGCCGTTCTCGAGAACGCGGACGCTCACCCCATGGGAAAATCCAGAGGAGCGCTTGACCTCCTCGTCCTTTATTGTGATGAGCGAATCAGAACTGCGTTCCATCCGTAATTCCGCGTATTCATATTTTGAAAGAAGGGCGGAGTGTATCATCTTCACTTCACCATCGCAATCATCCTTTCGACAAGCTTTACATGGAACTGCGGAGTGATCTTGCCTATGCGCTTCACAACCTGCTTTCCGTGGAGTTTTATTATCCCGTCAAAACGCGCGCGGCTTCCTCTCTCAAGGGCGCAGTCGGCATCATTCTCGTTTATGGCAAGGCAGTAATCATCCGCCGCAGTGGTTATGGCCGCCACAAGCACGAAACCCCCTGCGTGGTACCCATCATCTGAAAGAACAACCGCCGGGCGTACCTTGCTTTCCGGAGAATCTGAGAAGAAAACCCTGGCGAGGACGATGTCACGCCTTTTCATGAAGGTACCTCTTCGTGTAGAATGCCGAAGCCCTCTCGTCCGAAGGGTTGTTCCAGTGCGCCTCTATGGTCGCTGCGTTCAGCGGCTCTTCCGAAATTTTCTTCCTTCCGTGCAGTTCCTCGTAGTAACGAGTGATTGCGAGGCGGATGGCTTCGGTCTTGTTTGCGGCAAGGCCTCTCCGTATGAGGTCGTTTATGAATTTTTCCAGCTCTCCAGTTAAATTGAGATTAACGTTCATCCACTCACCAAGTGCATTATAATAGCAGTATAATGGCATTAAACCTATATAAATAGCACTGTCACAGGTACTGCTTGGCCTTCTGGGCGTATTCGACGACTATCTTCTTCTGGTCCCGGTCGTTCACAATGCCGCAGAAGATGTGGTTCTTCATAGGGATTATCACGAGGATGAGGCCGTCCATGGAGACTTCGATGTCCTTCTGCTGGTCCTCCATCTTCTTCATGATTGCGTCCGAGACGTTCGCAACAGAGGCCAGCAGGCCCGAGCTCATCTCGTTGAGCGCTATGGTGGAGTTCACGGTAACCCCGTCCGCCCGCACTATCGCGCCGCCGATGCCGCTTTTCTCCTTCATCTCGCCGAGGATCGCCTCAAGTTCTGCTCCCATAGAATCACTGTATGCTTATTCCTGCAGGCCCGACCGCTATCGGCACCTGGATGTTCAGTTCCGGAATCGTAAGCGCGTATTTCCCGCCCATGTCCATGATTGTGTACTTCTCGTCCATCCCCTGCTCCAGAAGGCTAAGGAGCTGCTTGTCGTGCACTCCCTCGTCCACCAGGTGCAGGGTCGTCGCGTTCGCGCTCTTCAGCCTGCCTTCGATGACGCTCAGGAACTTCTTTATGGAGTCCTTCGGGTTGTAGATGACGAACGTGGAAAGGGTGTCGAAGACCACGCGCACCCGCTTGCCGGAGCTCTCAGTTATCGCTTCGTTCAATGCCAGCGAGATGTCGTTCAATGCGGTCGGCCCGCCAACAACCCGCACCTTCTCGTTCTCCTTCAGCTCCTTGCCCAGGGTGGCGCTGTAGCAGTCTATGAAGCGCACGTTCTCGCCCTTCAGGTCTATGCCCATTCCGGCGGCCTTGCTTATTATGTCGGAGGGCGAGGTGTTTCCGCAGACGATATACGCGTTCTCCCCTGATTCAGCGGCGCCCGCGAAATGGTATGCGAAGGCCGTCTTCTCCATGCCCGTGGGTCCCAGGAGGAGGACGTTTCCCGGGTTCCGGTAGCCGCCTTCAAGGATGAGGTCGAAATCCGCGATGCCCGTGGAAAGGCGGTTCGCCTTCAGGATGGGCATCTCCTCGTTGACTCCAAGCGCTGTTGCCATGGATTCTACTCTGTTACAAGTTTTATAAACGTATTATCCATTCCCCGGGCAACCTCAAAAGTCAAAAATACCCCAGTACCTATCATATCCGAGGCAATGCGAATGAAAGAAGCGGATACCCCCATCGCTCCCTGGCAAGCAGACCTGATGGCATCAGCAATCGTTTTTCTCACGTGTCTCTCCATACCTGCCATCTTCTGCAGCGACGTTTTCTGCTTTGACGACCCTTATTATTATTGGAACATGGTTGATGCGCACCAGGTTCCGGGCACCCAGGGCGCACCGGTGTTCCTTATCATGTCCGCCATTTCAGGCCTATTCGGTTCGGTGTGGGGCATACGCATCACGGCCGCGCTCATATCTGCATTGTTTTTCATTTCCATGCGGAGGCTGTTCCGTGAGATATATTCCGAGCATTGGCTGTCCTGGGCATGTGCACTTCTCGCGGTGCTTTCATTCTGGTGGACCCAGATATCCATGCAGCTATTCAAGAACGAGCTTGGCCTGCTGATGATAGTCCTCTTCGCCTATTTCTTTGTGCGATGGAGAAAAACGAACGCCCGTGGTGCCGCGGCGCTTGCAGCAGTTTCATTCTTTGCAGCTATTCTGTGCCATGCCAGCAGCGGGGTATACCTGCTGGTTTCCCTGAGCATCTTCAGCGTTCTCGAAGGGGCGCGGACTAGGGATTTGCGATTAATAGCCCCTGGTTTCTTAGCATGTGCCGCCTTCTTTTTGGTCAACTACATTCTCAATCCGTTTGGCCTCATGGCGGGCGCAGACTCAGCATACCTGGCATCGCAGTCATTGGCCGCGCGATTCCATATCCTGGAGTACGCCCTCCTGCTAATTCCGGCCGCCATATCCTGGAAATACGGCGGCGGCACGGGCACGATTTTGCTCCCCTCATTCGTCCTCGGCAGCCTTTTGCTGGGCGCGACCGGTGCTGTCAGCCTCGATTGGGCGTGGAGGTTCCTGCTGGACGGCTATTGGGCGCTTCACCTCCTGGCGGCCGGGTGCGTTTTCGGCATTGTGAACTGGCGCAAATCCGGTGCCCCATCTGGGTTCTTGGGATGCCTGGCGAGGCTGCGGATACCTGCCATCATCTGTGCAATCGTCTTCCTTCAATACGTGTGCATGTCTGCGTTAACCCTCATGATTCTCAAGCCGCTCTATACTCACGAGGATATGGGCGTCCTGTCAATGGCGCTTGCCAAATACGCTCCGGACGAGGTGCTGCTCCTGGTTTCGAATTGGGGGTTGGACCAGGTGATTATGCGCGGCGGATATTCCGGTAGCATCGGGTGGGGCAGGTGCCCGGCTGCCGTGGAGCCAGGAAAGAAGGTATGGCTGATTCGTATGGTCGGGTCAGAGGGCGGTCCGGGCAATCCATGCGGGACTGGTGCCTGCCACCCGGAAGGGAGATTCCAGTTCATACCATGCCAATGAGTCCTGGCGGTAAGGAGAATTGAAAAAATAAGATGAAATGAAAAATAAAAATTACGTGAACGAGCAGGGTCCCGCGTCGCCAAGACCGGCTCCTGCACCCGACGTGCCGAGGAGTGCCTTGATTATTATCGGCGCGACTATGTATATTATGGCGCCTATGACGGCACCGGTAAGCATTGCCGTTGCCCAAACCGCAGCCCTCGCCCTCGTTTCGGCACCGAGTATCTGGCCGATTGCATAAACCGTACCTGCCAGCACAATCAGCACCATGGCTGTGATGCCCAGGAACTGCTGTGACATAGTGCACAGCTCCTTGAGCGCCGAAGTCAGCCCGCTCGCGCCGGCTGCTGTCGCAGCGACGATGGATACCAGATTGAGGGCCAATACGACCAATAATGCGTATTTCCCAATAGCGTTTACCTTGCCCATGATGCTGAGGATATTCATTATTTCACACTCCTTGTTGGCTCTTTACTGTACATTAAAATTTAAAAAGGTTTATCCGAGTGCTAACATGGATGATTTCTTCCTTCAGGCTGCCGGAAAACGAGCGCATGTGCATCCTGGCACTTGTCGTGGTCTGTCTGCTCACCCGGCTTCCCATCCTGTTCACCATGCCGTTCGTCCAGGATGAGGGCCTCTATTCCATAATGGTAGAGGAACAGCGGCTCCACCCCGCGCTCATCCCGACGTTCCTCGATTCCCCGGTTAGCTGGAAGCCGCCACTGTTCTTCTGGGCATACGCCGCATTTCCGGAGCTGCCGATTTCCCCGGAGGTGTCGTTCCGCATGCCTTCATTCCTTTTCGGGCTGGCGACTGTTCCCCTGCTTTATTTGTTCCTGCGGAATGCAGGTGCAAGCAAGAATCTCTCCTTCTTCACGGTGCTGATTTTCCTGCTGTCCCTGCCGTCCCTCTACCCCAATGCCGCGCTCCTTACGGACACGCTGCTTTTCTTCTTCATCTGCGCTTCGCTCTATCTATATAGCGAAGAGAAGTTCGGGAACTGGCGTTTCGCCGCGGCCGGCGCATTGGCGTTCTGCGCATTCTTCACCAAGTTGGTGATTGCTGCCATCATCCCACTGCTCGTCCTGGCGTATTTCTACCAAAAAAGGCGGGAGATGCTGCGCAACCGCGTATTCCTCTTTTCCCTTTTCGCGGTGCCGCTCGCGTTCGCGTGCCATTTCCTGCTTTTGGAAACTTCTGCCATGGGCAAGCAGCTCTACCTGTCAGACATCGGCGGCCATCTTGTGGCCCCG
>Ga0315287_10007395_pt1 | contig 11011 bp, 6 predicted proteins | sample YL17G11_0_MG_FD_205037 | JGI IMG/M metagenome (GOLD analysis project Ga0315287, IMG submission 205037) | Sediment microbial communities from Yellowstone Lake, YNP, Wyoming, USA - YL17G11_0 | ecosystem: Environmental > Aquatic > Freshwater > Lake > Sediment | place: USA: Wyoming | collected...
AATCCGGTCCAACCAACCGCTTGAAATGTCCCAAAGTCAACAATGCCTCATAGATTGATGATTCTCTTAGACCTTCCACCTGTTTGACACGTCGATACTCTTCGACCATTTCACCCCAGCTGAAGTTAACGATACTTGTGAACACGTCAGAGTTGAGTTGGGTGTACTTGATGTGGCGGAAATGTTCGGCCAAGTTCTTGTTCGGGAACGCCTTAGCTTTCCGCTTACCCGATTCATACCACCCGGTCCACCATCCTTTGATGCCTTTTCGTTTGTAAACCCATGGCTTTCTCATACTCTCTATTGTATCGGCGGTTTCGACCGCGGAAGTCATTGACGCAAGCATGAGGTGCGCAGGAGGGAGACAAAACGGAGACATAAATAGGCCGGGAGAAATTTCCCTGCCGTAAATCGTTGTTATCTAATGGTTTATGGAAGCCAGCTTTGGGGGGACATAGTACTCCTTATCCGTGTGCCATGACTTGGAGTGAAGATCATCGGGCTTGTTGTGCTATGCGTCTTCGGGATCTGGCCTGGAACCATATCAAAGCTGGCGGCGAGGGGGGCTAATGAGCATGGGAGCTGTCGGTCATGGGGAGCCAAACTCAGGCAGCGTCATTTGCGGCCTTGCAGGGTCAGCATCTTGTCTCGGTAGTATTGAATGATGACGTCACGGTGGCTGAGATCGTGAGATGGAGCATTCGGCTGGTGTACTTGAGGGGCATCGTAATACTGATACGCTTGGGGTTTCGAATCCTTACATCGCCATGCGGAAAGAACAGCTGTCATTCTCTGTACTTCGTCATGGTACTCTGGTGAGCTGTAAAGGTTGTTCATCTCCAGTGGGTCTTTGCGCAGATCGAAAAACAGGTTCTCACTCCGTGGATCCGCGAGGATAAGCATGCTGCTGCCTGATCGAACCATTACCTGCCGTCCTCCATCTGCCTCAGCGAAGATCAGATCGTGACCGCCGCCGGGGTCCTGCAGTGCGCGGCCATGCATCTGTGGTGCCGGCAGGCAGCCAGCTAGCCGGCAAAGAGTCGGGGCGAGATCGATATTGTTGACCATTCGTTGTGAGACTGTGTCTCCCCGTTCATTTCCCGGCCACTTGATGATCAACGGTACCTTGATCAGTGGATCGTACATGTAGTTGCCTTTTAGCAGCATGTGGTGGAATCCCATGAAGTCGCCGTGATCAGCGGTATAGACGACCAGGGTGTCCTCATAGATGCCTTTTTGCCTGAGCAGCCTGAGCATCCGTCCCACATGGTGGTCGATCTGGGAGATGCTCGCGTAGTAGTATGCCATCACCCGTCGCAACACCGGCTCCGTCAACGTGTCGTTGGGAAAATAGCCGCGGCTGTATTTGAGATCGTAATCATAGCACTTGTCAGTCCAGCCCGTCAATATCGAGAGTTTTCCGGGGTTATACATCTTATGCCATGGTGCAGGGGGATCGAATGGGTGATGGGGCTTTATGAAACCCACCATCAGGAGTTGTTGGCCTCTGTTGTCCCATGATCGAAGTGTCTCCATGGCTCGGTCGGCAATCCAGGTAGTGGAATGGTGCTTTTCAGGCAGGTTGGAAACTAGAGCGCCACATGTATCCCAGTATTCTTTTCGTGCGGACTTGCGGTACTCGTCCACCAACTGGTCTTCAAGGTCATTGTGATCCACAAGCCCATGACGCATGAGGTAGCGGTGATAATCATCGTCCCAGCGGCCAGGACCGTCCTGTTCGGCCAACAGCAACTCGTCGAAGCCAACATCGAGATAGGTTGGTGTGAAGTGCATCTTGCCGACCGCCTTTGTGCGGTAACCGGCCGTCCTCAGGATCTTTGGGAATGTTATGATATCAGGAGCAAGCGTGCTGCTATTGGTCCAGCCATTATGCTCGTGGACATACTGGCCACAGAGCAGTGAATAGCGTGACGGCGTACATACAGGAAATGGGCAGAAACTGTTTATGTAACGGACGCCATCGGCTCCAAGCTGATCGATATTGGGAGTCTTGATGTCCGTATTACCATAGGTGCCGAGGCAATCAATCCGGTGTTGATCGACATGTATGACCAGAATATTCGGCTGCCGTGCCGTTGTTTGGCGAGCAGACGACCGTTTCGTCACCAACTGCAACCCAGCGGTTATGCCCACGGCTTTCAGAAAATGGCGACGGTTGAGAATCCAGTTTGTCATGCCTGTAGCTCCTGTCTAACCCGGCCGGACGTGCCGTCTTGGTTTATCGATTCGCATGATTGTCAGTGTAAGAGACGATACTTGGGCCTGATGGCAAAGTCAAGATTACCCGCCTTTGCATGGGTCCTCCTAAGGTGGCGCATACGAACGAGGTAATCTGGGCCTTTAGAGCCTTTATCTCCTTCTCTTTGTCGCCAATATCTTCGAGCGCCGCCTGATACTTGTCCTCTGCGGCTTTCAGCTTCTCAAAAGGGACGTGCGTCGGAGCCAGAAGCGATTTGATCACATCATCCAGTCCCTTGAGGAATGCATCCCGCTTGACGTTCCAGGTCGGTGTGGGCACGCTACGCCCGACCTTGTCTTTCACCACATCAGGCAGTTCGTCAAGGTAACTGGGATTGGTGATGTCCCCGGCCTGTGTAACGGCAAGGGTCGCTTTGAGTCTGCCCTTGTTTGTCGGTGGAACCACCAGGGGAAAGCACGGGAGGCCCATGCCCCACACTGCCCCCAATTCGCATACGCAAAAGAGGCTCGCGAAATAGTTCTCGCTCAACAGCAATATGACCAATCTCGGCTCACAAATCTGCTCCTGCAGATATTCGATGAAGTTGGGCGTGCCGGCAGGTATTCCTTTGCCCTCCAGCGATGTACAGAGGATATTATTGGGGTCCACCGCGCAACCATTAGTGAGAAGGTCCGCCAGCTTGTCTGCCAGCACTTTGTCCTTGGATGCGTGGCTCAGGAATATCGTTTTGTTCTCGATCTGCATGGGCGATACGTCCTCTCAGCTTACCCGATTACGATTGGCCCCTTTTTCAGCTCGCCCAGTAGCTTCTTTTCCGTTTCCACCAGCCAGGCTTTCACATCTTCAGGCGTCTTCAACGTCTGGCTACGCAGATGCAGGCTCTGCGTCTTCGGTTCCAGCAGCCTCGCCGCGGCCATGGCGGCCCGGGCGAACTGCTGGGGCAGTGCATCGGTCTTAGTCTTCCACGCCGGTAGTGGCGTCTGCTCCACCGCGCGGATCAGGTCGGCCTCGTTGCCGACGGACAATACCGGCATCTCGTCGATGCCTTCGCTGGCGAGAATTTGTCTCTGCTGGTCGGTCTTGAGCTTCTTCCAGTTGTCGCTGGCAGTCAGGGCAGCCATTTGTTCTTTGTAGGTCTTCTCGTACTCGCCATGTGCCGCGGTGACGGCAGCGCGGAGTGCATCGACAGCAGCCTTGCGGACGTCCGGCACGGGGTCACTGGCGTCGAGCAGCCGGCGCTCGGATTTCACCGCGTCTGCTTGCTTGCGGAGTTCGTCGGCTCCGGGCATGGTGCCGGCGTGCTTGAGCAGCGTGCAGAGCGTTTCCCACGCCGATTTGCGCTTGGCGGCGAGTTCGGCAAGCTTGCCCCAGTCCTTGGCCTGCTTGGCGAGCGTGTCGTGTTGCTTGAGGATTTCGGCCAGTTGCTCGGCCCCGCCGAAGCCGCGGAGCGTGTCGAGGTGGGCCGTGTTCGGTCGGGCCGGCATGGGTGGCTCGCCGCCGGCGCGGTCGGCCAGTTCCGCCAGGCGGACCAGGAAGACGGGGGCCTTGGCGGTTTCCTCGTTGGGCTTGCAGTCCACGCCGGCATCGTGGAAGAGTTTGCGGAGCTTCATCTTTTCGCGGGCGTTGAGCGTGGCCGTCTCGGTGCGGAAGTCAGTTACAGAAATCTTGGCCTGGTCAAGCTGGCCCTGCGAGAGCATCATGCCCTTGTGCGTGGCGCGGAGGTGGCCCGTCGTGTGAAGCGTGATGAGCGCGGCGTCAACGGCGTCGCGCGGCCAGCCGTAGGGGCTGGCCTCGAAGGCGTCGCGGACTTCCTTGCCACGCTTCCCCGAGCCGACCTCGGAGAGCACGGCCGCACAGACCGGGTGCTTTTCGGGCGCGTCTGTCCAGTCCACCGCGGAAAGGGCCGCTTCGTCGCCGTTCTTGGCGCGGTTGATGACGTTGGCCCAGCGGTTGTCGTCGGCGTCCTTGAAGCTGGGGAACAGCCGGTCGAGAGACGCCTGCGCGGCCGCTTCGACCTTGGCCGCGAGGTTCAGTTCATAGCGCTCGCCGCCACCACCCTGGAAGATCTTCGCGCGGTCGATCACGTCGTTGACGATCTGGTTGCGGGCAGCCTCGGCCGTGGCCATGCGCGTGGCCATGGCGTCGCGGGCCTCGCGGCCTTCGGGCGTGGTGGGCGTGCCTTTGAAGTCGAGCGTGGACTTGGCGGCTTCGTACTCGACGATGGTCTTCTGGAGGTCGCTGGCGCTGGCCTTGGGGATGTAGACATGGATGATCGCGCTGTCGCTGCCGGCGGCGCGGGCGTCGTTGACGACGGTGCCTTCCTTCTCACCCCAGCCGTCGCGGACCCAGACGGGGATGTCGCTTCCGCCGGCCGGCGGGGCTTCGCTACCGAAGTGGACCAGCAGCTTCCGTGGCTCCTTGCACTTGCCCTGCGCGAGCTTGATTCCCTTGAGTGCTTCGTCACACGTGGCGCCGATAAGCGAAGCTCGCTTGCTCGACAGGGAGGTCAAGTCGTTGTTCAGGCGGACCTGGCGGTTGCGAAACTCGCGGTCCCACTCGCTGCTCTCGCGCGTCTAGAGGCTGTATTCTTCGTCCAATTTGATGAGCGTGCCAGCGTCCACCAGCTTCTTGAGGATGCGGGGGATATCTTTGCGAAGCTGTGTGCCGTCGTTGGACAGGTCAGAAACCAGCAGGTCGGCCAATGTCTCCGGGGTAGCTCGAACACCAATGTCCGCGAAAGTGCCACGGGTCTTCTTGTTGATCTCACGGATCAAGAAGATCAGGCCGCAAAGCCGCTGGGCGAGCCGGCCGTCGTCGGTGCCGTCGTCAAGGTTACGAATCGTCTCGTCGATCTCGCGGAGCAGCATGCCGCTCTTCAGAAGATCCGGATGAAGCTGCTCAAAGATGAAGTCCGCCGGGACTACGGTACCGAGCGAGTCCTCGGCTGTCTGGCGGACGGCCTCATGCACGATCTTGAGTTGTGTGCGAAGCTGACTGGCCGTGCCGGGCACGTCCACCGCGCGAAGCACGTGTTCCCAGAACCGCCGGCGGACCGGCAGCAGCGGATAGTCATCCACGATGATGTCGCGGTCTTCGGTGCAGGCGGCGATGCGCGTGCCCGCAAGCTGGCGGTCGATCTCCCCGGCGTGGGCGTTGAGGGTGTCTTCGATAGCCTTTCGTTTGTCAGCCTTCTTGGCCAGGACGACGCGGCGGGTGACCGTTTCCACATCGGAGTCCGAGAGTTCCACTGGGATGGTGAACCGGCCGGTGAGGCGTTGCAGCAGCGGCATGTTGCCGGCCAAGGCGGTCTGGCCCGCACCGATCAGCAGCACCCGGCTGTCAAGTTGCTTGCAGAGGGCCTCGGCGACTTCCTGGACGTCGGCGGAGCGGCCCGGATCGTTGCCGATGAAAAGCTGGATTTCATCAAGAACGATTGTCGTGCAGGGAATCTCTTTACCCAAGGACAACACTTCTCGCACCAGCCGGATGAACTCGCCTGTGGAAAGATCGCCGACGAGGGGGAACTGCGAGCGCAGCGCCGCGCGGGCCTGCTTGAGGTCGGCGGCGAAGTCAGGGTCGGCATCGAGGACGGCCCTGGCAAGGATGGGGCTGACGTACAGGTCGTGGAGTTCGCCAAAGAACTCCTTGCCGGCCGCTTCTACCGCGGCCTTCACCCGGTTGAAGATGCCGTTCTTCTGCAGCCACATGCAGAACTGTGCCTGCGGCAGCGCCTCGGGCAGGCCCTTGGAGGCAAGGATGATGCTGAGCACAGTCAGGCGGACGCTCTCGCCGCCGCCCGAAGGCAGCGTTCCCGAAGCGGCGTGCAGGCCGCCGCTGCGCTTGCCCAGCGTGTCGAGTTCGCGCAGAAGGTCTTGTACTTCCTGCGGCAGCCGGGCCAGGCCGCGGGCAGTCGCGCCGTCCGCGAAGCGGGTGTCCACCCACAGATGCCGGAACACCTTCAGCAGGTGCGACTTGCCACTGCCGTAGAAGCCGCTCACCCACGCCGCCGGCTGCGTCGTTGAGTTGACGTTGCCGAGGTAGGACTCCAGGATGCGGATCAGGCCGTCCTGGTACTGGCCCTCGCACACGAAGTGCTCAAGCTCGTACCGGAGCGTCTCGATTTCTTTGTCGCTTGCGGCCTCGCGCACGGCGGCAACGCCGTCGTTCAGCAGCTTCGATACAGCGGGATCTCGTTGAAAGAGTTGTCGGTTCTTCATTAGTCGTTTACCCCGTTATGGAGTGTGATCGGCACGGCCAGGTAGTTCCAGCCGTCCCTTGCGTCCAAGAGTCGGTAGTTGTTGTCCTCGTATTCGCCGGGGAAGAAGACCACCAGCCGGCCCCGGATGTCCTTGACCACTTCCTTGAGCACGAGCGAAACACGGGTGAAGCCGAACAGGCACGCGACGCCCTGGACGGGGATTACGGCGTCTTCGTCCGCGCCTTCGGCCGTCAGCGCTTCGCGAAGCCGGCCGGCCGCATACTGCACGAAGTCGCTCCGCAGCTTCATCGCCAGCGTTTCCGGTTCCTCGAAGTAAACATCCCGGTAATCCGTGTCCGCCATCCACCGCGCGAAGGTGTCGGTCAAGTCCAGTGGCCGCCAGCGGTGCCCGGTCGAGGTCGTCGCCATCTCGAACAGTTCCAGCCGCGCCCGCAGCTTCCGCTCGTCGGTCTTCGGGTACACCACGAAGATGGCCTTCTGGTCGCCGGCGAGGTTGCGCTGCCACGGCGCGCCGATGTGGCCACGGTATCGAGCCGCGAGTTCTTCGATTCTTCCCATGCGCCTACCACCTTTCGTCCGGGGCCAGAAGCTGCGAGAAAGCCAAGTCGATCACACCACCTGACTGGCTCATGTCCAGGAAGCCCAGCCGCCGGGCGTCCATGGCGAGGTTCATCAATTCACTGATAGAAGCGTCGAGCACCTGCGCCCATAGGGACTGGAAGAGCGCCTCTCCGCGAGTGCCGGCCAAGTGGCCCAGGAGCAAGGCGTAGGCGAGATTTGCCGGGGTCGGAGCGACGCGATGCCGAACCTTACGGCCTCGCCCCTTGAGATGCCCAGATTGCGTCCATGAAGAAGCCGCGTTCCGGACGACCTTGTCCAGTGTGTTCTCGTTGAGACGGTCGCCTACTGCGCGATTAAGCGCATCGGTCATCTGCTGCCGAGCAAGTTCTTCGCCCGGCCGCATCCGCAGGACAGGCGGCGCGCTGGCCCGCAGCAACGGGTCGCGTGCAAGGGCCAGCAGCAGCGCGAGGATTGCCTGACCGTCGCGGGCGGCGTACCAGCATCGCCGCATGACCCGGAACAAGGGCACCTCCTGGTCGAGTGCGTACAACTCCGAGAGCCGCTGACTGGAGAGCTTCCGCGTCGCCGCGGTGCGCTTGTGCAAACAGTTGTATTCGCAGATCGCAGAGAGGTAGTCTTCGCGTGTCGCGTCTGGCCGGCAGTACATGAACACCGACCGGAGTTCATTCAGCATAATGGTCCTGCTCGTGTGCGTGCCTTTCTGGCCCCACCGAAATCCGGCATCACGCAGACGGGCTTCATCATGTTCGGTTTGAGGCTGGAGTTCTCTTGTCGCCAGTGCAGTATCCATAGCCGGATTATAGCAGCTCGCCGGCTGATTTGCCGGCGAAAAAAGAGAAAATCTTGGCCGAGCGTAAGGACTTTCTCGCAGGGAATCGGCAGAATTGACGTAAGTGATGCAGTTGTGTGGACTTGTAATGCAGAGAACACTTTAGAAAAGATCAGAGCTAACGCTGCCTCAGACGAGAACCGCAGCCAGAAAAAGCGGCTGCGGTGAAAAAGGGGGAGAAATCACCCAACATTCAACTCCCAAGCCAGGAGGTTCAACTGAATATCTACTCACAACACGTCTTTTGTTCCTGATTCTCCTGGCAAGACCAGAGCAACGTTCATTGAATCCGTTGCACAATTTTTGACTTCCACATAACCTGCTGTCATTACAGCACTTACGAGATGGGCATTTTTGGCGAATTGGCAGATAACGGGCCCTCTGGTTGTAGTTGAGTTGTAAACTTTTGCTCACGAAAATAGGCAAGCCAAGCGACTACCAGGCGTACATCTTTGGCACGGGTTCAGCAGTTTCACACCGACCGGGGGATCACGTTCAAAGTGGCTGATTATGCTCTTGAGAGAGTGTCGCCGTTTGTTCCGAATCCGATATTGCCTGCCTGGAAACGCCACAAATGTCCACCAATATCGTGAGGTACCACCGAAATATGAACTACGGGTTTTCTACCTTGATGTCGCCTATTAGCACATCGCTATTGCCTGATGCGTATATTCTGAAATCGGATTCTCCGTTTTGACCTCCGGCAAATTTAGCTCGCGGACATGAAACGACCACTGTTTGCCAGCCCGCTGTATTGGAACTGATGATCTCTGTTGAATCCTGATAGCGTCCTGCAAGATTATCAGAATAGTACGAGTCATACTGAACTCTAAACAAATTTTGAGGTTTGCCGTCGCTGTAGTAGGTAATCCGGAGGTTGACGGTCTTGTCGGTATTGCGGAACTTCGATTTGTCCTGCAAAGTGAAATAAATATATGGTCTTGAATCGCATTGTGTGGAAATACACCACCTTCCGTCTTTTTCGATTCGTTTTGCCGAACCATCTCCGCCTGAGTCGGCAACTGACCAGGAGACTATAAGTACGTTTTCATCTCCTGGTTCCGTTTTGGGGATTTGTTCTTCTTGTAATACCATGTGTATATCATCGGCCAGATCCCGGTCGATGAAGGGGCAGGTCAATTCTTCAGCCAGAGGCTGGATAATGGCTTGGGACTCCTTTTCGTTACCGGCTGTTTTTTCTGATTTGGCCATCATCAGGCATATCTCATTTCTATGGGGAGCCAGATCAGGGTCGGGGGCCAAATTATTATAAATTTTACGAAGCGGTTCAATCGGGTCTGAGCTGGAATACTTTTTTGCCTTTTCAAAGAACGTGCAAAGATTTATATATTTTCCTGTCTTTCCCGGCAATTCCTGATTGACCTGCCAACTTTTGTGTGGTTCTGCCTGATACCAATAGGCGGTGCAGTCATAAAGAGTAGGCCTGTCATTGGTAAAATATTTCTCTATTGCTCCTTCGAAAGACTTCAGGAAAGGTACATTATCGGTAATATGCCATCTGTTGACCGACACATGTCCTTTGTTTCCCACATTTATTGTCTGGTTGTGGTAGCAATTTTCAAACGGCGTCGGGTTGCACCATGCATAGCCGAAATAGTCTTCGGATCCGGTTCCAAAGGTTGAAGGGAGTTTTTCGCCATCGATGAAGAATTTTTCATCTCCTTCACCCCACCAGTTTCCTCGTGGGTTCCAGACATGGAGCATAACTCCCACAAAACGGCCGCGGCCGGACATTTTTGACATAGTCCAGTCGATTTCACGTGCCGGATCCAGATCGTCGTCGCGGTGCCATCTGGTGTGGAATCGGCCGAGTGAGTCGATTGGTTTGTTTAAAGGAGCGTGACTAATCTGGAAACTGACTGTTTGTTCGGCATCGCTGTTGTTGGTTAACTCTAACTTTGCACTTTCCTTAAAAGGCATATACCAGTAGCAGTAAAAACCTTCATCGGTCATGCCAATTGGAAGTGAGCTGTATTTATTTACACCTGGTGCCGTTCCAAAGAAATCACCTAGTGGGGTGAATACGCTTGGATTTAGTTCGTTGTCCCATCTTATTCTCAGGACAAGATCTCTTAATATATCGCGGTCTGCGGGTGTTGAAGGCAAGTCCTTTACTTTTGCCTTGATTGCTGTAATTGCTCTGGCGTCACCTATATTGATAACAGTATCTGTTTTGCCCGGGGAGATTGTTATTGTTTTGTTTTCAGTTTTTTCTTCCGGGTGCGACCCTGCCGGGTTGTTCCCGCAGTTACTGAGTAATTGGTCTGCTCTGTCGAGAGCTGTTTTTTCTGTATCAGAAAGTTCACATTTAAACGTTGGCAGTATGGCCCCTTCCGGATAGGTGGTATAGGTGAAGTGGTAGAATTCTCCCCAGCCCGGATCAGCTGTGATCTTGCAGGATTTCTGGTAGGGGATTGGTATATAGCAGTTTGCGCCGGAAGCTACATAGTGGACTAAAGCTGAGCGGGTAAACGGCTCATTTTCTCTGTTGAAGAAACCGGAAAACGGCAGGTCTACCGCCGGTGTGTCTGAGCCATCAAGATAGATCTTTACATGTCCGGTCTCAGGTTTTGCCGACCATATTCTCCAGATGACACCGGGGCCGGTCATCTCGGCTAAAACCTGTCGGCCGTCTTCTTCACGGATAAAACCAGTACCGTCTTCTACATTGGCATACCATTCGATGTATTTGCCGCTTTTATCATCATATCGGCTCCTGCGGTCGTAGCTTGAAAACTGAGCACACTTTTCTCCGAGCTCCGGTAGAACCGCTAGTCTTTCCAAGTCGGTGAGTCGATTGATCAGGTCGACATAAGTTAGTCCTTCTGCAGCCGAAACCAAGGAATTGCAGACAAAGATCACAACTATAACTATCCGAAACCCTTTCATCGTTTTTCTCCTTTACGAACCGATCGTCAGCTCATATCGCCCGTCTTGATTATTCAGCCACTGATTATTTGTTTGTAATTTAGAATTTGTGGGGTTTAGCCAAAATTGAAAGTATCTAACTCTTTATTTACAAGGACTTAATCCTACAACGCCATTTTAGGTTGAAAAATGCAACAACGTATAGCAGATAAATCGATTCCCATCTTACGCAATTGCCTCCGCTTTTTCCTTATATGGCAACGGCGAGAAT
>Ga0315287_10007396_pt1 | contig 11011 bp, 7 predicted proteins | sample YL17G11_0_MG_FD_205037 | JGI IMG/M metagenome (GOLD analysis project Ga0315287, IMG submission 205037) | Sediment microbial communities from Yellowstone Lake, YNP, Wyoming, USA - YL17G11_0 | ecosystem: Environmental > Aquatic > Freshwater > Lake > Sediment | place: USA: Wyoming | collected...
TGGCGGCAACGCCGTCAACAACATGATCGCGGCGGGCTTACGCGGCGTCGAATTCGTCGTCGCCAACACCGATGCGCAAGCGCTGTTGAGCTCGAGCGCCGAACGCCGCATCCAGATGGGCACGCATTTGACCGAAGGCCTCGGTGCCGGGTCCAGGCCCGAGATCGGAGGCGCCGCTGCGGAAGAGGCCATGGCCGACATCAAGGCGCACCTCGCCGGCTCGCATATGGTGTTCATCACCGCCGGCATGGGCGGCGGCACTGGCACGGGCGCTGCGCCTGTCATCGCGCGGGCTTCGCGCGACGAGGGCATCCTCACGGTCGGCGTCGTCACCAAGCCCTTCCAGTTCGAAGGCCAGCGCCGTTTGCGTTCGGCCGAGATCGGCATCGCCGAGCTGCAGAAATACGTGGACACGCTGCTCGTGATCCCGAACCAGAATCTCTTCCGGGTCGCCAATGAGAAGACCACCTTCGCCGACGCTTTCGCCATGGCCGACGACGTGCTCCGCGCCGGTGTCGCCTGCATCACCGACCTGATGGTGAAGGAGGGCCTGATCAATCTCGACTTCGCCGACGTGCGGACCATCATGGCCGGCATGGGCAAGGCGATGATGGGGACCGGCGAGGCGAGCGGCGAACGCCGCGCCATCGAGGCCGCCGAGGCCGCTATCTCCAATCCGCTGCTTGACGACGTGTCGATGAAGGGCGCGAGCGGCTTGCTCGTCTCCATCACCGGCGGCAACGACCTCACCCTTTACGAAGTGGATGAGGCCGCGAGCCGCATCCGCGCGGAAGCCGATCCGGAGGCCAATATCATCGTCGGCGCCACCTTCGACGACGAGCTCGACGGTTCGATCCGCGTTTCGGTCGTGGCCACCGGGCTCGGCATGCTTGGGAACGAGGCCGCGCGCCCGATGGTCAAGGACCGGTCGCTCAGCCAGCGGCTCGCGGGCTTGGCACCCGTGCCGATGGCGCCGCAAGAGCAAGACTATATCGAGCTAAGGCAGCCTCTTCCCAACAATGACGAGATGGGTGAGGCGCCTGTCTGGCGCGCGCCCGGCAATGTCACCATCGAACGGCGTCCTCCGGTGCAAAATACCGGCATCGCGCTGCCGCACAGCGTGGCGACGCAGTGCGCCGCGCCGCAAACGCCGAATTTCGTTCCGGCGCCCCCTGCTAGCGTGCGCCGCACCGTGCGGCGCATGCCGAATATCGATGAGCTGCCGATCGTGGCCCAGAACGAGATCAGGGCTCAGGCCGGCGCAGCTCCTGCTCAGGGTCTTCACGAAGAGAAGAAGCGGATCGGCTTTTTCGAGCGCCTGACCGGCGCACGCCGCACCGAGGATGCACCGGCACCGAAGCGCGAGCCGGAATTCAGCCAATCCTCGCCGGCTCCGAGGCCGCAAGCGGTGGCCGCGCCCAAGGGCCTCAAGATCGAGCGGCCGCGAAGCGAAATAGGCATCGCGTCGGCACCGAAGCGGATGGACACGCCCTCGAGGCTCACCGCGATCGACACGCGCGGGATGAGCGACGAATCAGGTGATTCGGACGATCTGGAGATTCCCGCCTTTTTGCGCAGGCAGGCCAATTAGCGGAGTAACCTTACGCAACAATGGGCGCTCAAGAGGCTGAAGGGTGTCTGAAAAGTGACGTTAATCAAGGCCTTAGTTGGTTACTGAACCGGTAATACATTGAAAGAAACCGTGATTTGTCGGTACCCGAGGCCAGCGTTAAGGTTCGCCATAGATTGATCAGCTTGCCCAAGAAAGACACAAAGAGGTCAAAGGCGCGCAGATCAAGGAGGGCTCGGGATCATAACCCGAGTCTGGGGAACTCATAAAGACGGCGCGGGGGCCATGAAGGGATTTATCGGGGCACGCCAGACCACGCTTGCGAGCGAAATTGCTCTTACGGGCACTGGCGTTCATAGCGGGGCACCTGTTTCCATCATTCTTTATCCTGCGGATGGGGATACCGGCCTTCGCTTCCTACTCTCCAACGGCGAAAATGAAGGCATCGAGATTGCTGCCGATCGGCGCTGGGTCATGGGCGTTACGCTCTGTACCGTGATTGGCGACGGCAATGGCGCCTCGATCGCCACTGTTGAACACCTCCTTGCCGCGCTGCGCGGCCTTGGCGTCGATAATGCTCTGATCGAGATCGACAGCCCCGAAGTTCCGATCATGGATGGCAGCTCCGCCCGCTTCGTCGAAGCCATCGACGAGGTTGGGCTTGTCGAGCTTGAAGCGCCCCGCCGCTTCCTCAAGGTTCTGAAGTCTGTTGTCGTGGAAGAGAACGGTGCCTATGGCGAGCTCACCCCCTACAATGGCTTCCATCTCGATGTCGAGATCGAGTTCGATACGCCGCTGATCGGCAAGCAGCGCATTGAAATCGACCTCAATCCTGGCTCTTTCCGCCGCGAGTTGTCCCGGGCCCGCACCTTCGGCTTCATGAAGGATGTGGAGCGGCTCTGGGCCGCCGGCCTCGCTCTCGGCGCCTCGCTGGAGAACACGGTCGCCATCGGTGACGACCGCGTTATCAACCGCGAAGGCCTCCGTTATTCCGACGAGTTCGTGCGCCACAAAGCGCTCGATGCGGTTGGCGACCTCGCTCTTGCGGGCGCGCCCATCCTTGGCGCTTTCCGCTCGGTGCGTGGCGGCCACAGGCTGAACAGCCTGGTGCTCAAGGCCATGTTCGCCGATCCTGAGGCCTGGACGCTGGTCGAGGCTCCGCGGGCTGGCCGCGAAGTTCGCCACGCCGAGCTCAGCCACCGGCTTGCCGCCGTCAACTTCGCCGCCGAGCGGAGCTAGGCACCTCATAAGCTCATTGGAGATTGCGCCGCTGCGTGCAGGCAGTCCGCCTGCGCGCTCGGTTGGACGTGTGGAGGGCGCTTAACCCAAGCCAAAATGGGCAAAAAAACACCATATTCCCCGCGTTGGTTGCTGCTAATCTGCCGTCTTGCCTGAAGTGGGCTCTACTGGAGCCTTGGGGGAATGTCTTGAGGGGCACGATGTTCGGCCGGAATACCTTCAGCCTTGGCTTTGGCCTAGGGGCGCGCGCCCTCAGCCTTGCTCTGGCGTGCGGCCTGCTCTCGGCCTGCGGCTCCTTCACCAAGACCGACGAGATGGTCTCGACCGACCCGCCGAACGTGATTTACGGCAGGGCCGAGTCGTATCTCGACAAGCATAAATACGGCGATGCCGCCAAGGAATACGAGAAGGTCGACATCAACCATCCTTACTCGCAGGAGGCGCGCCGCGCCATCGTTCTCGCGGCTTACGCCTATTACCAGGAAGGCAAATATGACGAGGCGATCTCCGCCGCCGGTCGCTATTTGACGCTGCACCCCGGGACCAAGGAATCGGATCTCGCGCAGAACATCATCGGCATGTCGTATTACGACCAGGTCCTCGATCCGAAGCGTGACCAGACTAATGCCCGGAAGTCACTCCAGGCCTATCTGACGCTGCTCCAGCGCTATCCCGATTCGCGCTATGTCGCCGACGCGCAGAACCGGGTCCGCGTCTTGCGCGATCTTTTGGCCGCGAGCGAGATGCAAGTCGGCCGCTATTACCTTCGCCACGACAACTATCTCGCGGCCATCAACCGCTTCAAGACGGTCGTCACCGACTATCAAACGACCGAGCAGATCGAGGAGGCCTTGTCGCGGCTCACCGAGGCCTATATGGCGTTGGGGATCGTCAACGAGGCTCAAACTGCGGCTGCCGTCCTCGGCCACAACTTTCCGGACAGCAAGTGGTATAAGAACGCCTACGCGCTCCTGCAGAAAAGCGGCATTCAGCCGCAACAGCACGAAGACTCGTGGATCACCCAGACCTACAAGGGCGACGGCAAGCCCGCCTAGCGCATGATCCCGGAAAGTTGCAGACTTTTCGGACGAGATCATGCGTCAAAGACAGGGACCTAGGGCGAAATCGTGATTCAATCCAACCGGATTTCGCTCTAGCGTAGGCGCCAATGTTAGCTGCCCTGTCGATCCGCGATATCGTTCTGATCGACAAGCTCGATCTCGAATTCGGTGCCGGCCTCTCCGCGCTGACCGGCGAGACCGGCGCCGGCAAGTCCATCTTGCTCGATGCGCTGGCGCTTGCGCTGGGGGGCAGGGGCGATGCGTCCCTCGTGCGGAAGGGAGCCGCGCAAGGCCAGGTGACGGCAATCTTCGAGCCTGAACTATCCCATCCGGTGTTCGCCCTCCTCACTGAAAATGGCCTCGAAGCGGAAGGCGCGGTGATCCTCCGGCGCGTGCAGAGCGCCGACGGTCGCACCCGCGCCTTCGTCAACGATGTCAGCGTCGGCGTGCAGCTCTTGCGGCAGCTCGGTCAGGCGCTGGTCGAGATTCACGGCCAGCACGACGATCGCGCCCTGATCGATCCCTCGGGCCATCGCGAACTGGTCGATGCCTTCGCCGGTCTTGGCGAGGATGCGGCCAAGGTCGAGACGCTTTGGGACCGCTGGAAACAGGCTGAAGCCGAGCGGAACCGCTACGAGGCCGGGATCGCGGCAACCCGCGCCAATGCCGATTATCTGGCCCACGCGCTCGAAAAGCTCCGCGGCCTCGCGCCTGAGGGTGGCGAAGAGGAAGCGCTCGCCGCGCGCCGCCAGCTGATGATGAATGCCGAGAAGATTGCTGGCGAGCTCAATGAGGCGCTCGATGCGCTGCAAGGCGAGGGGACGGCGCAAGCCCGGCTTGGCGCGGCGCTCCGCAGGATCGAGCGCCAGGCGCCTGTTGCTGGATCGCTGCTCGTTCCCGTCTCTGAAGCTCTGGAGCGCGTGCTTAGCGAGACGGAAGCGGCCCGTGCCACCATCGAGCAAGCTCTAGCCGCGACGGCCTTCGAGCCCAAGGATTTGGAGCGCGCCGAGGAGCGTCTATTCGCGCTTCGCGCTGCCGCCCGGAAACACAAGGTCAAGGTCGACGATCTGCCGTCCCTGATGAACTCGCTCGAAGCCGATTTCGTAGCGCTCGACCAAAGCGAGGGGCGCCTTGCCGAGCTCGCCAAGGAGGCTAAAGCCGCCCGCGATGCCTATGAGGCAGCGGCGCTGAAGCTGAGCCGCGCCAGGAAGGAGGCGGCCGCGCTTCTCGACGCGGACGTTACCGCCGAGCTTGCGCCCTTGAAGCTGGAGCGGGCGAGGCTGATCACCAAGATCGAGACTGTCCCCTTTGATGAGGCAGGACCATCCGGCATCGACCGCGTGGCGTTCTGGGTGCAGACCAATCCCGGCACCGAGCCAGGCCCCCTGATGAAAGTGGCCTCTGGCGGCGAGCTGGCGCGGCTCATACTGGCGCTGAAGGTGGTGCTTGCCGCGCGGGGTTCGGCGCCGACGCTGATCTTCGACGAGGCCGACACCGGAGTTGGCGGCGCTACCGCCGCCGCCGTCGGCGAGCGGCTGGCGAAATTGGCGGCCAATGTCCAGGTCCTTGCCGTGACGCATGCGCCGCAAGTCGCCGCCGTTGCCACCTTCCATATGCTGATCGCCAAGGAACCGGTGCGCGGGCCGGATGGCGAGGCCATGGCGACACGCGTGGTCTCTCTTGAAGGCGAGCACCGCCGCGAGGAGATCGCGCGCATGCTGGCTGGCCAGACTGTCACCGATGAGGCCCGCGCCGCCGCCGAGCGGCTGATGGGCCGCCGCTCCGCATGAAGAAGACCAAAGGCAAGGCGAAGCTCGCCCCGACCCTGACGCCGGTCGAAGCGCTCGCCGAGGCGGCGGCAGCAGCCGAGCTCGAACGTCTCGCCGCCGAGATTGCCCATCACGATGCGCTCTATTACCGGGAGGATGCGCCGAAGATCTCCGACGCGGACTATGACGCGCTCCGCGCGCGCAACTTAAGAATCGAGGAGCGCTTTCCGCATCTGGTCCGTGACGACAGTCCGTCCTTGCGAGTTGGCGCGGCGCCGGTCGAGACCTTCAGCAAAATCGTCCACGCCATGCCGATGCTGTCGCTCGGCAACGTGTTCGACGACGAAGGCGTCCGCGATTTTCTCGATCGCGTCTGCCGCTTCCTCGGATTGGATACCGCTGAGGGTTTAGCCTTCACTGCCGAGCCCAAGATCGACGGTCTCTCGATCACGCTGCGCTACGAAAATGGCAAGCTCGTGCAAGGCGCCACGCGTGGCGACGGCTATCAGGGAGAGAATGTCACCGCCAATGTCCGCACGATTCACGACATCCCGAAGACCATCAAAGCGCGGAGCTTTCCCGATCCCTTCGAGGTGCGAGGCGAGATCTATATGAGCCGCTCCGCCTTTCAGCGCCTAAACAACGACCAGGCCTCACGCGGCGAGCGCACCTTCGCCAATCCGCGGAACGCCGCGGCTGGCTCGCTCCGCCAGCTCGATTCCGCCATCACCGCCTCGCGGCCGTTGCAGTTCTTCGCCTATGGCTGGGGCGAGGCGGCTGAGCTTCCGGCCGAGACCCAGTGGGGCGTCTACGAGGCCATGCACACTTGGGGGTTCCCACTCAACCCGCTGGCGCGGCTCACCCGCAATGTCGAGCAAATGCTTGAGACTTATCGTGAAATTGAGTCGGGCCGCGCCGGCCTCGACTACGATATTGACGGCGTCGTCTATAAGCTCGACCGGCTCGATCTCCAGGAGCGTCTCGGCTTTGTCTCGCGCTCGCCGCGCTTCGCCATCGCCCACAAATTTCCGGCCGAGAAAGCAACCACCATCCTTCGCGACATCGACATCCAGGTCGGCCGCACCGGCGCGCTCACCCCCGTCGCCAAGCTTGAAGCCGTCACTGTCGGCGGCGTCGTGGTGCAGAACGCCACGCTGCACAACGAGGACGAGATCGAGCGGAAGGACGTGCGGATTGGCGACACGGTGATCCTGCAACGCGCCGGCGACGTCATTCCGCAGATTCTGGGCTCGGTTCAAGACAAGCGGCCTAAGGGCGCGAAACGATTCAAGTTTCCGGAAATCTGCCCGGCCTGCGGCAGCCACGCCGTTCGTGAGGTCAATCCAACGACGGGCAAGCTCGATGCGGTCAGGCGCTGCACCGGCGGGCTGATTTGTCCTGCCCAGCGCGTCGAGCGGCTGAAGCATTTCGTCTCGCGTAACGCCTTCGACATCGAAGGCCTCGGCGAGAAGCACATCAAGACTTTCTACGAGGAGGGGCTGATCCAATCGCCGCCCGACATCTTCACCCTGAAGGCGCGCAATGCTCGCTCCTCGACCAAGCTTGCCGAGCGCGAAGGGTGGGGCGAGACTTCTGTGGGCAATTTGTTCGACGCCATCGATGCACGGCGCAAAATCCGTCTCGACCGCTTCATCTATGCACTCGGCATGCGCCATGTGGGCGAGACCACCGCGCGGCTTCTCGCCAGACATTATGGCAGCATCGACGCGTTCTTTAAGTCCATGCGCGAAGCCAAGGATCGGGGCAGCGACGCCTTCGCCGATCTCGACAATATCGAGGGCATCGGACCGGTGGTCGCCGCCTCGATCGCCGATTTCTTCGCCGAGCCGCACAACGTCACCGTGGTCAAGGAGTTACTCAAGGAGGTGAAGCCCGAAGCCCTCGAAGCCGTCGATCATGCCTCGCCAATCTCCGGCAAGATTGTGGTCTTCACCGGAACGCTGGAACGCATGACGCGGTCAGAGGCAAAGGCTCGCGCCGAGCGTCTCGGCGCCAAGGTGGCGGGCTCGGTATCGAAGAATACCGACTATGTCGTGGCTGGACCCGGCGCCGGCTCGAAACTGAAAAATGCCAAGGACCTCGGCGTGACGGTACTCACCGAGGACGAATGGCTGCAGCTGATCGAGTAGGCTCACCCATATTTCAGCTTCATCCCGATGATGGCGAGCGCCAGCGCGAGCGTGATGGCGTTGGAGATCATGATTGGCCAATTGCCAATCAGATAACCAAACAGCAGCCAGAAGGCGACGCCGGCGGCGAAGGCGACATACATCGCGAGCGAGATCGCCTTGGTCTCCTTATGGCGGATGATATGCAGCGCCTGCGGCACGAAAGCCGCCGTGGTAAGCGTCGCGGCGACAGCGGAGACGATAATTTCCATAGGGCTTTCCAGCGTTTCGGCGTCATTCCCGCAAAAGCGGGAATCCAGTAATCGTTGCCGCCTGTTACAGCTCGATAGTGCTTGCAGTTTACTAGATGCCCGCCTGCGCGGGCATGACACTTAGCGAAGCGTTCGCTAGCGGATCGGTGCCGTGGCGTGACGGAGCCAAGGCCGGTCATCGCTCTTCAACAGCGGCTCGATCTTCCGCCGCACTTCGGCATGGTAGGCGTCAAGCCACGCCTTTTCCTCGCGCGTGAGCAGCGCAACATCGATCAGCTTCCGGTCGAACGGAACAAGAGTAAGCGTCTCGAATCCGAGCATTTCCCGCGTCCCGCCTTCGATAGGCGCGGGCGGCGTCACCAGCACGAGATTCTCCAGCCGGATGCCGTATTCGCCTTCGCGGTAGAGACCCGGCTCGTTGGAAAGCACCATGCCGGGCTCCAAGGCCACGCTGCCGAGCTTGGAGAGGCGTTGCGGGCCCTCATGCACATAGAGATAACTGCCGACGCCATGCCCGGTGCCGTGGTCGTAATCTAAACCTTCCTGCCAGAGCGGGCGCCGCGCCAACGGGTCGAGGTCTTGCCCCCGTGTGCCCTTGGGGAACCGGGCCGAGGCGATGGCGATATGTCCCTTTAGTACCAGCGTATAATGGTGGCGCATCGCCTTGGTCGGGCTGCCGATCGCGATGGTTCGCGTCACGTCGGTGGTGCCGTCCGGATATTGGCCGCCGGAATCGATCAGATAGAGCGTGTTGCCTTTGAGCGGCCGCTTGCTCTTGTTGGTCGGCCGGTAATGCACGACGGCGCCGTTCGGGCCGACGGCCGAGATCGTGTCGAAGCTGATATCTTTCAGCTGCCCGGTCTCGCGGCGGAAAGCTTCAAGCTTCATCGCGGCGCTGACTTCGTCGAGCCTCCCGGCGCCTACATGATCGTCGAGCCAGGCGAGGAACCGCGCCAGCGCCACGCCGTCGCGAACATGCGCCGCGCGCGCGCCGTCAATTTCCGTCGCGTTCTTGATCGCCTTCGGCAAGGTGCAAGGATCACCGCCTGAGACGATTCTCGCGCCGGCCTCTTTCAAAGCTTGCGCGAAGCGGATCGGCGCCGTCTCGGGATCGAGCCTGACGCGGGCATTGGTCTTACCGAGCTCGGCGAATTTCGCTTCGAGCGCGGTTGGCGTCGCGATGTCGACGAAATCTTCGAGATGGCCGCGAACATTGCTGCCGGCCTTGCCCGGATCGACGAACAGGATGGGGCGTCCCTTGGCTGGCACGATGGCGAAGGCGTCCGCCACCGGTGCATGGCGAACATCCCCGCCACGAATATTGAAGAGCCACGCGATGGAGTCGAGCTGGGTCAGGAGCAAAGCGTCGGCCTTGTCCGCCATAAGCGTGGCTTGCACCTTGGCGATCTTGTCTTCGGTCCGCTCGCCGGCGAATTCCATGCCGTGCGGCACGATGGGAGCGGCTTCGGATGCGGGCCGCTTCTTCCACAGCCGGTCGATCGGATTGGCCGCGATAGCCTCAAGCGTGATACCAGCCTTGCCGAGCGTCTCGTTCAAGCGCTCGATCTCGCGGATCGTATGCAGTTTCGGGTCGTAGCCGAGCGCGGAGCCCTTAACCAGCTTGGAGACAATCCATTGCGAGGGTTTGGCCTCTGGCGTGACCAGCACCTCGAAGATCGAACTCTCCGCCTGATCCCGCGCCTGCAAGGTATAGCGGCCGTCGACGAAGAGCGCCGCACCGTCCTCGAGCACGATCGCCGTTCCCGCCGAGCCGGTGAAGCCCGTGAGCCAGCTCAAGCGCTCAGGGCCGGCCTGGTGCTCGTCGCCGTGAGGCACAAGAAAGCCCTTTAGCTTGCGGGCTTTCAGCGCACGCCTGAGCGCGGAAACACGCGCGCGGGTTGAACCGCCGCGCTCCTCCTCATCGAAGCTTTGATACATGGATATCAGTTCTATGCGTTGCGTCGGCCTCGATCAATCGTCACGGTATGGCGCTTCTTTGCGCCATCAACAAGGTCGTCCAACCGTCGAGAACGACTCGTCTTTTCAGCACGAAGCCGAGCGAAATGTAGCGCGCCTGAAGGGCCGCCCCTTGCGCCTCGGTAATGCCGGAAAGGATGATGCTGCCTCGAGGGCCGACCCTCCGCGCCATCAACGGCGCAAGGTCGAACAGGGGCCGGAACAGAATATTGGCGAAGATCAGATCGAATTTGGCGCGCCTCAATCGAGGATGGGCAAGGCCCATCGCCGGCATGACATCCACCAGGGCGCCTGCGCGGTTCTTCTTCGCGTTCTCCGCGGCGACGGTAACGGCAATTCTATCGCTGTCGCTCGCGAGCACCTTCCGCCGGGCGAGCTTCGCCGCCGCAATGGCGAGGGTGCCGGCACCGGTACCGAGATCGAGCACGCGGGCGAAGCGGCGCCGCTTCGAAATGTGATCGAGCATGATGAGGCAGCCTAGCGTGCTCGCATGATGCGCGGTGCCGAAGGCTTGGCCCGCATCGATCTCGATCGCGAAATGTCTATGGAGGTTCCGCTCATGGCTGCCATGGATGATGAAGCGACCGGCGTGCACTCTCCCGCGCTGCTCTTGCGACAGCGTGACCCAATCCTGGTCTTCGAGCTTCTCCACCCGAAGCGAGGCTAACTCCTCGCCATCCGCCGCCTGGTTGATCAGATCGAGCACGAAATCCGGAGCCAAACTCGCGGGCAGATAGATTGAGCTCTCGACGCGCGCGCCGCCAAGATCGAACAGCGCAACGGTGAGCGGCGCCGTCTCTTCCTCGGCATCGAGCGCCAGCGCGATGCGCTCCGCCGCCTTGACCGAAACCTCAAACACGATTTTTCGCGGCACGCTCGGCGCCTCGACGATGGCGAGATTGGCGAGGCTCATAGACTGCCTCTCGCTTGCGTGGCCCTATCCAGCGTGTCGACATCGAGCAGCCGGTCCCAGAGCTGATCGAGATGAGCTTGC
>Ga0315287_10007397_pt1 | contig 11008 bp, 10 predicted proteins | sample YL17G11_0_MG_FD_205037 | JGI IMG/M metagenome (GOLD analysis project Ga0315287, IMG submission 205037) | Sediment microbial communities from Yellowstone Lake, YNP, Wyoming, USA - YL17G11_0 | ecosystem: Environmental > Aquatic > Freshwater > Lake > Sediment | place: USA: Wyoming | collected...
TCGAAATTCGGTACTCATCGATGTTGACCGAACCAATCGTCGCATCCGGCGAGCTTGAACACCGCACGGATGGTGCCCTCGTACGTCGCGTCATCTCACCCTACGCCGAGACCACGGTCCTCGCAGGCGAAACGGCTGTGCTCGAGCGCGAAGGGAGCAAGCCAAGACAATTCTCCCTCGATCGCGCTCCCGAACTGCGCGGCATGCTCGCGAGCTTCGGAGCCCTTCTTCAGGGCAACCGCGAAATGATCGAGCGGCATTTTTCAGTGACGACGACCGGCAACGACGCAGGCTGGGAAATGCAACTGACGCCGCGAGACAGGAAGCTCAAGGCGCGAATCGCGCTGATCCGGGTGAACGGCATTGAAGGCAACCCAAGGTGCTTCACGATGGTCGAGCCTGATGGTGACGCAAGCCTGATGGCCCTGGGAATTCAAAATCGTTCGGCCCTGCCCGCTTCACTGGACCGACAGTCTCTGCAGGCCTGGTGCACCGACCGTACGAAGGCGCAGTAGCCAGATGACGCCGGGTCGAAAGGGCCTGCTCCTCGCTGCATGGCTTGCCACAGTAGCTGCACTCGGCTGGGTCGTGGATCGTGAACTGGTTGTGGGCTCCGACCTGCGACTGTTCATGCCTGCCCCACGCACGCCCCAGGAGAAGCTGATCCTGGAGGAGATAGGGGAGGGCCCCGCCTCCCGGATGCTGCTTTTGTCAATTTCCGGAGCGCAGCCAAGTGCCGCCGCCGAAACATCGCGGGCACTCGTGGCGGAACTGCGACAGGACGGCGAGTTCCGCTGGGTTGCCAATGGCGAGAGCAACTTAGATGCGATTCCCGAGAAGCTGTTTGCCTACCGATACCTGTTGTCCTCGACGCTCGATCATTCACAATTGGATTCCACGTTTTTGACGGCGCAACTCAAGGAGCGGCTGCACGACATGACTTCACCGGCAGCGGGGCTCGTGGAAACCCTGCTGACGCGGGACCCGACCCTTGAGTTGCTGAACGTCGTGGAAACATGGCAACCGCCAATGCAGCCACAGACCTTGCATGACGTCTGGTTCGACAAGGCAGGCAGGCAGGCGTTGCTCGTGGCGGAAACCGGAGCGGCGGGCTTCGATCCGCAAGGTCAACGCCGGGCTGCTGACGCCCTCAAGCGTGCCTTTGAGAAGGCTCGGACCGACCCCGCGCTTGAACTCATCGTCAGCGGACCAGGCGCTTTCTCTGTGCTGATGAAAGACCGAACGCAGGGTGAAGCGCAATGGCTTGGCGGGCTTGCGACGATCGGCATGATCGCACTGCTTCTCGTCGCCTATCGCAGCGTCTACGTGCTCATCCTGGGCCTGCTCCCACTCGTCAGCGCAGGACTCGCCGGGCTCGCCGCCGTCAGCACCTCCTTTGGCGCGGTGCACGGAATAACGCTCGCATTTGGCTTCACCCTGATCGGCGTGGCGCAGGACTACCCGATGCACCTGTTCAGCCACCAGCACGGCGGCCTGGACCCCAGGGACAATGCCCGCGCGCTGTGGCCGACACTTGCCACGGGTGTCGCGAGCACCTGCATCGCGTACCTCGCGTTCCTGTTTTCCGGGGTCGGCGGCCTCGCGCAGCTGTCGGTCTTCACCGTGGCGGGCCTCGCCGTTGCGGGACTGACGACACGATTCTTGCTGCCGCCGTTGATGCAGGTGAAGACGCGCGACGCCGCAGACTCGGCGTTGCTCGGATGGATATGGGAATCGATTGCGCTGTTGCCGAGACCGCTGTGGCTGGGAGTTGCGGTAGCGGCTTGTTCCATCGGAATACTGCTGCTCTCCTCTCGTCCATTGTGGCAAGACGCGCTCGGAGGACTGACCCCCGTACCCGCTCCGCTCATCGAGCGCGACTCGACACTGCGCCGGGAGTTGGGAGCCCCCGATGTCCGGTACATGCTTGTAATCCAAGCCAATGACGCGCAGAGCGTACTGGTTCGAGCTGCGGCCATCGACCCGGAACTTGCCGCGCTAGTGGCTCGCGGCGCCCTGGACGGCTACGACCACGCCGCGCGCTACCTCCCGACACTCGAGCAACAGGAGCATCGCAGAGCGAACCTGCCATCTACGCGGGTTCTCGAGGAATCACTGGCCACTGCATTGCGCGCGACCCCCTTCCGGCCGGGCATCTTCTTGCCATTCGTGGCCGACGTGGAACGGGCACGAAACCTGCCGGCACTGGGCCCGGAGGATCTGGCCGGAACACCGATGGAAGCGCGGGTGAACAGCCTGCTACTCGACCGGGACGGCCACTGGACGGGTCTCGTCACATTGACCGGACTCCGCGACCCTGCTGCGCTTGGCAGTCTCGACGCCGACTTTCCTGATGTAACTCTGCTGGACCTCAAGCAGGCCACGGAAAGCCTGGTGGCACACCAGCGCACGCGAATACTGTACTGTCTCGCTGCATCGGCTGTCCTGCTCGTTCTCGTGGTCGCCTTCGCCTTACGCGATGCGACACGCGTGCGTCGTGTGCTTGCACCAATGGCCCTTACGACACTGGTCGTGCTGGCCGGGCTACATGCCGCCGGCGTGTCACTGACCCTCTTCCACTTGATCGCACTGGTTCTCGCTGCCGGGCTGGGGCTCGACTATGCACTGTTCTTTGAACACGCAGCGGATGAACCGGCCGAGCAACGTCGCACCCTGCACGCGGTGTTGGTCTGCTCAGCCTCCACGCTGATGGTCTTCGCCTTGCTGGCGCTGTCCAGCCTCCCGGTTCTTCGTGACATTGGGTTGACGGTGTCAGCCGGCGTCATCAGCAATTTTTTACTGGCCTTGCTGCTCACTCGGCCGCAGGGCCGCACATCATGATCGACAGTGCAGTGGCCAGCCTGATTCCGCACACCGGCGCCATGTCGCTTCTCGAGCGCGTGGTCGACTGGGACGATGCCAGCGTGACGTTGACCACCACCACGCACCGCAATCCCGCCCATCCTCTTGCCGATAACGGCCGCCTGCGGTCAATCCATCTGTGCGAGTACGGCGCGCAAGCCATGGCTGTGCACGGTGGACTCAGGGCGCAGGCGCGCGGAGAACGGGTGCAGCCCGGAATGCTGGTATCACTGAAGGATGTCGCACTCCACTGCGACTATATTCATGAACTGGAAGGCGAGCTATTGATCGAGGCGCGCCAACTGCACTGCAATGACACGGCGTGGCAGTATGAGTTTCGCGCATCACACGCGGGCCGACTATTGGCCCAGGGCCGCGCGATCATCTCCCTCGCATCGGGAGCCTGAGCATCGCCTTTACCGGCGAATGGAGTGCGGCATCGCCGCTTCCAGACAACTCGCCCTGACAAACAGCATGCCAGGTCCTTCTTCTGCAGGCAGATCAGCGAGCAACGCCAGGATCCGACGAGCGTCCAGATCGGCGTGCTCCGCACGCGACGTCGTGACGATCTCACGGGCAAGTCGCTGCAGTTGCAGCGCACCCTGCCGAATGCGCGCCGTGAAAGCATCGTCGTCCAGCGAATCGCGCAGACCCCGATTGAGTTCGGAAAACCAGTCGAGCCGAACCTGGTCGAGGAGGACGGGGGGATTTCGACGAGTACTGCACGCCGACCACTCGCGCAGATAGTCCTGCATCGCGAAGTTCAGGGCCTTGCTGCCGTTTAGTTCGTCCCTCAGACACGACAGCATCGTGAGGTCCGTGAGCCGTCGCTGAAAGAAGAGCTGACACAGCACGCCCCAGTAATAGGTGTAGTCCCAGATCACCTTGACCGGCAGCACTTCCGGATCGCCAAACATTGCGTATTGGTCGCGGTACAGCGACATCGTGCTGTCGTAGAACGACATGAAGAACGACTCGTAGATGCGCGCGTACGACGTAACCGGTTCGCCGGCGCGATCATGAGCGATCAGTTCGGTGATGTAGGTATTGGCGATCGCAATAAAATCGCTGCCTGGAGAATAGAACGGGTCGAGGAAAGCCCCCGCCTCGCCCGTCAACGCCCAGCGCGCGCCGGAAAACACCTTTTTGCACCCATACGAAAAGTGCTTGAGGCAGGCGAAGTCCTGCAGCAGGGCGCGCTTTGACTCGAGATCGTCCGCAAGCCGCGGCTGGAATTCGCGCAGCCAATCCATGGCGCGGTTGAAGCTGTTGATCCTGCCTAGGGGATGAATGCGCCCGTCTGCAACGATGCCGACCGAGTGCGATCCCGACGATAGCGGAATCAGCCAGACCCAGTAGCCCTCGCCGACCAGGTGATTGGTCGAAAGCCAGCGACTCGGCGGGTCGCAGCGCTCGAGCCACTGCTTGTCATCGGACCACTGGTTCACATCGATGCGCGCGCCAATGCGGAACCAGGCGCTGTTCACATCGTGGTCATTCTCGACGGCCAGACCAAGTTGGCGCTTCAGCAACCCGGCTCTCCCGGACGCGTCGACGACCCAGCGCGCCTCGACCTCAAATGGCTGGCCACCTCCTTCGCAGCGCACCCGATGTGCACCCTCGCCTTCCGCAAGCTCGATTCCGCGCACCGTAATGCCATCGCGGAACTCGATGCCGGACTCGAGTACCCGCTCTCCCAGGAAGTTCTCGAAAATGCCACGATCGATCTGATAGCCGGGCGTCGGCAAGAACGTGCTTGCACCCAGCTCCAGTACCGATTCGATATCGCGGCGGTGCTCGGAAAAAAAGAAACGAAAGCCGTACTTCTTCAGCTGGCAATTATCGAGGTGGTCTTGCAGGCCAAGAACCGTATCGAAATAATTTGCCGCAATCTCGACCGATGATTCCCCAACCTTGTGCGCCGACTGCGGCACCGGATGCCTCGTCCGCTCGAGCACCACGATGCCGATATCCGGAAAGCGCTGCCGCAATTGCAACGACAGCGTGAGGCCGGCAAGCCCCCCACCCACGATGGCCACATCGGTTTTCATCGAGACTGTCGCTACCGGCACACCGTGGTTATTGCGGAACGTAACCTGTCGGTCCGCCGATCGCCTGCACGTAGTTCGTCAGGAGGTACTGGTTCATCAGCAGCACGATCCGGTGGAGCATATCCTTGTCCTGGGCACCGATCGTCCACGCCCCGCTCATCGCGGCTGCACGCTGATAGAACTCCGGCTCCGCGAGCACGGTACCGCTCGGTCGCTCGACGAGCTTGACCTTGATGACAACGTACGAGTCGCCTGCAAGGGCGCCCGCCCAGAAACGCGCACCGCCGCTCACGACTTTGAGCTTTTCGATCCGTGGCTCGATGCTCATCGTCTGGCCACGCATGCTGGCTTCGGCCTCCTTGTTCCATTGCGCGACGATGGCGCCGGTCTCGGCCGTCATGAATCCCTGAATTTTCGCCTGCGCTTTTTCTTTGCCCTCGTCGCCGACGTAGGGTGGGCCCATGGCGAGAGGCGCCAGCTCGTACTTGTCGTAGCCCGCCAGAACATTCACGGGCGGCGGATTCTGTGGTTCGCTCCAGGCAGTCATGCAAATTGAAAGCATCACTGTCGCAACGATTCGTCTTTTCATGATCGACTCCCTTCGTAACGTCGTTCAAAATCCAGCGCCAGTTCGAGCAAGCATGTCGGACCGAGGCCCGCGTACAAAGTGCGCGTTCGCGCGATCGCGATCGCTTCGAAGAAGGGCAGACACGCAGCCATTGCGTTGCCGAAGACCAGTTCTTCATTGCGCGCCTGGGGCAGCGTCCGCTCCGTACCTCGCACCGTTCGCCAGCGGATTCGTGCGATGGTGGCAGGGCCGGGTTCCGGCGTCAGGACCAGCCCGGCGCCGACGATGCCCCGGCTCGGTTGCATGGCAGCCAAAGGCCCACATGCCTCGATGTCGTAAGCGACGAACAACGTCGGCTTGCCGCTTGCCTCGGACTGCACCAGGGCCTCCAGCATGCCCTCGCCGAACGAATCGATATTGGCGGACAGCGCGGTATACGACTCCCGGCAGCCGCAGCCGATCGTCCAATACCCAGCCGCCGCATTGAGCACGGAATTGTGGAACCGGGTCGGCGACAGCAGCGTCGGCGTGCCGACGAGGGTCTCACTCATGTAGTGGTTGATAGCGAGGTCGCCATGCGTGGTGGCGAATACGCTTGCCAGTTCACCCGGCATGACGCCGGCGCTTTCGCACGCGCGGGCCGCCACCTCGAGGGCGATCGATACCGTGTCGGGCGCGCGTCGTCGCTCATTCGGAGCGAGCATCCCCGGTGCAGGCCGCGGCGCTACCTCGAGCGGAGCCTCGCGATCGCCGCGGAGGATGGGCGCCGCCACTGACCACCCGGGAATGCGTGGCGCCCAGAGTGCGAGGCCCTGCAGGAACGCTGTGTGGGACGTTGTGCAGGCTTCAATCATTTCGAGCCCGACCGAAGAGCAGCGAACAATTGCTGCCCCCGAATCCAAACGAGTTACTGAGTGCCACTCTGATGACGGCAGGTTCGTTCTGGATCCTCACTTGAGGGCCGCACGATGGAGCCAGCTCGGTGGTATTGAGCGTTCCAGGAGCAAGCCCGTTTTCCATCGCGATGAATGTGATCACCGCTTCGACGATGCCAGCAGCGCCCAACGTGTGGCCTGTCCAACCCTTCGTCGAGCTTGCGAGCGTGGTCGCTGGGAACAGATCAGCGACCAGGCGCGCCTCAACTTCGTCGTTCTTCGGCGTCGCCGTCCCATGCAGGTTGATGTAGTCGACCGCGGCCGGCTCGAACCCGCCCGATCGCAGTGCCGACTCGATCGCCAGGCGCGCGCCCAAACCGTCCGGGTGCGGTGAAGCCATGTGGTGCGCATCACTCGTTTCGCCGTATCCGAGCAGCCACGGCCCACCGGACCCGTCGCGCTCGAGCAAGGCGAATCCGCCCGCCTCGCCAATACTCAGGCCACGCCTGGCGACATCGAACGGACGGCACGGCTCAGGGGAGACCAGCTCCAGTGAGTTGAACCCGAACAACACGCTTCCGCACAACGAGTCGACGCCACCGACGACCACAGCATCCGCAAGACCGAGCCGCATCAACCGCTCGGCCTGGCAGAAGACTTTTGCGCTGGACGAGCAAGCCGTGCCGACCGTGACTGCGATGCCCTCGAGCCCGAGCGCCTCGCGAACAAAGTCTCCCAGCGAATGCGGGGTATGCACGATCGGGCGCCGCAGATCGTCCGGGTACTGCCCGTCTGGCAGCAAGCGTCGATATGCTTCCTCTGTGGCGCCGATGCTCGACGTTGACGTCCCGAGCACGAGCGCCACGCGGTCGGCCCCGTAACGCTCCCGTGCAGCCTGTGCGCTACGAATGAACCCATCGCACTGGAGGGCCAACCAAGCCAACCTGTTATTGCGGCAGTCCCAGTCTGCCAGCGACCGGGGCAGATCTACGGCCTCGAGACCCGCAACTCGACCGACGAAAGTCGCGAGTGGTGCATCGGCAAGGTCGTTCGGACGAAGCCCGCTGCGGCGCTCGCGCAAGGCTGTCGTCAATTCGGCAACGCCGCTGCCAGCGGCGCTGGCGACAGAAAAGGCGGTAACACGAATGGGTTGCATCATGACGAAACGGGCCTCGCGACGACTCGCAGCGTCAGCGAACTCAGGCTGCGCGGGATGCCGCAGAGGTGCCGACCGCGCATGGCATGGGCCTCCGTGTCGACCGCAGAGCAGTGGAAACCGGGTTGCATCCGTTCAACGTAGATCACCGCAATCATCGCAGCTTGCGTCTATTCAGGCTTCTCCAGGTCCATCTCGGCCGACTGCAACTGCAAACTGATGTCACCCACCAGGTTATTGACCCACTTCAGGTAATTTCCATGGATGCGTGGCATCCCTTTCTTGACTGCGTAATCTAGATTCTGGCTCTCGAGGTACCGGACCTTGATCGAGCTGGCATCGTAGTTGATGCCCACCTTGGCGACATGTGTCCGCAGGTGCAATGTCGCCTCCATGTAGCCGGGATCCTGGCGAGTGACGATCCAGCCGCGTTGCGCCACACCGAGGCGAATGGACTTGGCAACAACCTTGTCGGTGAGGCCGGGCGGCACTGAAATCGCCGGTGGATCGACGAGCACTTCCGACGCTGTCGCGCTCCCCGCGACCAGTGCCAGCGCCGGAATCCCCCAGAGCCAGAAGGCCTTGATAGCTGAAATTCGCACATAACCTCCCCAACCGCTCGCGGATGACTCGCGCTGACCGCAATCTGCCTAGGACACCTGTGCGACGCGCTTACGATCGACGTAATCCGACAAAGTCCGCAGCGATGCGAAGATCTGCTTATTGTCTTCGTCGTCAGCCTTGATCTGAACACCGTAGCGCTTCGAAATTTCCAGCGCCAACTCGAGCGCGTCAATGGAATCGAGACCCAGCCCAGCCCCGAACAGCGGTGCATCCGGAGCGATCGACGCGGGCTCGACACTTTCGAGATTGAGCGCGGCAACGATCAACTCCGCAAGTTCAAGTTGTTCTTTAGTCTGGAATTCAGCCATTTTTACGTCGTCCTGCCAGCTCTGATTGGGCGCTGTCCGTAGCGGTGACAAGTGTATCATGCGTATCGCGGTAGCCGAGAAGGACCCCGTGGTAAGTACTCAACCATCCTCGCCCCCACCGCCACCTCAGCAGTGCGATGTCATCGTCGCGGGTGGCGGGCCAGCAGGATGTACCGTGGCCGAGCTGCTGTCTCTGCGAGGCTGGTCGGTCACCCTGCTCGAAAAGGACCGCCACCCACGGTTCCACATCGGTGAATCTTTGTTGCCGATGAATCTGCCGATCCTGCAGCGGCTTGGCCTGTTGGAGGCAGTGGAGCGGATCGGGGTGCGCAAGGCGGGCGCTGATTTTCCTGCCCCGACGTCCGACGGTTACAACGTGTTTCGGTTTCGACGGGCGCTGGATGCGTCATGGCCGTACGCGTATCAGGTCCGTCGTGATGAATTCGACAAACTGCTGTTCGATCACGCAACTTTGCATGGAGTTCATTCATTCCAGGGACACCGCGTGATCTCGGTCAGTCTTGCGGGCACGCAGGTCTCCGCAAAGGTCCAGTCCGATGACGGCCGTGTCTTCGATTGCACGGCTCGCTATTTCGTCGACGCGACTGGCCGCGATACGTTGCTCGGCAATCACCTCCGCCTGAAACGCAAGAGCTCCCGACACCAGAGCGCGGCGTTGTTCGCACATTTTCACGGCGTCGAACGTCGCCCTGAACCGGACGCCGGCAACATCAGTATCTACCGCTTTCAACACGGCTGGGTCTGGGTGATTCCGCTACGCAACGGCGTGACGAGCATCGGTGCCGTGTGCTGGCCGGACTATCTGAAACAGCGACGTTCGGACAACAAGGAGTTCCTGCTGCAGACGCTGCGCTCAATCCCCCAACTCTGGCAACGGATGGAGCACGCGGAAATGGTTGGGAATCTGCACGCCACCGGCAACTATTCCTACGCGTGCAGCCGCATGGCGGGGCCACGCTGGATCATGACAGGCGACTCGTACGCATTCATCGACCCCATTTTTTCCAGTGGAGTCTATCTCGCCATGCACTCGGCCGAGTCCGCCGCCAGCGTCATCGACGGCGCGCTGCGCGAGCCGGCAAGCGAGCGAAAGCTGCAACGCTCGTACGAACGCGACATCAAGCGAGGGCTGCGGACTTTTTCGTGGTTCATATACCGGTTCACGTCGCCGGCGATGCGTCGACTTTTCGCCGACCCGCGCAATGACCTGCAGATCGAACAGGCGATGATCTCGATGCTTGCGGGCGACATATACCGCGACAACGGCGTGCTCTGGCGCCTCAGGCTCTTCAAGCTGATCTACTGGACGACAGCGCTTGGCGGACTCCGGGAGCAAGCCCGGGCGTTCCGTCTTCGGCGCCGCCAGGCGCGAGCAGGTTTCGACGATGGTACGACCAGCCAGGACAGCGCGTGACATGCCGAAGGATCCGGGCAGGAACACGACCCTCCGCGCAACGTATACAACGCTCCCGCTGCCGCAGCGCCTCGACGACGACGTTCTGACCGCCCTCGTATTCGGCGAGAGTACCCCCTGCCCTGCCGACCCGCGCTGCCTGCGGATCAACCTGAAGCCACTGTCCGACGCCCCATGGAGCGAGGTCTGGCGAGGGCGCGGTCCGGTGCACACCCACACGGCCGGACCGATTCGCTGCGTGGAAGATGGCGATCATTTCGCCGGCTGGATCAGCCTCGATGAAAGCCGCTTCGACGGCCTCGCCGAGACCACTGAAGCGGCCTACGCAGGTTTGCTGGCTTTGCACGCGGAGTTGCCATATCGACACGTCTGGCGAGTATGGAATTTCGTCACCGCGATCAACGACGGTGAAGGCGACGACGAGCGCTACCGTCAGTTCTGCCTCGGCCGCGCACGCGCCTTCGCCGCCTCGCGCGTCGACATACCGGCCGATGGCTACCCCGCCGCTTCGGCGATCGGCAAGCAGCACGGCCCGCGATCACTGCAGGTGTGCTGGTTTGCCGGCCGCGAACCGGGCACCGCCGTCGAGAACCCACGCCAGTTCAGCGCATACCATTACCCACGGCAGTACGGCCCCGCTGCGCCGAGTTTCTCGAGGGCGACAGTGGTTCCCGGCCCGATGGTGCTGGTGTCCGGGACGGCGAGCATTCTTGGACACCGGTCCATGCATCCCGGTGACCTCCAGTCGCAACTGCGTGAAACACTGGTTAATCTCGATGCGGTACTCGACCGAGCCCATGCCGTGGCGCCTGCTGCGGACGCATACGTGGGCCAGGAGAGCCTCATAAAGGTCTATGTGCGGCACGAGGAGCATGCACCAAGCGTGGAGCGCGGCCTGCGGCAACACGTCGGTGATCGCGTCCCCATCCTGATCCTCGCGGGGGACATTTGCCGTCGGGACCTGCTGCTCGAAATCGAGGTCGTGCACGGCGGCGGCAGCTACCAACCTTGAAACGACCCGCAGCCTTAACGCCGCAGGGCCGCGAGCAACTTGTCCCGCGGTAGCTTGCCAACCTCATTGCGCGGAAGCTTCGACACGAATACGAGCGGACGCGGCAGGAACACGGGG
>Ga0315287_10007398_pt1 | contig 11008 bp, 4 predicted proteins | sample YL17G11_0_MG_FD_205037 | JGI IMG/M metagenome (GOLD analysis project Ga0315287, IMG submission 205037) | Sediment microbial communities from Yellowstone Lake, YNP, Wyoming, USA - YL17G11_0 | ecosystem: Environmental > Aquatic > Freshwater > Lake > Sediment | place: USA: Wyoming | collected...
CGGCGATCGTCACCCGGGTTCGTGCGCGTGCCGGGGCCAAAGCCACGGACAGCGACACCGTAGTGGCGGTCCGTGCCGCGGACGTCACGGTCGAGCGGCCGCGAGAGGCCGGGCCGGTTTACGTCGGCCACGAGTACTGGCAGCGGCTTGGGCTCGACGGGATCCTCGCTGAAGCGGGGCTTTCTGCCCACGCAGTGAAGCTGGCGTGCGCCATGACACTCAACCGGCTGATTGCACCGCGCTCGGAGCATGCCATGCCGGAGTGGATGCGGCAGACGGCGATCCACGATGTCGTGGGGGTGTCGGTCGAGATGCTCGCCGACGATGCCCTCTACCGGATGCTCGACACACTCCATCCGCAGCGCGCGGTGATCGAGCAACGCCTGGGCGCCCGGGAGCGCGATTTGTTCGATCTGGACGGAACGATCTTCTTCTACGACCTCACCTCGACGTACTTCGAGGGCCAGGCAGAAGCCAACCCAAAGGCGATGCGCGGCTACTCCCGCGACAGCCGGCCAGACTGCAAGCAGGTGGTGGTGGGTCTGGTGATCGGGCGCGAGGGGTTTCCCGCAGCGCATGAGATCTTCGAGGGCAAGCGGCAGGATCGCCAGTCGCTCGACGAGATGCTCACTGTGCTCGACGCCCGTGTCGGGCTCGTCGAAGGCCAGATGGTCGTGGTGGATCGCGGCATGGCCTTCGACGACAACCTGGCGGCGATTCGGGCCAGGAAGCTGCACTATCTGGTCGCGGCCCGCCAGAGCGAGCGCGAGTGCTGGCTCAGCGAGTTTGAGGCCGACGACTTGGTCGAGGTGTTGCGGCCGTGCTCGCCGAACAACCCGGCACAGAAGAAGTCGAAGGTGTGGATTGCCCGGCGAGAGACGGAGGACGAGCTGTTGGTGTTGTGCCGCAGCGAGGGGCGGATCGCCAAGGACCGTGCGATCCGCGAGAAGCAGGAGGGTCGCCTGCTCGCCGATCTCGCCAAGCTGGCCAGGCGCATCGAGAGCGGGAAGCTGGTCCGAGAGCGTGCGATCGGCGAGGCGATCGGCCGCCTACGCGAGCGCTACCCGAGGGTGGCGCGCTACTGGCGGATCGAGTGCGATGCGACAACGAAGCAACTGCACGTTGCTGCGGACGAGGTCAAGCGGGGCAAGGCCGAACGTCTTGATGGCTGCTATCTGCTCAAGACGGACCGCAAGGACCTCACGGCCGAGGAAGCGTGGACGATCTACATGATGCTCACGCGCGCCGAGGAGGCCTTCCGGGACATGAAAAGCCCGCTCGCGGAGCGACCCATCTTCCACCAGCTCGAGCGCCGGGTCGAGACGCACATCTTCCTGTGCTTGCTTGCCTACCACCTCTTGGTCGCGATCGAGACAACGCTCGAGCGCAAGGCGATGTTCACCTCCTGGGGCACCGTCCGCGATGCTTTGCGATCGCACCAGGTCGTCACCATCGTCCTGCCGAGCACCGACGGCCCGGTGCTTCGCATTCGCAAAAGCTCGACGCCCGAGCCCCACCAGCGCGAGCTCTATCGCCTCCTCGGCGTCCCGGACGAGATCATCCGGCCCCGCAAGACATGGTCACGCCGCACTGGGTCTCCGAAATAGTGACTGAAAACAAAGTCAACATACTCGACCACAACTACTTCAGTCACTCCACCGCGGAAGTTGGGCTAGTAGAATCTCGTCCCTCCTCTCGCGCGACCTTGACACCCTTCTGAACAGCCCTAGACTCCAACCAAGTGAAGAGGATCTACTCTGTGACATGAAGATCGCGGCCGGAACTCGTCTCGGTCCCTACGAGATCGTCTCCCGTATTGGCGAGGGAGGTATGGGGGAGGTCTGGCGCGCCCGGGATTCGCGGCTCGATCGCAATGTGGCGGTAAAGGTCCTGCTAGGCGAGTACGCCACGGATCCGCAACTGAAAGCCCGTTTCGAGCGCGAGGCGCGGGCGATCGCGCAGCTCAATCACCCGAACATCTGCACGCTCCACGATGTGGGCGATGGCTACCTCGTCATGGAACTGATCGATGGTGAGAGCCTCACCGCGTGGATCGCGCGCGGCCCGCTGCAAATTACCGAGGTGCTCAGGTATGGCGCGCAGGTCGCCTCCGCGCTCGACCGCGCGCATCGGGCCGGCATCGTTCATCGTGATCTGAAACCGGGCAACGTGATGATCGCGAAGAGCGGCGTGAAGTTGCTCGACTTCGGTCTCGCACGGCTCACGGCTCCGGCCCCTGCGGCGATCAACGCGACGACAGCTTCGAACCCGCTCACGGCCGAGGGGACGATCATTGGCACGCTGCAGTACATGTCGCCGGAACAACTCCAGGGCAAACCCACCGACGCACGCACTGACATCTTCTCGCTGGGATGCTTGCTCTACGAGATGCTGACGGGACGGCGCGCGTTCGACGGTTCCAACCGGGCCTCGATCATTAGCGCCATCATGACGGCTGAGCCGCGGCCGGTATCGATAGTGCAGCCGCTCACGATGCCGGCGCTGGAGCATCTCATCTGGAAGTGCCTGGCGAAGGACCCGGAAGAGAGATGGCAGAGCGCGCTCGATGTGGCGAGTGAACTCAGGTGGCTGGCGGAGCGGCGAGCCGAAGAAGCTCCGTCGGATGCCGGCGACTGGATGCCGGCGATTCGACGATGGAGGATCGTAGCTCTCGCGTCGGCCGTGATAGCGGTGGCTTCAATCAGCGCAGCTCTCTGGGTCGCCCGTACCGCCGGTTCCGTGAACCGCGCCGGGCCGCCATCGTCCCTCATGCTGCCATCGCGCTTTGCGATCGTGCCGCCGGCCGGGCAGCCCATGGGGTACCCACACCTCGAGCGCAACCTCGATATCTCGTCTGACGGTCGACACGTGGTGTACCGGGCTGGGTTTGGTTCAGGCGGCGGCCAACTCGCGGTGCGCGACATCGACCAGCTCAACGCCCGGCTGCTGGAGGGCATCAGCGGCGCGCGCGATCCCTTCTTTTCACCCGACGGTCGATGGATAGGGTTCTTCGACGGCGATGAACTCAAGAGAGTATCGATCCAAGGGGGACCGGCCACTACCATTTGCAAGAAGGAAGGTCCTAGCGGCGGGGGAAGCTGGGACGGCGACAACACGATCGTCTTCGGCACGAGTGAACTCGCGACCGGCCTGTTTCGCGTGTCGGCGTCGGGCGACGGCAAGCCGACAGTACTCACGACGCCCGATTCGGGTAAGAGCGAAGGCGATCATCTCTACCCTGCGGTGCTGCCGGACGGTCGCGGTGTGCTCTTCACGATAACCGCGGCTCAGCCGGAGAATGCCCAGGTCGCCGTCCTCGACCTGAAGTCCGGCGGGCGCAAGACGTTGATTCGTGGTGGCAGCGACGCAAGATATGTCGACCTTTCGACCGCGTCGATCCGCTTGGAATGGCCAAAGTCGGGGCAGGCGGGGTACTTGCTGTACGCCTCCGCGGGGGCACTTCGCGCCGTGGGGTTCGATCTCGCGAAACTCGAGGTCGTGGGCGATCCGGTGCTGGTCGTCGACGACGTCGTGGTCAACGGACCCGGTGCAGCCGACTTCGCCGTGTCGCGGTCGGGCACACTCGTCTACGCACCGGGCTGGTCGGACCCGCAAAGGGCGCCACGATCGCTGGTGTGGGTCGACCGGAAGGGACACGAAGAGCCGACCAAAGCGCCTCTGCACGCGTATGGCGCACCGCGTTTGTCTCCCGACGGGACGCGAATCGCCGTTGACATAAAGGACCGGCAGAGCGACATCTGGATCTGGGATCTTGCCCGGGAGACGTTGATGCGCTTGACCTTGGACAGAGCCTCATACCCAATCTGGACAGCTGACGGTCGGAGCGTTGTGTTCAAGTCTCTAGCGGGTGGCGCCTCGCAGAACTTGCTTGCCTTGGCCGCCGACGGCAGTGGTACCGTCGACCAGCTGACTGCGCGCCCCAATGGGCAGGTTGCGTCGTCGGTCACGCCGGACGGAACGAGTCTTGTCGGCTACGAGTTCTCGAACCAGACGGCGCGGGACATAACGCTTGTTCGATTGACAAATCTCGCGCACCGCCCCGGAACGGGTCTGTTCTCCGGCGCCACTTCGTCCGAGTTCCAAACGCTCCTCCAAACGCCGTTTGACGAATTCAACGGCGAGATCTCACCCGACGGACACTACCTCGCGTACCAGTCGAATGAGTCGGGACGCTACGAAATCTACGTGCGTCCGTTCCCGCAGGTGAACGGCCGCCGATGGCAGATCTCGGCGCGGGGCGGCACACGCCCCGCATGGGCCCGCACCGGGAGGGAGCTGTTCTACCTCGATGAGGAGGACCTGCTTACGGCGCTGCCGGTGCGGACGTCCGGGCCGGAGTTCACCGCCGGGAATCCGGTCAGGGTTCTCGACACTAAGTATGCGACACCGCAAGTCCGTCGCACGTACGACGTGTCGGCGGACGGCCAGCGGTTCCTGATGATGAAGGAGAGTGCTACCGGCGATCCAAACACGACGCCGGCTCGAATGATCGTGGTCCTGAATTGGTTTGAGGAGCTGAAGGAGCGGGTGTCAAAGGAATAGGATGAGGCTAATTGCCGGCGAGCTAACTTGCGCGAGCTACGGTTCCCGCCGGACCGGGTTCTTCAATCGACCGAGGTCCGCGACGCTTAGACGCGCCCCGAGCTCGTCGGGGAGTGAGAACGTTAGAGGGATACGGAGGACGTAATGACCAGCGGCGGTTTCAGGCCCTCACGCGCTTTCGTGGCAGTGTCCGCAGCGGTCGCGCTGGTCACGACATCGGTCAGCATCGCTCAAACCGTCACCGGGAACATCTACGGCACGGTCGTCGACGAGCAGCGGCTTCCCGTTCCGGGGGCTCAAGTGGCGCTTACGGGTGTCGGGGCCCAGCTCTCGGCAACAACGACGGCCGGCGGCGACTTCCGTTTCTTGACACTCAGTACCGGAAATTACACCGTCACGGCGGCACTCGCCGGCTTCGCGACTGTGGCCCAACCAAGCATCGTCGTGAGTGCAGGGCAGAACGTGCAACTTGCGCTCACGCTGAAGCTGGCACCAGTGACCGAGACCATCGTTGTCTCCGGGGCTCCGCCGCTCCTCGACAGGAGGAAGGCGATCGTAGGCGCGAACGTGACCCGGCTCGAGCTGGAGAACATCCCCACCGCCCGCGATCCTTGGGTCGTTGCCCGGTCCGTTCCCGGAGTTCTGGTGGACCGCGTGAACGTCGGTGGCTCCGAGGGCGGGCAGGTGTCCTCGTACGTCGGCAAGGGCTCGCCACCATCGCAAAACGCGTGGAACCTCGACGGCATCGTCTTTCAGCAGATGGCCGGCGCCTCCCTGATCGGCACCTCAACGTTGCACTACGACTTCGATTCCCTGGAGGAGATCCAAGTAGCGACGGGGGGTACCGATCCCTCCCTGCAAACACCTGGCGTCCAGATCAACCTCATTACCAAGCGCGGGACCAACGACCTCCACGGCAGCGCGCGTTTCTTCATCACCGACGAGCGCTGGCAGGCCACGAACATCCCCCAGGAACTCGCCGACCAACTGGCCGCCGGCGGGGCGAACGCTACCGGCAACAGCGTCAGCGGCATACAGGACTACGGCGTGGAGGCCGGCGGACCGCTCATACCCGACCGCTTGTGGCTCTGGGGTTCCTACGGCCGAAACGAGGTCGGCCTTCTCACTACAGGTGGCTTCCCGGACAACACGACCCTAGAGAACCTCAACCTCAAGTTGAACGCCCAGCCGTTCGTGAACAACTTTGCGACGATCGCCTACTACCGCGCCGACAAGCTCAAGGTCGGCCTTGGCGCGAGTCTCACGCGTCCCCCCGAGACGACCTACCACCAGGAGGGGCCGGCGGACACCTTCAAGCTGGAGGACTCGCACGTCTTCAGTGACAGCCTCTTTGCCACGGTCGGCGGCTCGTACAAGAACTTCGGCTTCACCTATACGCCCGCAGGCTCGGGGCAGATGAGGCAGGATTCCTCTCAGGTCTTCCACAACACCTACCTGGCTCAGTACTTCTACCGGCCGGACACCCAGGTCAAGGCGAGCCTGTCCTACTTCTTCCCCACCGGTACTCTCGGCCATGAGGTCAAGCTGGGCGGCCTCTACCGGCGTAACGAGCAGAAGGACGGCAACATCATCGAGGGGAACGTCGTGGCGTGCAACAGCGGCGCGAACTGGTGCGGCAGCCAGGGCGTCCCGTCCGCGGAGCTCAGCCGCAACGTGGTCTTGAGTAGTGAGCTCATCCAGGCCTCGGGCTACCTCTCCGACACCATCACGCTGCCCCGCCTCACCCTCAACGTCGGCCTCAGGTACGACGACCAGCACGGTGAAAGTACCGCGGTCTCGGTTCCCGGCTCGGCCGCCGCGAACCTTGTCCCGCCGGGTACGGTCCTTCCCCCTGGTCTGAGCGCCCCAGCGGTCGACCCCGGCTTTCGCTGGACGGACTGGCAACCGCGCATCGGGGTGGCGTACGACCTCGGCGGCGACCAGAAGATGCTCGTCAAGGCGAGCTTCTCGCGATACGCCAACCAGCTTGGAACGGCCTCCATCACCGCCTACGGCGTCTCCTCGGGTCTCACGGCGCAGGGCGGGTCGGCGGGCGTCGTGTATGCCTGGAGGGACGCCAACAGCAACGTCCAGGTGGACCCTGGCGAACTCGACACATCGAGGATCCTCCGCTTCTACGGGTTCGACCCGGCGAACCCGAACAACGTCTCGAGCTCGATCAACGGGGTCGATCCTGGATTCGAGGCGGTCAAAACGGACGAAATCACACTGGGAGTCGAACGCGAGTTCCTGCCGGGCCTCGCCGTGTCGCTCCTTGGGACGTGGCGTAGGATGACGGATCTCGAGCTCTCCACCGGGTTCTCGCTCTCGCAATCGGACTACATGCTCTCGACGACGAATTACCGGGAAAACGGCGTTGCAACGAACCCACTCTGCCCGCAGGCGGGCTATGCCTGCGGTACTCTCCCCGACGGCGCTGGCTATAGCGTTCCGGTCTACCGCGTGAAGCCCGGCGTTCCGCTCTCGCCGGGCCTCTACACGCGCAACAATCCGGGCGCCTATCAGGTGTACAAGGGCCTCGACCTCCAGGTCGTCAAGCGCCTCTCCGGGAACTGGATGGCACGGCTCTCGGCGGCCTACAACGGCTGGACGCAGCACTACGGCGAGAACGGCTTCGTGGACCCGACCAACATCGAGACCTACGACGGAGGTCTCGTCGCGCCGCAACCTCCGGTTTCGGATAAGCCGAGGGTCTATATGAATGCGAAGTGGCAGATGAGCGCTTCCGCCCTCTACACGCTGGCATCCGGCTTCAGCGTCGCGGGCAGCTTCTTCGCGCGGCAGGGCTATCCGCTCTCCTATTTCCAGAGCGTCACCGCGAACCCTTCCACAGCGGTGTCATATGAGCGCACGAAGACCGTTCTGGTGGCGCCGTATGAAAGCTACCGGCTCGGCACCGTCTCGGACCTCGACATCGGACTGTCAAAAAGCCTGAAGCTGCGCGGCGTGGAGGTGAAGCTGCTCGTCGACGTCTTTAACGTAATGAATCGCGATACTGTCCTTCAAAGGCAAAGCCAGATTGGGATCGTCGGGCCGAACGGAACCAACTCGATACGCGAGATCCAGTCCCCGCGCATCGCCCGGTTCGGCGTTCGCTTCAGTCTCTAGCTTTTATAGGTACCAGATAGGTGTCGGGTAGGTCGGCGAAGTTGTGCACTCGCCCCCAACCTAACCCTCTCCCACGTCCAGCCTAAGGCCGGCAGGGGGGAGGGAACCGAGCCGCAAGGCAAGTGGAGATCTGGGCTGGGCTTTGGCAGAAAGAGAGCGCAGCAAATCCTCGCTGGCGATAGGATCCGTAACCTCCAAGCTGCGAGAGACGTATTGACACCGTGGCGAAGGCCCTGCCCGATCGAGGTGTCGCAGAAGGCGCTGCCGCGGTGTGCCGCGGGCTGGTGAAGCGCTACGACGACGTGGTGGCGGTGGCCGGGCTCGACCTCGAGGTGCGGCGCGGCGAGTGCTTCGGGCTGCTCGGCCCCAACGGCGCCGGCAAGACCACCACGGTGGAGATCCTCGAGGGGCTGACCGCGCCCGACGCCGGGGTGGTGGAGGTGCTCGGGCAGCGCTGGGGGCACGGCGACGACCGCGCCCTGCGCGAGCGCCTGGGCGTGCAGCTCCAGGAGACGCAGCTCGCCGACAAGCTCACCGTGACCGAGACGCTGCGGTTGTTCCGCAGCTTCTACGCGCGCGGGCACGCGGTCGGCGAGGTGATCCAGGCCACCGGCCTCGAGGAGAAGCGCAGCGCCCGGGTCGGCAAGCTCTCCGGCGGCCAGCGGCAGCGCCTGGCGCTGGCGTGTGCGCTGGTCTCCGACCCGGAGCTGCTGTTCCTCGACGAGCCGACCACCGGGCTCGACCCGCAGGCGCGGCGCGCGGTGTGGGAGACGGTGGAGCAGTTTCGCGCCGCCGGCGGCACCGTGCTGCTCACCACCCACTACATGGAGGAGGCGGCGCGCCTCGCCGACCGCGTGGCGGTGATGGACCACGGCCGGGTGATCGCCCTCGGGACGCCCGCCGAGCTCGTCGCCTCGCTCGGCGCCGACCAGATCGTCGAGTTCCGCGCCGCCGGAGAGGTGGCGGCGGAGCGGCTGCGCGACCTGCCCGGTGTGCGCTCGGTCGACCGCAAGAACGGCGACTTCATGCTCTCGATCGTCAACATCGGCGAGGCACTGCCGGCGCTGCTCGGCGAGCTCGAGCGGCAGCGCCTGCGCCTCGACACGCTCCAGACTCACCAGGCCACCCTCGAGGACGTGTTCGTCCACCTCACCGGGAGGGTGCTGCGCGATGAGTGAGGTCCGGCCCGCCGCCGAGGGCGGCCCTCGCCCGCATCCGCTGATCGAGCTGACCCGCGTGCGCGTGCTCGAGTTCGTGCGCGAGCCCGAGGCGGTGTTCTGGGTGTTCCTGTTCCCGGTGCTGCTGGCGTTCGCCCTCGGCATCGCCTTCCGCAACAAGCCGGCCGAGCAGGTGCACGTCGCGGTCGTCGGCGGTCCCGCCGCCGCCGCGGTGACCGCCCTGCTGCACGGTGACGAGTCGCTCGCCGTCGAGGTGGTGGACGCGGACGCGGCCGCCCGTGCGCTGCAGAAGGGCAAGGTGGACGTCGTCGTCGAGGCGGCGCCCGCCGCCGGAACGCCGGCGACGGTGACCTACCGCTTCGACCCGGCGCGCGCCGAGAGCCGCGCCGGGCGCCTCGCGGTGGACGCCGCGCTGCAGCGCGCCGCCGGGCGCCGTGACGCGGTGGCGACCCGCGAGGAGAGGGTGACGGAGATCGGCGCCCGCTACATCGATTTCCTGATCCCCGGGCTCGTCGGGCTCAACCTGATGGGGAGCGGCATGTGGAGCGTCGGCTTCGCAGTCGCTACCGCGCGCAACCGAAAATTGCTCAAGCGCTTCGCGGCGACGCCGATGCACCGGTCGCACTACCTGGCGTCGTTCGCGCTCTCCCGGTTGACGTTCCTGATCCTCGAGGTGGCGGCGATCGTCGGCTTCGGCTGGGCGGTGTTCGGCGTGCAGGTGCGCGGCTCGCTGCTCGACCTCGCCGTCGTGTCGCTGCTCGGCGCGGCGTGCTTCTCGGGCATCGGCCTCCTGGTGGCGGCGCGGCCCCGCACCATCGAGGCGGTCTCCGGGTGGATGAACCTGGTGATGCTGCCGATGTGGCTGCTGTCGGGCTCGTTCTTCTCGTACGAACGGTTCCCCGCCGCGGTGCAGCCGGCGATCAAGGCGCTGCCGCTGACCGCGCTCAACGATGCGTTGCGGCGGGTGGCGATCGACGGCGCGCCACTGCTCGCCGCCTGGCGGGAGCTGGCGATCCTGGCGCTGCTGGGCTCGATCAGCTTCGTCGTCTGCCTGCGGATCTTCCGCTGGCAGTGAGGAGGGTGCATGCGAAGGGCCCTGTGGATCGGCGTGCTGGCCATCCCGCTGCTGGGGACCGCGGCGGCCGTGGTGGCGCTGCGCCCGCAGCGGGCGTGGACGAGCGACTCGGCCGACGCCATCGCCGAGGTGGAGCGCGGCCGCCAGGCGGAGACGAAGCTGTACAAGAACGAGGCGATGACCCACTACGAGAAGGCGGTCGAGCTCGACGCGACCTTCACCGCGGCGAAGCTGCTCCTCGCCGGACTTCTCGGCGGCGGCGACAAGCAGCGGATCGGCACGCTCCTCGGCGACGTGCGCGCCGCGGATCTGACCCGTCTCACGGCCAACGAGCAGTTTCTCATCCGCTACAGCCTCGCCAAGCGCGATCACCAACCCGCGGAGGCGGCGCGGGTCCTCGCTGCGCACCTGGCGGAGCACCCTCGCGACGCCTCGGCGCTGTTCGCCCGCTGCACGGACCTGTGGCTGCAGCCGGACTGGGCGCAGGCGGAGCGGTGCAACCACGAGCTGCTCGACCTCGACGCCAACTGGGTGCTCGCCTACAACTACCTCGGGTACATCGCGATGGCCCAGGCCGCCTTCGCCGAGGCCGAAAAGAACTTCCTTGCCTACAAGTACATCGCCCCGGACCAGGCGAACCCGCGCGACTCGCTCGGCGAGCTCTACACGGTGACGGGCCGCTACGACGAGGCGAAGGCCGAGCTGAACGAGGCGCTGCGCCTGCGGCCCGACTTCTGCGCCTCCTACTCGCACCTGCTGCTGGTCGCCAACCTGACGCGTGACGGCGCGCTCGCCGACGACGTGATCGCCCGCGCGGCGGGCGGCGGCCTCTGCCAGCCCAAGCAGCTCGAGGCGATGCGGTGCGGCGTGGCGCAATGGAAGCGGATCTTCGCCGGCGACCTCGACGGGGCGTGGACGAACATGGCCGGGGGCTGTCTGGGGAGCTCCGGCGACGTCCCGATCGTCTCGCACCGTGTCGCCGTCCTCTCCGGCCGCGTCGACGAGGCGAAGGCGATCGAGGACCGGGCGCGCACGCACGTCAAGGAGGCGCTGGCGTCGCCCG
>Ga0315287_10007399_pt1 | contig 11008 bp, 11 predicted proteins | sample YL17G11_0_MG_FD_205037 | JGI IMG/M metagenome (GOLD analysis project Ga0315287, IMG submission 205037) | Sediment microbial communities from Yellowstone Lake, YNP, Wyoming, USA - YL17G11_0 | ecosystem: Environmental > Aquatic > Freshwater > Lake > Sediment | place: USA: Wyoming | collected...
AGCCCGTTTCTTGACCATAGCAACCGAGCCCACTCCAGTAGGGGTTGGGGGTTAGGGGCCGGGGGTTGGGAAGGGACAATCGTGATCCCTCCAGGTATCCCTACCTGGAGGGCACAAAGCTGTAGTAGAAAGGTGTTTCGGGATTTGAGCGGAATGCAATGGAGCGGAAATCCCGAAACTCATGCTGTTAGGTGTTTCGGGACTTCAGTCCCGAAACCAAGCGCATGTATCGGGACTGAAGTCCCGATACACCAACTTTTGACTTTTGACTTTCAACTTAGAACTCAATGAAAACAGACAGGGTCTTCTTATACGCAATCGGAATATCGGTCCTCGTGCACCTGGTTGCGATCGGGATAATCGGTCGCGGCTCGGGGCTGAGTCTCGCCGGGGCGGCCATACTGCCGGTCCCAAGGGCGATTAACGTCGATCTTGTCGCCAGTCCTGATGATGCTCTCAAGCCGCCGGTAGTGGCTCCGCGGCCCGAGTCGACGCCGGACAAGACTCCGGCCCCGAACCCATTTGTCCCATCTAATCTTCGGCCTGGCGCTCCAACGCCCGCTCCGACGGCGTCAAATCCGACCCACGGCAACCCGCTTGCCGGCGGCCCGATCGATGTTGGTACCCCCAGTAGTCAAGGCGACATTCCGGGCCTGGACAACGGCACAACCACGCCCGGGGTGGTTCCCAACCCCGGTCCCGGTCGGGGCAATGGCTCCGGTGTCAATTCGGGCACGGGCACGCCCGAACCGCCGAAGAACCCGGTCGTGGTTCCAGTCCCAGTGCCTGTTCCGACGCCGACGCCCAGGATGCTCAGTGTGAAAGTCTGTGACGAGTCCGGAATGCTGCCCGGCCCATACTGCAAGCAAACGCGCATCGGCTCGTTCATCGAAGGGGCACAGCCGACCAGGATATGCAACCAATGCAAGGCTCCCGAACCCCCACCCCACGTCTCGCGGCTCGCCGACCGTGCTCTTCCCGAGCTTCTCAAGGATACTCGAATCACCGTCCCCAGTTCGGTGGATGAAGGCCTGAGCCTGACTGTCGAGGTCGAGTACACAGTCAACGCCGATGGCGACGTCACCAATGTCCAGGTAACCAGATCATCGGGCATCCGCGCTCTCGATAGAGCGATCGTCAGCGCCGCCTCCGGTCTCAAGTATAAGCCCGCGGTCCAGGACGGCATCCCCCGCGGCGTCAAGATGACCCGCACCTACAAGATCAACACGTAGCAACCTAGCGTGCTTCGGGGCGAAAAGCGTGCCCACGAAGCATAACAGCCCTCGTCACGGGGCCATGTCTTATCCGTCCTGTCTGATCACCGTGGTCTCGGCCTCCGGCTCCGGCGGACGCGCCCAGGCTACGAGTCCGTTATACAGCCAAGCTGCCACTACTCCTCCTACAATCGGCGCCACGATGTAAAGCCACCATGCGGTGAATTTTCCCGCCACGATCATCGGTCCCAACGCCCTGGCCGGGTTGGCGGCCCCTCCGCTCACCGGCCCGCCAATGAGTACCGCCACGCCCAACGCGAACCCTATGGCAAGGCTGCCGGCGGCTGTCTTGGCCCTCGGATCGGTGGCCACTGCAACTATCACGAACACCAGCACGAAAGTGATCAATGCCTCCATCAGGAACGCCTGCCCGATGGACGCATCCGGCGTTGGGTAGGTGGCTCCCAGTGAGGCCATAGTGCGCGCGGGGTCTCCGAAAGTAACCCACACAGCGATGGCCGCCAGTATCGCGCCCGCAAGCTGCCCGATGATATAGGACGGCACGTATTTCCAGGGGAATCTGCCGATGCTTGCCAGGCCGAGCGTGACGGCTGGGTTGAGGTGCGCGCCGGATACATGGCCCAGCGCGCTCACCAGTGCGGCGAGCACAAGTCCGAACGTAAGCCCGACCGCAAGTGAGTCGTATGGTGGGCCGGCTATCGGTCGACCGAGGATCGCGGCCGCTGCCACGGCGGTCCCGGCGAACACCAGTATGAATGTGCCGATCAGTTCGGCAACTCCGGTGCGCAGCATATCGGGTTCGGGTTCATCTCTTCGCATGTCGACACCTCCAATCAGAGGATGTGATAAAAAGACGTTACCCGTACCGGCGCCGACTGCCCCACATGGTTTTCCCAGTGACTCCCGATTACCCCGGCACTATCAGATTCAGCGCCTGGTGGAGGGCCTCCACCCTTACCCCACTCTCCCCGCGCACGTCGCCATCCACCTGCATCTTGACCCGAGGGTCCGATTCCACCATGACGCTGGCTGATTTGAAGTACGTGGTAAACGGATCATTGATCTGCTTTTGGGAGAACACCTCCAGCGCCTGGCCCACGAACCTGAAAGCTGCGCCCGGTCCGGCCTCGAAGATCATCACATCCAGCAGGCCGTCGTCAAACACCGCGTGGGGGGCGATCTGGAGGTTGGAGGCGTAGGCGCCGCAGTTGGCGATCACGACCGCGTAAGCATCCGCTTCGTATACCGGGCCGTTCTCGAAAGTGAGCTTGAAGCGCGTGGGGGCGTAAGTGAACAACTGCGCGAGCACCGGCCCGGCATAGGCCATCGTGCCGAAGATGTCTTTGATCTTGGGCGAAACACCATCCACCACCTCGGCATCGAACCCGAAACCGGTCATCAGTGTGAACAGCCGGTCACCGACCCTGCCGAGGTCCACGGCTCGGACCCGGTTGGCGGCAACAATATCCAGCGCCCCGCGCACGTCATTGCAGGGAACACCCAGGTCGCGGGCGAGCACGTTGCCGGTGCCGAGCGGGATGATGCCGACGGGGATTCCAGATGTGCCCACGCCGTTTATGACGCAGTTGATGGTCCCATCGCCGCCCGCCGCGAGCACGCGGTCGAACCCTCTCTTGTGTGCCGTCCGGGCAAGCTCGATGGTCTCGCCAGCCGAATCCGGGACCACCATAACCACATCCGGGGAAGTCGAAGCCAGCTTGTGCAGCCTGCGTTTCTCCCTGGCCGCCCTTCCCTGGCCAGATGTGGGGTTAACGATCAAGAGCGATTTCACGAATTACCTCTGGAAGCGCACATCAGAGCATGGCGTCGGAAGACCCTCGCACAGCGCGAAATCCCAAATCCCCAAATCCCAAATCCCAAATCCCCAATCCCCAATCCCAAATCCCAAATCCCAAATCCCCAATCCCCAATCCCCAATCCCAAATCCCCAATCCCAAATCAGATGACCTTCACCTTCCGCCCGACCACTTCCAGCTTTCCATCGGCAAACAGCGCTATCGCATCGGTGTAAATCTTGTGCTCCGCCTCGAGGACCCTGGCCGCGAGAGTATCCGGCGTGTCATCATCGAGCACCGGAACCACCGCCTGGAGGATGATCGGCCCCGTATCATATTCTTCATCCACCAAATGCGCCGTCGCGCCGCTGAACTTGACCCCCCGTTCGATCACGGCCTCGTGCACGTGATGTCCATACATACCCTTGCCACAGAACGCTGGAATCAACGCCGGATGCACATTCATGATCCGATTTCGGAACGCATCCACCACATTCTGCCCGAGCACGCGCATATATCCCGCCAGGCAGATGAGGTCGATGCCATTCGACTGCAGCGCGGCGAGGACCGCGTCGTCGTAAGCCTCGGTGGTCTCAAACGCCTTGGGCGAAAGAGCGAGCGTGGGAATCTGCCCGCCGCGCGCGCGTTCCATCGCGGGCGCATCGTCCTTGACGCCAAGTACCAGTGCCACCTCGCCATTGATCTTGCCGGACCGGCACGCATCGACAATCGCCTGCATGTTCGACCCACGACCCTGACCGGAAACCAGCACGGCTATCCTTTTGCTCAAAGTATGGTCACCTCGCGCGCGCCCTTGTGGACGTCCCCGATCAGCGATGCCGTCTCGCCGAGTTCGGTCAGCCTCCGTTGAATCTCCATCGCCTTTTCCCTGGCCACGATCAGCACCATGCCGATGCCCATATTGAACGTCCGGTGCATCTCGACATCCTCGATTCCGCCCCTTTCCTGAATGAACCCGAAAATGGGAGGCACTCCCCAGTAGCGGCGCTCGACCGACACCTGACAGTCCATGGGCAGCATCCTCGGGATATTGCTGTAGAACCCGCCGCCGGTCAAGTGCGCCATCGCGTGAATCTCATAATCCTGCATCACCGCCATGACGGGCCTTACGTAGTTTCTATGAGGGGTCAAGAGCACATCCCCCAGCACGCCGCCGATCTCGGGGATATACTGGTCGATCCGGTAGCCACAGTCATCGAACAGCACCTTACGGACCAGTGAATAGCCGTTCGTGTGCAGACCCGACGACGCCAGCCCGATCACTGCATCACCCGGCTGGACCTTGGAGCCGTCGATCACCTTCGAGCGGTCCACTATACCGACAATGCACCCGGCTATGTCGAACTCACCTTCCAGGTACACCCCCGGCATCTCGGCGGTCTCCCCGCCGATCAGCACGCAGCCGGCGCTCTTGCACGCCTCGGACATACCCTTGACCGCCTGCTCGACCACCTTCGGCGACAGCTTGCTTGTGGCGAAGTAGTCCAGGAATATCAGAGGCCGCGCGCCCTGCACCAGAATATCATTGCAGCAATGATTGACTATGTCCATGCCGATGGTGTCATACCTATCCATCATCGACGCGATTTTGACCTTGGTCCCCACTCCGTCGATGCTCGACACCAGCACGGGATCTTTCATGCCCTCAAGGCCCAGCCTGAACATCCCGCCGAACGTGCCAATATCCGTAAGCACGTTCTCGTTATACGTCGAGTGAACGTGCTCCTTTATCCTCTGAACAGCCTCCTCGCCGGCCTCGATATCGACACCGGCCGCCTTATAGGTTGCATTATCGTCGGCCATAAGCACCGCCTTCTTTGTATTAGGTTCTAGGTCATAGGTCCTGGGAAGGGAGGGATCTTGATAGTCCGGCACATCCATGTGCCGGACTAAGTCTCGTGCGCGTGATGTTTCGGCATTTCAATGCCGAAACGCCGCAGCTAGTCCACGGATAGTTCAATACTTGATCGTGATGTTTCGGCATTTCTTGATAGTCCGACACATCCGTTGATAGTCCGGCACATCCATGTGCCGGACTATGTGCCCGCCGATCAAGTTCCCAGCCTTCTGCCTTCCGCCCTCAGCCTTCCGCCCCCCTACCCCACCGGCTTCTCAAATACAAACTTGCTCAGCTTGGCTTCCTTCGGGATATCCACGGGATACTTCCCATCCAGGCACGCACAGCAGAGCTTGTCCTTCCTGACGCCGATCGCGCGCACCAGCCCAGCCAGGCTCAGATACCCCAGGCTGTCCGCGCCGATATACTGCCTGATCTCCTCGACCGTCATCTTCGCGGCGATCAGCTCGTTCTGGTTCGCCGTGTCGATGCCGTAAAAACACGGATGCCTATACGGCGGCGATGATATCCGCACGTGCACTTCGACAGCCCCCGCCTCACGGATCATTTTGATCTGTTTGCCTATCGTGGTCCCACGTACGATGCTGTCATCCACCATCACCACCCGCCGGCCCGCGAGTGTCTCCTTCAAAGGCGTCAGCTTCATGCGCACTCCCAGGTCGCGCATCCTCTGGTCGGGGGCGATGAACGTCCGGTGGATGTAGTGGTTCTTGATCACGCCCTCCGAGTAAGGAATCCGCGAGGCCTCGGCAAACCCGATAGCCGCCGGCGTCCCCGTGTTGGGAATAGGAAACACGGTATGGGCTCCGGGAACCGGATGCTCCTTTGCCAGCTCATGCCCCATCCGCCTGCGAGTCTCGTAGATCGTCTTGCCATACATCTGACTATCGGGCCGCGCGAAGTAGACATACTCGAATACGCAGAGCGCGCTGCCGCACACGGGCACCGCCTGCCTCTCGCTGAGGCCGCTGTCACTGATGACAATCATCTCGCCCGGCTCCACTTCGCGCACGTAGTTCGCGCCGATGGTATTGAGCGCGCACGTCTCCGACGCCACCACATAATGACCGCCGTTGAACGTGCCGACACACAGGGGGCGAATCCCAAAAGGGTCCCTGAACGCGATCAGCTTATCGTTGGTCAACGCCAGCACTGCATAAGCCCCGCGAATCTTGCTCATGGCCTCGGCTATGGCATCCTCGAGGGTCTCGGCCGATGAGTTCGCGATCAGCCGGATGATGACCTCGCTGTCGTTTGTCGTCTCGAATGTGATCCCCTGGGCTTCCATTTCCTCGCGTAGATCAGCGGCGTTGATGAGGTCGCCGTTGTGGGCAAGCGCGATCTCGCCGAAACCGCAGTCGCAGCGCATGGGCTGCACGTTGCGCAGGATGCTCGACCCCGTGGTGGAATAGCGAGTGTGACCGATAGCCATGAAACCAGTGAGCGCGGACAGGGCCTCTTCCTGGAAAACCTGGGTCACCAGGCCCATGTCGCGGTGCATCCTGATCTTATCGCCGTCCGTGACCGCGATGCCCGCGCTTTCCTGGCCCCTGTGCTGAAGCGAGAAGATGCCGAAGAACGCTATGCGCGCGACGTCCTCACCGGGCGCCACCACCCCGAAAATGCCGCACTCTTCCTGTATCTCCGGCCTGTCAAAATCGATCATCAGATCCCCGATTCCTTCATCTTGTCCCCGATAGCATTGCGCCAGCCGAACTCTATATGGCTTACATCCAGACTGATAAGATCGACGTCGTTGACCTTGATCGCGAGCCTGCTTCCGCCGACTTTGCCGAGGATCGTGCATTCGATCTTCAGCTCGTTGACGATTTCGAGTAACGCGCCAAGGTTGCCCGACGACAGCGATACAACTATCCGCGACTGTGTTTCCGCGAAAAGCGCCGCGGCAGGCGCGCAGTTCGCGAGCAGTGACACATCAGCGCCGATCTTGCCCAGAATGCAGCTTTCGGCAAGGGTGACGGCCAGGCCGCCATCGGCGCAGTCGTGGGCCGAACTCAGCAGGCCCCTCTCGATCGCGCGGATCACCACTTCGTGCACCCGCTTTTCGCGCTCCATATCCAGCGCGGGCGGCCGCCCGACCGCAAGCCCGTGGATGGTGTTCAGATATTCGCTTCCACCCAGCGATTCCAGCTCGCAGACGCCTTCTTTGCCCTTGTCTTCCGCGAGGACGCCGGAGATCAGCGCGATTACATCGCCCGCGCGCTTGAAGTTCGCCGTGCAGCGCTTTTCGGCGTCTTCGATCAGCCCCAGCATCCCGATGGTCGGAGTGGGGTAGATCGCCATTTCGGGGGTCTCGTTGTAGAAACTCACGTTTCCGCTCACGACCGGCGCGCCGAAGAAATCGCACGCCTCGGCCAGCCCCTTGACGCACTGCTCGAATTGCCAGAAAGCCTCGGGTTTTTCGGGGTTGCCGAAGTTGAGGCAGTCGGTCGCCCCTATCGGCCTCGCGCCCGTGCAGGCCAGGTTTCTCGCGGCCTCCGCCACGGCGATTTGCGCGCCCGCGAACGGGTCCAGATAGCAATACCGGCCGTTGCAGTCCGTCGTGACCGCGATAGCCTTGGGAGTCTCTCTAATTCTTAGAACAGCGGCATCCGAGCCCGGCAGCACGACCGTGTTCGTCTGAACCATGTGATCGTATTGCTCGTAGACCCATTCCTTGCTCGCTATCGAGCACGAGGTCATCAGCTTCATCAGGGCTTCGTTATAGTCCGACGGCTCGGCTATTCCCGAGAGATCATATTCCTGCGCGCCTTTCAGGTAAGCCGGCTCGCTGGTTTTCAGATGATACGTCGGCGCCTCATCCGCCAGCGACTTCGCCGGGACCTCGGCCACCAGTTTATCGCCATCGTAAACGTGCACCAGGCCATCCTCCGTGACCTCGCCGACCACGACCGCCTGCAGCCCCCACTTCTTGAAAACCGCCGCGACTTCGTCCTCGTGGCCTTTCTTGACTATCGCCAGCATCCTCTCCTGCGACTCGCTGAGCATGATCTCATAAGGGCTCATGCCGGTCTCGCGAACAGGCACCTTGCGGACATCGACTGTCATGCCCGTCCCGGCCTTCGCGGACGTCTCGCAGGTCGAGCAGGTGATCCCCGCCGCGCCCATGTCCTGAATGCCCGTGATGTGGCCGGTCTTGAGGGCTTCCAAAGTCGCCTCGATCAACAGCTTTTCGGTGAACGGGTCGCCCATCTGGACGTTGGACTTGCGGCTTTCGGATTCTTCCGTAAGCTCCACGGATGCGAATGTCGCCCCGTGGATGCCGTCACGCCCGGTTCTGGACCCCACGACCATCACGGGGTTTCCGACACCTTCGGCCTTCGCGTAGGCGATATCTTCATGCTTGAGAATGCCGATGGCCATTGCGTTCAGGAGGGGATTGCCGGAGTAGCAGTCCTCGAAATAGACCTCCCCGCCCACGGTCGGCACGCCCACGCAGTTGCCGTAAAACGCGATCCCGCCCACCACGTGCTCGAAGAGATACTTTGTCCGGGCGTCATCCAGGCTGCCGAAGCGCAGGCTGTTGAGGTTCGCGATAGGCCGCGCGCCCATCGTGAATATATCCCGAAGAATCCCGCCCACGCCCGTCGCCGCGCCCTGGAAAGGCTCGACCGCCGATGGGTGATTGTGGCTTTCGATCTTGAATACCACCCCGTAACCGCCGCCGATATCGATCACTCCGGCGTTCTCCAGCCCAGCGCCTTCGATGGCCTCTTTATACTTCTTGAAATAGCGCAGAATCGGCCGAGAGTATTTGTAACCGCAGTGCTCGCTCCACATCACGGCATACATCCCAACCTCGGTATAGGTCGGATGCCGCCCGAGCACCTCGGTTATCTTCGCGTATTCCTCGTCATTCAGCCCCATCTCCCGGTAAACTTTCGGGTCGATGGGCTTTGTGTTTGTTATGGGCATATCTTCCTCTATGTAAGCTCCGGCTGTCGTACCAGGCTTTCTTAATCACGAAAGCACCCATATTCAGAAAACACGAAAACAGAAAAGGCCCCAGCATTTGTCCGAACCTTCGCACACTGTCATTCCGAACGAATGTGAGGAATCTGCTTTTTCCCTTCCCTATTCGCGTTTTCGTTCTTTCGCGCCTTCGCGGTTCAAAATGGCTGAAAGCTGACTGCTGACAGCTATCTAAGCCTCTCAACAATCGACTGCAAAATCAACTTCCCATCATCCGACCCCAGGCACTTCTCGATCGCCCTCTCTGGATGAGGCATCATGCCGGCGACGTTGCCCCTGGCGTTCAGGATGCCGGCGATATTGTTGATGGACCCGTTCGGGTTGGCCGAGTCGTTCACGCTGCCGCGCTCATCGCAGTATCTCAGCAGCACGCGGCCGTTGTCTTCAAGCTCCTTGATCGTGTCCGAATCGGCGTAGTAGTTGCCGCCGTGGTGGGCGATGGGAATCGACAGCACCTGGCCTTGCGCGCACAGGTTCGAGAAATCGGACGCGTTGTTTTCGACCCGCACGTTCACGTATTTGCAGATAAACCGCAGGCCGTTGTTTTGTATCAGCGCGCCCGGCAGCAGGCCCGACTCGCATAGTATCTGGAACCCATTGCATATCCCGATCAACCTGCCGCCGTTCGCCGCGAACTCCTGGACCGCGTTCATTACGGGGCTGAATTTCGCCACCGCGCCTGTCCGCAGGTAATCGCCATAACTAAACCCGCCCGGCAATATGATGCAGTCGAAGCTGCTCACGTCCGTCGACTGATGCCATATATACTCCACCGGCTGCCTCAGAACATCGCGCACGGCATAATACGCGTCCTGATCGCAATTGGAGCCTGGGAATTGGACTACCCCGAATTTCATAAAGCCGCTTTCCTTATTGGTTCTCCAGCATACCTGGAGAGAAGTCGCTTATGTTTCTAGCATACGTGAGCCCAGGAGTCGAGTTTAGAAGCCTCTGGTCCGCTGTCCAGAAATCGCATCCGCGAAGCTCTGCCAAAGCGAGGTAGAATGCATCATAAAGAGTAGGCAGGTTGTAGGCTGTGGCAATCCGCCAGGCGTCCGGAAGCAACTCCAAGAGGCTAACGCAGTCTATTCGTGCCCCGCTCAGCAGGGAAAAAGCCACTTCCGCTTCATCGGGTTCCAAAAGGCGCCTGTGGACTTTGTTGCGTATGGTCGATCCTGCTTCCGAGAAAATGGAATCTGGCGCAATCAACCTTGCTCCTATCCGGCCGCACTCGTGCAGCAAACTGACAGCCCGCTCTCGCCCGGGCTCCGGCACATACCACATGACGGCGAGATTTGCGTCAACGCAGACTTCCAGTGTCATCGGATGCGTCCCTCTCGCATAGCCCTAATATCGTCCACGCTGCTTGGCAAGAGTTCGCCGTTCCTCCTCTTGAGGATTCTTTCTTGAAGGTCCTTGCATTGCTTGATGTAAGTCTCATCCAACACATTGCTCGATCGCCTCACATGGAGACCTCTATTCGGTCTGTTTGGTTGTACTGCCACTATGTGTCACCTCCTAAAGTCACGATTGCACCTACTTCACGATCTCAAATCGATAATTCTCGGTATTCGGGTTCGCGAGAAGCTTTTTGCACATCTCTTCTACGCCCTGTTCGAGGCCGCCGTTGCCATCCGCGAACTCGATCTCGATAAACTTACCCATGCGGACGCTCGCGACGTTGCCGAACCCCAGGTTCTCAAGCGCCCCCTGCACAACCTTGCCCTGCGCATCCAGCAGAGCCGGCTTAAGAGTCACATACACGTTTACTTTGGCCATTGGTAAGCCCTTTTCCCTTCTAACCTCTAACTTCCAACCTCTAACGTCTAAACGCATTCCGAGCGCCACGCACTTTGTCATTCCGAGCGCAGTCGAGGAATCTGCTTTTCCTCCCCCGGCATCAGCACAATCCAGCATCCTGAGCTCCGTCGAAGGACGCGGTCAGGGCTTGATGTTTCGGCATTTCAATGCCGAAACCCCTGGCATCTCATACCGTGCCCTCGCACCTGTCATTCCCGCGAACGCGGGAATCCACCTTCGCATACTGTCATTCCGGGCACCACGCACTTTGTCATTCCGAGCGCAGTCGAGGCTTGATGTTTCGG
>Ga0315287_10007401_pt1 | contig 11005 bp, 20 predicted proteins | sample YL17G11_0_MG_FD_205037 | JGI IMG/M metagenome (GOLD analysis project Ga0315287, IMG submission 205037) | Sediment microbial communities from Yellowstone Lake, YNP, Wyoming, USA - YL17G11_0 | ecosystem: Environmental > Aquatic > Freshwater > Lake > Sediment | place: USA: Wyoming | collected...
AGATCGCAGTAAATTCAAAGAATTTCATGACTATGGTTAAACAAGTAGGCACAGTTTCAAAGGCATTCGCCACTCCTGTCAAGGCAGTGGGTGGAGTTGCATTGTTGCTTGGTGCTTGGGTTTGGAGAGGTCAATCCAGTAAAATAACAATGGATAAGGATTTCTCTGCTTTCATGGGCACTTGGGCTGACAATGCACAGAAGTTTAGGGATGCCGGACAGCCGGAATTGGCAGATGAGATAGTGGAATGTGCAACTGACTTTTCAGAAGCTCTGGACAGCGGAACTTATGATAATATTTTCACAGGATTAAAGGGCGGAACGGCAGCTCTCAATGTATGCAAAACCATGCTAGCCGAAGATATAGACAAACTCAACCAAAAGGAAGCTGCCGACGAAAAGAAAGCGGCAGAGGACAAGATCACAGCCGACAAGGCAGCAGCAGATTTGAAAAGACAGCAAGACCTGCAAGATGTGGCTGCAAAGCAAGCTTATGAAACGCAAACAGCACAAACTCAGAGGGAGCAAAAACTCCAAGATGTGCAATCGCAAAGGGATTATGAAACAAAGCAGCAGAGAGATGCAGCAGAAGCGCAAGCATTTAGCGAGGACACAGCAACCGAGAACGTGCCAGGATCAACATTGACCTTCGGCCTATTGAACTCTGGCGGAGGGGTTGAGTTTGTAGATCAGGATAAGGCAGCCATGGCTTACTTCAAGAAGCCGTTTGAAGAATTAACACCAGCACAGAAGAAATTATTAATGCTATCTAAGGGGATGATAAAATGACAAAAATAATAGCAGCAGTACCGCAGAAGAAAGGGATTGACTGGCGCATACTATGCGTGGGCATCGCTGCAATAACTATAATAGAGTGCGTTGCATTATGCAATGGGATCGACGGGATTATACTTACTTCCGTTGTTGGAGTAATAGCTCTGGCAATAGGCGTTACTATACCCAACCCGATCAAAAGGTGAGGAGAATGACAGAAGAAAGTTTAATTGAACAGGCAGAGAAAGCAGCACAGAGACTTGAACACGCCAACAAAGTCATGGAAGAACTGGTTAAGCGCCAGGAATCGATAGAAGCAAGGCGGTTACTGGGCGGGCAGGCAGAAGCAGGCCATAAAGAGCCGGAACTGTCCAAGGCAGAAAAGGATAAGATGGACATGAAGAATTATTTCAAGGGTACGGCAATAGAGGCGGCTTTGAAATGATGTCCCTAGAGCAATGGCAGAAAGGGCTTGACGAATGGGACAGAGTACGAAGACAGGCTGAGATTGACCTGGAACTTGCGACAGCAATCATGCCAGTATTACAGAAAAAGATTGATGAATTAACAAAACAAGAGGTAAAAGAAAATGTCAAATGAAGCAATTTGTTATGAAGCGCCTACGCGTTTCGCTAGATACACTTGTGCAGAAGCAGCAACAATAGCGAGGGGTACGATACTCAAGCTCACATCACCAAACACAGCAATAGCAACGGCAGCCGACAATGATCCGATAGCCGGAATTGCATGGATGGAAAAGACAGGCGGAGACGGCACTACAGAAATAGTAGCCGCACTTGACGGAGTTTGGGGATGCTTGACTTCAGCAGGAGCAATAACTGTAGGCAACGATGTCGGGATGAACGGAGTGAACGAGATCAAAGTGTACACCACACTAGATCGTGAAAAAGGCTGGGTCTTAGGCAAAGCCTTGGAAACGATAGGTGCAGCAGCAACAGTAATCAAAGTCAGAGTTAACGTTTTATAAGAGGATGATGTAAAATGGCAGATGCAACAGGAGAAGCAGATTTAAGGAAGGAGTATGTAGACGGTGCAGTCAAGGCAGTTGCCTTGATGGAATACAAGCTCAAGACACTATGCACAGTTGATACTTCAAGTGCATGGACAGAAACATATTATAGAGAAACAAATTCAGAGATCACAGGCGGTGGAGTAGCATCACCAACAACGGTCAAAGGCATACCTAGACTTGCGCCCTTCCCATACGGAGAAAGTTCATGGACAAAGGTCTCAGCATTAATCGAAAAATATGGTATGGAATCAATGATAAGTTATGAGGATGTCATGTTGAACAACATCCCCATGATCCAAAGATCAATCTTGAGGATCGGAAGAGCCGTAGCTTACGCTGTCGATGCACAGATTGCAGCGGTGATGTTGGCAGGCGCAGCCAATACTTTCGCAATCACTGCCGGATCAGAGTGGGATTCTTTAACGATCCAAAACCGTGATCCAATATATGATATACTGTACGGAATCCAGATGTTGAGAGCTGATAACATTGACGCACTTAACGGAAATGGGTACTTATGCGTGAATGGGACAGATTACACAAACCTGATTTCCAACACAAAAATAATCAATAACCCAACATTCAAATCAGCTGATGTAGTCACTAATGGAGTAGTGGGGCAGGTTTGCGGGCTTAAGATTATGGTCACGCAAGCACTGGAAGTAACAACGCCAGACGTAGCTTACATTGTAGTCGCAAAAGAAGCCATGACCTGGAAGGAAGCAACACCACTTACAGTATTGCAGATTGAAGACCCCGGGATCAAGACAACAATCCGAGCCTTTGAATTGGGCGTCACACAAATGACCTCACCCAACGCAGTGTGTAAAATTACAAACACAAGGAAGTGAGCATAATGACAACACTCGCATTAAAGGAACTCACAACAGGAATACTAACTGGTGGCAGTGCTGCCAGTCTAGCGATCACTGCGGATGTCGGATCTGCTCAAGGCGGATCACCATTGACATCTAGCTTTAACGTGGTATCAGTCTGCGCTAATGCAGGTGATGCTGTAACCCTGCCCGCAACATTTAGAGAAGGCACGGTGATCTTTATCAAAAACAACGGAGCTGCATCTTGCGATGTATTCCCTGCTTCAGGGGACGATGCAGGCGCAGGAGCAAACACAGCAGTAGCAGTGGCGAATGCTAAAGGGATCGTATTCATAGCGACAGTAGCAAATTCCACCTGGGCTACATTGATGGCAGGTGCATAAAAATGGCAGGAGCAATAGCAATATGTTATGAAACACCGACACGCTTCGCACGCTACACGGTAGCCGAGGCAGTTTTAATTCCCAAGGGCACAATTTTGGCCTTAACCTCACCCAATACGGCGGCTGCAAGCAGCGCGGACGATGAACCTTGCGCCGGAATCGCATGGATGGAGAAGGTGGGCGGTGACGGGACGACAGTTATTACCGCTGCACTTAACGGTGTGTGGGGCTTGAAATGCTCTGCGGCAGGAATCACAGTCGGAAACCAAGTGGGCATTAATGGCGCTAATGAAATCAAAGTCTACTCATCAGTTGATGATGAGAAAGGTTGGACGATGGGGCGAGCATTAGAAACAGTAGTGGGTGCAGTAGTACTCAAGGTCAGGGTGAACGTATAATGGCAGGCGGAGATTTAACCGTAACGGTTGTTGGAACATATGACACCTTTGCACTAGCAGTAGCGGCGATGGATGCGGGGAACGATGCCGTAGCAACAGACAGCCATCAGCTATTCATAGAGCCAGGCATAGGCACGGGCAGGTACAAAGTGTTGAAGTATGTAAGATCAGCATAAGGTATTATCATGGGAGAAATAGAAAGAATCTTTAAGATACTTAAACCAGTGGAGCATTCCTTTACTGTCCTCAAGCAATCACCGGAGGCAGTAGAGGACTTTAGTATCAAGAAGGTAGTGCACACTCAAGAAGTAACTGCAAATGCGGATCATGCAGTAGCAGATACGGCATACATACCCAACGTACTATATAATACGGATGCAGTACCTCCGGCAGCGAATACCGTCCCAATCGGCACGATCTATATACAGTATACACCATGACCAGAAGCGCAGCTGATTACACGAATGAACTGCTAAATGACGATTGTTCGGGAGTTCCGGATAATTGGACTAACGTAAATACAGCCACGCATACTTTTGCAGGCGGGGTTATGACTGTTACGGATAACGGCGGCTCTTCCGAATATATCTACAAGGCTAAAGCTACAGACCACGAATTCTATATTGAAGCTAAATTTAAGTACACTTCATGGACTAGTACGCCTGTAGTAATGCAAGTCTGGGCTGCGGCAGATGCCATGTTAATAGGGTGTTTAGTAAACGCAACAACAAAAAGCCTATACGCATGGGACGGGGGGGGGTGGGCAGATACAGGGAAAGACCTAGTATTAAATACTGAGTACGTCTTAAAAATGTGGTGCGATTCTACAGATGGGCATTGGATGCTAGACTTGGATGGTACGGAATACGGGCTGTATCATGTTGGTACTAATAATGTACCAGCTAAATTTCTAATCGGCGGTGGTACGTCGGCCGCTTTATGGGTGCAGGTTTACGATTATGTATTGATTAAGGACACTCTCAAGACAGGCACAAACTGCCAGGTCAATATAGGTGATGCATGGAAGCCCGTTTCAGCAATGCAGATCAATATCGGAGATGTGTGGAAGCCTGTAGCGGGCATGAAGATTAACATCGGAGACGCATGGAAGACCATTTTCTAGCACATACATAAATGCTCAATGACTTCTAGGCTTTTAACCTCCAGCAAATAAAAAGCATAGTTTTATAAGTATGCTCTCATTCTCATATACGGTTCAAGTCACACTTACTTACTTATACTTGAATAAGAAGAAGAAGAAGAAGAAGAAGAAGAAGAAGGAGGATAAATGCCAAACATAACCGTAACAACCACGATACCAGCGGACATATATCAACAGGTCAAAGAAAAAGGGCTGAAAGTCAACATGCTCATACAGATGGGATGGCAAGCCTGGAATAACTTCCCAGCCATCACCGCAAGACAGGCAGCACTGGAAACTAAAAATGCAGAATTGGAAGCAAGAAACGAGAAGCTATATCAAGTCATAATGAGATTGCAGAATGGGCTAGCTGAAATGCAAAGACAAACATGAAAGGATTTACAAACGAGGGCATGATTCAATATTCAATGATTAAGGAGGCAAAACCATGAAATCAATACAAACAACAAGCAGTGAATCCGACAGTGTAGAACTTGCACTCAACGCTAAGCAAGAGTACACCTGGGTAATAAAAGTCTATGGGGACAATATGGCAAGCATGGTCACCAAGATTGAGGACACAAACAAAGAACTGAAAGCAAAATTCGGCAAGAAGGAAGAATTGAAATGAACCAATACGTCTGCATGACTTGTCATAAGCCATCATACTCAGCATCATTACTCAAAGATTTATACTTCCCCTTATGCTGTGACATAAACTGTAATGGCGAACTGAGGGAAGCGGACACATCAGGATTAGAATTGGCAGTATTAATAACGGAGGAGAATAACCATGAAAGTAAAATTGAAGTCAGAACCAAGCTTAGAATTCCAGAAAGTAAGCATTGAAATGGATTTTGATATTAAATCAAAAGAACCAAAAGAACAAGAAGCAGAGCTTAAGAAACTATGGCAGAATCTTAACACCTTAGCTATTGAGTACCTGAACGATTTGATTGAGAAGAAAGACAAGTATAATGAAGATAGAGCCTGGACTGATCCTTTGGAAGAGAAGCCAATACCATCAGAACAGAAGAAAAACCAAAATGTACCAAAAGCTACCAACATCGGTGCTTTATGGATCAATGATGACGGCACACTTAAAGGCGCATTGAATGGCAACAAGATCACAATATTACAGGGCGAAGTTGCAGAAAACATCAAATGCATAAAAGCGCCTGAGTTCTACGAGACTAGGATCGGAGCTAACCATATCCGCATCATAAAGAACAAGTACAAGCTTGCACCTAAGCATCCTGATTATGTGATCTTCCCAGTCTTGGAAAAATGAACACACTTAAACAGCATAAAACATCACCCGAAAGTAAGAAATACTCGAAGGACAAACAACAAGCAAAGCAAAGATTAATTAAAGCGTTCAAACAAATGAATAAAGAGTATGCCTAACAAGAACTACATCAACGGAGTTTACAAAGAAAGAAAGATTCTAAACGAAGCAAAGGCACATGGCTGCATCGGAGCTAGATCAGCAGGTTCACATTCACCTATAGACATTTGGATAATAGACCACCCAGGAAGAACAATAAGATTAATCCAATGTAAACCTGATTCTATGCCACTAAAGACTAAGAATAGAACTCTAAGAACATATGAATACCTCAATGGAATCTATTCAGTCAAGTTTGAAGTTCTATGAATCCATATGAGTACATATGAACATATTGTTCTAATTCTTATAACAACAACACAGTATCTACATTTACAGAGAACAGTAGCTTTATAAGTCTTAGAACCCGGAAGGGTTACTATCCGTAACCCTTCCTTAGTCCCCCCTGCTTCTAATAGTTCCCCGCCCTTGTAAATGTTCCGTTTAATAGATAATTGATTATTAAGGGTATTCATAGGCCTAGAACATCATTGATTCTAGGGGTTTTAGTGGTCTTACAGATCTATAGATCCAATTATCCTCTATCTCTTCGTATAAGCAATATTATACGAAGTAAAAGACATTCTTTACAGTATTGTAAACAATTAAATCCTCATTTATGATTAAAGGTTCTAAGTATATCCTCTAGTCTCAGGAGAGTAATACCCATATTCCCATACTGATCCAAGAACATTACAATTAAATACACTATCGGATTTAATCTTCTTATGTTCAAGAAACGGGGAACTAACACAAAAAATTATAGAATATGAAAAGCGGTTATAAGTTGGATTCATGGCAGGAAGAGGTACTAGCAGCTGAAGGCAACTTATGTATTTGTTCGGGAAGACAGGTAGGTAAAAGCTCAATAATTGCCATAAAGACTGCTGAATTCATCGTTAAGCATCCGAATAAGACAGTTTTAATCATTTCCATCACTGAGGATCAAGCTGAGAATATGTTACAGAAGATAGTTTTGTATTTGCATTCAAACCATAAGGATAAGATTAGCCTGGGTAAGGATAAGCCAACAAAGCATAAGGTAAGATTGGATAATGGGAGTATTGCGATCACAAAGGCTGTAGGTCAGTACGGGTTGGGAGTCTTGGGCATGACTGTTGATGTAGTGGTACCTGATGAGTGTGCATACTTACCGGAGGCGATATGGGGCAGTATTACTCCCATGTTGTTGACAACTGGCGGGAACATATGGTTGCTCAGTACTCCAAACGCCCAACAGGGTTACTTTTATGAAGCATACACAAATCCGGGTATGGGTTTTAAGACATTTCATGTAAACAGCGAAGAAGTTGCTGACAAAAGACCAGAACCACAGCGCACTATCATGTTGAACTACTTGGCCAGCGAGAAGGCCAGGATGACTAAGTTGCAATACGCACAGCAATACTTGGCTCAATTCTTAGAACAATTAAACCAATTGTTTCCTGATTCATTGATCAATGGATCCCAGGCTCTCTTGCGAAATTCTAAGGAACCCACCCTCTTTGGTTCAACTACGCCAATCAGCGCAGGAGAGTATTATCTGGGCGTGGACGTTGCAAGGATGGGTGGTGATGAGACAGCGTTTGAGATCCTTGAGAAAGTAGGCCAGATGTATATGCAGAGGGAGAATCTGACTCATAGATATACGTTGACCACAGAGACAATAGCCAAGATTCTGGAATTGGACAATCAGTATCACTTCAAGAAGATTTACATTGATGATGCAGGGTTGGGTGTTGCTGTGTTTGACCAATTACTCAACAATGAGCAGACAAGGCGCAGGGTTGTTGCTATCAATAACAGCCGAAGGGCAATAGACCGGGAACACAATCGGCACAAAAAGCTTATGAAGGAAGACCTCTATTTGAATTTGAAGCGATTGATGGAAAGCGGTCAGATTGAATTGCTCAAGGATCAGGAGATATTCAGGAGTTTGAAGTCAATAATGTGCGAGACAAGCGAGACAAGCAACGAAGTGCGGATATACGGCAGCTATTCGCATATCACAGAAGGGCTGATCAGGGCTGCATGGTCGGACAGGGATCGGAGTCTTGATCTCTTTTTCATGAGGGTATAAAATGGCATATGCTGAGATATTTGCAACATTGACAGAAGTACAATACAAGGCAGGCGCTGGTGCTAGCGCTACGAGTAAAGCAGCTGCGTATGTGACCGCGTTCATGTTTCAAGCCGAGTCTTTTATCAACGCCGCGTGCAGGTATAATTTTTCTGATAACTATACAAGCCTTAACGATGACACTAAGGGCATACTCAAGGAAGCGGCTTCTAATCTTGCAGCAATATACGTGATCCAGTATGACATGAGTGGGTTTGCAAGCAGGGTTGATGCTGAAGATATGATTAACGTGCTAAGGGATGCAGCATTGAGGTGCATCGCACTCTTGAAAGAGAAGCAAGTCACGGACTTCATCCGCGAGGTTGCATAATGACGCTTAATATGCCGTCAGTGTTCGGAAAGACTGATGATGACTTGAAACCAAGATGGCAGCAGTCGGGTTCAACAATCCTGAACTATGTTGAATTCACAGTAAGCGATGAAACTTTAGTGACTGTTACGGCGGGCAAAACACTCTATATTACAACTGTAATCTTTAGTGACTCTGATGCGAACACACTCGTACTCATAGATAACGGCGCAGGCGGCACGCAGAAAGCGCAAATGGAGATTCCAGCAGCCATAGGCGGTCAGCAATTTGATTTCAATACCCCTCTAGAATTTAAAACTGATGTTTATGCAGCCACGGGCAATAGTTGCACAGTTACGATAATCGGGTGGGAAGAATGAAGATAAAATCAATAACACAGAAAGGCAACAAGCTCAAGATATTTACTGACAACCCAGACAGGCCTGAGTTTGCATACCCTGCTGACAAGTTCGCAACACTGTCGCAATTGGAAGCAGAGATGGGACGCAGCTATAAAGCAAGCATCAAGCGCACAGAAGCGGAAGTCTTAAGGAAGATGCAGATGGACAGCGATATCAAGGAAGCAATGATCAAATACGACAAGGAGCCGAAAGATGACAAGCAATGAGATAAATTCTGTAAGGTACGGCACTAATTCAACAGTGATCACCGATTACAGTGTGGATGGGGTTAACACTAATGCAGCAACAGGCCAGGATGAGACAGAGTGGACAAACTCCAAAGCATCACAATACCTGGGCTACTACAAGACTATTCCTGAATTAAAGATGGCTATTGATACCAAAGCGACATGGACAGTTGGCAAGGGCATAACTGCGCCTGAAATGACAATGCTCTTGTTAGGCACTATAAAAGGGTTCGGCAAGGACACGTTCAACAGCATCATGGAGAACATGATCAGGGAATATCATATTTATGGCGATGCTTTCGCAGAGATAGTGAGGGATGATGGACAGTTGGTCAACCTCAAGCCTCTTGATCCTGGCACTATGAAGATAGTGGTTGACAAGAAAGGGATGCTTAAGAGGTACGAACAGATAGGCAGTGGGTATGAGACTATCAAGTTCAAGCCAGAGGACATTTTACATCTGTGCAGGAACAGGATAGCTGACGAGATTCACGGCACATCTATTATTGACGCTTGCGAATGGATCATCCTGGCTAGGAATGAAGCAATGGCAGATTACAAGAAGCTATTGCACAGGAATATTTACCCTGTAAGAATTTGGTATTTAGATACAGATATTCCCAGTAAGGTCAACGCTTACATGGCAAAGGTTGCTGCCAGTAAGGGCGAGGGCGAGGACATATTTATACCGATGGGCGCAGTGACTACGGAACTCGCATCTGTACCCGCGGGATCAATGCTTAACCCGTTGCCCTGGATTCAGCAACTTAACCAGTATTTCTATCAATCCGTTGGCGTGCCACAGATCATAATTGGAGGCTCCCAGGAGCTTACTCAAACAGCCGCACAGATCGCATACTTGGCTTTTGAACAGTGCATTGAAGAAGAACAGTTGTACATAGAAGAGCAGATTTTAGAACAATTGAACCTGGAGATAAATCTAGAGTTCCCTGCAAGTTTACAGAATAACCTATTGAGCGATCAGGCAAAGGACGGCACTCAAGAAGAGCAGCTTAACCAACCAAGCCAACTAAGCCCGCCAATGATGCGACAGGGTGAGGAATGATGGCAAATTACGCAGTTTATGATCCTGTAAAAAAGAAGTATGTATTAACCCCAGAAGCTCAGGCATTACAACCACAGCAAAGCATAGCACCACGGCCAACGATCAGGACAGGCGGGTTTTCAAGCCCGAAACCGCAACAGCAATCATTAGCACCACCGCCAACAGGCAGTATCAATTATCGCGATCCAACAACATACCCCCAACCGCAACAGCAAGGGCAATCAATGGCACCGCAACAGCCTGCAGTACCTAAAGAACCGAAACTTGAAGTTATACCCTGGAAGGGGATGCCAACAAGCGGGGCAGGCGAGCAGTTAAACCCAGATCAGTCTTACATTTCACAAACAGGACAATTCCAGTATGACTTCTGGACTAAACAAGGACAGATGGAAAGGCTGAGAAATGCAGCTGAGACTTCTGGACTAAGAACTTCCGCAACTGCCTTCGGTGGGGAGTATGTCCCGGTAGCCTCCGAAGCCGCAACCGCAGCTATTGATGCGCTTAATGTTGCGAATCTGATAAACGCAGCTAGAGGGATGTTTCAGGCTATTGGTTCAATGAATAAAGCAGGCATGGTTGTATTGTCTCCCACTGGTGCGAAAGACATGGCATCAACAATCCCGCAAGCAGCAGGGAAAGATATGGAAGCATATAAAGCCGTCAAAGATGTAGTAAAAGCGGCAAGGGAAGGGGCAGTAGGCGCCGTGCATAATCTCCGAGGCAGCACGGCATTCGAGCAAGCAGTGGCAAAGGGAGCTGCAAACTCAATCAAGCCAGTTACTGAGATCGCAGTAAATTCAAAGAATTTCATGACTATGGTTAAACAAGTAGGCACAGTTTCAAAGGCATTCGCCACTCCTGTCAAGGCAGTGGGTGGAGTTGCATTGTTGCTTGGTGCTTGGGTTTGGAG
>Ga0315287_10007402_pt1 | contig 11005 bp, 10 predicted proteins | sample YL17G11_0_MG_FD_205037 | JGI IMG/M metagenome (GOLD analysis project Ga0315287, IMG submission 205037) | Sediment microbial communities from Yellowstone Lake, YNP, Wyoming, USA - YL17G11_0 | ecosystem: Environmental > Aquatic > Freshwater > Lake > Sediment | place: USA: Wyoming | collected...
GGTTCCCGAGAAACGCTCCGATTCGATCTTCACCCCCGTTGTATTGCGGAAGATATCCGCGGCCTTATCGTAATCGAAAGACGCGGCGGCGACCGTCAAGCCTCGGGATTCGATGGCCACGCGTCCGGATAGAACGGCTTTAACAAAGTCCTTTTCATAGACGATCCGATCGGCCCGGAAACGCAGGTCCCGGCCTCCCTTCTTCCCGCGGTCGACGATCATGACCTGCCCCCGCCGGTTCGGGTCGCTCTCGAGATGATAGAGGCCGTCGGCACCCAAGTAGTTGCGATCGGCGTGGATCTCCATTCGGCTTAAATCACCGCTGAACTCGAGGTAGCGGGCATCCTCCTGAATCTCTATTTTCTGGGCCGTTAAAACGTCCTTGATCGGTTCGGGGCCCGCCGGGCGCCGCAGATGGACAAAAAAATAAGCCGAAATTCCCAGGACGGCGATTCCCCATAGAACGGCCACGGTCGAACGCACAAAGCGGACGGTCCGCCAAGGCCGGCCCTTCGACCTCGTCTTCATGGGCGGACTCCCTCGAGCGACAACTGGAGCCGGTCTTCGCCCTGATAATTCGAGAACAGGAAGGAATAGGCAACGTCGATCAGCCCGCCTTTGGAAATCCGCTCCGCCCAATCAGCCCGGTCCCAGGCCACGGCTTCGAACGTCCGGCCGTCGCGGCGAAGCCAAAGCTTGAGATGCTTCCGCTTCAGGATCTGGGGACCGGCCGCGACCTCGACCTTTTCGGTCATGAACACGGGCTTTGGATTGCCGACACCGAAAGGCCCCAAGTTGCCGAGGACTCCCAGAAAATCCCGGTCGATTTCCTCAAAGCCGAGGACCGCGTCGAGGCGGAGCTTGCGGCGCAAATGGTCGTCCGTGAGGCGAACTTTGGCTGCTGCGTTGGCCGCCTGTTTGAAGGCGGAAAGCGATTCGCGCGCCAGAGTGCAGCCGACCGCGTACGTATGGCCGCCATAGGCCAGAAGATGATCGCGGCATTCGTCCAGGCAAGCGATGAGGGAGAATTCCCCGATGGAGCGGCCCGAGCCGAAGGCTTTCCCGTCTTCGTAGGCGAACAGAATGGCCGGTCGGTTGAAGGCGTCCTTGATCTTCGAGGCCACGATGCCGACGACGCCGCGATGCCAGTCCTCGCTCCCCAAGATGAGGATCCGGTAGCGGGAGTCCAGGCCCTTGGCCCGGATCTTTTCGCAAGCCTGCTTGAAAATGCGTTCTTCGATCCGCTGGCGTTCGGAATTCAGCTCATCGAGACGCCGGGCGATTTCGCGGGTCTCGGCGTCCGAATCGGAGAAAAAAAGGCGGACGGCCAGGTCGGTGCGGCCCATCCGGCCGGCGGCGTTGATGCGGGGCCCGATTCGGAACCCGACGTCGCCTTCCGACACTTTCTTCCCCGCCCGGCCGCAGACATCGAGCAGATGGCGCAGGCCGATGTTGGAAACGTTTTCCAGCTCCAGGAGGCCTTGCTTGACGAAGATGCGATTCTCGCCCCGCAAATCGGCGATGTCGCTGATCGTCCCGATGGCGACGAGCTTGAGAAAATGACGGAGCGCGCTTTTTCGGCCTTGCTTCTCGTACAGGGCCTGAATGAGCTTGAAAACCACGCCGACGCCGGCCAGCGTCCGCTCCGGATAACCGGCGCCGTCCAGAACCGGGTCAAGGACGGCCGCGGCGGCGGGGATGACGTCGCCGGGGAGATGATGGTCGGTCACGACGACGTCCACTCCGGCGGCCCGAGCGGCCTCGACGAAATCGACCGCTCGAACGCCGCAGTCCACGCTGACGACAAGTTTGGCCCCCCGGGCCAGGACGACGGCGAGGTGCTCGTCCTTGATTCCGTAGCCTTCCGTGAGGCGTTCGGGAATGAAGTAGTCGACGTCGCCGCCCAGGGTGGTCAAGGCCTTATGGAGCATGACTGTGGACAACACGCCGTCGGCGTCATAATCGCCGAAAATGAGGATTTTCTCCCGCCGGACGATGGCCGCTTCGATGCGCTCGACGGCCGCGCGCATGGCGGTGAAAAGGAACGGATCATGAGTATCATCCATCGTCCCGTGGAGAAAACGGCGGGCCGAGGGGGAATCGAGAATACGGCGGTTAACCAGGACCTGGGCGATGGGCAGAGGAATCCCCAGGTCGGCGGCGATTGTCCGCGCTTCCTCGCGGACGGGAGGGAGAGACCAAATAGCGTCGTCCATGGATTTTCAATGTAACACAAGAGCGCCGCCCCGCGATAGAGGAGGGCTCGGAGTACGGGGGGAAAAACACGGGCGTTTCCCCGGCGAGGAAACCCTACCCCATAAGGTTCTATTCCATTTTGTAGTGGGAAATATGATCGGGGCCATGGCCTGGCGACCCGCTCGGGTTTTTCACGCCGTTCCAGCGCCGTTTTCTCGGCGGCTCAGAACTCGCATCCCGTATTCAATCTAACGGTCTTGGTCCGGGATACTCGGACATCTTCGCCGGCCGGATTCTTTCCGATTCGGCTCCCCTCGAAAACGACTTGGAACGGCTAAACCCTCGATGGGTCGCTTCGACCATGACCCCGATCTCGCCCCCTAAAAATGGAATGGGGCTTATATTTATCATGCTTACCGAAGGGCGGTTTGACTCCCCGGAAGGCCAACCCTATAATGAAAAAGCGATGTTTGGAAATCTGCGCGACAAACTGGCCAAGACCCGGCTCTCTTTCAAGCAGAAGTTCGACGACCTGGTCAAAAGCGGCAAACCACGTGAAGAGATCCTCGACGAACTGGCCGAAGCCCTCATTCTGGCCGATGTCGGAGTCGCGGCCGCGGACAAGATCATGGGGGCCGTCCGCGAGCGGACGCGCAAAACCGACGGTTTGGCCGAAATCCGCGAAGCGCTCAAGGCGGACCTGATCGAGCGGTTGGCGCCCTTCTCCGCCCCCGCCAAGCTCGGCCCGCCGCCGGCCGTTTGGATGATGGTGGGCACGAACGGCGGCGGCAAGACGACCTCCATCGCCAAGCTGGCCCGCCGTTTCAAGGACGAAGGCAAGTCGGTCGGGTTGGCCGCAGCGGATACTTTTCGGGCCGCCGCCCAGGAACAGCTCGTCGTTTGGGGAGGCCGCCTCGGTCTGCCCGTCATTCAAGGCCGCTACGGAGCCGACCCGGCCTCGGTCGCCTTCGACGCGGTCAAGTTCGCCCAAGCCCGCTCCCTGGACCTCCTGCTCGTCGATACCGCCGGGCGCCTGCACACCAACACCAACCTGATGCAGGAGCTGGACAAGGTCAAACGGATCATCGGCCGCGAAATCCCGGGCGCTCCGCAGGAAATTCTGCTGGTGCTGGACGCCACGACCGGGCAGAACGCGCTCGCCCAAGCCCGGGAATTTCTCAAGGTTTCCGGCATCACCGGAATCGTTCTGACCAAGCTCGACGGCACGGCCAAAGGCGGAATCGTCATGGCCATCGCCGAGGAGCTTTCCATCCCCATCAAGTTCATTGGAATCGGCGAGGGAGAAGAGGATTTAATCGATTTTTCGCCGGCATCGTTCGTGGACGCCCTTTTCGAATGAATAAACTCCGCGACCGCTCCTTTCTCGAAATGGCTTACGGCCTGGCGGCCATGGCCGTCGGCCGGACGAGCCCGAATCCCTGTGTCGGGGCCGTTCTGGTCAAGGACGGCGCCATCGTCGGTTACGGCCATCATGAGGCCGCCGGCCGGCCCCACGCGGAGGCCGTCGCTCTCCGCCGGGCCGGGAGGAAAGCTGCGGGCGCGACTCTCTACGTGACCCTCGAACCGTGCGTCCACCAGGGAAGAACTCCGCCCTGCGCCGACGCCGTCATCAAGTCCGGTGTTGTCCGGGTCGTCGTTTCCGACCGGGATGCCAACCCGATCGTCCGGGGCCGAGGCTTGGCCCGGCTCCGTCGGGCCGGAATCGACGTCTCCTGGGGGCTCCTGGCCGAACGCAACCGCCGCTTGAACGCGGCTTACATCAAATTCATCGCTTCCGGAATTCCTTACGTCACGCTCAAGGCCGCCGTCGGTTTGGACGGCAAGTTGGCCACACGGACGGGGGAATCCCGCTGGATCACCTCGCCGGCCGCTCGCGAATACGGCCGCCTCGTCCGGGGCGAAGGGGACGCCGTCATGGTCGGCATCGGGACAGCGCTCGGCGACGACCCTCTGCTCGACGTCCGCCATCCAAATTGGCCGGACAAAAAAGTCACCCGGATCGTCCTCGACGCCCGTCTGCGGCTTTCGCCCCTCGCCCGTCTGGCCTCCGAGCCGTCGGGAGGTCCGATTCTTATTTTCGCCGGGACCGGGGCCGAACCCCGGCGGAAACGCGCCCTGGAGAAAAAAGGCGTCGAAGTCGTTTCTCTTCCCGCGCCCCAAGGCCGATTCGACCTGCGGGAAGTCCTGCGCGTGCTGGGCGGCCGAGGAATAACCAGCGTACTCGTCGAAGGCGGCGGCACTTTGGCCACGTCGTTCCTGGAAGCCCGGCTGGCGAACCGGGGTTTATTTATGATCGCGCCGCTTCTCATCGGCGGTCGCGCGGCCGTCTCCCTGTTTGCCGGGGAAGGGCCGGCCTCTCTGGCCGACGCGCTCCGGCTGGGCGAAACAACGTCCTTCCGCCTGGGCGGGGATACGATCATCGAGGGGGTGTTCTGATGTTCACCGGAATCATTCAGCAAGCCGGCCTGTTTCGCGGCTTCCGCGGCGGAAAAACGGAGATGGAAATCGAAGCTCCGGGTCTGGCCGGACGCGTCGACAGCGGAGGCAGTGTGGCTGTCGACGGCGTCTGCCTCAGCGTCGTCCGCCGGGACGGCCCGCGCCTGATTTTCAATTTGTCCAAGGAAACCCTGGCTCGAACGACTTTGGGTTCACTGCGGGTCGAGGCCCGGCTTAACCTCGAGCTCCCGCTGACCCTGGCCGACCCGGTAGGCGGGCATTTGATGTCGGGTCATATCGATTTCGTGACCAAGGTCACCCGCGTCGTACCCAAGCGTCCGGGCCTGAGGCTGATCTTCGCCCTGCCCGCCGCCCAACGCCGCTTTTTCATCCCCCAGGGTTCGGTGGGCATCAACGGAGTCAGCTTGACGGTAGCGGCCATCAGCCCGGCGTCCTTCGAAACCGAGCTCATTCCCGTCACTCTCGACAAGTCCAGCCTGTCCCACCTGCGGGCCGGCGACGCCGTCAATGTCGAATGTGACATGATCGGAAAGTATGTGTATAATTGGATGACCCCAAAAGCCCTCCGCTAAGGAACAGGACGAATCCGATGGCCCCTCACCTTCGCACCGCCTCGGTCGAGGATTCCATCTCCGCGCTGCGGGACGGCCGGATGATCATCATCGTCGACGACGAGGACAGGGAAAATGAAGGCGACCTGATGGTCGCCGCCGAAAAGATCACCCCGGAAATCATCAACTTCATGGCCCGCCTCGGGCGCGGGTTGATTTGCCTGCCGCTCCCCCGTCAACGGCTCGAAGAGCTTCGTCTTCCGCTCATGGTTCAGGACAACACGGCTCGTTTCCAGACGGCGTTCACCGTATCGATCGATGCCAAGGAAGGGATCTCGACCGGGATTTCGGCTTACGACAGGGCCCAAACCATCAAGGTCGCGCTCGACCCCGCGTCCAAGCCATCCGACCTGGCCCGGCCCGGTCATATCTTCCCCCTCCAAGCCCAAGACGGAGGCGTCTTGACCCGGGCCGGCCAAACCGAGGCCTCGGTCGATTTGGCCCGGATGGCCGGTCTCACTCCGGCCGGAGTCATCTGCGAAATAATGAACGAGGACGGGACAATGGCCCGGATGCCCGAGCTCGAGCGCTTGAGTGCGGAGTACGATCTGCCCATCCTGACGATCGCCGACCTGATCAAATACCGGATGCACCACGAGTGTCTGGTGACGAAGATCGAGGAAGCGGATCTTCCGACCCGGTACGGCGATTTTCGGATCGCTGTTTTCGAAGATGCCATCCGCCGCGAGCATTATATAGCCCTTCTCAAGGGCGCGATTTCGCCCGAAGAGCCGATTCTTGTCCGAGCCCATTCGCAGTGCCTGACCGGCGACACACTGGGATCCAGCCGCTGCGATTGCGGCGAACAGCTCGAACGCTCCCTGACTCTTATCGCCGAAGCCGGCCGCGGCGTCCTTCTTTATTTCCTCAACCATGAAGGACGGGGCATCGGGCTGACCAATAAAATCCGGGCCTATGCCGTCCAGGACCACGGGGCGGATACGGTCGAGGCCAACACCCGGCTGGGATTCAAGCCCGATCAGCGCGACTACGGCATCGGAGCCCAGATCCTGGTTTCCCTGGGCGTCAAAAAAATCCGGCTCATCACCAATAATCCACGAAAATTCGTCGGCCTGGCGGGTTACGGCCTGGAGATCGTCGAACGCGTGCCGGTCGAGATCCAGCCCAACGCCTCCAACCGCGAGTATCTCCGGACCAAGAAAGAGAAGATGGGCCATATCCTCGACCTGGTTTAAAGCCCGTGAACAATTTTCTCCGACGTTCCCCATCCGGCGAAGCGGACAGAGGGGACGCCGTTCTTGACGAACTTTCGATGGCCCGGCCTCTTGAACCCGACGACGACCCGCGAGCGATTGCGGCGGCCGTCTTGGGCAAATTCTCCATCATCCAGAATCGGGCCAAAAAAATCCGGCTGCTCCACGCCGCCGCCCGTGCCGGCGCGGCCTGGTCGGCCCCTTTTCTCGTCGGACTTCTCAGCGATCCGACCGAGGAAATCCGGGACGCCGCCGTCCGCGAGCTCATCGCCGGTCCGGACTGCCCGTTCGAAAGTCTGTGCGAAAGGCTGACCCGGCCTCCCTGGTATTCCAAGAGCGCCGCCCTGCGCGTCCTGGCCGCCAGACGTCCGGCCGGCACGGCCAGGGCGGTGCGGGTGGTCATCGAGGACTCCAACGCCGACGTTCGCCGCTACGCCGCGGTGGCTCTGGGGGAGATCGGCGGCGCCGAAGCCCGGGCCTTGCTCGTCCGCCTATCGAAGGACGAGAGCCCTTATGTCCGATCGGCCGCCGTTACGGCGCTGGATAAAATCTGCGATTTCAAGTTCACTTGACCCTTCGACAAGTTCCCGTTCGTGGTGAGCCCTTCGACTTCGCTCAGGACAGGCCCTTCGACTTCGCTCAGGACAGGCCCTTCGACTTCGCTCAGGACAGGCTTGTCGAACCATGAACGGCTGCCCTCATGAACCATGAGGACTAGCAAGGCTTGCCCTTCGACCCTTCGACAGGCTCAGGGCGAACGGCTTTTGGTTCAGAACGAACGGCTTTTGGTTCACAGCGAACGGCTTTTGTTTCACAGCGAACGGCTTTAATAACAGTGGTTCTCCTCCATTTTGTGTGGGTAAGTGACGCGGAACAGTGTTCGGCCAACGGCGAAGCCGCGCGGGTTTAGCTTTCCTGCGCACTCTTCGAGGGGAACCAACGGGCGCCGGAGTATGTTTGAGCACGCAACGATCTCTCGGAATAGTGATGGAGTGGGAAGACTCGTAAGCCCGAAGGAGCTGGCTTGCGGAGTTACGCAGGCGCCGAGAAGAGTCGCGAAAGGAAAGCGTGAAAAACCCGCGCCGCCGGGCCGAATACCGTGCCGCAAACCACACTAAATGGAAGAGAACCATAACAGTTATTTTCTTACAAGCCCTCAGCGCGAATCCAGGATGAAGGTGACCGGACCGTCATTGGTGATCCGGACTTCCATCATGGCCTGGAAAACGCCGCAGGCGACGATCAAGCCGCGCTCTCGCACCTTGGCCGCAAACAGATCGAAGAGCTCGGCCGCCCGGGCCGGGGCTTCGGCCTTGTCGAAGCTCGGACGCCGCCCCTTGTCCGTCGAGCCGGCCAGGGTAAACTGAGACACGGCCAAGACTTCGCCGCCGACATCGATGACGGACAGATTCATTTTGCCGGCGGCGTCAGGGAAGATTCTCAATTCGGCGGTTTTCCGGGCCAAGGCCTCGGCCTCGGCTTCGGTATCCCCCTTCTCCACGCCGACGAGAAGACATAAGCCCCGGCCGATGGCGGCCTTGACCTCCCCGTCGATGGATACGGAGGCCTCGGCGACGCGCTGAAGGACGATCTTCATGTTGTTGAAACTCCATAAAATACGTTTCTGACCGTATAGCATTTTTCTCGTCAAGCGAGACGCCGCATATGGTGCGGCCATGTCCCCCGTAGCGACGGGGACCCTCGTCAGGGTGCGGAGCGAGGGGGATATGGCCGTGCCATGCGGCACTTGCATTCTTCATGAATTATGCAGGTTATGCCTGAAAAACGGTACGATGGTCTTCGCGTTGACTTTCCGGCGGGGTTATTCTATCATATTGCGGCTTCTAAGGAGTAAACCATGGCTCATCATCCTTCGGCGATCCGTCAACAACGACGCAGTGCTCGCCACCAAAAAATCAATAAAAAGAATAAGTCGTCCCTTCGCACCGAAGTCAGGAAAGTCCGCGAATTGGTCGATAATCAGGATAAAGAAGGCGCCCAGAAAGCTTTGCCGCGCGCTTACGCCGTGATCGACAAGTCGATCAAGAAAGGCACAATCCACGCCAACACCGGCGCCCGGTACAAATCCCGCCTGACGCGCCAGACTTCCGCCGTTATCCCCGCCCCCGAGAAGTGACGCCGGTCCGGCCGACGGTCCGGCCGAAATCGTGACAGAATACCTCCAGCAGAATCTTTCCGTCCGCTTCCGAAGTTTTGATCCGCAGGTCGATCTCTTCCAACGCGGCCAAAAGACGGACCAGGTCCTCGGAACCCAACTTCTCCACCATGTGGAAGTAGTTCCGGAATTTCGTATCGTAGGTAGGCTGCCAGGACGGGTTGATCTTGGGATGCACCTCGGCAAAGATTTCCCGCTTGTCTTTTCCCCCCGCGAGTCCGATCCGGCCAATCAAAATATCGCGCAGGAATGAGGCCAGGGTTCCGATCAGCACCTGGACCGGAGTTCCGTCGCCCACGGTTTTGTCCAAAACGAGAATAGCCCGTCCCGTATCGCCCGTTTCCAGGGCCCTGGTCAGCTCCCAGGGATCAAAGCTCTTGCCCCAGTCCGTCACGGCCAGCACGTCGGCCAGCTCGATCGTTTTCTTTTCGCCGACGTAGGCAGCCAGCTTGAGGAGCTCGGCGTCGACGAGCCGGAGATCGTCGCCGACGACCTCGATCAAACGCTCGACCGCCGCGGAGTTCGCCCGTTTGCCCAGCGCCTCGGCCTTTTTTTCCACCCACTGGACCAGAGTGGCGCCTTTGAGGGGTTTCATCTCCTCGATTTCGACGACGGATTCGGGCAGAGAATCGAATAGCTTGAACAGCGCTTTGGTGCGGGCCAGCTTTCCCTGAAAAAAAACGACGATGACGGTCTGCGGCGTGGGGGACGCGAAAAACTCCTTCAGGACGGACGCTTCATCGTCTTCCAGGTCGGCCAACCCGGCTTTATCGGCCTCGACGACCAGAAAACGCCAGGGAGAAAAAAAGAAGGGCATGTTGCGGGCGTGGTCGAGAATGTCACGCCAGGACGTCTCCTCGAGGTCGAACCGCTCCTCTTCCGGAGGAGGCTCGCCCTCGCTCCCGGCTTGTCCGTGCTTGAGCTCTTCCAAACGAACTCGGGCCGGGAACAGCTCCTCGCCGTGGAAAAGATAGCCGGTCTTGACCTTCTTCACCCTAGAATCCCGACAGGATGGCCACGATGAGGCCGCGGGCGAAAAGCAGGGCCAGGCTTTCCAGCGCCTCGCTTTCCTTGGATTCGAAGTCCTGCCCCTCCGGGACCTGGTAATCCGTCTTGAACATGTAGGCGGGGTTGGTGAAGATGACCCGGCCGGTCTTGGCCTCCTTGAGAATTATCTCGGCCACGACCAGAATTTCGTAGCGGTCGGCCGTCCGCTGGTTGGAGAAGCCGATCGGGTTGACCGCGAAAGTCAAAATCCGGCCCAGGAGGATGGCGTCCGCCCGCTCGGCATCGGTGGTTATTTCGACCTTGCCCCGGGAGGCGAACTCGGTGGTGACCGCCTGGGTCAGCTTGAGATCGAGCTGGAAGCGGGTGGTCAAATTCGTGAACAGCGGAACCTGAAGCCGCTTGATGCCGGCCGGAAGCGCTCCGGTCCCCACGGGCACGTAACCGCAGGCGGAAACGAAAGTGGCGGCCAAGACCAGCGCGGCAAGGCGGAAAACAAGGAGGCGCGGTTCCGGATAAGCGCGTGTTTCAGCTTTTGTGGTCATGGTTAATCCTGCATTATTCACATCAGAAAATGGGGAGACACGGACCCGCTCTCGGTAAATCGGGTTACATCCCTCCATTTCCATTTTGTCCTGCGGAACAGAGTTATGCATGAATAATCCAGCCTACACGACGATATTGATGATCTTTCCCTTAATGCAGACGACTTTGCGAACCGTCAGCCCGGCCAGAAGCTGGACGATGCGCGGCAGGGCCAGGGCCTGGGCTTTCATTTCGTCCTCGCCGATATCGGGGGCGGCCTCGAACTTGTCCCGGATCTTGCCGTTGATCTCGACGACGATGACGGCCCGCTCTTCCTGAGCCAGCGCTTCATCGAAAACCGGCCAGGGCGCGCGCAAAATAAGGCCGTCGTGACCCAGCCGGCTCCACATCTCCTCGGACAGGTGGGGTGTGAACGGGGCCAGGATCAAAGCCAGCGTTTCGATCGAGCTCCGCAGCAGCGTCCGGCCCTCGGCCGAACCCGCCGCCGCATCCTTGTCTTTTTTCAAGACATTGACGAATTCCATGACCGCTGAGATGGCCGTATTGAGCCGGAATCGCTTCTCGATGTCCTCACCGACTTTCCGGATGGTCTGGTGCAACTTTTTCTGCAGGCGGGCGAAGGCGGCCGCGTCATGCGTGCCCCCAGACGCGTCATGCGTCCCCGCAGGCGCAGCGCCGTCCAAAACGGCGCGGATCTCATGGAAAGCGCCCCAGACCCGGCCGATGAACCGATGACAGCCCTCGATGCCGTCCTCGTTCCAGGCGAATTCCTTCTCCGG
>Ga0315287_10007403_pt1 | contig 11004 bp, 9 predicted proteins | sample YL17G11_0_MG_FD_205037 | JGI IMG/M metagenome (GOLD analysis project Ga0315287, IMG submission 205037) | Sediment microbial communities from Yellowstone Lake, YNP, Wyoming, USA - YL17G11_0 | ecosystem: Environmental > Aquatic > Freshwater > Lake > Sediment | place: USA: Wyoming | collected...
CACCCACGCCCACGCCCACGCCCACGCCAAGGCCGACCCCGACCCCGACGCCGACGCCGACCCCGACCCCGACGCCGACCCCGACGCCGACGCCGACGCCGACGCCGACCCCGACGCCGACGCCGACCCCGACCCCGACGCCCACCGGTGGGGTGGAGGCCGCCACCGCCACCCCGCGGATCACCCCGCCGCCGACCGACGCGCTCCCGATCTCCGGGACGCCCGGTGGCGACAGCTGGCGAGTCGCCCTCCTGGCGATCGCAGCCCTCCTCGCGGTGGTCCTGCTCCTGACCCCGGCAGTGCCGGCGAAGGCTCGCCGCCGCCGCTAGGCACCCTCGAGTTCGCCGTCCCCGAGACGGAGGCAGAGGCCGGGACCTTCGGGTCCCGGCTTCTCCGTCTTCTGCGGGGTGTCCGGCCGCCGGGTCAGACCGTGAACGCGCTACCGTCGGTGACGAGCGCGACCGGGCCCGCGTATAGCGCCCGCACGGCGGCAACCGTGGCGGCGGGGTCGCGGCCCATCTGGAGGTGCGTCAGGAGGACTCGGCCGGGGCCCGTCGCGGCGGCGAGGGCGCCAACCCCCGGTCCGTCGAGATGGAGGTCTCCGACCGGGACCGGACCCGGACCGAAGGCAACCTCGGACAGCAGGGTGTCGCCGGGCCGGATGAGCGGCGCCAGGTCGTCGGCTCGCCCGCAGTCGCCGGAGTAGACGAGGCCGGGCGACGCGGGCTCGGCGGCGAGCGAGACGCGCACGGCGTAGCTCTCGTCGGTGTGGGTGACGAAACGGCTCTCGAGGGCGAACGGGCCGATGCGGATCATCCCCTCGGCGCGTTCCTCGACGTCCAGGGCCGCCGCCGTGAAGCCGGGCTCGGCGAGGAGCCCGTCGAGCCGGTCGGCGAGCCCGGCCGGCGCCAGGACCCGGACCCGCCGCGGGGGCTCGAACTCGTAGCGCAGGTAGTGGCGCAGGGCGACGAGATCGATGAAATGGTCGGGATGCAGGTGGCTCACGATCACTGCGCGAAGCGAGCTCGGCTCGACCCGCCCGGCGAGCCCGGCGAATCCGCCCTGGCCGAGGTCCAGGCAGATGCGCTCGTCGCCCTGGGCCACGACGTACGTGCTGGACGCGGTTCCGGGGCGATCCGGGTAGGCAGCGCCGGATCCGACGACGAGGAGCTCCATGGCAGGGCAGGGTAGCGGGTCCGTGCCGGTCGCGGACGGCGGCGCGCCCGGCGACCGGGACGCCGTCAGGGAGTTTCCGTCGGCCGCGCCGCGCGGAGCCGTTCCGGGATGAGGACGCGGTCCGTCGGACGGGGCGCCCCCGAGGTCCGCCGGATGGCCAGCTGCTCGAACCCGGCGGCCGCGGCGATCCCGTAGGCCCGGGCCAGCCCGTAGGCGAACGAGTGGGCGCGGTGGGCGTCGGAGCCCGCCGTGACGACCTCGCCCCCGAGCTCGCGGAAGCGGCCCACGACCCAGGCCGCCGGGTAGGTTTCGGCGGGCGCCTGGCGGAGACCCGAGGAGTTCACCTCGAGCGCCGCCCCGGTCTCCACGAGCGAGCGGAGGAGCGGCTCGTAGACGTCCGGCCGGGCCGCGAACGCCGACGGCGGAACGTGGTCCACGAGGTACTTCTTCACGTAGTCCAGGTGGCCGATGGTGTCGAACAGCTCGCTCCGGATCGCAGCCGCCACCTCGGTGAAGTAGGGGGCAACGATCTCGTCGAAGGTGCGACCGGCGACCCAGCCGGCGACCCGGCCGTCGATGTACGGGGAGTACGCCATGACGTGGACCGAGCCGATCGCGTAGTCGTAGGGGTGGTGCGCCAGGTGCTCCCGGATCTCGGCCTCGCGGTGCGATTCGTAGGTGACCTCGATGCCGAAGAGGACGCGAAGCCCGCGATCCGCCCAGCGCGCAGCAGCCTCCCGCACCTCGCGCTCGCGCGCCGCGAACGAGGTGAACGAGTGGTCGGGCGCGCGTGGGTCGAAGTCTACGTGGTCGGTGATCGCGATCTCCGGGATCCCCCGGGCGACCGCCAGCGCGCAGTAGACGTCGATCGGAACGTCGCTGTCATGCGAAAGGTTCGTGTGGAGGTGCGCGTCGAGCGGGAGGTCGCGATCCTCCTCCGGTCCCGGCGCGGGCAGCCCGATCACCCCGCGACGATCCCCAGCTCCCGGCCGACCCGCCCGAACGCCGCCAGGCAGGCGTCCAGCTCGTCGTCCGTGTGGGCCGCCGTCACGATCGTCCGCAGCCGGGCGCCGTCGAGGGACACGGTCGGGAAGACCACCGACGTCGCCCACACTCCCTCGTCGAGGAGCCGGTCGGCGAAGCGGATCGCCAGGCCGGAATCGCCGACCATGACCGGCGTGATGGGCGTCTCGGAGACGCCGGTGTCGAAGCCGAGCGAGCGGAGCCCCTCCTTGAAGCGGCGCGTGTTCGCCCAGAGCCGCTCGATGAGCTGGGGCTCCTCCTCGAGGACCCGGATCGCGGCCAGGCAGGCGGCGACGACGGCGGGTGGGTGCGACGTGGAGAAGAGGAAGGGCCGGCCGCGCTGGACCAGCATCTCGCGGAGCGCGAGCGGGCCGGCCACGTAGCCGCCGAGGACGCCCATCGCCTTGCTCAGGGTCCCGACCTGGATCGCGACGCGCCCGTGCAGGTCGAAGTGGTCGACGGTGCCGCGCCCGTTGCGGCCCAGCACGCCCGAGGCGTGGGCGTCGTCGACGAAAACGGCCGCGTCGAACTCCTCGGCCGCCGCCACGATGGCCGGCAGCGGGGCGATGTCGCCGTCCATGCTGAAGACGCCGTCGGTCACGACCAGGATCGCCCGGTACGGCCGGCCGTCCGGCCGCCCGTCGCGGCGCGCGGCGGCGAGGAGCTCGCGCAGGTGGGCCACGTCCTTGTGGCGGTAGATCACCCGCGGCGCCTTGGCCATCCGCATGCCGTCGATGATCGAGGCGTGGTTGAGCTGGTCGGAGACGATGAGGTCCGGCTCGCCCGCGACGACCGGGATCACCCCCGTGTTGCAGGTGAAGCCCGACTGGAAGGTGAGCACCGCCTCGACGTGCTTGAACTCGGCGAGCGCGGCCTCCAGCTCCTCGTGGAGGCTCATCGTTCCGGAGATCGTGCGGACGGCCCCCGAGCCGGCACCATACCGGCGGGCCGCCTCGGCCGCGGCCTGCACGAGCCGGGGGTGCGTGTTCAGCCCGAGGTAGTTGTTCGAGGCCAGGCTGATCACCGCCCGCCCGTCGACCGTTACCCGGGTCCCGTTCGCGGTGCTCATCACCCGCAGTGGCCGGTAGAGGCCGGCCGCCTTCAGCTCGTCGAGCTCGACCGACAGGTGGGCGAGCGGGTTCGCTCCGGTGGTCATCGCCTCGGCCTCCTCCCGGCCCGCGTCACGCGGACCAGTCCATGATCACCTTGCCGGCATCCCCGGAGCGGGCGGCGGCGAAGGCGGCGTCGTGGTCGCGGAACGAGAAGCGGTGGGTGATGGCCGGCCTGATGTCGAGCCCCGACTGGAGCATCACCGTCATCTTGTACCAGGTCTCGTACATCTCCCGGCCGTAGATGCCGCGCACGGTCAGCATCTTGAAGACGATCTCGTTGACGTCGATCGAGATCTCCTCGGTCGGGATGCCGAGGATGGCGATGGCGCCCCCGTGGGCCATCGCGCCGATCGCCGTCCGCAGGGCCGCCGCGTTGCCCGACATCTCCAGGGCAACGTCGAACCCTTCGACCATGCCCAGCTCGATGGCGACGTCGCGCAGGTCGCGCTCGCGGGGGTCGACGGCCAGCGTCGCCCCCATCCGCTCGGCGATCGCCCGGCGGACCGGGTTCGGCTCCGAGACGACGACGAAGCGGGCGCCGGCGTGGCGCGCCACGGCGGCCGCCATCAGGCCGATGGGGCCCGCCCCGGAGACCAGCACGTCCTCGCCGAGGACGGGGAAGGCGAGCGCGGTGTGGACGGCGTTCCCGAAGGGGTCGAAGATCGCCGCGACCTCCTCGTCGATGCCGGCCCAGTGGTGCCAGATGTTCGTCATGGGGAGCGTCACGTACTGGGCGAACGCGCCGTCGCGGCCGACACCGAGGCCGATCGTCCTGGCGCAGAGGTGGCGACGGCCGGCCAGGCAGTGGCGGCAGCGGCCGCAGACGACGTGCCCCTCTCCGGAGACGAGGTCGCCCGGCGCGAAGTCGGCGACGTTCGAGCCGACCTCGACGATGTCGCCCACGAACTCGTGGCCGACCACGATCGGCGGCACGATCGTCTTCGCCGCCCACGGATCCCACGACGCGATGTGGAGGTCCGTCCCGCAGATCCCCGTCTTGTGGACACGGACGAGGACGTCGTTGATCCCGACCTGGGGCCGGGGGACTTCCCGGAGCTCCAGCCCGGGTCCCGGAGCCGTCTTCACGAGGGCCAGCATGTGCGGCCTCCCCTGCGTTCCGTCGGTTTGGAGGGTGCGCCCGACCCGGCGGACGGGCCGATTCTGCGCCCTTCGGGGGCGGCGCGAGCGAGCGTCGGCCACGCTCGCCGACCGAGGGCGTCAGCCGTCGCGGTCCTTTCCTCTCGACCGCTCCGCGAGCAGGCGCGCCGCCGGCGAGCCGGTCGGGGCACGGCCCTCGGCGTCGACCACCGGGTTCGTCACCGACCCGATCCTCTCGACCTCGACGCGCACGACGTCGCCGGGCTCCAGGAAGACGGGCGGCTCGCGGAAGACGCCGACGCCCGATGGCGTGCCGGTGATGACGAGATCGCCCGGCTCGAGGGTGATGCTCTCCGAGATGAAGGCGATGAGGTTCGCGACCCCGAAGACCATGTCGGAGGTCCGTCCGTCCTGGACCCGGGCCTCGCGACCGGCGGCGGGGCCGGCCGCCGGCGTGTGGAAGCCGCGGACGCGGAGGTTGCCGGGGTCGCCCAGCTCGTCCGCGGTCACCAGGCAGGGCCCCAGCGGCAGGAAGGTGTCCGAGCCCTTGGCCCGCAGCCACTGGCCGTCGCCCCGCTCGCCGTCCCGGAGCGCAGGCCGGCTGCCCTGCAGGTCGCGGGCGGAGATGTCGTTCGCCGTCGCGTAAGCCGCGACGCACCCGGGCGCTTGGGCGGCCGTCACCCGGCGCGCGCGCCGCCCGATGACGACCGCGAGCTCGGCCTCCAGGTCCAGCGCGTGCGTCGTCGCGGGCTGGATCACCGGGTCGCCGTCGCCCACGACCGCGTTGGCGAACTTGGCGAAGAGCAGGGGGCGGGTTGGCAGCGGGAGGCCCTGCTCCAGGACGTGGCTCGCGTAGTTCTGGCCGACGCAGATGATCTTGCCGGGCTCCAGCGGGGGAGCCGGCCGGAGCGATGCCGCCGGGACGCCGGCCGCGCCGCCGGCGAGGGCGCGCTCCAGGGCGGCCCGGGTCTCTGCCAGGTCCTCGTCTTCGGCAAGCAGCCCCCGCGGGTCGAGGAAGCCGAGCTCCTCGCGCAGGCCGGCCCGCTCGACAAGGACGTCCAGCGTCAGCACCCGGTTGCCGACGACGATGCCGGCCACCGGCAGGTCCAGGTCGTCGAGGATGGCGACCAGGCGCACGACAGCCCCTCGCGCAGCTACGGCGCAGGCGTGGCGGCGGGGGCCGTTGACGGGCTCGCGCCGGGCACGGCGTTCTGGCACTGGGGCTCGGGCCCGCGATCGGCGCTCTGCGCCGAGAAGGTGGTGATCGAAGGGATGTCGAGCGTGTCGAGGAAGAGAACGCGCCCCCAGACGACCGCGGCGTAGGGCGTCGGCATGTCGTCGAAACGGGTGACGACAACCGAGGTGGTGGGTGGGAACGCGCAGAGCGGGCTCGCCGGGAGCTGCTCCTGGAGCTTCTGCAGCGCGGCCTGGGCGGCCTCGTCGCAGCCCTCCGGACAGCGGTAGAGGACGCTCATCTGCCCGTGCTCCAGGTTGTGGATCCACCCCTGGGGGTCCGTGCGGTCGTCCGCGCCGTAGAAGCGGGTGGCGATCGGCCCGGACCGCGCGGCGTTGTTGTGGGATCCCGACGTGGGCGGGCAGTACTCGTACGTCACGCGCGTGCCGGTCTCCACGTGGGCGCGGCCGAGGTCGTGCGTCACCTGGCCCAGGCGCGGCGTCGCGTCCGCCGCCGGGCTCGGGGCCGCCGAGGGAGACAGGACGGTGGTACAGGCGTAGGCCGGAGCCGAGGCCCCGAGGAACAGGAACGCGCCGCCGCCGACCACGACCGCCGCGACGACGAGCCCGATGATCGTGCCGCGATAGCGCTCCAGCGCTGAGCGCGGCGCCGAGGCGGGCGCAGGTCGCGGGCGCCGTGCCGCGGTGGCGGAGGTAGCGGAGGAGGTGGCTCCGGTCGCGGGCCGCCCCGAGGCGGCAGGGGACGGCGCCGTCGGGCTGGTCGGGCTCGGGTTCCGGGATCGCTTTGCCACGGGTGGACGGTCCTCGCTGGATCGCAGGGGTCGATGAAGCGACAGGGTACCGGAGGACGCTCGATCAGGTGAGCGGTGGCCGAGCGGTGGCCGAGCGGTGGCCGAGCGGTGGCCGAGCGGTGGCCGAGCGGTGGCCGAGCGGTGGCCGAGCGGTGGCCGAGCGGTGGCCGAGCGGTGGCCGAGCGGTGAAGCCCACCGCGAGGGCCTACGGCTCGGAGAGCCAGTCCTTCACCGAGGGGCGCCCCAGGCCGAGGAAGAGGGCGATCGCCAGGACGGCCGGGGCGATCGCCATCGGCGGCACCGGGCCCAGCAGGAGGAGCGGCACCGCCGGGATGGTCAGCGTCGTGAGGCCCAGCGCGAGGCCGCGGGCCGCCTGCTTGCGCTGCAGGACCATCGTGATCGTGAAGATCGAGTAGGCGAGGAGGACCATCACCACGATCCCCGGCAGGCTGACCGGCGCCCCGATCGCCTGGTCGACCACCCAGCGGAGCGACAGCCCGATGCCGCCGAGGACCAGGAAGGCATAGCCGAGGAAGAGGAGGAGGCCGGGCGGGGGGATCCGGCGCCCCGGGGCGGTGGTCATGCCCGGATTCTGCCACGACGCCGGCATGGTGCAGGGCCGGGTGGCGCGGTGAGGGGCGATCAGGGGAGGCAGCCTGCCGCCGCCCGATCGCATGCCCAGGCGGAAGCATCGCCATGGGCCGGATCTCCCCGACGCCCCTGAGACCGGACCGGTGACCCCGTATCGGATGACACGATCGGGGACGCCGTCGCGGAGCGTGGAGAAGCGGCGAATCGCGAGGTTGGCCGCGTTTCCGAGCACGCCACCGCTGCGGACGATCGGCGCAGCCGATGAAGCGGACCCTGCCGACCCTCGGTCCCCGGGGCCGCCAGGCGGGCGGGTCGGCCCGTCAAGCTCGGGTGGCGGCGCCACCGGCTCGCATGCTGATGGAAACCCCCTTGACACCGTTCAACCATGCCGTTACCGTCAACTAAACCGGTTTGCTAAACCGGTTTGCACGGTCGCCGGGGTCCCCATCTTTCGGCCTCGCCGGCGCCCAGGAGGAGCAGAGGCAGCGTGGAGACGTTGCGGAGTCGACCGCGCATCGCCGACGTCGCCCGCGAGGCGGGCGTCTCGAAGACGGCGGTCTCCTTCGCCTTCAACAGCCCGGAGCGCCTGAGCCCGGACACCGCGACGCGGATCCACGAAGTCGCGGACTCGCTCGGGTATCGGCCGCATCCGGTGGCGCGCATGCTGTCCCAGCGGCGGACCAGGACCCTGGGGATCCTGACCCCGCAGGCACTCTCGGTGGTCTTCGCCAATCCGTTCTTCGCGACGTTCAGCGAGGGCGTGGCGGTGGTGGCCGAAGAGGCCGGGTACGGGCTCCTCTTCGTCTCGCCGGTCTACGGCTCGCTGGCCCGTGCGGTCGGACGGGCGACGGTGGACGGCTTCGTCGCCATCGGCCTCTCGGAGGAGCACCCGGAGGTCGGGCAGATCCGCAGGGCGGACCTGCCCATCGTGCTCGTCGACTCGGCCGCCTTCCCCGAGCACGCGGCCGTGGACGTCGACGACGAGGGCGGCGCCCGCCTGGCGGCAGAGCACCTGCTCGCCCTGGGGCACCGGGACTTCCTCGTCGTCGGCGTCGAACCGCCCACCCCGGGCGCGCTCCCCGACTTCGGGGGCGTCGTGGGGCGCCGGCTGGCCGGCTACCGCGTCGCTTTCCGGAACGCCGGGATCGAGCTCCCGGACAGTCACGTCGTCGTCGGGCCCGCGAGCATCGACGGCGGCGCCGCCTGCTTCACGCGGGCCTGGGAGGACGGTCTCCGCCCGACCGCGGTCCTTGCGATGAGCGACGTGATGGCGATCGGGGCGATCGGCGCGGCCGGTCGTCTCGGCCTGGCCGTGCCGGCCGACCTCAGCGTCGTCGGGTTCGACGACATCGAGCTGGCCCGCTATGTCCAGCCCCCGCTCACGACCGTGCACCAGCCGGCTCGCCGCAAGGGGGAGGAGGCCTGCCGCCTCCTGCTCGCGGCGATCGAACGACGGGACGCGGTACGACCCGACCACCGCCTCCTCGAGACCCGGCTCATGGTCCGGGGCTCGAGCGGCCCGGCGCCCCGCCCGGCGTCGGGAGCGGGTGGAGGATACTGACCGACCGGAGAAGCGGGCTGCCGCCCTGCGGCCGCCCGCACCGGAACCCGTCCGCACCGTGCGGGCGGGTCAACCACAGAAGGCCGGCGCCGGCGAGGCGACCGGCCGCAGGAGGAAGACAGACTCAGATGCAGCGAATGACCAAGCTGGTGACCGCGCTCGGCGCGCTCGCCATCGTTGTGGGCGCGTGCGGCGGCGGCGCGTCGCCGACGCCGGCGCCCGCCACCACCGCGCCCTCGACGGCGCCCGAAGTAACCCCGGCGCCGACCGAGGCCGCGTACCCGACGGGCGACTTCAACCTCACCCTGTGGACCAAGGAGGGCGAGGCCGACGGCAGCCTGCAGTACGTCAAGAAGCTCACGGATGCGTACACGGTTCTGCATCCGAACGTCAAGATCGAGGTCGTCAACAAGGACGTGGAGGCCCTCCGCGAGGACTTCCAGACCGCCAGCCTCGCCGGCGCCGCGCCCCAGATGCTCTGGACGGTCGCCGACCACATCGGCCCGTTCACGGCGGCCGACCTGATCCTGCCGCTCGACGACATGGTGGACAAGGCGAGCTACGTGCCCGCCGCGGCCGACATCGTCACCGTCGACGGCAAGCTGTGGGGCGCCCCGGTCTCCTTCGGCAACCAGCTGATGCTCTACTGGAACAAGACCCTCGCCGGCGACACGGCCCCGGCCGACAGCGACGCTCTCGTCGCGAAGGCCAAGGAGCTCACGACCGGCGGCAACTACGGCCTGGTCTTCAACCAGACCGAGTCCTTCTGGATGTTCCCCTTCCTGGGCGGGTACGGCGGCAGCGTCTTCGCCGCCGACGGGAAGACCCCCACCCTCGACACGCCGTCCATGAACCAGGCCCTCCAGTTCATGTACGACCTCAAGTACACCGACAAGGTGATGCCGCCCGAGGCCGACTACAACGTCGCCGACGGTCTCTTCAAGGACGGCAAGGCCCCCTTCATCATCAATGGCGACTGGACCCTGTCCACCTACGTCGAGACGTTCGGCGACAAGCTGGGCGTCGGCCCCATCCCGCAGCTCAGCGGGGCGGAGTACCCGAAGCCGTACATCGCGGGCGCATTCTTCATGGCCGCCAAGGCCGTGGGCGATGACCCCGACACGAAGACCGTCGTCTCCGACTTCTTCACGTACGCCACGAGCCAGGCGACCCAGGTCGACATGGTGAAGACTCTCAAGCGCCTGCCGGGCAACGCCGAGGCCCTCGCGGACCCGATCGTCACCGGCGATCCGTTCCTCGACGGCGCCGCGGCGGCTGCCCAGAAGGGCATCCCGCAGCCGACCAACCTCGAGATGCGCTGCATCTTCGACTCGGCGACCGCCGGCGTCCGTGACATGTTCACGGGCAACAGCGACATCGCCGCGATCGCCAAGACCATGCAGTCCGGCGCCGAGACCTGCATCTCGCAGCTCTGACGCACGACGGAGCCCCGGGGCCCACGGCCCCGGGGCTCTGGTCAACCGACGGATCGATCGCGCGGGTGCGACCTGCTTAGCTGAGGGAGGATCCGTTCCTTGAGTCTCGAAGCGGTCCAGACCGCGATCGGGCAGGTCGGGCTCACGCTGATCGTGATCGCCGTCGTCGTGGCGGCGCTCGAGGGGCTGCTCTACCTGCTCCTCGTCAGGGTGCTCCGGACGCGATACGCCGTGCCGCTGATGCTCGTGGCTCCCGCGGCCCTGGGCCTCGTGATCCTGATCGGGTACCCGCTGCTCTGGGAGCTGAACGTCTCGTTCACCAGCATGAGCCTGCGCAACTTCAAGGACCCCGGGTTCCTGGGGCTCCAGAAGGACATGTTCGTCGGGCTCTCGAACTACATCGACGTCTTCACCAAGCCCGTCCTCAAGCTCACCGGCTTCTGGCAGCTGTTCGCCCAGACGCTGGTGTGGACCTCGCTCAACGTCTTCTTCCACGTGACCCTGGGCATGGCGCTCGCGCTCCTGCTCTTCCGCAAGATGCGCGGCAAGGGGATCTACCGGGCCCTGATCATCCTGCCCTGGGCCATCCCCCAGGTCATCGCCCTCCTCATCTGGCGCACCGAGTTCAACTTCCAGTACGGCGCGGTCAACCAGCTCCTCGGCATGATCGGCGTCGCCCCGATTCCATGGCTCTCGGATCCGTTCTGGAACTTCGCGGCGATGGTCCTCACGAACGTCTGGCTCGGCGTCCCGTTCATGATGGTGATCATCCTCGGCGGCCTCCAGAGCATCCCCGGCGACTACTACGAGGCCGCCGAGCTCGACGGCGCGTCCAGCCGCCAGTCGTTCCGGGCGATCACGCTCCCGCTGCTCCGCCCGGTCCTGACGCCCGCGATCATCCTGGGCACGGTCTGGACGTTCAACAACATCAACGTCCCGTTCTTCATCAACCAGAACGAGCTGGAGACCAGTGACATCCTGGTCACCGCCCTGTTCCGCCAGGCGTTCCAGTACAACCGGTA
>Ga0315287_10007404_pt1 | contig 11004 bp, 5 predicted proteins | sample YL17G11_0_MG_FD_205037 | JGI IMG/M metagenome (GOLD analysis project Ga0315287, IMG submission 205037) | Sediment microbial communities from Yellowstone Lake, YNP, Wyoming, USA - YL17G11_0 | ecosystem: Environmental > Aquatic > Freshwater > Lake > Sediment | place: USA: Wyoming | collected...
TGCCTTATAAAGAAGACGAACCTCGCCTGGCCATTACTGAATATGGAAAAAACAAAATCCTGTGTGAAGATATCTTCATGAACGCTCACGACCAAGGGGACTTCAAAACCACAATCATTCGTCCAGCCGCCACCTATGGCGAAGGCGGTACCATCATACATACTTTTGGATGGAAAACCACCTACATCGACCGCATCCGCAAAGGAAAACCCATCGTTATCTCTGGCGATGGAAACTCTCTTTGGGTGATGTGCCATGTCGACGATTGTGCTCGTGCCCACCTGGCTGCTTGCGGTAACGTAAAAGCTTACGGAAAGACCTACCACACCACCGGGGAAGAATGGATGACCTGGAACCAGTTCCACCAGAAGGTTGCCCAGGCCTTAGGAGCTCCAGAACCCAAACTGGTTCACATCCCCGCTGAAATCCTGAACCGCCTGGCGCCCGAACGTTCGGCTATTACTTACTACAATTTCCAATATAGCAATGTGTATGACAATTCAGCCGCTAAACAAGATCTGGATTTTGCTTATACCATCCCCTTTATCGAGGGCGTTCGCCGGACTGTCGCCTTACTCGATCAGAATAACCGCATCGAAAACAGCGATACCGATCCTTTTGACGATCGCCTGATCGCTGCCTGGGAGCGGATGACGAACAATCTCGTCAATGAATTCTCGAAATGATCCGTTCAAAATCTTCCATACAATTCCTCTACCAGCCAGAAGTGTCTTCATCCTGACCACGCGAGCAGTAGCAAAGTAATTGTATCCTTTCCTCAGATATAGGATAATATAATAAGAAAGCAATCATATTTCACACCTCAGGAAAACTCTATGCCCACTTCTCCTCTTGCCCCAAATCCATACGGATATTTCGACGAAAAGAATCGCGAATTTGTTATCACCCGCCCAGACACCCCCACTCCCTGGATAAATTACCTGGGCGAAGGAATGTACGGCGGGATTATATCCAACACAGCTGGTGGTTATTCCTTTGATCGTGACCCCCGCAGCCGGCGTGTTACACGCTATCGGTATAACGCCATACCCGTTGACCAGCCTGGGCGTTATATCTACCTTAGGGATCAAGAAACTGGCGATTACTGGAGTCCTACCTGGCAGCCGGTTGTTCAGCGCCATTTGGATGGTTATGAATGTCGACATGGTAATGGCTATACGCAAATCTTTTCCACCTTCAAAGAAATCGCTGTAAGCGTTTTATACTTCGTCCCTCCAGCAGATGAACAAAGTTCCTATCCTTGCGAGCTTTGGCGTATGACTGTAAAGAATACCAGTGCCCGCACACGTCGCCTCCGTTCGTTTAGTTACGCCGAGCTGAGCTACTGGGATGCTATTACCGATCAGACCAATCTAGATTGGGGCATGCATATCGTTCATACGCGCCAGGAAAATGGCACACTCTTCACCTCCACGCAATTCAGACCCACTTTTACCTTCTTCTCCAGCAGCCAATCGCCTTTGGGCTTTGATTCCGATCGTGAATCTTTCATCGGACGCTACAGGGACTTGGCTTCTCCGGTAGTTGTTGAGATCGGACAGCCTCGTCACACTGAAGCACCACGTGGCAACAACATCGCCTCCTTATGCCATGAGCTGGAGCTAGCTCCGGGTGAAAAAATAGAGCTGACTTACATCCTGGGCATCATGGACAACCCCACCCCCTACCAGGCTGTCAAACCGCTGCTCGACCGTTTCTCCCAACCAGAAAACGTTGAAAAGGCTTTCCAACAGTTAAAAGCCGGGTGGAAGGAATTCCTTGACCGTTTTACTGTCAAAACCCCTGATGCTGAGATGAACGACATGCTCAACTTTTGGAATTCAGTCCAGTGTCGCACCAACCTGTATTGGTCGCGCTTCGTCTCTGGGTATGATACGGGGCTAGGGCGGGGCATGGGCACACGCGATTCCGCGCAGGACACGTTAGGAACGGTACACAGCCTGCCTGGTCATGCTCGCCTGGTGTTATCCACACTCTGGAAGCTCCAATTCCAGGATGGTCACACCTGGCATCAAGTTTTTCCTCTCACCGGTGAAGGTGGCCCTGGCCTGGCGGCGGAGTTCCCAGATTGGCCGCAGTGGTTTTGTGACGACCACCTCTGGCTTGTGATGGCTGTAGTGGCGTATCTACGCGAAACGGGCGACTTCGCATACCTGGATGAAAGCATTCCCTATCAGGATGGCGGAATGGACACCGTCTGGGAGCACATGCTGCGCGCCATAGACTTCACCCTTGCGCACCGTGGCCCGCATGGCTTGCCCCGCCTGGGTTTTTCAGATTGGGATGATACCATGAACCTGGATCACGGATCGGGGAAAGCTGAGTCCGTCTGGTGCGGAATGCAGTTCTGCCGGACCTTGCTCGATTTTTCCGAACTATGCCAGTTCCTGGGTAAAAATGACGAAGCTGAACGCTTCACAACCTGGCATGCCATGATGGCCGAAGTCATCGAACGGGTTGCCTGGGATGGCGAATGGTACGCCCGCGCTTACGATGATGAAGGCTTACCAGTCGGTGTAAAATCCGAAACCGTTCACCAAATTAACCTGAATCCACAAACCTGGTCCGTCATCGGTGAGACCAGCAGCCCAGAACGCTGTCGTCAAGCAATGCAGTCGGCTCACGAGCAGCTCAATACTCCCTACGGCCTGCGCCTGATGAAACCTCCCTATTCCCATTCTGACCTGCGCGTGCGCGGCACATCTACTTTCCCGCCCGGTGCGAAAGAAAATGGCAGCATCTTTTGCCATGCCAACACCTGGGCTATCATCGCTGCTGCCCGGCTGGGTTGGGTGGACCGTGCTTATCAATACTACCGTCAAATCCTACCGCTGACTCGCGTTGACGCCAATGTCTACATGGTTGAACCCTACGTCTACTGCCAGAACATCTGCTCGCCCGATCACCCACAATATGGTATGGGACGTAATTCCTGGTTGACCGGTACAGCCTCCTGGGCCTATGTCGCAGGAACTCAATGGATCCTGGGCATTCGTCCCACATTTTATGGCCTCCAGATCGATCCTGCCATCCCCACCGATTGGCCTGGTTTCACTGCCAAACGGCTATTCCGTGGCGTTACTTACGATCTGAATGTTGAGCGCAAGGGGCCTGGAAGAAGCATCTCCTTACTCGTTGACGGGCAGCCGGTTGATGGTAATATAATTCCCTTCCCAGCCAATGGAATTCGGAAAGTTGTAGTGAAAGCACTAATCGAATAACAACCTTGCCTACTTCGGGTTTATACACACTTGTCCATCGCTTAGAGCGCGCACCAGCTCCCTATCAGTCTCTGGAAATCCTGGGATCTCGTTGTAGTAGACTCCCAGCGTCTCCGTTTTGTGGGCATCAGAATTACTAAATAAGGTTAATCCAAGCTTTTGCGACACCTCACGGATGCGGGGTTGCCAGGAAATCGGCGTGTTGATTGAATAGATCTCAATCCCATCGGGGGGATATTGCTCAATATCCGCATACAGATTCGGATGATAACGGTAAGGATGCGCCAGGATTAAAAAACCGCCTTGTTCGTGTACGTAGGCATGCAAATCAGGGTAGGTCCATTGTGCCATCTCAAGCTCACGGTCATGCATTCCTATCACCAGAATATCTTCTCCCAATGAGATTTCGATCCCGCTAAAGATTCGAAACGGACCATATTCCCGGTTCAACTGCCGCAGTCTTAACTCCGGAACCAATCTACCATGGTCTGTGAAAACGATCGCCTCCAACCCGGCTGCAATTGCTGCCCGGATTTGTTCCTCTTCACCAGCCTGTCCGCAGGCTGACCTTTCGCTCGAATGAACATGTAAATCAATCTTCATGTTGTGATAAATTTTCTCTATCTTTGCACGATTCTTGCATTAACAAAAATAGATATAATTCCTACCTCATTCTCTAGTATAGAAAAATATGAACTCGATCATACCACCAGAATGTCAAGATTTGCAGACTGAAAACCAGAATTTGAAGGAAGAAATTACCTCTCTCCTCGAACAAATTCAAGCCTGGACGGTAGAGCTAAAACGACGCAATCTAGAATCGGACGTACTCAACCGCATGGGCTATATGCTCCAGCGCTGCCAGAGCGTGGAAGACTTGCAGAGCCAGCTTGGTCAATACCTGTTCCGCCTCTTCATGGACCAACCGGGTGAGATCTTCCTGATCAACGAAAATAAACAGGTGCTCGAAAAAGCTTCAACCTGGGGAGACATCCACTCAGATCCAGTTCTCTTGCGGAAGGAATATTGCCAATCCCTGGCCTCTAACCAGATATGTTCCTTCAAGGATAGTGGTTCAACCAAATGCCAATACCATCTCACGCTAGTTCAAGACATTGATCAGCACAATCCTTATATATGCGCACCCATAAACTTTCAAGAGCGTGTCATTGGTATCTTACACCAGCACCTTCCCGAAGTGTCCCCTCTTATGCAGGACAACAGCTGGTTGAACACGGAGCATTGGGAACATTTAGCTGGCACAGTCGCTGAACGGCTGGCTTCAACGTTCACAAATCTCAAGCTGCGCGAACGGTTACGTCCGCCGACTCTGCGCGATCCCCTTACCCAGCTCTTTAACCGCTGGTATATGGAGGAAACCCTTGAGCGTGAGATCCATTACGCTCAACGCCATCAGACGCCCTTGTGGGTTTATACGATGGATGTCGACCGGATGAAAAATGTCAACGACCGTCACGGCTATGATGTTGGAGATGAGATTCTGCGCAAGCTTAGTGCCTACATCAAGCGCCATATTCGCGCTGAAGATGTTGCCTCCCGTTCAGGCGGGGATGAATTTACGTTGATCTTGCTCGGGATGCCCGATAATGCCGCTCTCAACCGCGCAGACCGTTTGCGCCAGGGTGTCCGAGATCTCCAGGTGAAAACTTACGATTTACTCCCGGTAGGGACGACGGCTTCCTTTGGGCTGGCGTCCTTCCCTCACCACGGAGGCACAGCCGCTGAGCTGCTGCGGGCTGCCGATAATGCCCTGCATAAGGCCAAGTCAGGTGGTCGGGATGCGGTGATGGTAGCTTAGGTGGTAATCACCTTCTCCCTTAAAAGATATTGGTCAAAGCCTGTTTCCATACCCTGTTTGTATAATTACTAATGGCTATACGCATACATGATGGATATGCGTAATCAAACCAACGCATCCTCCTCCATTAGTCTTTTAATACAATTATTGCCCTCCCCCAATCGAAATTGCCGCTTATAATTACTTGGCTGGCCCTAAGATCCTATCTAGACTAATAACCAGCATGAAGGGGACAGCGGGTATCAAGATATTGAAAAACAAAATCCCTTGATTCTCTCTGGAAGGTGTCCTGATGAATAAACTCAATCTACTTCCCAATCCACGCCAGATGACCATCCTGCCCGGGTCTTTGTCACTGTCTAACGGCCGCCTCATTCTTATCGATAGTCCCAATCCGCAACAGCTCTACTTCACCGGAAAAAAGCTGCAAGAAGCCCTATCCAAGGTTGGGCTGACTTGCCAAATTGCCGCCAGCCGCGCCACACCACGTGAGCAGGTTGGCATTACCCTGTGCCTGTCGCCCGATAAAGCCAGCACGCCACAAAGCTACCAGTTGGATATCACTCCTAAGGAAGTTGTTATTGAAGCTCAGGATGAACCCGGTATCTTCTACGGTGTCTGCACGCTCCTGCAGCTTATCGCCAATACCGGTATTGCTTCGCTTCCCTGTCTGAAGATCGTAGATTGGCCTGATTTCCCCGCTCGGGGTGTGATGCTCGACATCAGCCGGGACAAAGTTTACACCCTTGAAACCTTATTCTCCCTGGTCGATATGCTGGCAAGCTGGAAAGTAAATCAGCTTCAACTTTACACCGAACACACATTTGCTTACCGCCATCACCCGGAAGTTTGGGCTAAAGCCTCGCCCATTACCGGTGAAGAGATTATGATGCTCGACGTTTACTGCAAGGAACGCTTCATCGACCTGGTTCCTAACCAGAACTCCTTCGGTCACATGCACCGCTGGTTCGATCACCCGCGTTACTTTCCTCTTGGCGAGTTGACTGGTGTGGAGGAAAAGAACTGGTGGGGGCGCGGCTCCTACAGCCTATGCCCTGGCGATCCAGGCAGTCTGGAATTGGTCAAAGGTCTTTATGAAGAGCTTTTGCCACATTTTTCCAGCCAGCTCTTCAATGTTGGGTGTGATGAAACCTTTGACCTGGGCCTGGGTCGCAGCAAGGAAGAATGCGAACGGCGCGGTAAAGGACGTGTCTACCTGGAATTCCTGCTCAAGATTTACGAGCTGGTAAAGTCTCACAATCGCACCATGCAATTCTGGGGCGATATCATCATTCAATACCCAGAACTCGTACCCGAGCTGCCTCACGACACAATCGCCCTGGAATGGGGCTATGAAGCAGCCAGCCCTCCAGCCGACCATTGCGAAAAATTCGCTGCCGCTGGTGTTCCGTATTATGTCTGTCCGGGCACTTCCTCCTGGAACACCATCGCCGGTCGCACGGATAATGCCCTGGGCAACTTGAGCACCGCTGCCCAAAATGGCATCAAGCATAATGCCATCGGCTTGCTCAACACTGATTGGGGCGATAATGGACATTGGCAGGTCCTCCCCGTCAGTTACCTGGGGTTTGCCGCTGGTGCAGCATACTCCTGGGACTACCAGACCAACCATAACCAGGATATGCCTGCTGTTCTCAGCTTGCATGCCTTCCAGGATTCCACTTCATCATTGGGCCGTGTAGCTTATGACCTGGGCAATGTCTACAAGGCTGTTGGGATGATTCCCGGAAATGCTTCTGCCTTGTTCCATATCATGCAAATGCCTTTTTCCGAAATCCACAAACACGCCAATCGCTTTGACTCGCAGGTCTTCCACCATGTCTTGGATGTCATCGATCAGGCATCACAACCACTTACTGGCGCCAAACCCCAAACCTCAGATGGATCCTTGCTGCTGCGTGAATTCGAACATTCAGCCCGTCTGCTGCGGCACGCCTGCCAGCGAGGGCTGCTGGCGCTTGGAAATGGCAGCCGCTCCCCGGCTGATCTGGATCTTGAGCTCCGCGAAATCATGATCGAATACCAGTCACTCTGGCTAGCGCGCAACCGTCCCGGTGGGCTTGTCGATAGCCTGGCTCGTTTCGAAAAAGCGCGCCTGGATTACATGTAGAACGATAAAAACGAGAAAAAAAATAACTCATGTCAAACATTAACCTCCTCCGCGAACCTGTCGAAGAAAAAATCAACGACCTCCTCTCCCAAATGACCAAGGAAGAGAAAATTGGTCAGACAAACCAACTGCACGCCTTTGGTGAGCCCGAAAAAGAAGCTGTCCGCCAAGGCCAAGTTGGGTCGATCTTGAATGCCACCAGCGCCTTCGCTGGCATAGGCGCTTCACCTTCCGCCAGCGCTGAAATATGCAACGCCATCCAGCGTGTCGCTTTCGCCGAGTCTCGCCTAAAAATCCCGCTCCTTTTTGGCCGAGATGTCATCCACGGCTATCGCACCGTTTTCCCGATTCCTCTCGGCCAGGCTGCTTCCTGGAACCCCGAGCTGGTCGAGCTGGCTGCGGCGGTTGCTGCCAGCGAGGCTTCTGCCGATGGTATCAAATGGACCTTTGCCCCCATGGTGGACATTGCTCGAGATCCGCGCTGGGGCCGGGTTGCAGAAGGTTCGGGTGAAGATCCTTGCCTGGCTTCCACCATGTCCGCTGCCGCGGTGCGTGGCTTCCAGGGGACAGATATGTCCGCAGCGCACAAAATTGTCGCTTGCGCCAAGCACTATGTCGGGTACGGCGGTGCTGAAGGCGGGAGGGACTACGAGAGCGCCGAGATCTCCATGCGCACACTCCGGGATATCTACCTCCCCTCCTTTCGAGCTGCTGTCGATGCCGGGGTAGGCACCCTCATGGCTGCCTTTCATGATATCAACGGCGTGCCCATGTCCGCCCATCGCCAGCTCCTCACCGATGTTCTGCGTCTGGAATGGGGCTTCAAAGGGTTCGTTGTCAGTGATTGGGCATCCATTGAAGAGTTGGTCAACCACGGAGTCGCTCGCCACCGTGCCGATGCCGCTGCCCTGGCTCTCTTTGCCGGGGTCGATATGGATATGGTCTCCGGTACCTATATCGAGAACCTGGGGAGCATGCTTGAACAAGGCCACCTCTCACCTGAAATTCTTGATGAAGCCGTCCGTCGGATTCTGCGCATCAAATTCTTGGCTGGCCTTTTCGAGCACCCATACACCGACCCGCGCCGGGCAGCCACAGCCATGCTCACCAAGGAAAACCGCCATGCCGCTTGCTTGCTGGCGCAACAATCCATTGTTCTTCTAAAAAATGAAGTGAGTATCCTTCCTTTGGAAAATCACTTCCGCCGCATTGCCATCCTGGGTCCGCATGCACACAGCCGCGGCGAGTTGTTTGGCACCTGGTCGCCTGATGGGCGCCCCGAAGAAACGATTTCAATCGCTGAAGCTGTCAAAGAAGCTGCACCTCAAGGGGTGGAACTAATTTTCGCCGAATCCTCCGACGAAGCCATCCGCAGGATCAAAGAAGTTGACCTAGCCGTTTTAGTGCTCGGTGAACACCCAATCCGCTCTGGTGAAAACTCGAATGTTTCAGACTTGAGCCTTCCTCCCGGGCAGAGGCAGTTCCTGGAAGCGCTCGTAGCTCAGGGTATTCCGGTAGTATTAATTGTCCTGGCTGGGCGCCCCCTGGCTATTCCAGAGGAAATCCGCCTCTCCAAAGCTGTTTTATACGCCTGGCATCCTGGCACCGAAGGTGGCCGAGCTCTGGCTGATATTCTCTTCGGGTATGCCAATCCCTCCGGAAAGCTGCCGGTCACCATGCCTCGTGCTACCGGGCAAGTGCCAATCTATTACAATCATAAAAATTCCGGTCGACCTATCGGTTGGCAGGATTTCGCCTTTCGCTATGTCGATCTGCCTCACGGACCTCTACTTCCATTCGGTTATGGCCTGAGCTACACCACCTTTCAATACAATAATTTGGCCGTCTCCGCCATTGCCTCCAGCGGCCCTTATGATATCAGCGCCGAAGTCACCAACACCGGTACGCGTTCGGGTAGTGAAGTCGTCCAACTTTACCTCCGAGACCTGGTTGCTTCTGTAACTCGTCCCGTCAAAGAGCTAAAAGGCTTCCAGCGTGTAGCCCTGAAACCTGGCGAAACAAAACGGGTTACCTTTACGCTCAAGCCTTCCGATCTTACCTTCACAGGAATGAATGATTTACCCCTCCTGGAACCGGGAGAATTTCACTTCTGGGTAGGTCCCAACAGCACAGAAGGATTGCAGGGTCGTTTCGAGTTGGAATTCTAACGATCTCACTCAACTTGAATTGATTTTTATTTGGGCTGTCCAATAATAAAGGGCAGCCCTTTTTACGTTTAAAAAACAGGTTCAAAAAACATTTTCGTGCACTTAAGTGCTTACCCCTTATCTCTCAAACTATCGCATATGTTCTACCGTTTCTTTATAATTCTAAACAATGACATGTTCTCGAATCAATTCTCCTATCAGAAAGAGAGATCTGAATGAAAATCGACATCATCATTGTCTATATGCCCCGCTACCGAATGGGTCATGAGATGAACTTCGTCCCCCCCATAACGGGCATCCACCTGGCTGCACTTACTCCTCATCACCACGATGTGCGCGTAATCCACCAACAAGTACAACCAATTCCGCTCACAACAGATGCAGATCTGGTTGCCATCTCCTTTTTCAGCGGATTTGCCCCTGAAGCTTATCGTCTGGCGCGGCATTTCAAGAACCAAGGAAAAACCGTCATTATGGGTGGCCCGCACGTCACATTCTGGCCTGATGAGGCATTGGCTTACTGCGATGCCGTTGTTACGGGTGAAGCAGAATCTGCCTGGCCAAATCTCCTGATGGATGTAGAACAAGGCACCTTAAAGCGCCTTTATAGAGGAACTCCCACCTCCCTGGAAAATTTACCCACCCCACGCTATGATCTTCTAGCCTCCTCATTCATTATCCGGCGAGTCATTCAAGCCACCCGCGGTTGTCCCTTCTCCTGTTCGTTTTGCTCTGTCCCCTCGGTGAACCCCGGTTATCGTGCCCGTCCAATACAAGACGTGCTCCGCGACATCGAATATGATGACTTTTTCTTTTGGTGGCAGCGCAAGGTGGTCTGGTTTTGGGATGACAACCTGACTGCAAAACGAGGTTATATCAAAGAACTTCTAAAATCCATGATCCCTCTTAATAAATGGTGGCTTACCCAGGCCAGTATGGACATTGCGCAAGATCCCGAGCTATTGGATTTAATGCAGGCTTCTGGATGCATTGGGATATTCCTTGGCATAGAGAGCTTTGGAGAAGCATCTCTCAAAAACGCCAACAAACGCCAGAACAAAGTTGAATTTTACCGAGAGTGCATCGAGGTTCTCCATCGGCATGGAATCGCCGTGATGGCAGGATTCATCGCCGGCTTTGATGGAGATACCCCCACCAGCATCGTCGAAATGGCTGACCGGCTCTATGAGGTTGGAGTGGATGTACCATTCTTGAGCATTCTGACACCTTATAAAGGAACACCCTTATATGAAAAACTTGAAGAGGAAGATCGTCTCCTAAGCGAACGCGGTTGGGAATTTTACAATGGTTACAACGTGGCCTACCAACCCAGCGACATGCAGCCGCAAGAGCTGCTTGATTCACATCGACGATTATGGAAACGGGCCTTCTCCTTCACCCACGTCTTAAAACGGCTGGCTCGCAACAGCCCAGATCTGCGCCCAGGCTCTTTATTGCTTTCTCTGGCAATGAATGGTTTTTATGGTCAAAAGGCTTGGCGCGGCAACACACCCCTGGACATGCTTTCGACCGAGGCTAAAAGGCGTGGTATTATTACCCACGATGTTCATCCTGACAAATTCCCAGAAACTTCTCTTTTAGCTCACTCTCTACCTGTCCCGGATACTCTTGATGACCTTTACC
>Ga0315287_10007405_pt1 | contig 11003 bp, 9 predicted proteins | sample YL17G11_0_MG_FD_205037 | JGI IMG/M metagenome (GOLD analysis project Ga0315287, IMG submission 205037) | Sediment microbial communities from Yellowstone Lake, YNP, Wyoming, USA - YL17G11_0 | ecosystem: Environmental > Aquatic > Freshwater > Lake > Sediment | place: USA: Wyoming | collected...
CTACTCCGTGCGGACGCCAACTGCGGTGGCGTCCATCAGAGGCACGTACTTCTGCGTGCTCTTCGACCGCGACGACCGCGTCTCTCGCGTGAATGTGTTGCGTGGATCGGTTGCAGTGGTCAACCCGTTCATGCCCGTGGCGCCGGTGCTGGTGGAGCCCGGCTTCTTCACCAGTGTGACACCCGGTGCGATGCCGCTTGCACCGATCCACATGAACTATGTGCATTGGAAGCGCATGGGGCCGGTATTGCCACCCTCAGTGTTCGTGGGGTACGGTCGCAGGCTGCATGTCGTCGATTTCGACGATCACGACGCTCGCAGCTTCTCAAAGCAGATGTCGAAGCGTCAAGGCTTCGTGATCACTCCGTTCGGCATTTTCCCCGGGCCTGTCAGGCGTCACCCGGGCCGCTCGCACAGCCGGGCACCGGGCTTTGACGGGATTGACGACCGCGACGTGCCGCATGGACACGCGGCCAGACCCTTCGCACGGGATCACGCGGGCGGCATGTCTCCGGGTGAGGCGCGGAGATCTGTCCCCATGCCAGGACCGGTGGTGCCGCTGCCGATGCCACCCGTGCCCCCAGTGCCCGGACGAGGCCCGCACGGACTGGCTCCGCTGCTGCCGGGCGTACCTGCGCCATTGCCACCGGGCAGTCCGAAACACGTGACACGCGTGGTACCGCAGGCTCCGGGCCATTCTGCTCCATCGCGGCCCGACGAGGATCGCGACAAGAAGGGCAAGAAGAAGCGGAAGTAGCGTGTCGGTGGTGGGGTGCGTGAGGTATTTTCAGTGATGGACGATGCTGCGGTGAGACCAGTCCCAACAAAGGAGGCAGTATGCGAAGAATGACGATGGCCCTTGCGTGTGCCGCTCTGATGCTCGTTGGTGCGCGGACCGACTCCAGCGCCGCACTTTCGGGAGTCTCGGTGAACTACATTGGTGCTGGCGGACAGATTGGGTTGGTGATACCCGATGGCCTCTACCTCCATCACTACCATGGCTGGAACTACTACGACTATGTGGTGGATGTCAACTTGGGGTTCCATGTTGCGGCCCAGGTCAAGGTCGGGTTCGAACTCGGGAAGTACGGTACTGCGTACTACTACCCGAGTGTGGGAGTGTGGTTCGGCGGCGACCATCACCACTACAATCATGTCGACTTCTTCGCCACCGAACTTCAGATGAATCTGATCGACCTGGCCTATTCCCCGCCGCTTCACATTCCGGTAAAGCCGTACGTGGGGCTTGGGGGACCTGCGATTCTTATTGACATCGTGCGCAGCGAGGATCCCGATGGGTACCACGAGCATGAGACCGACGTTCGGGCCGCATTCAACCTCTTTGCAGGATGCGACTTCGAGGTGAGCCCTTCACTCCGTCCGTTTGTGGAAATGCGCGGGTCGGTGGGCGACTGGAATATCTTCAAACTCATCGGCGGGCTGACGTTTACCATCCGGTAGTGGACGGGCGTGGGCTGCATTCCCGGTTGTTCGTGCGAAGACAATGCGGGAGAGTCCACAGATTTGCGCAGATTCACGCAGATTCGGACCGGATTGGGGACAGTCACGGCTCACATTCGCAGTCCGAATGCATGGCTCGCGGCCTGCCGACCCTCACGGCTGATGCTCGATGTGCGGCGGCTCCTCCGGCATGGCCGCGAACGCAACCCGGTTCTTCCCGCTCTTCTTGACTGAATACATCACGCGATCCACCTCAGATCAATCCCAGCATATCCCGCACTGCAGTCTCCAGTCCCACCAGTGCAGCGCGCGAAATAATGGAGTGACCGATGTTCAGCTCCTCAATATGCTCCATGGAGGCCACTGCCCTTACATTGCGGTAGTTGAGGCCGTGGCCGGCATTGAGGTGCAGCCCATACGTGTGGCCTGCAATGCAGCACTTTCGCAGGCGGTCGAGTTCATCGTCGACTGCTGCACCGGTGGCATTTGCGTAGTAGCCGGTGTGCAGTTCGATGTGAGATGCGCCGATCCTCTTGGCGGCCTTTACCTGGTCGAGGTCGGGGTCGATGAAGAGGCTGACCTTGATGTTGTTGTCTTGCAGTTGACTGACGATCTTGGACACGTCTTTCTCTCGGCCGGCAACAGCCAGGCCACCTTCGGTGGTGCGCTCTTCGCGTTTTTCGGGCACCAGCGTGCACATGAAGGGCAGAACGTCCACCGCGATGTTGACCATGTCGGTGGTGGCCGCCATTTCGAGGTTGAGATGCGTGGTGACCATCTGCTTGAGCAGGTAGATGTCGCGGTCTTGCATGTGCCTGCGGTCTTCGCGCAGATGTGCGGTAATGCCATTGGCGCCGGCAAGCTCTGCCAGCACTGCTGCCTGCACGGGATCGGGATCCTTGCCGCCGCGGGCTTGCCGAAGTGTTGCGATGTGATCGATGTTTACGCCGAGGGTTGCCATGGTGTGCTCCTTGTCAGAGTTCGTTGCGTCGATCTGCGCGTGTCTGGTCTCGGCCGGTACCGGGGGAACCCCACCGCCGGCTTCGGCCGGCTCAGACCGGATCAGCGACCGACCACCTCAGAAACATACGTCATTTTGATGCCGTTGCGCTTGAGTGCTGGAAGCTGCGCGGTGAGGCCCGCGATTGCGGCTGCGGTCGGGGGAATCGACACCACGATTCTGCCGCGAGTCTGGGCAACTGCGGCGAGACGCTGCAGCGCTGTTTCCACCTGCGCTCCGGTCGCGCGTGAGTCAATGCGCTCGGTCACGACAGCGTAGGGCAGGTCCTGCGAACGGGCAACCGACCGAACCACGGAGCGCGAAGTCGGCGCAATCTCCATGAAATACCCGTGGCTCCTGCGTACCACTCCCAGAACCGTGTTTACGACGCGGGAATCGCCGGTGGCGCGTGTACCCTTGAAATTGGCGAAACCAGAGAAATTGGGTACTGTGCGAACCGCCTCGTCAACGATCGCGCGGATGGCATCGTCGGTGTAGTGCACCATGACGACGGCCGCCGGATCGATGCCGCCGGCAGTGTCGCAGGGCTCCATGGCCAGTGCCACAATAATTTCTTTGCGATACTCGTTGGCAATCTGAGAGGCCCACGACGATGCCTTTTTATCTGGCGTGAGAGTGACGGTGAGGGGCTCGGGGAACCGCAGGAACTCGACGGTCGTCTGGTCTGCCGAGAACCTGAAGTTCTCGACGACGATGGCCATTCTGGCAGTGGCGCTGTAGAATTGCGTTGAGCGGGCCAGGACCACCACAATACGGTCGCTGGAGCTCTGCCTGGCCAGCACAATTCGGCACGGAGCATCGGCGTTCTTCTGGAATGCATCGACAACGCGGTAAGGTGTGCCCTGGGCGATGGAACCAATCTTCCACACCAGCGTTTCGGGTGGAATGCCGCGAGGTGCCTTTGCGCGGATAGCGAGAACCGTGTCGGCGTTGTGCGTTGAATCGATGCGGATGTCCGCCTCACGCGTCTCGAACTCGACAAGCGCAGCCACGATGCGCGCACCGATGGGCAGATCGCGCGTTGAGGAGGTATTTTTATTGTGGGGACTCGGCGATGCGCGCTCGGGCCGATGTACAAGTTCTCGGAAAGTCACGCGTGCAGAGGGAACGAGCCGCCACACAATGAGCGTCATCACGCACAGCGAACTTACCAGAAATACAGCAGCCAGAATTCTTCGTGACACGAGGATCTCTGATGGTGGTGACGTGGACGGTGTGAATGGGACTGCGAGTGAACGAAAATACCCAACGGCGCGCGTACTCGCAACGACGCGGCGGCTGGAGCACGGGGCGCCCACCCCACCCGGCGCTTGCACTCCGGCCAGGTGCGAACCTTGTCACAGCTGTACCCGTAAATCGAGCTGACCATGATACGAGTACCCGTTATCCTCGGGCCCACAGGAGTGGGGAAGACCGACGTGAGCCTGGGCATCGCAGAGTCGCTGGGGCTTGAGGTGATCTCATGCGACTCGCGCCAGGTGTACCGAGGCATGGACGTGGGCACTGCAAAGCCCTCCGCCGGGGATCGGGCACGCGCACAGCACTGGCTTCTCGACGTCGTGAGCCCCGACCAGCCCTACTCCGCATACCAATGGGCCACTGATGCTGAGCGCATCATCAGAGAACGCGCCTCGCAGGGCCGCAAGACTATGATCGTGGGCGGAACCGGGTTCTACTACGACTGTTTGTGTCGTGGGTTGAGCCTGGAGATCCCGTTTGACCCGACAGTGAGGGATGAGTATGAGCAGAGGCTGCGGGATCGGGGGGCCGATAGTATTTTTCTTGAGCTTGCGGGAATCGATCCAGTCACATCGGAGCGATTGGGTGGCCGCAACGTCAGACGCGCAGTGCGGGCGATCGAGATCTACCGCACCACCGGCAAGAGGGTCTCCGAGCTCAGCCGAAGCACACAGCCTCCCCCCGGCATGGAGTTCGGCGTTTTCATCCTCACCATGTTCCGGCAAGCCCTGTACGGGCGGATTAACGATCGAGTAGATGCCATGATCGGCCATGGCCTGTGGAACGAATTTCAGACGCTGGTGAGCCGGGGCTACGGTGCGGACGCGCCGGGCATGCGCTGCCTCGGATACCAGGAACTCTTCGGGGTGCAGCTCGGGAGCTGTACGCTCTCCGATGCGGTTGCTCAGATCAAGCGGAACTCCCGGCACTATGCCAAACGTCAACTGACGTGGTTCCGGCATCAGTGCGCGGGGACGTCGTGCGACCTGTCAACCTGCGCCCCCGCCGACGTCACGGCGCACATTGCCGGATTTCTGAGGTAGACGGCCCGGCGTGCGAATGCCGCGTTCTTCCCGCATACGCACGCGACCATTGTTGAACGGATTCCGTCCATGGTACAATAATTTTCACCCAACACGTAACGTTCGAAAGGAGCGTTCACAACATGCACAATGACGAGCCTCGCAGGTACGGGCATGTCGGAGGAGGGCGCGGGTATCAGGGCCGGCAGCAGCAGCCCGGGCAGAACTACAGCCCGAGCGCAAACTACAACTACAACCCGGGCGGCACGGGTCAAGGGCACCTCGTCGGGGGCGGGCACGGTGGTAGCAATATGCAGCAGCCCCCTCGTCGCAGGCAAGACCGCTTCAAGCGTGACATTCACGACTACTCCGACAAGATCGTGAAGCAGAACGATGTCATTATCAAGCTGCTCAAAGAGATCAGCAGCAAACTCTCGCCCGCGCAAGCTGTGGGCGCCCCCATAGTGCAGAACCCTACCCAGTTGGATCAGCCCGCCACCACCGAGCAGCGAGCGGACGAGGTGGGTGACGAGGGATCGCAGGGCGTGCCGGAACCCATGGCTGGCGATCAGGAGGAGTGGGATGAAGAGTCTGAAAACATCGGCAATGCACCGGAGCCGGGAAACTGGCGACGGTAAGCGTCACAACCCCCCAAGGTTCCCGGCGCCGGAACCGATAGCAGTAGACAGGGGAGAGCTCGCGTCCTCAAGTCGAGTCCTCCTCGTCACACAGATACGGAGTCTCTGATGCCGCCGCCTATTCTGGAGGTTGCCAAGTATCGCGTGGGATCGGTTGTCGTGCTCAAGCCGTCTGGCGATGTGCGTGTGCGCAACATGCTGGTGCTACGAAAGGAATTTGAGGAGCTTGCCGACCGGCCGAAGGTACGGGTGGCTGTGGACCTCAGCGACGTGACATTCCTCGACTCCAGCGCAATTGGTTTGTTCACCAACGTGGCCAATCGTCTGGGGGCAGGTGGTGGCATGCTGTTCCTGTTTGGCTGTAACAAGGATTTAGGCGATCTTCTCGAGATGACGAATATCGGCGAGATCGTTCCAGTGCTCAGGGATCTTGAGGAACTCGAGGGCATAGAGGCTCGCGGGGCTCCCCGGGCAGGTTGAGCGCAGGCCCTACGAGCAGCTGTATGCGAGCGGTCGTCTCGGCTCGATGCGTTGAGCGCAGATCGTGCGTTTGAACGCAGCCCCCACGAGGGCGTTGGATGCGTGCGCGAGATTGTCGGCGACGCTTCACCGGTTGAGGTAGCCACCAGCCCAATGGAACCCAGAACACGGCATCGACATTCGCCGGCCTCCGCAACACTGATCCTGTGCGGACTCCTGCTCGTATCCTCCTCTGCGTGGGGCGCAACCCGGTGGGGTTCGGTGCACATGATCCCCGATGCAGACTTTCTGCGTGGCGGCGAGTTCTCTGTCGACGCTCACTGTTTCTTCTACATGGACGATAGCACCGACGCTTCCTTCAAACCCACGGTATTGGCCGACGTGGGCGTTATCGAGTGGGTCAACTTCGAGGTGGGCTACGCCGGACGCCCAACGCTGGGGTTCAAGGCGCGAATACTGGGAGAGACCAAACGGTTCATGCCTACCGTCACGCTTGGCGCGCACAACGTGATCGCCCATCAGGAGTACTACGAGTATGGCGTGAAGAACAGCAAGGTTGCCAACGAGTTCTACCTGGCGGTGGCCAAGACGCTTGAACCGCTCAAGATGCGCCTGCATCTGGGCATACAGACGATGCCAACCACAAGCAAGGAGAAATTCAACCCCTACGCCGCCATCGAGAAATACTTCGGCACCGGGTTGTACACCACGCTGGAGGTGCACCGAAGACATGAAGAGGTGGTTCCATCGCTGTTTCTTTCGGTTCGGCTTCTCAAGCGCAGGTTGGAGGTGTCGCTCGGGCTGGTTGCGTTCCACAAACTCTTCTACAACAATGGCGAGTTTGCGTTCTCTTTTGTCTCGGCCCCGTCCAGTCACAGTCCGGTTCGCCCCGGCATCCGGTTCGGGCTGCGTTTTCTGGGCGACATCCGCAGAGGACGTCCGGGCGGGTTCAACACGATTGACGGCAAGCTTGAGCAACAGGGCAAACAAATCGAGGAACTTCAACTCGGTATGGACAGTCTGCGCATGCTGGTGGATGCGGGTCAGTCGCGTTTGAGTTCGGTTGACACATCCATCACAACTCTGAAGGGCGGCAAGAAGACAGCACGAGATCGCACCAAGGATGCTCTGCTGGACCGGATCATCACTCTCCAGACGCTGTACACATCCGAGCCGTTCGATCCGGAGAAGGTGCGTGCCATTATCAAAGAAGTTGTGGCGTACCGCGAGCGAGCCATCCCTCCGCTCAAAGAACTGCTGCTTGACAAGGGTGAAAATCGGCAGGTGCGGGTGCACAGCGCCATGCTCCTGGGTGAGTTGCGCAGCGCCTCTGCATCCGATGCGCTGTTGTCGGTTCTGGGTGGCGAGGCCGACCCCGGCTTGCGTATCGAGACGCTCATTGCATTGGGCAAGATTCGTGAGACAAAGGCGACGTACATGCTCGAACAGCTCGCCAACGACCCCGACGACGCGGTTGCGCTCACGGCTCGTGAGGTGCTTGACCGGCTGCAGAAAGAGACCGGCATGCAGGTGAAGTCGAGCGTCAAGATGCGCGATCTCGACACGTCTGCGCAGAGCCCCGAAACACTCGACAGCAGTGGCGTTGCGCCCCTGCCCGATGCGCCACCCCCGGTCGCTGCGCCCGCAGCAAAGACGACCCTCGCTCCAACCAATGGCCGTGTTGCCACTTCGGCGGCTGCGCGTGCAGCTTCCCCTGCGCCGGCAAAGACCGCGTCTGTGGCCGGGCGGGATTCCACGTCAGCCGCCCCACGTACGCTCTCGCCCGCTGCTGCCAAGCCTGCATCGAGCACTGCCGCACCTCGCGACACTGTGCGCCGCAGTGCGTCTCCTGCGCCGGCAAAGACCGCGCCTGCCCCGGCAGCCAGGCGCGACTCCACGTCAGCGGCGGCCGCCCCCAAGACGACTCCTCCCATGAAGTAGCACGCGCTCGACGCTCCTTGGCCGGCAACGAGCGTCCGCCGGAATCCGCGGCGGGGATGCCTCGCCCGAGCCTGATGCCTCCATGCATTTGTTCCGTGTCAAGCACCAGCAACGTGAACCGGAATCCGGCTTTCCGGTTTCGGTACACCGCACAATCTATTCTCTATACAGAGGGCAATCGGTGAGAGGTCGCGACACCAACACGTGGGGGGGGGCGCCATGATGATCGCACTTCTGAGCGTCGTGTACGGAGGAATCGCCGTGGCCGTCGCTATCTGGATTGTCCAGAGCGTGCGTTTGGGCCGGGAGTTTGAGCAGCACGCCCGACATTCGGCGCCTGCACCGGTGGCTCTGGAAGGCGATGTGCACTGTGGGCAGTTTCTTGCGTCGTATACCGGGCGACGGCTTGTCGACGTGCACGCACCGCAGGTGATACTGCGCATGAGCCGGTGTCGGGGCTGAGGGGACCCTGCACCGGCGTTCCTACGGTGCTCGCAGCACGTCGGCGACCATCCGGGAGAGTTCTTCCATGCGGTATGGTTTCTTCAGAAATCGAATTGCACCATGGCGAAGCATGGAGTCTTCCTTTTCCTTGTCGCCGCAGCCTGACGAAGCAATGATTTTCGCGACTGGATCGATCTGAAGCATCTTCACCAGACACTGCCGGCCGTCCATGACCGGCATCATCACATCGAGAACAACCGCTGCCAGCTCGGTATGGTGAACCTCGAAGTAGCGCACTGCCGATTCTCCGTCGCTGCACGTGGCCACTTCGTAGCCGAACTCTGTGAGCATTTCGCCGGCCAGCGAGAGAACCACCTCCTCATCGTCGACCACCAGGATTCTGCCGGCTCCCCGCACCGGCTCCCGCGCGGTCTCGGCCGACCCTTGAGCCCCGGTGCTGGCAATTGCCGGCAGCAGAATGGTGAAGCAGGTTCCGCGTCCCAGCTCGCTGACAAGACTGATGGCCCCGTTGTGCTGCTTGACAGCTCCGTAGGCACTGGCGAGGCCGAGTCCGGTGCCCTTGCCCTTCTCCTTGGTGGTGAAGAACGGCTCGAAGACCCGCCGCTTCGTTGCTTCACCCATGCCCGTGCCGTTGTCGGACACGCAAATACGCACGCAGGCAACCCCCCTGAAATTCTCCGGGAGCCCCGAATCTGCGCTGTGCGGAGGGGGAATCATCGATGATTCGAACCTGATTCTGCCGCCTGTTGGCATGGCGTCGCGCGCGTTTATGCCCAGATTGAGCAGCACATTGGTGAGTTCGCTGTCATCGCCGAGCACCATGGATGAGGTGGAACTCAGGTCTGTAACAACATCAATGCCCGGATCCAGCGTATCGCGCAGGATGGCTGCGGTTTGAGCGATGAGGTCGTTGCAGTTGACCGGTGTCATGGACAAGTACGCTTTGCGGGCAAAGGCCAGCAGCTTTCGTGTGAGCCCCTCGCCGCGTTCCGAGGCGCTGAGAATCATCGTGGCGTAGCGGGCTGTCTTGGATTCCGGCGCTGCGGCAACGCGAATCATGTCCGCGTATCCAGCCACAGCCCCCAGCAGGTTGTTGAAGTTATGCGCAATGCCGCCGGCCAGCTTGCCGATTGCTTCCATCTTCTGAGATTGGCGGAGACGTTCTTCAAGGTCCTGCTTCTGCGCATCGGCCCGTTTGCGTTCCATGGCATAGCGAACCGAACGCTGGAGAAGCGCTGCGTCAACCTGCCCTTTGACAAGGTAGTCCTGCGCTCCACGCTGAATCATCTCCAGGCCCATGCGCTCATCGCTGAGGCCCGTGAGAACGATGACCGGTACGTCTGCCGACGCCGGCAATATGCGGTTGAGCGTTTCGGAACCCTGACTGTCGGGAAGCTCGAGGTCGAGCAGAACCAGGTCGACTGGGGATGCTGCGAGGTACTCGACGCCGGCCTGGAGGGTCTTCACCCAGTGGACATCAAGAGGCAAGCCCGCGTCGTTCAGCAGCTCTTCGATGAGCCGTGCGTCGCCGGAATTGTCCTCGACGAGGAGCAGGTTGTGGTGTGTAGGTGTTGCCATGGGGGCCCAGGGGCGACCGGTCGAGTGATGCTCTATTCTACAATGGAATGCTCTCCGGTTCAATGCCCGGCGCGAGTCATCCACATGCGTGCGAAGACAGTGACGTGCGCTGATGCGTCTCTGACGAGCGTCAAGTACCTGGTCAACCTGTGGATGCGGGCAAGCCCGGTCTTCTCCGGCGTCAAGGTCGGACCGCGGTGGCCCCCAGTATCGCCGCCACGACAGGCTCGAAGGACTTTCCCACCCGGTGGCCGGATGCAAGGGGCACGAGCGTTGCGAGGCCCTTCAGCTCAGGACCCAGAGACTCTTGATCGTGCGTGCCGTAGAAGCAGATAAGGGGCATGCCCGCGAGTTTCTTGATTTCGGGCAGCACGGGTAGGCTCTTTCCGCCGGTCTTGCCGAACCAGCTTCCCACGTGGAACGAGAAGTCGGCCCTGCGTCCGGGGCTGATGACCACTGCGAGAGTCACCAGACGCTTGATGTCGGGCCGGAGGCGGGCCGCCACAAACGGCAGTATGTCGGCGCCAAAGGAGTAGCCCACCGGCACCACCTGCGAACGTGTCCAGGCCTTTGTGTAGTGGTCGATCACGCGCTCGACATCCCGGGCAGTGGAATCGGGGGAATGCATTGTCCAGAAGTACTTGAGTGAGTTCACCCCAACCATGCCGGTTCCCTGGGCGGCCAACGCATGGCCAATACCCTTGTCTGACACATCCCATCCACCATCGCCTGTAAAGTACACGACTCCATCCCCCGCCCGCGTACCAGCAAGACCGCTGCCCGGGCACATGGGCTTGACAAGACGCATCGACGGTGCAAAGTCGACACTCAGAGCCGCGTGGAAAGTGCTGGGGGGCGCCTGGGCCACGGCGCAGTACACGAGTGTGGCCCCCTGACCGATGCCGACAATCACCGGGGAGATGTACGCTGCCAGATGCGCTCCTTGCTGGACAAACTTGGAGAGGTTCTCCAGGTCGCCTGCGGGGTACAGGCACGCCTCGCGCGACCTCTGGGACGCATCGAGGTAGTGCGGGGTACAGAAACCGGCCACCAGCGCGTCGTGGATTGTCAATGACTCGGCTACCGTGGAGGCTGCCGCGTTCCACACCGAATCTCCCCACGCAAGCAGGGCCACGTGGTCGATGCGCGTCGGAGACC
>Ga0315287_10007406_pt1 | contig 11001 bp, 10 predicted proteins | sample YL17G11_0_MG_FD_205037 | JGI IMG/M metagenome (GOLD analysis project Ga0315287, IMG submission 205037) | Sediment microbial communities from Yellowstone Lake, YNP, Wyoming, USA - YL17G11_0 | ecosystem: Environmental > Aquatic > Freshwater > Lake > Sediment | place: USA: Wyoming | collected...
TCGCGCCGGTGTGGGACGGCAACGAAACCTGGCTCGTGCTCGGAGGCGGCGGCCTGTTCGCCGTCTTCCCGCTCGCCTACGCGATCATCATGCCCGCGCTGTATGCGCCGGTGATCGCGCTGCTGCTCGGCCTCGTCTTCCGTGGCGTGGCCTTCGAATTCCGCTGGAAGACCCAGCGCGGCAAGTTCCTGTGGGATGGCGCATTCGCCGCCGGATCCACGCTGGCTGCGTTTGCCCAGGGAGTCGCGCTCGGCGCGCTGGTGCAGGGAATTCCAGTGGCGGGGCGCGCCTATGCCGGCGGGTGGTGGGATTGGCTCACGCCTTTCAGCGTTCTCACCGGGGTGTCGCTCGTCTGCGGTTATGCGCTGCTCGGCGCGACCTGGCTCATCTACAAGACGCAGGGTCATACCCAGCAGCGGGCGTATCGATTCGCCGGCCTTGCCGGTGGTGCCACCTTGGCGGCAATCGGGCTCGTCAGCCTGTGGACGCCGTTTCTCAGCGAGGTATTCATGCAGCGCTGGTTCTCGTGGCCGCGGATTCTGTTCGTGGCGCCGGTCCCTGCCTTGGTCGCCCTCGCCGCGTATGTCCTTTTCAGTGGACTGCGACGACGGCAGGAGCTCAGCCCCTTCGTCGCATCGCTGGCGCTGTTCGTCCTCTGCTTCGTCGGCCTGCTGATCAGCTTCTTCCCCTACCTGGTGCCGACGTCGGTCACGCTGTGGGAAGCGGCTGCGCCGCCGTCGAGCCTCGGGTTCCTGCTCGCGGGCGCCGCCTTCCTGATCCCGGTCATCCTCGCGTACACCGCGTACTCGTACTGGGTGTTCCGCGGCAAGATCGAACCGGGCGGCGGCGGTTACCACTGACGATGGCGCCCAAAGGCTGGCAGCGCCTGCTCTGGTTCGTCGCGATCTGGGCCGGCAGCGTTGCGGCACTCGGTGCCGTGGCGTGGGCGATCCGCTCGGCTCTGGGTCTAAAATAGCGGCCAGACAAGGAGAACGACAATGAACGGCGCTCAGTCCCTGCTGCAGACCCTGGTCAATTGCGACGTCGAAGTCTGCTTCGGCAACCCCGGCACGTCGGAGATGCATTTCGTCGCCGCGCTCGACTCCGTGCCGCAGATGCGATCCGTGCTATGCCTGTTCGAAGGCGTAGTGACGGGCGCAGCCGATGGGTACGGACGCATCGCCGGCAAGCCGGCCGCCACGCTGTTGCACCTGGGGCCGGGCCTGGCCAACGGCCTGGCGAACCTGCACAACGCACGGCGCGCCAACACGCCGCTCGTGAACATCGTGGGCGACCATGCCACGTATCACCTGCAGTACGACGCACCGCTGACGTCCGACATCGTCGGCTTCGCGCGTCCGGTTTCGTCGTGGATCCACGAATCGAAGAGCGCTGATGCAGTGGCGTCGGATGCAGCGCGGGCGGTCCAGGCCGCGCGCTCGGCGCCCGGTTGCGTGTCGACGTTGATTCTTCCGGCCGATACCGCGTGGAACGAGGCCCAGCGGGCCGAGCAGAAGCTGCCGGATATGGCTGCTGCGCCGGTCAGCGCGGATGCCATCGAGGCTGCTGCCAGGTTGCTGTCGAACGGCAGGAAGACCGCACTGCTGCTGCGCGGTGCGGTACTCCACGGCGCAGGCCTCGAGGCCGCCGGCCGCGTGCAGGCAAAGACGGGGGCACGGTTGCTTTGCGACACGTTCGCACCGCACGCCGAACTCGGCGCGGGTCGCGTTCCGGTGGAGCGCATTCCCTACTTCGCGGAACAGATCGTCGACTTCCTGCAAGACTTCGAGCAGATCATCTTCGTCGGCGCCAAGCCGCCGGTGTCTTTCTTCGCGTATCCGGGCAAGCCGAGCTGGTGTTCACCCGCGGGTACGCACCTCGGCTACCTTGCGCACGCTCACCAGGACGGCGCGCAGGCCCTCGCTGCACTGGCAGATGCACTGGGCGCGCCCGCGCGCTCACCCGTGCGGATTCCGCTGCAACTGCCGGAACTGCCAAACGGTCCGTTGACCGCACTCGGTGTTGCGCAGGTTATTGCCGCGATGACTCCCGAAAACGCCATCTTTGCCGACGAGTCCGCGACCGCGTCGTTTCCGTTGCTGTCCACGATGGCGCGGGCCCGGCCGCATACGCACCTGCCGTTGACCGGTGGCTCGATCGGGCAAGGCCTGCCGCTCGCGGTCGGCGCGGCCATCGCTGCACCGGATCGCAAGGTGATCTGTCCACATGGCGATGGCGGCGCGGCGTACACGATGCAGGCGCTCTGGACGATGGCGCGCGAAAAACTCGATGTCGTGATCGTGATCTACGCCAACCGCTCCTACGCGATTCTCAACATCGAGCTCGGGCGCGTCGGCGCGATCGGCAGCGGTCCGATCGCGATGTCGATGCTCGACCTGCACAACCCGGAGATGAACTGGACGCAGATCGCCACAGGCCTCGGCGTCGAGGCCAGCCGTGCGACGACGTGCGAGGAATTCGCGGCGCAGTACGCTTCGGCGCTCAAGTACCGCGGACCGCGCCTGATCGAGGCGATGATCTGATCAGCCGGTCGGCGCAGCCACCGGCATGAACATCGGGCCGCTGCCGCCGTACACCTCGACATAGTACTGCGTGCCGCACAGGTAGTACGTCACGCCCTCGATCTGCTGCACGGTCGGCGTGCAGGGCAGCCCCCCGCCCGTCGTGGTCGTCGTGGTGGTCGTCGTCTCCTCGTCCTCTTCCGACGCAGCAACGGCGGCTCCACCGATGACGGTGCCGATCATGATCCCTGCCACGATGTCATCGTCGTCGTAATAGTCCCAGCCACCATGGTAGTACCCGCCGTAGGGCGGTGGCGGCGGAGGTGGCGGCAGCGGCCTGGGCGGCGGGGGCGGCCGATTGCCTGCGGGTGGGCGAGTCCCCTCAGGAGGCCTCGTGCCGCTTGGGGGCTGGAAGCCGTCGGGTGGACGACTGCCTTCGGGTGGACGCACCCCCTGCGAAGGCGGCGGCGAACCCGTCGGCTGCGCGGGCCGCGCAACGTCCTTGGTTGGCCGCGTCGAGTCGCGGCTCGACGAAGATGCCGGGCTCCGTTGCGAAAAATTGCCACCGGCGGCCGGGCCCTGGCGCGAGAAGCCACCACCCCCGCGTGCTCCGCCGCCGCCCCCGCGAGCACCGCGAGCGAACGCATCGCCCGCGGGCATCCACGGCAGTGCCACCAGCACGACGAGTGCCGCGACTAACGCGCCTGTGAATATTCGCTTGCTCATGGGGTGATCTCCCCTGTCGCCTTCGCGGGTCCGGCAGGCTGGAGCCTTTGAACTGCAAAGGGAATCTGCCGCGCGTCCGGCGGGCGCGTGAACTTGAAGACGTCCGCGGCAATCTGCGGAGCGGCATTCCACTGCGCGAAGTTGGCCCAGTACTGGGGCTGCCCTGTTTCGTTCCGGTAGGTCAGCACGACGCGGAGCGGCAACGGGTGCTCACCCTGCGTGATCCAGAACTGGAAATCGACGTCTTCCGAGCGACCGGCGAGATGATGCACGGGCACACCGTCGATGTCCGCACTCTCGACGTAATCGATCGACTTGACCCGCTGCGGCAACTCGTCGGGCAAGCGGGTCGTCATCAACAGGGCGAGCGGCATGCGCATGCGCAGGTCGCGCACGAAGTACACGAGCGCATCGTCGACCGAGCCCGGCTGTGGAGCCTGGGCGTACACATTGGAATCCGCGTTCATGACCGTCAGTGTCTTGCCGTCGAAGAGCGCAAGGTCACGTGTACCGTCACTCGCGACCTCTTCCACGCGGAAACGATCGGGACGCGCCATCGTCACGACACGCGACTCGCCGAATTCGACCTTCTGTCCCGTCGCCTGCACGACGTCGTAACCGGAGCGAAAGTTAACGGTGAACGCTTTCAGGCCGGCGAGGTACTGCGCCATGCCTTGCAGCAGCGTGGCTGCCTCGCGCTGGGATTCGGTCGCGACCGTTGGAGCAGCCACTGGCGGTGAGCTGACGTCCGGCTCGTCCGCCCCGAACACTGGACTGGCCATGAGCACGGCTGAAATTACTGCCGGACATGCAAATGACGCGATGCGCGTCCCGGACCATCGGTGCTTCATGGGTGCCCTTCCCTGAGGATCGGCAAAGCCGGTATGTCGAGTCTGCGCGGCGTCCCGCCCGGTCGCCATTACGGTCAACCGAATGGTCATTCCGGGGGCAAACGAACGCTGGTTCGGCGCCTCGCAAATGCATCGATGCGTCAGGTCCGCCGCAACATCAATACGTTGCCGCCGACGGCGAGCGCTGCGCCCACGAACGTGAGCACGTCCGGATGGAATCCCTCGAAGGCCATCGAAACCACCAGCGCCAGCAGGGGCGTCATGACGCCGATGGTGCCGGTGGGCCCCGGACCGATTCGCTCCTGCAACGTCAGGAAGCAGGCGAATGTCAGCACCGACCCGGCCAGGGCGAGATAGAACAAGGAAAGCCACCACGACGCTATGGCCGGGGGAGAAAAGCTCTGGCCCTGCAGCAATGCCAGTGAAGCAGAAGCGGCGGCCCCGTAGAGCATGCCGAACCCGAGCGCGGGCCAGAACGGCAGGCCGCGAGAACGGTTGCGACTGGCCGTCAGGCTGCCGACCGTGGACAGCAATACGGAACCCACGGTGAACAACGCCCCGAGCAGCGTGTTTCGATCGCCGGTGGTCTTGCCGAACTCAGGCCAGAAGATCAGCGCGACCCCGGCGATGCCGAGCAAGCCGCCGAGGATGAAGCGCGGCCTCAGGTTGACGCCAAAAAGCGTGCGAGCCCCGAGGCCCGCCACGAGCGGAGACGCTGAGTAGCCCACTGCCACCAGCCCCGACACGAGGTGTTGCTCTGCGTGGTAGACGCAGACGTATGACACTCCGTACATGAAGCCGCCCTGCAACGCGAACACTGCGTGTTGGGCAGGCGTGAAACGCAGGCTCTCCTGTCGCAACATGCACAGGACGAGGATCACCGCTCCGGCCAGCGCGAAGCGCATGGCCACGCCGACCTCGGGCGCGATGTGTCCGATCTGGAACGTGATCGCGAACCAGGTCGTGCCCCACGTGAGCACGCAAATCGCAAACAGCTGCCAGTTCTTGAGTCGGTGCATCGTGTTGAATGCGCTGCGAGAAACGCACCGGCATTGCACGAAGTCTAGCGGAACTGGCCGCGCTTCCCGAAGTCACGTCGCTCGGTCGCGGCGACGCAGTGCATCACTGCAACCAACGACCATAACAGGTGAAATGCTGCAAAGCAGCACGCTCTGCCTGGATCAGGTATACTCTTGCTCGCTATTCAGCATTGACGGTTAGCCGAACTCACTGCGCCGTCTCGAATCGGGCCCCCGCGCCTGTCGCCTGAATCTCGTCGTGCACGCAACGCATTGTCGGCTGCGCAGCACGGGCTTTCATTTTTTTCTTGTCGTTGCGCGCCTGCGGGCGCGCGTCGCCGTGCGCTCGGCCCGCTCGTGGGCCGCCGGCGTCACTCATCGTTGCTGGAGAATATCCTGTCCTCATTCGTCGTTATTTTCTGCGCCACCGCCCTGCTGGCCACAGCCCTGCTCTTCGTCCTGCAAGTGTTCGAGGACTTCCGCAATGCTTGACTGGATGCTCAATACGCGCCGTCGTATCGGTTCGGAACGCACGGTGCAGGACCGCTCATGCACTGCCGCCAATGGCGACTGGATGAGGCGACCGGGTGCCGGTCAGGTCCGGGCGTCGGGACTCGAAGACGGCACGGCCCGCCGGCGGCAGGTGCGATCGCTCGCAGTGTGGAACACCGGCTGGCATCGTGTCGTACGCGACTTCGTCCGGAATCGGGATACTCCCTGAAACAGCGGATTGGGTGCGCCGACTCGGCGGGCACCCATCCGACTCGGGCGCTGCCAATCAGATTGATCGGGCGTAGTCAGCCGCCAGTGACCAGCGCGTCGGGAATCTCGTAGCGTTCGCTCGTGCCCAGCTTCACGATCGTGACGTCACCCTTGCGCTCGGAGGTCAGCGCATCCATCGCCTGCGCGTTCGATGCCGTGGGCTTGCCCTTGACGAACAGGATGCTGCGCTTCCCGCCACTGCCCGGGATGTCAATCGTAGCCGTGCCGTCGAAGCCGCGGCGAATCACGAAGGCATCGCACTCGCGCGGCGTCGTTTCGAACGCCGGCACGCATTTGACCTTCGCGGACGCGTGATACGACGTTCCCGGGACCAGCGCGTCCTTCGAGGCCGCTATCGGTGCGAGCGCCTTGCCGCTGGCGCCGATGGTGAGCGTGTAGTTGCTGCTCTCACCGCGCCGCGCCGCCGGACGCATCAGGTAGACGCGCACGATGTAGTCGCCGTCGGTCGGCAGCACACCTGAATAGTTCTCGCCGCTGTCGCCTACGAACATCGCGCTGCCCGTCGAACCGGGCGGCATCACATTGAAGTAGTTCTGTGCGTTGGTCTTCTGCAGCTTGACGGACAGGGTCTGTCCAGCGGCAACGCGCACGACGTAGTCGACATCCGCGTCGCCCTTGAGCTGCCCCTTGATGACAGCCGACGATGCGCCCTTGGCAAACTGCACCTTCTCCTGGCGGATGCCCGCATCGGCGACGGCAGTGTCCATCACGGGTTGCACAAGAACGAGAACCATCGTTGCTGCGCCCCAGTAGAACTTCATTTCATCACCTCACAGATGCCTGTAAACGATAAGACGCGCCCCGGCTGGGGCCGAAGCCATTATCCGTGTCCGCATCATTGACCAGCAAGCTGGATGCGAACGTGAGTTGCGCGTCGATACGCGGACGGCGTGAGTCCGCGTTCGGCGACGAACGCACTGCAGAAGTGGCTCTGCCCACGGAAGCCCACGATTTCGGCGACTTCGCGAATGCTCAGCCCGGTCGTCCGCAGCAGCTCGCAGGAGCGTTCGATCCGGGTCCTGCGCAGATACCGGTGCGGCGTAACGCCCGTCGCCTCGCGAAAGCTGCTCGTGAAACTGGTAACACCGATTCCGCACGCCAGCGCCAGGTCCCGCACCGACAATGGCTCACCGAGATGGGCGAGCATGTGCCGCATAGCCACGTGTGCGACCCGCAGCCGGCCGCGCGACGCAGGCAGTTCGATGGCAGCGCGCGGCAGCTCGAGTTCGCGCTGCAGTTCGGCGAGCAACGCATTGGCAATTGACTTCAGGTACGGCTCCGCCCGCGAGCGCGCCTCGAGTTCGCTCATCAACCGGCGTGTGATCGATACGATCACGTCGTTGGTGAAAGTCACCGGCTCCCGCATCCCGCTCCGCAGGAGCCAGGCTGGAAGACGCCGCTCATCGTCGAAATAGACCACTGTCCCCTCGCCGACCCCGCGCAGGGCCACCTCGGCGCGAACGTTTCGCGGCACGAACGTCACGAGTCCGGGAAGCGACTGCTGCAGGCGTCGTCGATCCCTCGAGAGGTAGTCCATCGGCTTGCCTCCCGTGTGCACCAGCATCAGCGGAATGGGTAACGGCGGCACCGTGATCGACTCGAACAGAGCCTGGTGTCGATCCAGCACGATGGGCCAGCGGGCCTGGACCCGGCCGCTGCCGACCGGACTGCCGGCGATGCGCTTGATGATCCGGCGAACGCGATTGGTGGAGCTGGACATGCGGTTGGCCACTGTACCGAAAGAAAACGACAAATGCTGCGGCGAAAACTGACAACACCCGATTCACGTGAGGCTACTGTCAGTCCCCACGGTTTCAATCGCAGACAACACTCATGTACACGCCGGGCAAGCGCTGGTTTTTGACAACATCGATGGGTCTCGCGTCGATCGGTCTCGCCTCACAGTGCTGGGGAGCCGGACCCTGGCTTGCCGAGACGGGGGGCGCTGACATGGGAATGGCCGGAGCCGGTCGCGCCGCGATGTCGCTGGATGCCACGTCACTCGCCGCGAACCCCGCTGCGATGGTGGGACTGGCCCGCACGACTGTTACGGCGGCAGTGATGCCGCTCGAACTGGATTACGAATTCCGCGGCTCTGACGACACACCGGCTGAGGCCATCAATCGGGAAGGGTTGAGCGTCGTCCCGGCGCTGTTCGCTGTGCATCAGGCCGATCGGCTGACGTACGGAATTGGCGTTTACAGCTATCTCGGACTTTCGTTCGATTCAGGCAACCAATGGGAAGGTCGCCGAGTCATCGAGAAGGCCGGGCTCGCCACCCTCAACATTGCCCCAGGCGTCGCGTGGCAGGCGACGGATCGACTGACGCTCGGAGTGTCAGTGGCAGCCCAACTGGCGGAACCGACCGCTCGCCTGGCCGTGGCCAACGACGCGATGTTCTATGGACCGCCCGTTGGCCTGCCCGATGGTCAGCTGGAATTGAGCGGCCAGTCCTGGGCCGCCGGCGGACAACTGGGCCTGACGTACAAGCTGACGGAGAGTTCGACGATCGGGCTTGCCTGGACGGCGCCGGTCGAGCACTCGGTCCCGTTCGACATTTCTGCAAAGGACCTGCATCCAGTACTGGCTAGGCTGCTGCCACCCGACGGCGCTGCCAGACTCGACGTCACGTTGCCGCAGCAACTATTGCTGGGCGTCGCTCATCAGGCAGGTGACGACACGACGCTGGCGCTGGGCCTGTCGTGGCAGGACTGGTCCGAGTTCGGCGAGTCGAAGCTGAAGCTGCCGGGATCATCCTCGCCGATGATTGCGAATGGCCTGCAGGACACGTGGGGTGCGTCGATCGGCGTGCGACGCACGTTCGGTGACGACTGGGCTGCTGCGACAGGCGTCAGTTACGAAAGCAACCCGGCGACGGCCGGAGGCGCACCCGCGTACTTCCCGGTGGCTGAGCAATGGAGGATCGCCGCGGGCGCAGAGCACTCGTTTAACGATGCATGGCGTCTGCGTGCGGAACTGTCCGTCGTTCTGCAGGGCACCGCCGACGTCGTGCAACTTACGCATCCGTTGCCTCTTCCAGGCATCCCGCCGCTGACCGGGGCGTACGCGAACACGCGCGTTTACATGCTGGCGATAGCAGCGGATTTCACACTGTAGGAAGCACCGAAATCCGGCGACGCAACGCCTGCTGCGTCACTTGCCGTTCGCCGCCAGGTCCTCTTCGACGTAACGCAACAGGGATTCGAGCAGTGCTTCACGCGGATAGTCGTTGTGGTTCACGAACGTGCTGCCCAGCACTCGATGTGACCGGTCGATTGGCAGCACGACGGCCCAGTGGTCGGCATTCAGGAAACCCAGCAGCGTGCTGCCGGGCACGATCTGGTCACTGTAGATGACCTGACCGTCATTGCGCGGGTCGATCCTGGCGAGCTTCCGGTACGTCGGGACGAGCGCCTCCGAGATGCGGTCCCGATCAGGCAGCGTAACCAGCGAATACAGGCGAATTCCGGGCGGCGGCTTGTTCGTTGCAAGCCATGCCTTGCGCACGTCCGTGCGCAGGCTGGCCACCGCGCCGCCATCACCCGCGTCGCATTTCGCCTTCGGCCAGTGGCGAAAGAGGTCCGCCTGTTGCTGCGAGGCGTCGTTCGCCAGCGCGGAACCGCCAACTGCGCCGGCAATACTGACGAACGCGACCACGCGTTCGCCCAACTCCGGGTAACGCACCAGCGCTTCGAGGACGTCCGGCGCGCCCTTGGAATAGCCGACCAGCACGACGCGCGGCGGCCCGGATTCCCGTGGCAACGCCATGATTGCATCGCGGATCTGGCCCGCATTCTTCGTGGTTCCGGAGAGCGCGTCGACCGCGACCATCTGCGCCCCGTAGTCGAATCGGGCGAGGTGCTCGCGAGGCGTGGTCGCCGGCTGCAACCACTCTTCGATGCAGGAATAGCCGACGCCCGGCACGATCGCGGCCAGGTAGCGGCGATGGGATGGCCCGAGATCCACGGCCTTGCCGGTACCCGGCGCAGCGCTCGTCACATGGCTCAATGTGTCCGCGCACGGCCGGTAGTCCGGGAGACTGGTGCCATGCCTCTCGAGCACCGAGCAGAAAATCTCGGCAAAGCGTCCGCGCGCATCGTCGACGCCGGGTGGCACCTCGACGTCGAACGGGACCGTGGGCGATGTGGCGCACGCGTTCAGCAGTAACACTGCCGCCAGCGCCAGAAAAGTAGCCGTATCGAAACGATTCACTGGGCCCTGTGAATCGTCGCCCCATCCTTGATGGTTTCGACGACCCTGATGTCCTTGATTGTCATAGGTTCCACTTTCAGCGGATTCTTGTCGAGGATCACCGGATCGGCGAGCTTACCGGTTTCGAGCGAGCCCTTGCAGCCCTCCTCCCCGTATCCGTACGTTGCATTGATGGTGATCGCCTGCAGCGGCGAAGCGCGCTCGATTCGATCGGGAAAACCCGCTAGCCTTGCGCTCTTCCCGCGGAGTCCCCGGCCCCATTCACGACAGCAGAGGCAGGAATGAAAGCATCCATCATCGCCGCAGCAGCGATTCTTACCCTGGGCGCGGCTATTTCCATTCAGATTGCGCAGGCCGACACGCGGCAAGCCAACTGCGAAGTCCGCAAGGACGGCGAGAAGAAGAAAGGCAAGTCCGGCGCCTGCACGTTCGGGCAGCGGCAGGGATACATCGACATCGACCTTCGCAACGGCGACGTCTACAGCCTGCGCCCCGGCAACCAGGCCAACCACTTCAAGGACCAGAAGGGCAACAAGGTCGTGCGCACGAACTCGAGCGGCAACATGCAGGAGTTCAAGTGGGAGGGCGGCACGCGCGTGATCATCACGTTCTCGTCCTACGGCAACAACGGTTCCGGCGCTTCTGGCCACAACCAGGGTAACGGCAACTCGGAATACCAGCGCGGGTACAACGACGCCGTCAAAGGCCGTCCTTACGATCAGGACCGGCATCCGCAGGACTACAAGGACGGTTACCGGGCGGGCGAACAGGACCGGTTGCGGTAGATCGCGGGGCACGAACTCGACATCTGACAGATCGCAGCATCGCTGGCCCATGCTCGACTGCCGGCGCGGGAATGCATCCGAAGACCTCATGAATATGAACTGG
>Ga0315287_10007409_pt1 | contig 10997 bp, 10 predicted proteins | sample YL17G11_0_MG_FD_205037 | JGI IMG/M metagenome (GOLD analysis project Ga0315287, IMG submission 205037) | Sediment microbial communities from Yellowstone Lake, YNP, Wyoming, USA - YL17G11_0 | ecosystem: Environmental > Aquatic > Freshwater > Lake > Sediment | place: USA: Wyoming | collected...
CGGATACGCTCGAGCGCCTGCAGGGCCTCGTCGCTCACGTCGGTAACGCCGTCGACGCCGCGCGCGGCGCGCTCTCGTTCCGTCCGCACGGCGTCAATCCAGCCGAAACGTCGTGGACCGTCGACTTTCGCGCGGGCAGGACCTGGTCGAAGCGGCCCGGTGGCCGGGACGGGTGCGGGGCCTTCGACGGGCTCCCCGCCACCGCCCGGAGAGCCGCGCTCGGCGGCAGCTTCCTCATCGACGCTGCCGAGCCGGGAACGGAGACGGCGGAGCGGAGGTTGCTGCGGCGGCTCGGGGTCACGGCTGTGCTCGGCGCCTCGGTGACGGATGCGCGCGGTGCGTGGCTCGTCGAGGTGTACGCGGATGGGGACACGCTCGTGCTCGACACCGTCGAGCCGGCCTTACGCCTTCTCGCCGCCGAGGCGGTCAAGCCCCGGCGCGACAGTGCGCCGGCGCGCGGCCTCACCGTCAGTGACGATCCCGTGGCGTCGGCGGTGTAGAGCCGCGCTTCGGCTGCGGTACCGCCCCCGTCTGCCCGTAGGCCGTCTCGTAGTTGAGGGCCGCGCCGAAGACGATCACGTTGGCCATCACGTAGAGCCAGACGAGCAGCAGGAACGTCGTGCCGAGCGCCTTCAGCGCCACGATGTCGCTCGAGGCGTACACGAACAGCGGCAGTCCCTGCAGGGTCAACGCGAGTGCCACGGCACCGACAATCGCGCCCGGCAGCACCTCGCGCTGGGAGAGGCGTGCATTCGTGAGCCGGTAGTAGGCCGAAACCAGGAACAGGAACAGCAGGAGCGCCGACGACAGCACCGTCAAGACCAGCGCTCCCCAGCTGTTTGCGACCACGCCGGCCGCGTAGCGCTGCAGCAGGTCGTTGCCCAGGGTGCTGACGACGAGCCCGGCGAAGAGCACGAGGAGGGCTGCGACCATGTACACGACGGCCAGCGCCTTGCCCCGGAGGAAGGAGCGGTTGGGGAGGCCGTAGATGATGTTGAACGCCGATTCCAGTGCCGAGAACAGCGACACCGAGCTCCACAGCAGTGCGACCGCGCCCACGATCGATAGTGTCGTGGCGTTCGACTCGATCGCGTCGAGGACGCGTACGATGCTGTCGACGGACTGCCCCGGGAAGATCTCCTCGAGATAGGTGACGAGCGCGCTCGACGCGTCTGCCTGATTGAGGAAACCGAGGGTCGCGAGCGAGAGAAAAATCAGCGGCACGAACGACGCGAGGGCGAAGTAAGCGACCATCGCAGCCAGATGCGTCCCGCGCTCGTTGAAGAAGTGGGCGAACGTGGCGCGGGTGGGAGGAAGACGCATCGAGGGCAGTTTGCTAGGTTCGGCGGCGGATGGGTCCGACAGAAGCACTCGCAGAGCTGACCGAGCTCTCCTCCCAGGTGGTGGATGCAGCGATTCTGGGCGAGTCCGGGTTCGTGCTCGCGAGCACGAACCCCGAGCGTGGCGAGGAGCTGGCGCGCACGGCGGCGGAGTTGCTCGCGGCTGCCGCGGACGTGCGGCCGGCCGGCCCGGCCGTGACCCGCGTCGAGGTTGCACTGCCGGGCGGCAGCGTCTTCGTCGTGAGGGAGGGCGGCCGCGTCGCGGTCGCGGCAACCGTGCCCGAGCCGACGCCCGGCCTCGTCGTGTACGACCTCCGCACCGCTCTGCGCAGGCTCGAGGAGGATGCTCCCGCCCCTGAAGCGGATGGCCGCGACGACAAGGACGGCGCGAAACGGAGCCGGAAGCCGAGAACCAGGAAGAAGGCGGCTGATGCGTAGGGTGCTCTTGCTCGGCGTGCTCGCGGCCACCGTCTGGTGGCTGCTGGGTCGCCGTCGCACCGTGACCGCGGACCGGGCGACCGTCGGCTACGACGACGGTTCCTCGCTGACGCTCGAGGCCGGAGCCCCCGAGCTCGAGCGGCTGCTCCGCATCGCGCGCGGAGCCATACCAGAGTACGGAGCCATGCCACGGTGACGCGCGACGAGCTTGGCAGCCTCATCGTCGAGCAGGCGCTGCTTCAGGGGGACTTCCTGCTCCGCTCCGGCAAACGTTCCAGCTTCTATCTCGACAAGTACCGGTTCGAGACGCGCCCCGACCTCCTGCGCCCTCTCGGGGAGCATCTCGGGGCAGTCGTGCAGGAGGTCGAGCCGGAGGCCGTGCGGATCGCCGGGCCGGCGCTCGGAGCGGTCGCACTGGCCGCCTCAGCGTCGATGGCGTCCGGTCTGCCCTTCATCATCGTTCGCGATGAAACAAAGGAATACGGCACGGCCAATCGGATCGAGGGCCCCCATGCCCGGGGGGAGCTCGTGTGCCTCATCGAGGATGTCGTCACGTCCGGCGGGGCGCTCGCCGGGTCCGTGTCGGCGCTGCGCGACGCAGGCCTCGTCGTACGGAACGCGGTGTGCGTCGTGGACCGCGAAGAAGGCGGAGCGGATGCCCTCGCACGGCTCGGAGTGCGGTTGCGGCCGCTCTACCGCGCGGGCGAGCTTCTCGCTGCACCATCAGTTGCTGCTCAGCCGCATGGTTGAGCCACATTCGTCGGAGTGTTAGGGTTTCCGGCGGTCTAGCCAACGACCGACTATCAGGAGGAGAGGCAGTGACCAAGCAAGAGTTCGTGGATGCAGTCGCCTACAAGACGGGGCTGTCCAAGCGGGACGCAGCCGGAGCCGTTGATGCGTTCCTCGACACGGTCGAGGGTGCGCTCAAGGCCGGCGACTCGGTGACCTTCACCGGGTTCGGCAAGTTCCACACCACTCACCGCAAGGCGCGCGAGGGCGTCAACCCCCGCAACCCGAGCGAGAAGGTCCAGATCAAGGCCGCCATGGTGCCGAAGTTCTCGGCCGGCAGCAACCTCAAGAAGGCCGTCAACTAGCTGTAACGGCCGCTCCTCCAGCGCATGAGAGAAGGGGCCTGACGGCCCCTTTCTCGTGCGCTGGAGGAGCGCGTGCGCTGGAGGAGCTCGTGCGCGGGAGGAGCGAGACAGGCCTCGCCCGCGCGGCGCCGCGGCACGGTGACGCGGTGCTCTCGGTGTAGTCCAGACTTGTAATCGAACAGGTGTTCGATTACAAGTGGGGGATGCAACTGTCGTTCGACGCGGCCGACCGGCTCGTGGAGCTCGTGCAGGCGCGCCGCGGGCCGGTCCCGGGCGAGGAGGCGGCGTGCGTGCTGTTCGCGCTCGCCTCGGCTCCCGCCGCGATCGCCCGGTCGCTCCTCGACGAGGTCGTCTGCGGTGACGCGCGGCTCGCGTGGCGCGGCGCCTCTGTCGGTCTCGCGGCTGCGCCCGGTGCCGAGATCGGGCTCGAGCACGCGTCGTTCGTCGTCTTCGACCTCGAGACGACGGGGCTGTCGGCGACGACTTCGCGGATCCTGGAGATCGGCGCGCAGCGGGTCGAGGCGCTCGTGGCGGGAGCGATGTTCGAGACGTTCGTCAATCCGGGTAGGCCGCTGCCACCCGCGATCACCGCGCTCACGGGCATCGGGCCCGCCGAGGTGCGCGGCGCTCCGGGCGAGCATCTCGCCGTGCGCCGCTTCCTCGAGTTCGCGGGTGACGCCGTGCTGGTCGCGCACAACGCCCGCTTCGACATGGCGTTCCTCGACCGCGCTGTCGAGCGCCTCACCGGCCGCCGGGTGGCGGCGCCCGTGGTGGATACGGTCTGGCTCGCACGGCGCCTTCTGGGTGGGCGCACGACCCGCGTCGGCCTCGGCGCGCTCGCGGAGTTCCTCGGGACGAGCGTGGCGCCGTGCCATCGCGCGCTCGCGGACGCGCGCGCCACCGCCGAGATCCTGCTCGTTCTGATCGGACTCGCGCAGGAGCGCGGCGCGGCTACCGTCGCCGATCTGGTCGAGCTGTCGGCGCCGCGCGCGCGCCGGCTGCACGGAAAGCGCCCGCTGATCGCCGGCGCGCCGCAACGCCCCGGTGTCTACGTGTTCCGGGATGTGCACGGCCGGCCCCTGTACGTCGGGCGCGCACGCGACCTGCGGGCACGCCTCCGCTCGTACTTCACGGGAGACCGCCAGCGGCCGGCCGTCGAGGCGGCCCTGGCTGCACTCGCTGCCGTCGAGTGGCGGGAGCTCGGGTCGGAGCTCGAGGCGGCCCTGGAGGAGCTGCGCCTGCTGCGCGAGCTCCGCCCGCCTGCGAACGCGCGCAGCACGCGCCCCGACCGTCACGTGTACCTCCGGCGGCGGGGCGCCGGCTGGGTCTGCGGCTCCGAGCCGACGCCCCACGGCCCCCTGAAGAGCAGGACGGTGGCGCGCCGCGCAGCCCGCGCACTCTGCGGCTTCGACGGCGATGATCTGGCAGCGGCGCTGCCGCCGCTGCGGGAGCGGCTGCAGCGGCTGGCGCGTGACCTGCGGTTCGAGGATGCTGCACGCCTGCGTGACCGGATCGCAGCGCTCGAGCAGGTGGTGGCGGCGGTGGCGCAGCTCGACCGGCTCCGGGCACTACGCACCTGCCTGCTGGTGCCCGCCCGCGAGCCCGGGTTCGTCCGTGCCGTCTTCGTCGCACACGGACGCGTTGCGGCGGTCCGCTCGGTGCCACGAGGAGGGGGCGCCCGCATCGAGATCGAGGCCGGTCTGGCCGCGGCGGCCCGCGCGGACGTCTCCATCGGCGCCGAGGACGCCGACGAGCTGCTCGTGATCGACGGGTTCCTCCGCCGCCCGCCACCGGAGCTACAGGTCGCCCCGCTCGACGCGCCGGCGATTCTTGCGACCGCGAACGGGGTAGCCTTGGTGGCGTGACCCAGAGCCCCGGCGACACGGCCTCCCTCACCCGCGTAGTCGCGTTCTCCGATCGCGTCGCGGAGGCGGTCGAGCGGAAGCGCAGCCAGCTCGTCGTCGGGCTCGACCCGCGCATCGACCTGCTCCCGGTCGAGCTCCGCGGCGAGGCCGTGCGGGGCCGTGCTGCGGCAGCTGCGGCAGTGGAGCGGTTCTGCAAGGGAATCGTCGACGCAGTGGCGCCGTACGCCGTCGCCGTGAAACCGCAGGTCGCGTTCTTCGAGGCACTCGGTGCGGACGGGTGGGCGGCGCTCGAGGCGGTCTGCCGCTACTCAACCGAGGCGGGGATGCTGGTGATCGCAGATGCGAAGCGCGGCGACATCGGCTCGACCGCCCGCGCGTACTCGGCCGCATTCCTGGAGCCGCGCGGCGCGGAGCCGCCGCTCGCGGACGCCCTGACGGTCAATCCCTACCTCGGCTCGGACTCGGTCGACCCGTTCCTCGCCGCATGCCGGCGCCACGGCGCGGGCGTCTTCTTCCTCGTGCGCACGTCGAACGCCGGCGCACGCGATATCCAGGACGCGATCCTCGCGAACGGAACGCCGGTGTGGCGCCACGTCGCCGATCTCGTGCGTGAATGGGGGGAGGATCTCGTCGGCGAGCGGGGCATCTCGAGTGCGGGCGCCGTCGTCGGTGCGACCGTGCCCCGCGCGATCGGCGAGGCGCGCCGCGCCATGCCGCAGGCGATCCTGCTCCTGCCGGGGGTCGGTGCTCAGGGAGCCTCTCCCGCTGACGTCGCGCGCGCGTTCACGAGCGGCCCGGCCAGCGCACTCGTCAACGCCTCGCGGTCGGTCATCTACGCCTTTCGTGACGCGTCGGACGACTGGCGGGGGGCCGCGGGTGGCGAGGCGGCGAGGCTCGCGGCCGAGATCTGGGCGGCGGCGGGCTGGTAACCGGGAGTACCCGCAGGTCGATTGCGCGCGTCGCGGCGCCCGTGGCCTTCCTTCTTGCCGTGACGATTAGATTCCCCGGCTTGAAACGCGACTCGGAACGCAGCCATGTAGTGAGGGGACGGAGATCCGTCTCGATTCGGGTGCTGCTGCGCTGCGCCCTCCCTGCACTCGCGATCGGGCTCGCCGTGCTCGTGCCCGCGGCCGCCGGTGCTCCTCCGCGGATCGCGGCACAGGCCTATGTCGTCAGGGGCAGCGTGGACGGCGGCGTGCTGGCGGAGCGGAGGCCGGAACAGAGGCGGCCGCTGGCCAGCATCACGAAGCTGATGACCGTTCTCGTCGCGCTCGAGCGCTCGCGTCTCGACGATGTCGTCGTCGTGTCCCCGCAGGCCGCCGGCATCGGCGAGTCGACGATCTTCCTGCGCCCGGGTGAGAGGGTCACCGTCCGCGATCTTGCGATCGGTGCGCTCGTCCCGAGCGCGAACGACGCGGCCACGGCGCTCGCTGTCCACGCCGGCGGCGGCTCCGTCGCCCGTTTCGTGGCGCTGATGAACGCCAGGGCCAGAGCGCTCGGCCTGCGAGACACCCACTTCTCGAATCCTCACGGCCTCGATCAGCAGGGCCACTACTCGAGCGCGCAGGACATTGTCGCGCTCCTCACGGCCGCCCTCCGTGTGCCCTTCATCCGCGAGTGGTCGGGCCGGCGGAGTGCGACGATCGCGGGCGGCCGCTTCGTCGAGTCGACCGACGATCTGATCGACACGCTGCCGGGTTTCGTCGGTGGCAAGACGGGGCATACGGACGGCGCCGGGTGGTCGCAGGTCGCGGCGGCCCAGGCGGCAGGCGCCCGGGTCACCGCCGCCGTGCTCGGGTCGCCCACCGAGGAGCAGCGCAACCGTGACCTCGAGGCTCTGCTCCGCTTCGGCCTCGCGCAGTACCGGCCGATCCTGGCGATCGATGCCTCACGCACCTATGCGGTTGCCCGTACCGGTTACGGCAGGCCGGATGTCCGGCTCGTTGCTCCTCGGACCGTCGTCCGTGTGGCGCGCAACGGGCGGCCGCTGCTCGAGCGGGTCGTCGTGCCCAGCGCCCTCGCGTTGCCCGTCCGTGCCGGGCGGCAGTTCGGTGAGGTGAGGGTCTACGACGGACGCCGTCTCGTCGCCCGTGCACCCCTCGTCGCCGACCGATCCGTCACAGAGCCGGGCTCCTTCGGCAAGATCGGGTGGTACGCCCGCAGGACCGTGCACCATCTCGTCGGATTCGTGACGTAGGGAAGGGGTCGTCGTGATCGTCACCGTTACGCTGAACGCCGCGCTCGACCGCTCGCTCACCGTCCCGATCTTCCAGACCGGCCACCGGCACCGCGCGAGCGACGTGCTCACACTCGCCGGAGGCAAGGGCATCAACGTCGCCCGTGCGCTCAAGCGGCTGAACGTCCCCGTCGTCGCGACCGGGCTCGCGGGTGGGCGCACCGGCACGCGCATCGTCGAGGAGCTGATGGAGGAGGCGATCCTCAACGACTTTGTCCGCATCCGCGACGAGTCACGCACCTCGACCGCCGTGGTCGACCCGACGTCCGGGCTGTACACCGAGATCAACGAGTGGGGGCCGAAGGTCACCCCGTCCGAGCTCGAGATGCTGCTCGAGAAGCTCCGTTATCTGGCCCGCGGCGCGTCGTTCGTCGTGTTCGCCGGGTCGCTGCCGCGGGGGGTGGACGAAGGGTTCTACGCCGAGGCGGTGCGGGAGCTGACGCGACTGGGTGTGCGCGTCGCGCTCGATGCGGACGGCGAGCCGTTGCAGCGCGGGATCGAGGCAGAGCCGTGGCTCGTCTCGCCGAACCAGCGCGAGGCCGAGCAGCTCGTCGGACAGGAGTTCGAGGACGACGGCGACTTCATGATGGCGCTCAACACGATTGCGGAGATGGGGGCGCGCAACGTCCTGATCACCAACGAGAGCGGCTGCTTCGCGCTCGTGCGCGAGGACCGGCAGGTACGCCGCTACCGGGTGATCGCTCCACAGCTGGAGCCGGTCTCGCTGCTCGGTGCGGGCGATGCGCTGCTCGCCCAGTACCTCGCGGCGGTGCTCGACGACCGCCCGGCAGACGATGCTCTGCGCATCGCCGTCGGCGCGGGCTCGGCCTCCGTGCTCGAGGTCGGCGCGGGCCGCTTCGAGCCGAGGGAGGCGGTCCGGCTCGCCGGGCTCGTCGAGCTCCACGAACTCGAGCCGGTCTCGTAGCGTGCCGCGCCTCGCCCCGCGGGGCGGTGTCGCGTGGGGTTGGTAGAGTCGAACGACTTGGAGTACGAGCTCGATCGAGACGGCAAGTTCGGGAAGGAAGGCCTGGCCTTCGACGACGTGCTGCTCCTGCCCGCCGAGTCGTCCGTGCTGCCGAACGATGTCGCCACCGCGAGCCGGCTGACGCGCACGATCGCCCTCGAGATCCCGATCGTCTCGTCCGCGATGGACACGGTCACCGAGGCGCGCCTCGCGATTGCGCTCGCACGCGAAGGCGGCATCGGCGTCCTGCACCGCAACCTCTCGATTCCCGACCAGGTGGCCGAGGTCGACAAGGTGAAGCGCTCGGAGGCCGGGATGATCGTTGAGCCCGTCACGCTCGGCCCCGACGACCTCGTTGCCGACGCGCTCGAGCTGATGGCCCGCTACCGGGTCTCGGGCGTGCCGATCACCGACCCCGCCGGCCTCCTCCTCGGCATCCTCACGAACCGCGACCTCCGCTTCGGGGCGAAGCGGACGCAGCGCACCAGCGAGCTGATGACGAGCCGCAACCTCGTCACGGCCCCCGTCGGGACGTCGCTCGAGCAGGCCGCGCAGATCCTCGGAGAGCACAAGATCGAGAAGCTCCCGATCGTGGACGGCGCCGGCCGGCTGCGGGGCCTGATCACCGTCAAGGACATCGAGAAGCGCGAGCGCTACCCGCTCGCCACGAAGGACGAGCGGGGGCGCCTGCGGGTCGCCGCCGCCGTCGGTGTCGGCACGGACGCGCTCGAGCGCGCCGCCGCCCTCGCCGAGGCCGAAGTCGATGTGCTCGTCGTCGACACGGCGCACGGCCATTCGCGCGCGGTCGTCGAGATGGTGCGGCGCATCAAGTCCGACTTCGACGTCGAGGTGATCGCCGGGAACATCGCGACCGGCGAGGCGGCCGAGGCGCTGATCGACGCCGGAGCGGACTGCCTGAAGGCCGGGGTCGGACCGGGATCAATCTGCACGACCCGCGTCGTCGCCGGCGTCGGCGTGCCGCAGGTCACCGCGGTCTTCGACGTCGCGGAGGTCGCGATCCGCCACGGGGTGCCCGTGATCGCAGACGGCGGCATCACCTCCTCGGGCGACGTCGCGAAGGCGATCGCCGCGGGGGCCGACACCGTCATGTTGGGCTCGATGCTGGCCGGCACCGACGAGTCCCCGGGCGATGTCCTCCTCGTCCAGGGAGAGCGATTCAAGGAGTACCGTGGCATGGGCTCGCTCGGCGCCATGAAGGCCCGCTCGTTCTCCAAGGACCGCTACTTCCAGGGCGACGTCGAGGACGTCGACAAGCTCGTGCCGGAGGGAATCGAGGGCCGCGTCCCCTACAAGGGGCCGCTGGCGCCGATCGTGTACCAGCTCGTCGGTGGGCTGCGCCAGGCGATGGGCTACTGCGGTGCGCCGACGATCGAGGCGCTGAAGCTGCAGAGCCGCTTCGTACGGATCACCGGTGCCGGCCTGCGCGAGAGCCACCCGCACGACATCACGATCACGAAGGACGCACCGAACTACCGCCGTGTCTGAGGTGAGCCTGGCGCGCGTGCTGCCGCGGCCGGTGCCCGAGCCGGGCCCCGAGGAGCGCCCGGTGCTCGTGATCGACTTCGGCGGGCAGTACAGCCAGTTGATCGCGCGACGGGTGCGCGAGGCACGCGTCTACTCCGAGCTCGTCAGCCATCGCATCGGCCCCGACGAGATTCTCGCCCGCAACCCGCTCGCGCTGATCCTCTCGGGCGGTCCCGCGTCCGTGTACGCGGAGGGAGCGCCGCAGCTGGACGTGCGGAACCTCGAGCTCGGCATCCCCACGCTCGGCATCTGTTACGGCATGCAGCTGATGGCGCAGCAGCTCGGCGGCGCCGTCGAGTCGAACGACGTCTCCGAGTACGGGAAGGCAGAGGCGGAGCTCGGCGAGTCCGCTCTCTTCCACGACCTGCCGCCCGGGCAGACGGTGTGGATGAGCCACCGCGACTCCGTGACGGCGCCGCCCACGGGCGCGCGTGTGACAGCCTCCTCGCCGACGACGCCGATAGCCGCGTTCGAGGATCCCGGGCGCGGCCTGTACGCCGTCCAGTTCCACCCGGAGGTCGTGCACACCCCGTACGGCCAGGACATCCTCAAGAACTTCCTCTACGACGTCGCCGGTGCGCCTCCCGCATGGACGCCCGCGGCCGTGATCGAGGAGCAGGTGGAGCGGATCCGGGCGCAGGTCGGCCCGGCGCAGGTGATCTGCGGCCTCTCGGGCGGGGTCGACTCGGCGGTCGCGGCGCTGCTCGTGCACAAGGCGGTCGGCGACCAGCTCACGTGCGTCTTCGTCGACCATGGCCTCATGCGCCACAACGAGGCGGAGCAGGTCGTGGAGACGTTCGGCGGCCACTTCAACGTGCCGCTCGTGCACGTGCAGGCGCAGGCGCGCTTCCTCACGCGGCTCGCCGGTGTCACCGACCCGGAGACGAAGCGGAAGATCGTCGGCGAGGAGTTCATCCGGGTGTTCGAGGAGGAGGCGCGGAAGCTCGGCGACGTCCGCTTCCTCGTGCAGGGGACGCTGTACTCCGACGTGATCGAGTCGGGTGGCGGCGCGGACGGGGTTGCTGCGACGATCAAGTCGCACCACAACGTCGGTGGCCTCCCCGACGACATGGAGATGGAGCTCGTGGAGCCGTTGCGGCTGCTGTTCAAGGACGAGGTGCGGCGCGTCGGTGAGGAGCTCGGGCTGCCGGAGCGGATGGTCTGGCGGCAGCCGTTCCCCGGCCCCGGCCTCTCGATCCGGATCATCGGTGCTGTCACGATCGAGCGGCTCGAGATCCTGCGTGCCGCCGACGCGGTGCTGCAGGAGGAGATCCGGCGGGCCGGCCTCTACCGCGACCTGTGGCAGAGCTTCGCGGTGCTCCCCGCGATCAAGTCCGTCGGCGTGCAGGGCGACGAGCGCACGTACGCCTACCCCGTCGTGATCCGCGCGGTCACCTCCGAGGACGCGATGACGGCGGACTGGGCGCGGATCCCGTACGACGTGCTGGAGACGATCTCGAATCGCATCATCAACGAGGTGCCGGGCGTCAACCGCGTCGCGCTCGACCTCTCCTC
>Ga0315287_10007410_pt1 | contig 10996 bp, 9 predicted proteins | sample YL17G11_0_MG_FD_205037 | JGI IMG/M metagenome (GOLD analysis project Ga0315287, IMG submission 205037) | Sediment microbial communities from Yellowstone Lake, YNP, Wyoming, USA - YL17G11_0 | ecosystem: Environmental > Aquatic > Freshwater > Lake > Sediment | place: USA: Wyoming | collected...
GATCGCCTCCGCGAAAGCGCGGGCGACGTTCCCGGACTGATCGGCGCACGGATGGCCAAGAGCGCGGGCCTCGCCAAAGGCGATACCGTCACCGTCCGCTGGCGGGACGCGGCCGGCACGTTCGACGCCCTGGATATCGGCATCGTCGACGTTTTTCAATCCCAGGTCCAGTCGGTCGATAACGGGCAAATCTGGGTTCCCTTGGAGGCCCTCCAAAAAATGACCGGCCTGACGGGAGAAGCGACACTGATCACGATCCCACCGGGAGACACGCCGACGCCCGCTCCCGAGAATTGGAGTTTTCAGACGCTGGATGTCCTTCTCAAAGACATCAAAACTTTCGTCCAGGCGAAGTCGATCGGATTTTCCATCTTCTACATGACCCTCATGGCCATGGCCCTGCTGGCGATTTTCAACACCCAGGTCCTGTCTGTTTGGCGCCGGCGCCGGGAGATCGGGACTCTGATCGCCCTGGGCATGTCTCGCGGCCGGGTCATTCGCCTGTTCACCCTGGAAGGCGCGCTCCTCTCCATTTTGGCCGCTGCGGTCGGGGCCGTATACGGTTTGCCGCTCCTGATTTATATGTCCGTTCACGGGTGGGTTCTCCCCGCCAACCAGGCGGACAGCTTCGGACTGGCCTTGAATCAAGCGCTCTACCCGGCCTACAGCACCGGATTGGTTGTCCTGACGATGATCCTCGTTTTCGCCGCGACCACGGTCGTCAGTTTCCTCCCGACCCGCAAAATCACCAAACTCAAGCCCACAGACGCGCTGAAGGGGAAATGGTCATGATCCGCTTTCTCTTCAAAGGCTTGATGCGGGACCGGGCCCGAACCCTCTTCCCGTTCCTGACCGTCGCCATCGGCGTCTTCCTGACGGTCGTCATGTTCGGCTACATCAAGGGCACGGAGACGACAGTCATCCAATTCAACGCCGACATGCTGACCGGGCATGTCAAAGTCATGACCCGGGGCTACGCCGACGAAGCCGATCGGATCCCCAACGACCTGGCCTTGTCCGGCGTTGAAAAGCTCCTCCGGGAATTGAAAACGACGTTCCCGGGAACGGTGTGGACGCCGCGGATCCGCTTCGGCGGACTCCTGGATGTCCCGGACGGCCGGGGCGAAACCCGCGCTCAAGGACCTGTCTTCGGGACCGCGGCCGACATTTTGACGCCGGGCAGCGCCGAGGTCGGCCGCTTGGGCCTGTCCCGTTCGATCGCCCGCGGCCGGCTGCCCTCCCGGGCCGGCGAGATTCTGATCGGCGAGGTCCTGGCCGATCGTCTGGGGATCGGGCCGGGAGAGACGGCGACGCTGATAGGCTCGACGATGAATGGCTCCATGACCACGGCGAATTTTACCATCGTCGGGATCGTCCGGTTTGGCGTCCAGGCCCTCGACCGGATGGGTTTGATCATGGATCTGGTCGACGCCCGGGCGGCCCTCGATATGGACGACGCGGCCGGCGAACTTCTCGGATTTCGAACGGATGGACCCTACGATCGGGTCTTCCTTGACGGTCTGGCCCGCGAGTTCAACGGAAATATCGCCGCTTCGGCCGACGAATTCACTCCGGTCATGCGGACGCTCAGGGATCAAAGCCAGCTGGCCGTCATGCTCGATATGGTGGGCACCGTCAACGGGATCGTCATCGCCGTCTTCCTCTTAGCCATGTCCCTGGTCCTTTGGAACGCCGGCTTGATCGGCAGTCTGCGGCGCTATGGCGAGATCGGCGTCCGCCTGGCGATGGGCGAGACCAAAGGCCACGTGTACAGGACGCTGTTGGGTGAAGCCGTTCTCATCGGGACTCTGGGGACGATCGCCGGAACAGCCGCCGGGATGGCCGTCACTTATTATCTTCAAGAGAAGGGGATCGACGTCTCCGGCTTCTTCAAGAACGCCGCGGTCATGATCCCCTCGGTCATCCGGTCCAAAGTCGCGCCATTCGGATTCGTCATCGGTTTCATCCCCGGGATCCTTTCCACGATCATCGGCACGGCCATCGCCGGGCGGGGCGTCTACAAGCGGCAAACGGCCTCATTGTTCAAGGAGCTCGAAACATGAATCGAATCATCCTGGGCGGGTTGATCCTGCTTCACGTAATTTCCGTCACCGGCCTCGGACTCCGAGCTCAAACCGCGCCCCCGACGCCGACGGCGATTCTCGAACGGATCGATCGCAACGCCGTTCCCGGCAACAAAATCATGGTCAGTTCCATGACCGTCCATAGCCGGCGGGCCGACCGGACGATCCGGTCCAAGTCCTGGATCGAGGGGAGCGACAAGGCTTTCACCGAGTATCTCGACCCGCCCCGGGAGAAGGGAATCAAGATGCTCAAGCTTGGAGACCAGTTGTGGACCTTCTCTCCTTCGACCGACCGGGTCATCAGCATCTCCGGGAATCTTCTCCGGCAATCGGTGATGGGATCGGATCTATCCTACGAGGACATGATGGAAAATTTCAAGCTGGCCCAGGCCTACACGGCCGCGGCCGACGGAGAAGAAACGATGCTCGACCGGCCCTGCTGGATTCTCAAATTAACGGCCGCGATCGACAACGCCGCTTATCCCCAACGCCGGATCTGGGTGGACAAAGACAACTTTTTGATTCTGAAAGAGGAGCGCTTCGCGAAAAGCGGCCGTCTTCTCAAGATCCTCGAGGTCAAGGCCGTGAACAGGATCGCGAACCGTTGGATCCAGACCGAAGTGGTCTTTCGCGACGTCTTGAAGGACGGGAGCGGAACGGAATTCAAGATCGAATCGATCGCGTTCGATGCGTCGATCCCCGAAGCCTTGTTCTCCAAGGCCGCCTTGAGAAAGTAGCGGTCGGCGTCACCGCCGGCGGGTTCGATCAGGAAACGATCTTGAAGTACTTGAACACCGGATAGACGACGCTGCGCTTGTCGGCGCCGACGGATTTCAAATAATTATCCATCACACCCCAGCCGACAAATCCGTCGGCGGACTGCGGCTCGAGACAATAGAAGGCCACGTTGGCCGCGGGCTGAGCCAGATCGATCCGGTATGTTCCGGCGGGAAATTCCTTGACCAGCCCCTTGGCGAATCCGCCTTCGAGCTTGACCAGGCTGTAGCCGCCGCCCAGGCCTTTGCCGATCGAGTCAACGACGAATTCGTCACCCATGACTTTGATCGGTTTGTCCAGGATTTCGACTTTGACGTTATGCGTCCGAAGCTTTTCCACCAGAAATTCCAAATCCGCCGGGAGGAGATAACCGCGAGGCACGGTCGTCTCCGCCGTCCCGACCGGCTTGGTAAAATGCTCGACACCGGGGACGACTTCGGGCGCGCCGAGCAGTCCGGAGGGGATTTTGGCTCGGACGCTCGTTCCTGGGATGTAATCGGCCTGATTCGGCGTTCGATAGGCCAGAAGGTCGATCTTGCCCCAGGATTCGTATTTTCCGGCAACGAAGTTTTTGAGCTCGCCGCTCTCGGCCCTGGCCTTGACCGCTTCCACGACTTCTCGGTCCGCGTTCCGGCAGATATCCTGCATCTCCCGGCCGTGCCGGCCGGCATATTCCAGAATTTCGGCGATCAGCGCATATTGGGCGTAGATTTTGCGCTCAAAAGGCAAGTAACCGGGCGTTTCGGCCAGGATCGTCATTCGATTCCGCAGCCCATAACAATTGGCGACAAATTTCGCTTCATTCGACCAGATGGCGCCGTCATGGCTCCAGATCGTCGGCGGCCATTTATCATCCATCCCGCAATGGGTGAACATTTCCAGGCCGAAATTCTGGCGCGCGGCCTCTCGGATCGACGGGAAAAGTTTGTCAAAGACATAGCCGCGCGGTCCGGGATGAGCGGCCGGTACCGTGCAGGTGGCGTATACGATCGCATAGCCGTGTTGGACACGGCCCATGGCATGGCCGTCGTAAATCAAAGTCGGATCCCAGCGATTGAAGACGTTCCGGTAAAGCCCGTTGACCTCGATTGTCTCCAGCTTGACGGCGTCGCGGTTGAGGTCGAAGTTCAGGGAATTGACCCGCGCTCCGCCCAAGTGGGGGGTGCCGTCGTTCAGGCCCCAGGTATCGGTCCCCTCGACGTTGAAGCAGGGGGTGACAAGGATGATCAAATGATCGAGCAGATGTTTTTTTTTGCCGAAGAGGATCTCTCGCATCAACATCAGGAGGGCCTCTTTGGCTTCCGCCTCGGGAGGATGGATGTTGCCCTGGAGATAGACGACCATCTTTCCGGATTTGATCGCTTCCTCGGGGGTCGTCACTCGGGGATTGGCCAGAACGACGACCGGGCAGACCTTGCGTTGGTTGCTGGTGAACATATTGAAAACATGGACCTTGTCGCTCGACCACCTGAGCATATCGACGAACTCGAGGATCTCAAAAGACGATGTGGTGCGCACAAAATTCGTTTTTTCAGGAACCGTCAAAAATTTAGCCGGCCAGTTTCCGTTCCAACCGCTGGGAACGGAATCGCCCCAATAAATTTTCTGGGCGGCAACCGCCGTCGAAAGAACGAAAAAAGCCAATAAAACGATGATCCAGAGTCTCTTTTTCATCAACGTCCTCCTCTGATATACAGAATCTGAAACATCACGTCTCATAATAGTATCCTCGTTTGAGACCGCTTTCAAGTTCAAGCTTGATCGAAGAATTTGAAAATCCGGGCCCGGCCGTTGCCGTGGCCGGCCGAATCGGATAGAATGATCTGGCCTTGAAAAAACACCTCGCCCGCTACATCGGCCGCTTCAGCGGTCTATAATTCTCCACACCCCTCCCGCTTGTCGCGTCCTTGAGTGTTCTCTCTTTTTCACCCTCGCTTTCAAGGAGACCAAAGATGAAAATCATCGTTTTAGGATCGGGACTTGTCGGAGCGCCGACCGCCGTCGATTTGGCCATGGATCCCCGGTTCGAAGTGACCGTGACGGATGTCGATCAACAAGCCTTTCATCGCTTGGGCGGCCATCCCGTTATCAAGACTGTTCTGATGGATCTGGCCGATCCGGGTTCCGTCAAAAAACTCGTTTCGGATTTCGACCTCGTTCTCAGCGCGGTCCCGGGATTCATGGGTTTTCAAACTTTGAAGGCCGTTATATCCGCCGGGAAAAGCATCGTCGATCTGGCCTTCTTTCCCGAAGATCCGTTTCTTTTAGAAGACCAGGCCAAAGCCAAAAATGTGACCGCGATCGTCGATTGCGGGGTCGCCCCCGGGATGTCGAATCTTCTCGTCGGGCACGTCGACCGTCTGTTGGAGGAGACGCGCTCCGTCCTGATTTATGTCGGCGGCCTGCCCCAAGTCCGGGAATGGCCCTATGAATACAAGGCCGTCTTCTCTCCGGCCGACGTCCTCGAGGAATACGTTCGACCGGCTCGATATATCCGAGACGGCAAATTGGTCGTCATGCCCGCCCTGTCCGAGCCCGAGCGGATCGACTTCCCCGAACTCGGGACGCTCGAAGCCTTCAATACGGACGGTCTGCGGACGCTGGCTCGCACAATCTCCGCCCCCGACATGAAGGAAAAAACCCTCCGCTATCCGGGCCATATCGAGAAAATGGCCATGCTTCGGGAGACAGGCTTTTTCAGCCAGGAAACGATCGAAGTCGGCGGCTGCCGCGTGCGGCCGTTGGACGTGACCTCCCGGCTTCTCTTCCCTAAATGGAAGCTTCAGGAGGGCGAGGGCGACCTGACCGTGATGAAGGTCGTCGTCGAAGGACGGAGGGATGGACATTCGTGGCGTTACGTCTATGATCTCATTGACCGCTTCGACCCCATCAGCCGAACCCACTCTATGGCCCGGACGACCGGATACACGGCCTCTCTCGCTCTGCGGCTTCTCGCCCACGGAACATTCACCGAGAAAGGTATCATCCCTCCCGAGTTCATCGGCCGACGGCCGGAGTGCGTAAAATTCCTGCTCGACGGCTTGCGGGAGCGCGGGATCATTTACAAGGAGACGATCGAGAAGATCGAGGTCTGACCTCCGACGGGAATGCCGCCGCCTCGGCTTCTCCCCGAAGGAGACCTCATCCGGCCGATGAGGACAAACTTATGTCCCTGGCCGTTTCCTCTGATGGAAAGATATTTTTATCCGAAGACTCGCCCCCTGTTTTTTCGGTTGGATGGGTCAGGACGCCGCCGGAGGAACGATTTTTCCAATAAGTTTCAGTCCCAACTTGGCCAATCGGAGGAGGTCGTCATCGCCGAGACCGAAATAGTCGTGAACACTCGCGTTACGGGCGTCGATCAGTTCCATCCATTGATCCGGCTCGGTGATCAATCCCAACCGGGCCGCTTGACGGACGGCCGCCTTCGGCGAAGGGACATCAAGCCCTTCATCCTCTGCTCTGCGTTTGAGTTCCCGCCAACCATATTCAACGGCGACTTCAAAGGCTTTGGTCATAGCTAAGCGGGGCAAGGCCTCGCCCTTGGATCGCCGTTCGTAAGCGCGGAGGCCCGCCTTGAGATGGGCCAACGATTCAAGCAACTTGGCGGTTCTTCTTGATTCCATGGAGCATCCCCTTGAGGAATAAATAGCCTTCCCGGTCTCCATCGAGGAAGACCGGCTCGTAATCGAGACCCTGCCAGAACCAGTCGGGAGCGACATCCAGGTTGATCACATCGACATTGCGGACAAGGTCCTCGATAAGATCATTCGCGACACGGCGGAGCGACAGAAATTCCTCCGCTCCGATCGGGGTCGCGGGGCGAACCACGCCGAGATCCCAATCGGAGAAAGTTTTGGCCCGACCTTTCGCTCTGGAACCAAGAAGCACAACCGTGATTCCGGGACTTTTCCGAAGTAGGGCGGCGATGACCGGGCGGACTTCATCGAAATGCTCGGGGATTGAATCCATATCGCCGACGGGGACGATCAGAGCGAGGGGATCGCGGCCGAGAGCCTGAGCCATTTTTAGAAAAGTGGAGGAAAAAACAGGTTTTCCCCGGAAATAACCAAGGATCGTGTTCCGGTGAACGCCGATACCGTCGGCGAACCGGGAGACGTTCGGAAAACCCCGAGCCCTCAGAAGTTTGTCGAAGGCCGGTCGATCAAGAATGTATTTCATTTTGCCCCACGCTGATTATTGAATCATATAGACAAATAATAGTCAATTTAATATGCTTTTGCACATTATTTTGTCTTTTCATCTCAATCGACTCCTCCTCCTTCACTTCCCCCCTCTGGGTCACAACTTGTCCTGAACCGTGATTTCGCCTTTGCTCTCAATCATGAGTTGGTTTCGACTCGGCCGTAACTCGGCCCAATCAGAAACCGGACATCGAAGTCAAGGGACGAGCCTTCGGCTCGTCCCTTGACCTGCTGTTATCATAATCCCCCTGACGAAGGCTTTACGAGACCGCGAACTCGCGACAGCGAGCATGCGCCATTGGCTATCTGAATTTTAAGCAGGAATCGAAATTTATCTAGGAAATGCCCCGGAATATCACCAATGGGAAATAAGCCGGGGACCAAAGAATTTGACATTGGAAATATTATGATATATTGTATATATGAGATATATTATTTCCACAGGGATATCCCCATGTCCGAACAAATGCTGATCCGAATCGATCCCGAGCTTAAGGAAAAACTTGCCCGGATCGCCCGGGCCGAGGGCAAATCGACGAGCGGCGCCATCCGCGATCTGATAGCCCAATACGTCGTCGAGCGCGATATCGGCGCGCATGTCGACGATCTCTGGGAGCGGATCGGTGGGAAGCTGAAAGCCAAGGGCCTTGGCCCCTCCGATATCCAAAAGGTGGTCAAGGACGTCCGCCGGCGCCGGCCATGAGAGTCGTCATCGACACGAACGTTTTCGTTTCATCTTTTTTCGGCGGCAATCCGCGAAAGATCGTCGATCTCTGGAAATCCGGCGCCCTCACCCTCTGTCTCTCGAAGGAAATTCTCGAGGAATACGTCGAAGTTCTAGGACGGATGGGCCTCCAAGGCGATCCGGCGCTCAAGGAGCTTCTTGACCTTTTTTCCCGTGCACCCGATGTCGTTTTCACCTCGAAAACGCCGGATGTTCTCGCCGTTCCCGGCGATCCCGACGATGACAAATTCATCGCTTGCGCCATGGCTTTGCACGCCGAGGTCGTCGTCACCGGAGACAAAGTACTCGAGGCGGTCGGATCTTACGGCGACATCCGAATATCGACTCCGGCCCGCTTTCTCGGCGACTTCGGGACGGTCAAGCCGCGGATTTAATAATACGTCTCGATCCCGAATCCGTAGAGCTTGTTTTTCCCTGTCATTTGCAAAAAATGCCGGAGGCGCTTCTGGAATTCCTCGGGCCGATCCCGGGCCGAATCGATGAAGGCGACCCGGATCCGTTGGTAAGATCCCGAAAACGATTGAAAGTTCGTCCAGGCTCGCTTGTCGGCCCTCAGGACTTTCAAGATGTCGGCCGGAATCTTGAACTTTTCGGCGGCAAGATCCCCCAGCGTTGCCGCGACGTCCTTCCTCACCCGGCCGCGGGCGATCATTCTCCGGAGTCGTTCCTTATTAGCCTGGGAATATGCGCTTTTCGGATTGCGGGGCGAAAAACGCTGGACAAGCCGTTCTTCATCCAAGCTTTTGACGGTGCTGTCGATCCAGCCGAAACAGAGGGCTTCCTCGACCGCGTCGTTATACGGGATCCGCGGCCGCCTCGTCCGTTTGCGGTCATAAATCAGCCAGATTTCCTTCTCGGTTTTATAATGTTTTTTCAGCCAAGCCCGCCAGTCTTTCCGATTGATGACGGTCAATGTTTTCGTGATGTTCATGATAGAACGAGGCAATCAAACACCGGCTTCAGGGATCTTCCAGGACTCAAGTATGAATCGTCGTTTTCCATTCCAAGCCCGCGTTTCCCGATTGATGATCTCTTCGATTTGAGCGCGCCGTTCGATCATCGTTTCATCTTTTTTCGAGCGAAACGAAATTATCATCCGCGGGTTGTCCCTGTCAACAAAAAGCCCGGAAAATCCCCCGTTTCGTTGCGTCGACCGGGGGTCTATGGTAAACATAGTGGACTCGATCGCCTCGAAGGATACGACCATGGCGGAAGACATCCCGAAGCTCTACGAACCGACCCTCCACGAACACCGGATCTATGACCGTTGGCTCTCGGCCGACGCCTTCGCCGCCGTCCCCGACGGCCGGGCCGACCGGTACGTCATCATGATGCCCCTGCCCAACGTCACCGGCGCTCTCCACATGGGCCACGCCATGGACAACGTCATGCAGGACCTCCTGACCCGCTGGCACCGGATGAAGGGCAACAACACTCTTTGGATGCCGGGCACAGATCACGCCGGGATCGCCACCCAAGCCGTGGTCGAGAAGCGCTTGTTCGAACTCGAAGGCAAAACCCGCCACGACCTCGGCCGCGAAGCCCTCGTCGCCCGGATCTGGGCCTGGAAGGACGAATACCAGGCCCGCATCATCCGCCAACAGCAGAGCATGGGCTGCTCCTGCGACTGGAGCCGGCAGCGGTTCACGATGGACGAAGTCTGCGCCCGGGCCGTCCGAGAAGCTTTCTTCCGCCTGTTCAAAGACGGCCTCATTTACCGGGGCGACCGGCTGGTCAATTGGGATTGCCAGCTCCAGACCGCCGTCTCGGACGACGAGATCGTCTACGAAAAAGTGCGGGGCCATTTCTGGCACATCAAGTATCCCCTCATCAACCCGAAAAAAAGCGAGCCCGAATTCGTCGTCGTGGCCACCACCCGACCGGAAACGATGCTCGGCGACACGGCCGTCGCCGTCCACCCCGATCCCACCGGCGAATTGGATCGCCAAATTGCCGAGACAAAAGAAAAAATCGAAGCCGCCTCCAAGAAGGAGCGACCCGATTTCAAAAAGGCGCTCGAACATCTTGAAGAACGCCGACTCGAGGTCCTTCCCCTCCTCCTCCGGCTCCGGGACATGGCTCGTGCGGGACGGACGATCAACCTCCCCCTGCTCCACCGGCCGATCCCGCTCATCCTCGACGAATGGGCCGATCCCGCCCTCGGCACGGGCTGCGTTAAAATCACCCCGGCTCACGATCCCAATGACTACGCCGTTTGGGAACGGCACAAGAGCGAGATCGGGATCGTCAATATCCTGAATCCGGACGGGACGCTCAACGCCGCAGCCGGTCCTTATGCCGGGACCGATCGCCTCGCCGCCCGCAAGCGTATCGTCGCCGACCTCAAAGCCGCCGGTCTTCTCGAATCGGTCAAGGACCGAGAAATGGAAGTCGGCCATTCGGATCGGTCGAAAACGCCCATCGAACCTTATCTGAGCAAGCAATGGTTCGTCCGGATGGGCGACATCGCCGGCGGCATCGTCTGCGGCGCCGGGACGAAGAAACAGTTCAAAGCCAAAGGATTGGCCCAAGCGGCGATCGATGCCTCCCTTCCCGCATACAAATCGCCGAGCGGCCGACGCCTGACCTTCGCCCCCGACGACGAACGCTACGGCGGCACCTACCGCGCTTGGCTCGGGGAAAAGCGAGATTGGTGCATCAGCCGCCAGCTTTGGTGGGGACATCGGATCCCCATCTGGCACGCCTCTTTCTCCGGAAGTGAAATTGCGGGTATCGTCGCCGGGCTTCCCAAGGACGACCCGGATACGCTCTGGATCTGGGTCGCCGACGACGCCGGCAACGCCATCGGACTCGACGCCCTCGGCGGCCTCCCTCCCGATCGGCGCTATTCGATTCTCGTTTCCCTAAGGGACGGATTCGCCGAAAAAAAATACGCTCAAACTCTCGAATCGGCCGGACTGAAACAGGATCCCGACGTTCTCGATACATGGTTCAGTTCGGCCTTGTGGCCGTTCTCGACCCTCGGCTGGCCCGACCCGGCCACGGCCGCGGTCAATCCCGGCCAACGGCCTTTGACCGCTTCGGAACCCGGCATCGAGGATTGCCTGCGCTACTATTATCCGGGTTCTTGCCTCGTCACCGCCCGAGACATCATCACTCTCTGGGTCGCCCGGATGATGATCATGGGCCTGTACCTCCACGGCGACGTCCCCTTCACCGACAGC
>Ga0315287_10007411_pt1 | contig 10995 bp, 9 predicted proteins | sample YL17G11_0_MG_FD_205037 | JGI IMG/M metagenome (GOLD analysis project Ga0315287, IMG submission 205037) | Sediment microbial communities from Yellowstone Lake, YNP, Wyoming, USA - YL17G11_0 | ecosystem: Environmental > Aquatic > Freshwater > Lake > Sediment | place: USA: Wyoming | collected...
CGGCGTCCATTCGGGCGACGCGACCATGGTGCTGCCGCCCCAGAAGCTCTACATCGAGACGATCCGCCGCATCCGCGACATCGGCTGCGAGATCGCCCGGGCTTTGGAGATCACCGGCCCCTTCAACATCCAGTTCATCGCTAAGGACAACGCCATCAAGGTCATCGAGTGCAACCTCCGGGCCTCGCGCTCCTTCCCCTTCGTCAGCAAGGTGGCCCGGACGAACTTCGTCGAGCTGGCCGTGGCCGCCATCATGGGCCAGCCCGTCCGCAACCGGAAGACGACGCTCGACCTGAACTACGTCGGCGTCAAGGCCCCCCAGTTCTCGTTCTCCCGGCTCAAGGGCGCGGACCCCGTCCTGGGCGTCGAGATGGCCTCGACGGGCGAGGTCGCCTGCCTGGGGGAGGACGTCCACGAAGCCTATCTCAAGGCCATCCTCTCGACCGGGTTCACCCTGCCGAAGAAGAACATCCTCCTGACGATCGGGGGCGAGGAATCCAAGCACCGTTTCCTCGGCCCCGCCCAAACCTTGGCCGGCCTGGGCTACAGGATCTTCGCGACCGAGCGCACATCGGCCTACTTCAAGGAGAACGGCGTCCCCAACACGCGCCTGTTCAAGGTCCACGAGCGTAAAGGGCCCAATATCCGCGACTACATCGCCAGCCGCAAGATCGATCTGGTCATCTCCGTTCCCAACCCGGCCAAAAGGGTCGAGTTCAACTCGGCCTACAAACTGAGGCGCCTGGCCGTCGATTTTTCCATCCCCATCCTGACCAACCTCCAGGCCGCCGACCTCTTCGTCCAGGCCCTGGCCGCCAAGAAACCCGCCGACCTCAAGGTCAAGCATTGGGCCGAGTACGAATGACGGAATCTTGACCCAATCTTGACAAATCCTTGACAACTCGCCCCCCCCTGCGACCCTATCTTGTGGGTGCCCGGTGGATCCGGGCCAACATTCCACTTAAGGAGGGACCTTATGAAAAAGGTCGGCTTGATGGTTTTGGTGGTGGGCATGCTGGCGGGCGCGGCCGTTCAGCAGGCGTATGCCCAGGACAAGAAGGTTGAATTCAGCCTGAACCTGGGCGTCATGACCTACCTGGGGTCTGACTATCCTCCGTTCGCGGATTTCCTGTTAGCGTTCAGCCCGCAGCTCGACATCCACGTCACGAAGGGCTTCATGATCAGCCCCGAGGTCATGGTCGTCACGGACACCCATTTTTCCGGCGCCATCGGCTATCCCGGCGTGATCCTGAATTACACGGGCAAGGGCTTCTTTGTCGGAGCGGGAGTCGTGCTTCCCGTCTCGATCACGGAGGACGAGGGAGTCGGATCCATCGCTCCCAAAATCAACATCGGCTATCGCGGCAAAAAGGTCAACCTGACGGCCTACTTGATCACAAGCACCCAGCAGATGTTCAGCGATAACCTGGTCGGGGCGACGATCGGCTACAGGTTCTAGGCTGATTGAACCTGACCGTGGCAGGTCACGAGAGCGTCCCCGGGGATGCTCCCGTGACCCCGTCTCTTGGTGAAGCGGCCAAGGGACGAGCCTTCGCAGCGGAAGTGGACCCCCGGGCAAGCCCGGGGCCGGGCTTCCCAGTCCCGGTCCTGGCAAGGCCGGGGCCCCGGCCTCTGTCGAAGGGGCTGGATGAGGAGAAAAGCCGAACCCCGGTTAGAAGAGCCGGACCACCCAGGAGACGCCTTGTCGTCGCCACCCGGCTGGACTATAATGGCCTGCGGGTAAAGCGATGATAAAACGAGCCTTCCTCTTCCCCTTCTTCATGATCTTGGCCCTGGCGCTCCTCTGCCCGGCCCAGGAAACGCTGAGCAAGTCGATGAAGGTCAAGGTCACGGCCGAGCAGGCCAACCTCAGGGAAAAACCGGACATCGGCAGCGCCATCGTCCAGCAGATCGCGGAGGGCACGGTCCTCGAAGCCGATAAGAAGGAAGGCGAGTGGTTCTTCGTCCGCTACACCCTGGAGGACGGCGGAGTCATCGGCGGCTACATCCATGAAAGCTTGGTCGAGGTCGTCGGGCAGACGGCGGCGCCCGAGCCCGCGAGGGGAACGCCGGAGAGAGGGACCTCCCAGAAGGAGCGCGCCGCGGCGACAGGGGCGGTGAAGCCGTCCGGACGGAGCGCCCCTGCCCCATCCTTTGAGTTTTCCCTGTCCGGGGGAGTCGGCTGGACCGCCCCCCGAGACCTCAACGACGGCGCCCAGGGCTTCGCCGACATCAACGCCGCTTCCCTCGGGCTTCCGGCGTCGGGACCCGTCGATGCCCTGCACCTGGCAACCCTCGTCGGCCTCGAACTTTCCTACAGGGTTTCGCCCTTGCTTTCCATAGGCTTGGGCGTCGACTATTTCTGGGGCGCGAACCGGGGCCAGGTCGGATTCACGGACGGAGTCTTCTCGGAGACTCTCGACACCCAACCCTTGGTCAGCGCCGTCCCGGTCAAGCTCGGCGTCCGGTTCTATCCGGGAAAAGGCTTTTACATCCGGGGCAGCCTCGGCGTCTATTTCGTCAAGGCCGGCTATCTCTACCGCCTGGAACGGGGAGACAGCTGGCAGGAATGGAAAGGCTCCGCCACGGCGCATCGCTTCGGCGCGGAAGCGGCGTTCGGCGGGGACTGGAAGGTCGGCGCGAACACGTCTTTCTTCGTCGAAGCGGGGTTCCGCATAGCCAGCCTCAGCGGGCTCTCGGGCCAGGACGTCTACCGGAACTCGGACGGCGATACGCTGACCGAGCAGGGCACGCTCACCTATTTCCGGAAGGAGGGCGCCGACTCTCGCTTCTATCCCCAACTTTTCATCGGGGACAGCAAACTGGCCGAAGAAGGGGTCGTCGACCCCCGCCAGGCCGGCATCAACCTATCGGGCATGGCCGCCCGGGCGGGGATCCGCTGCCGGTTCTAAGCCGGGGCAGGGCTTCCCAGTCCCGGTCCTGCCGGCTTTGGCAGCACGGCCACCGGCTTGGCAGTGCCGGTGCTGGAGACCGGTAAGGGCGGTGGCAAGGCCGGGGCAGGGCTTCCCAGTCCCGGTCTTACCAAGACCGGGGCCGGGTCGCCTTCGACCCGTATCACATCCTGATGGTCCGCAAGTATTGGTCCACGTAATCTTCGGGGAGGCGGCAGTCCGCCGCGCCGTCGAGGACGACCTTCTCGTAGTCGGGGTGCGGCTTCCCCACGGCCCGTCCGGTTCGGGCATAGGTCATGGCCCGGTAGACGTTCCCCTCCGTGTCCTTGACGTCGACCTCTTTCCGGTCGTAGGTCCGTGGATACCCTTCGAACGCGTCCAGCGACAGGCGGTCTTTCTCGGTGATCTCGAAGACGGCGCCCCAGACGCGCTCCCTCTCGGCCCTGACGATGTCCCCGACCGCGCCGTCCCAGGTCACGGAATATCCGTCGTAGACGAATCGATGCCCTTCGAGGAAGACCGTCTTCAGGAACCGGCTCCCCGGGCACCATCTCTTCATCTGGATGAAATTCATGTTCGAAGCGTAGGCAAAATAGAGCACGGCCCACCTCCTGGATGAGCGGGTCTTCCCCTGCCCCGATTATAATGCCGCCTCCCGGCCCGCGCAACCTCAATTATCGCGCCCGCGCCCGACGGCCGCGGAAGAGGAGAAATTCAGCGCTTCAAAACGGCCAGGGTCAGGACCGGATTGACTTCATGCCAGCCGCGTCCCGGCTGGGCATCGTAGCGGGCCGTTCCGTAGACGCGTACGCGGTTGCCCTGTCGCGGGATGATCACGTCGCCGAGATTTCTGACCTCGCAAATCACGAAAGGCTCCGGCTTATTCGGCGTTTCCACCAGTTTGATATGCAGGGTTCTTTCTTGCTCGTCGAAATAAACGTCTTGCACGAACCCTTCCGTGACGATTTGAAATTGGGAGTTCGCCGAAAACTCCGGGATGCGGACGGGAGTGAAGCCGCGGAGCCCCCGGACGTCCGGCGATTGGGCGACGACCTCGTTCGCCGGCCGGAAGGTCCTCCAGTTGGAGACCACGAGGAGAACGGATTGCGCCAACACCAGCGCGAGGAGGACCCGGACCGCGAGCGGCGTCGACAACGTCTGGAGGAGATTTCCCCCGGCCCGGGCCGGCCCGCCTCGCCGGTCGAGCGTCGCGCCGATGCCCGCCCAGATCTCCTCGAACTCCGGCGGCCGATGACCGATGTCCGGGCCTAGCCGGCCGAATTGCCGACCGGCCTGATGTCCGGCCCGGAGCGTCGTGAGCCGTTCTCCGCACGTCCGGCAGCCGGCCAAATGCTCCTCGATACGCCCGGCCTCGCGCGGCGGGAGCCCGCCCTCGAGGTAGGGCACGAATTTCCTTCGCAGGAGATAACAGCGATAACTCATCTATGAAGCTCCTTGCCCTCCCGTTTCTTCATGGAAGCCTCTTCGAAGGCCGCAGTCGAGATTCGAGTTCCACCAGAGCGCGGTTCAGTCTCGAGGCCACCGTTCCGGGCGCGCATCCGAGGACCCGGCTCATCTCTTTATAGGACAAGCCTTCTAGGTACTTGAGGATGACCACCTCCCGCATTTTGAACGGCAGCTGCATCACCGCGTTCTGAACGGTGACCTTGAGCGCTTCCCGATGACCGGAAACGCGCGCCCCGTCGATTTCATCGCGGCTTCCGAGGATGGCCTCCAACGGAACGTAGGGCACATTCCGCTTCCGCAGGTGATTCCGGCATTCGTTGTGGGCGATCCGGTAGATCCAGGTGAACAGGCTGGACTGGAAACGGAAGCTTCCGAGGCCCCGGAACGCTTTGAAAAACACGTTTTGGAGGACGTCCTGGGCCTGAAGAGGATCCCCAACCAGGGAAACGACCAAGGCCCAAAGCGGATCGCGATACGCACGGTACAGCTCCCGAAAAGCGTCCGCGTCGCCGCGCCGTGCGGCTGAAACGATGGTCCGCTCCCGTTCGCCGGGGAGAGTTCTCGCCGCCGCCGTTCGCTCGGACGAAATTTCCGTAGCCACAGCTTCAATGTATCGTCCGCCGGATACGGTGTCAAGCCGTTCCCGGCGCGGACCGGTCCCATGGAAGAAACCGGTTCGCGCATGTGTCTACTATAGAAAGGAGATATATATATGCATAAGCCGCTCACGAAGTCCTCAGGGCTCATACTGGCTCTCATCTCGATGTTCGTTCCCCTGGTTGGGCCGTCGTTCGCCTCCCCCCCCGCGTCGAGGGACACGGACCCGGCGAAGGCGGCGGCGAAGAAAAAGATCGAACGGCAGGCCAAAGAAAAAGAGGCGGCCAAAGCTGAGACGGAGACGAGGGTCGAGATCACCGTCACGGCGCCGCGCGTCGAGATCCCGCTCAAGAAGAACCCGGCCGCGACCACGGTCGTCGAGACCCCCATCCTCCGGACGATGCCGCGGACGATCGCCATCGACGAGGTCATGAAGCTCGTTCCCGGAGTCCGGGTCGACAACCAGGCCGACGGCGAGCGCGTCCACCTCTCGATCCGGGGCGAGGGCATTTTGACCGAGCGCGGCACCCGCGGCATCCGGACGATCGTCGACGGTATCCCGCTCAACGACCCCTCCGGTTATGTTTCGGATTTCTACGACGTCGACTGGGCCACGGTCCGCAGGATCGAGGTCCTCCGCGGGCCCGCCGCGGCCTTCTACGGCAGCAGTTCGTCGGGTGGGATCATCAATATCATGACCCGCGACGGCGGCCCCGACCCCTTCTCGAGCGGCGCCATCCTCGTCCGCGGCGCCTACGGCCTCAAGAAGGGCCAGGCCGAAATGGGCGGCACGACGGGCATCATGAACTACAGCCTCACGGGGTCGATGCTCACCGGAGACGGCTACCGCGACCAGTCGGCGTACAAGGCCGATAACGCCCGCGGTAAGTTCGCCTTCACCCTCAGCCCGGCCGTGAAAATCACCGCCATCCTCGGCTGGACGGATTTCTTCAATCAGAATCCCGAAGGCCTCAACCTCAACTGGTTCAGCGCCGACCCGAAGATCCTCCGCCGCAGGGCCAATCCGGATGCCTACACGTTCAACGAATACCAGAAAACCCAGCGGGCAACCGGCGGCCTGACGACCTCGATCGGACTGGGGGCGAACCTGGACCTGGCCGTGTCGGCCTACTATCGTCATACCAAGTACAGGGAGTCCGTCCCGTCCTCCGTCATCCACCGCGAGCTGGACACCCCCGGCTTCACGTTCCAGGTCAACCACAAGTCCGGGCAAGGACGGATCAAGAATTACCTGAGCGCCGGGGTGGACTTCGCCTGGCAGGCCATGGACGAGTTCAAACACCGCAATCTCGGCGACGCTGTCGAGGAAGACGCATTCCAGGCCGACCAAAAGCTGACCCAAACCGGCGTCGGCGTCTTCCTCCTCGACCGGCTCGAACTCAGCCCGCAGTGGGGCGTGTCGGGGATCGTCCGCTACGACCGGATCACCAACAAGATCGCCGACTATCTCCAGCTTAACGGGGACGACCTGTCGGGTTCGGTCGCCTACAAAAAACCGACGGGCAGGATCGGTGTGACCTGGAACCCGCTCGCCGATTTCGGCCTTTACGCCAGTTGGGGCACGGGCTTTTTGCCGCCTGGAACCGAGGAACTCGTCAACAACCCCGACGAATTCGGCGGGTTTAACACCCATCTCGTTGCGGCGACATCGATGGGCGAAGAGGTCGGGGCCCGGGGCTCGATCGGCCCCTCGCTCAGCTACGACCTCGCTCTCTTTCACCTGGACACGAAAAACGATTTCGGCCGGTACCGGATGTCCGAAAGGCCCCTCGAAACATTCTACGGTAATGTCGGCTCGACCAACCGCTCCGGGATCGAGACGTCCCTGGCGTGGTATCCCGTCGAGGCCGTGGCCCTGAGGCTGGCTTACACCTATTCCCATTTCAAATATGAGACCGTCGATACGCTCACCGGGGAGACGCTCACTGGGACCTGGCTTCCCAACATCCCGCATCATCAGATCTACGCCGACGCTGAATACCGCGTCACCAGAGCCCTGACGGCCGGGGCCGCCCTCGAGTACGTGAGCGCCTGGTACATCGACGCGACGAACAGGATTTTTCCCAACGGCTACGGCCGGACCGACCCGTACGCGCTCGTCCATGTCCGCGTCGGTTACAAGTTCGAGTTCGGCGGCACACCCCTGGAGCTCTTCCTCGCGGGCCGCAACATCTTCAACGTCCTCTACTACGGGTTCACCGAGCCCGACCCGGACGGCAACTCGTATCAGCCGGCGCCGACGGCAGAATGGTCGCTCGGCCTGAGGATCGGCCTCCGCTGACGGACGGATCGAATGGCGGCGCGGACAACGGAACGACGCCCGGCGAAGGTCTGCCGGTCAGCCGGATCGGCGCGCGGCTTCACCGACCCCGCGTCCCGCGCTTGACGAATGACCCGGCCCCGGCTATGCTGGGGGTGGAGATCCGTATGCCGATCAGTGCCCCCCTCTTGGCCATCCTGGCCTGTCCCCTGTGCCAAGCCGACGTCAAGCTCACGGCCGACGAAAAAGGCCTGAAGTGCGTCTCCTGCCACCGCGTCTACCCGATCAAGGACGACATCCCGGTCATGATCATCGACGAGGCCTCGGTCGAACCCGGCCGGGCCGTCAAGCCCTGACCATGTGCGGCGTCATCGGCATCTGGGGCAACGGCCCCGTGATACGGGACCTCTACCAGGGCCTCCTGGCCATCCAGCACCGGGGCCAGGATTCGGCCGGCGTCATTACCTTCGACGGCCGCTTCCACACGAAAAAGGGCAACGGCCTCGTCCACGACATCTTCACGCCCGAAGCCGTCCAGCACCTGCGCGGTTCGATTGGCGTCGGCCATACCCGCTACCCGACGATCGGCGGCGGCGGCGGCGAGGACGCCCAGCCTTTCCAGATCAACTCGCCCTTCGGCATCATCATGGCCCACAACGGGAACGTGGCCAACTACAAGGAGCTCCGCGACGAGCTCTTCGAGGAGCACCACCGGCTGCTCAACTCCGACTGCGACCTGGAGATCCTCCTCAACATCTTCGCCGAATCCCTGGCCCGCGAACGGACGAAGGACCTGGCGCCCAAGCACATCTTCCGGGCCGTCGAGGCCGTCTTCGACAAGGTCCGGGGCAGCTATTCGGTCGTCGCCTACATCGCCGGGCAGGGCCTGGTCGCCTTCCGCGACCCGTACGGGATCAAGCCGCTCGGTTACGGCGTCCGCCGCGACGGCCTCCTCCCCTCCTACGCCGTAGCCTCGGAGACGGTCAGCCTCAACATCATGAACTTCGGCGAGATCAAGGACATCGGGGCGGGAGAGGTCCTCTTCATCGACAAGGGCCGGACCCTTCACAAGAAGAGGATCCGCCGGGCCTGCCCGTCGCCCTGCCTCTTCGAGTGGGTCTATTTCGCCCGGCCCGACTCGTTCATCGACAAGGTCAACGTCTACAAGTGCCGGGTCAACCTCGGCCGGTCCCTGGCCCGGGAGATCCGCCGGCGCAAGCTGGCCATCGACGTCGTCGTGCCCGTGCCCGACTCGGCCCGCGACGCCGCCATCGAGATCGCCCGCAAGCTCAACCTGAAGTACAGCGAGGCGCTGGTCAAGAACCGCTACATCGGCCGGACCTTCATCATGCCCGCGGCCGACAAGCGGAAGGAGTCCGTCCGCCAGAAGCTCAACCCCATCGCCTCGGAGATCCGGGGGAAAAGGGTCCTCCTCGTCGACGACAGCATCGTCCGGGGCAACACCTCCAAGGCCATCATCGAGATGATCCGCGAGTGCGGGGCGAAGAAGGTCTATTTCGCCTCCTACTCGCCGCCCCTCCGCCACCCCTGCGTCTACGGCATCGACATGCAGACAAAGACGGAGTTCGTCGCCCAGGACGCCGACGAGGCCGCCGTGGCCCGGAAGATCGGCGCCGACAAGGTCATCTACCAGTCGCTCGACGACCTGAAGAAGGCGGTCCGGACCGAGAACCCGAAGATCACGAATTTCTGCGCCGCCTGCTTCGACGGCATCTACCCGACCGGGGACATCACGCCGGACCTGCTCGAGGACATCGAGGCCGACCGCAAGCTCCACCAAGACAGCCAGCTCGAGCTGCCCATCTGAGGCTGCCCGCTCGGTCAGAGCGACCGCGTCCGGACCTTCCGCCACCAGCTCCTGTTCGAAGCGTACCAGCGCACCGTCCGCTTGAGCCCCTCCGCGAACGGCGTCTCCGGCTCCCAGCCCAGGGCCCGGATGAGCCCCGAGTCCATGGCATAGCGGCGGTCGTGCCCGGGCCGGTCGGGGACGAACTGGATGAGCTCCCGGGACGCGTCGAGGGCGGCCAGGATGCGCCGGACGACCTCGATGTTGGTCAGCTCGACGCCGCCCCCGACGTTGTAGACACTCCCGTTCCGGCCCTTCAGCACGGCCGCTTCGACGGCCCGGCAATGGTCCTCGACGTAGAGCCAGTCCCTGACGTTTAGCCCGTCGCCGAACACGGGGATCGTCTTGCCTTCGAGGGCGTTGGTCAGGAAAAGCGGGATGAGCTTCTCGGGGAACTGGCAGGGACCGAAGGTGTTGCTCGGGCGGAGGACGATCGTCGGCAGGCCGTAGGTCACATGGTAGGCCCGGGCGAGATGGTCCCCGGCGGCCTTGGTCGCCGCGTAGGGGGAGGACGGCTGGAGGGGGTCGGACTCCCGGGCGGCGCGCCCGGTCCGGCTGCCGTAGACCTCGTCGGTCGAGACGTGGATGAAGAACTCGACGGCCGGGAAGGCCCGGAGGGCGTCGAGAAGGGTGTAGGTGCCGTGGACGTTGGACAGGACGAACTCGCCGGCGTCGTAGATCGACCGGTCGACGTGGGTTTCGGCGGCGAAATGGACGACGCCCTGGACGCGGGCGAACACGCGCCGGATGAGGGCTTTGTCGCGGATGTCGCCGAGGATGAACTCGTAGCGCGGGTCGTCCTGGACGTCGTGCAGGTTGTCGAGGTTCCCGGCGTAGGTCAGCTTGTCCAGGTTGACGACCCGCGCCGACGGATGGCGGCGGAGGACCATCCGAATAAAATGGCTGCCGATGAAGCCCGCCCCGCCCGTCACGAGAATCGTCTTGCCGTCGAGGGACCGCTCCGAACTCATGGTCATCCTCCCGTCTCTAGAATCCGAATCCCCCCAAGAAGTCGAGCGTTTTCCCGATCGTCCCGAGGCCCAGCGAGACCCTGACTTGGGTGTCCGGCCGGTCGCGGAAATAGAAGACCCGGACGTCGACCAGGACGTCGAGGCACTGGTAATGGTAGGTCGCCTGGGCGCCGGTGTAGAGGAGCCGCCGTTCCTTGATGTTGTAGTCCGCCTCGAGCTGGAGATCGAGCGAAAGGCCGGACAGTCTCACCCCGCCGAAGACGCCGACCTGGTCGCGGTTGTAGAGCGCGATGAGCGCGGGGTCGATCCCCGTGACCCAGGAATTCCGGCTCGAGAACCAGCTCGCGGTCAGAAACTCGCCGTCCCCTTTCGAGCCGGCCGTGGCGCTGAGCCTCAGGCTGGACAGGTTCTTGTAATAGGGATTGTAGGCGGCTGAGGCGTCGAAGCTGAACCTGGCCTGCGGGTAGAAGCGAAGCGTCCCGGAGATCTCAGAGAAACGGGGCGCCTTGCCGTCGACGGGGAAGAGGGACAGCGGGCCGTCCTCGGGCGAAAAATAGAATGTCTGCCCCAGCCCGAGAGAGAAGACCTCGACCACCCGGTCCCCAGCCTTGAACAGGAATCGGCTGGTCAGGCCGTAGCTCATTTGGTGGTAACGAAAATACCCGTAGGAGGTCACGACCCGGTCGACCTGGCTGACCGGGCTTTCGTAGGAGTAGTTGATATACGGCTCGACGATGTTCTTGAGCCGGGCCCGGCCGTCCCGGCCGTAGAAAATCCTGTAAAAAACGGGCCCGACGACCTCGATCCCTGCGACCAGGTTCCGGGTAAAGAGGGGATCGTCGACGATCCCGCCCGTCCCCGGGTCGAGGCTCTGGCCGTAATAAAAGAGGTTCGCCGTGA
>Ga0315287_10007414_pt1 | contig 10993 bp, 9 predicted proteins | sample YL17G11_0_MG_FD_205037 | JGI IMG/M metagenome (GOLD analysis project Ga0315287, IMG submission 205037) | Sediment microbial communities from Yellowstone Lake, YNP, Wyoming, USA - YL17G11_0 | ecosystem: Environmental > Aquatic > Freshwater > Lake > Sediment | place: USA: Wyoming | collected...
GCGCCCGAAGTGCCCGTAGGCAGCCGTCTTCTGATAGATCGGACGCCGGAGATCGAGGTCGCGAATGATCGCTCCCGGGCGCAGGTCGAAGTGCTCACCGATCAGCCTCTCGATCGTCTCGAGGGGCACGTGCTCGGTGCCAAAGCAGTCGACGAGGACGCTGAGCGGGTGCGCGACGCCGATCGCGTACGCCACCTGGATCTGACAGCGATCGGAGAGTCCCGCGGCGACGACGTTCTTCGCGACGTGGCGCGCGGCGTACGCGGCCGAGCGATCGACCTTCGTCGGGTCCTTGCCGGAGAAGGCGCCGCCGCCGTGAGGCGCAGCGCCACCGTAGGTGTCGACGATGATCTTGCGGCCGGTCAGGCCGGTGTCCCCCATGGGCCCACCGATCACGAACTTGCCGGTCGGGTTGACGTAGAGAAAGTCCTTCGCGCCGAGCCTGGCCGGGTCGAACAGCTCACGATGATGTGCGTGCAGGATCGGCTCGATCACGTGCTCGAGCAGGTCGGGCTTGATCAGCGTCTCCACGTCGAGGCCGTCGCGGTGCTGGGTCGAGATCAGCACGCGCTCGATCTCCACCGGACGCTGGTGGCCGTGCTCGTCGACCTCGTAGCGCACCGTCACCTGCGCCTTGCCGTCCGGGCGCAGGTACGGGAGCACATCGGCCTTACGCACCTCCGAGAGACGCTTCGTGATCAGGTGTGCGAGCTGAATCGGTAGCGGCATCAGCTCGGCGGTCTCGTTCGAGGCGTACCCGAACATCATCCCCTGGTCGCCCGCGCCGATCTGGTCGATCGGGTCACGGTCGCCGTGCTGCACCTCGAACGATTCGTCGACCCCCTGCGCAATGTCGGGCGACTGCTCGTCGAGTGCAACGATGACGCCGCACGTATCGGCGTCGAAGCCGTACTTCGCCCGCGTGTACCCGATGTCCGTCACGGTCTTGCGCACGAGCCGCGGGATGTCGACGTACGTCGTCGTCGTGATCTCGCCGGCGACGACTACGAGGCCTGTCGTGATCAGGGTCTCGCAGGCGACACGGCCCTCGGGGTCGTCGGCGAGGACGGCGTCGAGGACGGCGTCGGAGATCTGGTCGGCGATCTTGTCGGGATGGCCCTCGGTAACAGACTCGGAACTGAACTGGAAAGTGCGCGCGCTCACGTGGCAAGAGCTTAGTCGAAGACGAAGACACGGCCGCCGCCAGAGGTCCGCCGGCGAGGACGCCGGCCGCCTTACTCGCTGGTCGGCTCGCGCTCCATCAGTGTGGCGAGGAGATCGCGCAGAGAGAGCCCCTCGAGCACCTCGCACACGCCCTCGGTGATCGGCATCTCGATCCGAAGCCGCCGCGCGAGGTCGCGCAGGATGGGCGCCGTCGTCAGTCCCTCCACGACCATGCCGATCTCCGCCGCCGCCTCGGAAGCGGTCGCGCCGCGCCCCATCAGCTCTCCGGCGCGCCGGTTCCGGCCGGACGTCGCCCAGCAGGTGACGACGAGGTCGCCCATGCCGGCGAGGCCGGCAAAGGTATCCGGACTGGCGCCCGCGACCCGCGCGAGCCGTCGCAGCTCCGCAAGCCCTCGCGTGACGAGCGCTGCCTTGGCGTTGTCGCCCAGGCCGAGCCCGTCGGCGGCGCCGGCGGCGAGCGCGATCACGTTCTTGGCGGCCGCGCAGAGCTCCACGCCGACGATGTCGTCGTTGACGTAGACCCGGAACCTCGTGGAGGTGAGCTCGAGCTGGAGCCGCACGGCGAGCTCGCGATCGGCCGCTGCGATCACGGCCGCCGCCGGCAGTCCGCTGACGATCTCGTCCGCGATGTTGGGGCCGGAGAGAACGGCGACGGGACGGTCCCGGACGAGCGTCGAGAGCCGATCCCCGGTGGCGGGGTCGAGCCCCTTCGTGAGGCTCAGCACCGGCGCACGCCCCGGCAGGCTCGCCACCACGCTCCGGAAGGACGTGCTCGGCACCGCGAGGACGACGAGGTCGGCTGCGGAGACGGGCGCGTCGGAGATCGTGCACGCGGCGATCCCCGTGAGATCGGCGTCGCGCTGGAACCTCGGGTTGCGGCCCATCTGCGCGATCGCCTCGGCCTGCGCCGGGTCGCGGCAGGCCAGGACGACCTCGTGGCCCCGGTCGCGGAGCAGCGTCGAGAACGCGGTGCCCCAGGAGCCGCCGCCGATCACCACCGCCTTCACGGGGCGATCGTCCCGTCAGTCGCCGGACGAGGCAAGGCCTGTCTGGTGCGCTTCTCATAACGTTGCATCCGAAATGCCAGCGCCCCAAGGCCGCGCAAGCGGCCCTCCGCGAAGCGGAGCAAGGCGCCCAGGAAGACAGCCGGCCGCGAAGCGGCCGACCCCACCCAGCTAGTGCGGCCGCCCACACCGACGAGGAGTTTCAGGTGAAACGTTCGGAGAGGCCGCACTACGTGCTCTCGACGAAGTCGATCGACACGGGGACTCCCTCGAGGCCGAAGCGCCTGCGCAACTCGTTCTCGACCCAGTAGCCGTAGTCGCGCGTGACGAGGCTCGGCGCGTTCACGAAGATGCGGAATCGCGGCGGCCGCGTGCTCACCTGCGTGCCGTACATGAGCTTGAGCCGGCGTCCACGCTCGCCCTGCGGGCCTGGACGCGCCTCGCGGAGCTCGGCGAGGGTGCGGTTGAGCTCGCCGGTCGTGATGCGCCCGGCGTGTTTCGCGAAGAGCTCCTCGACCTTGTCCAGCACCCTGTTGACGCCGCGGCCCGTCTTCGCCGAGACGGCGATCACGGGCGGCCGCTGGCGCAGCCGCCGCGCGATGTGGCCCTCCGCCTCGACGATGTCGACCTCGGTGATGTCCCACTTCGAGAGCACGGCGAGCGTCGAGCACCCGGCCTTTCGTGCCACGTCCGCAACGGTGAGGTCGTGCTCGACGATCCCCTCGGAGGAGTCGAACAGCACGAGCGCGACGTCGGCGCGGCCGGCCGCCGCGAGCGCGCGCAGCTCGGAGTAGTACTCGATGCCCTGCCGCTGCTTCTTCTTGCGCCGCAGGCCCGCCGTGTCGACGAGCACGAAGGTCGTGTCGCCCCGCTGCAGCACGGTGTCGATCGCATCGCGCGTCGTGCCCGGCACCTCCGAGACGATCACGCGCTCGCGGCCGACGAGGCGGTTCAGGAGCGATGACTTGCCGACGTTCGGGCGGCCGAGGATCGCAACGCGAATCGCCTCGTCCCCGACCGCCACCTCGCCGGTACCGGGCAGTCGTGCGACGATCTCGTCGAGCAGGTCGCCGGTGCCGTGACCGTGGAGCCCGGACAGCGGCCACGGCTCGCCCAGCCCGAGGCGGTGGAAGACCGCCGACTCGCTGTCGCGGCGCGGGTCGTCGATCTTGTTCGCCAGCACGATCACGGGTCGCTTGGCCGCCCGCAGGATCGCCGCGAGCTCCTCGTCACCGGGAGTGATGCCCGCCCTGGCGTCGACGACGAAGAGGACGAGGTCCGCCTCGTCCACCGCGGTCTTCGCCTGGTCGGCGATCTTGGCGCCGTACGGTCCTTCGTCGGCGGCATCCACGCCTCCCGTGTCGATCAGCCGGAACCACGTGCCCGTCCACTCACACAGCAGCTCCTTGCGGTCGCGCGTGACGCCGGGCGTCTCGTGAACGACTGCTGCGCGGCTTTCCGTGAGCCTGTTGACCAGCGTCGACTTGCCGACGTTCGGGAAGCCGACGATCGCCACGGTGCCGGCGAGCTCGACCGCTGCGGGCTCGGCAGCGGGTGAGGCGTCGGAATCGCTCAGCGGCTTCCTCGCGCCCGGGCGCCGGTCGCCGGTCACGAGGGCGGGACTCCATCGGGGCGCCCGAGGGCATGCATCTCGACGAGGAACTCCCAGAGCTCGAGGATCCTTGCCTGCAGCACCGCCGACGCCTCCTTGTAGCCCTTGCCGCCCCGCGGGAGGCCGGTGAAACGGATGGGCTCGCCCCAGGCGACCGAGACAGGGCGAAAGTTGCCGGGCTTCCAGTCCAGCGAGCCGTGCACCGCCGCCGGGACGATCGGGACGTCCTCCTGCAGCGCAACCATTGCGGCGCCCGGCTGCACTTCTCCAGGAGCCCCGGCCAGCTGCCGCGTGCCCTCGACGAAGAGCCCGAGCGCGAGCCCGTCGCGTACCACCTGGCGCATCGTCCTCACGGCCTCGCGATCGGACTCGCCACGACGGACCGGGAAGGAACCGAACGAGCGGATGAACAGCCCGAGCCCGGGCACGCGATGTGCTTCCACCTTGGCCATGTAGTGAATCGTGCGCGGGCAGGCGCACCCGAGCACGGCGGGGTCGAGCCAGGAGAAATGGTTGCACGCGATCACGAGCCCCCCGTGCAGAGGGACGCGCTCGCGCCCGTAGACCTTCAGCCTCGAGGCGACCCGGGCCAGTGCACCGACCGTCGGACGGCCGGCCGCCCACACCATGTCGGCCGCGGAGCTCACGCGACCCGCTCCCGGACGAGCGACTCGATCCGGTCGATCACCTGATCGAGGGTGAGGTGTGTCGTGTCGACCTCGACCGCGTCCGGAGCACGGAGCGTGTTCTGCGCATCACGCTCGTCGCGCCGCTGCAGCTCCCCGGCGAGCACTCCGGCGTCGATCCCGTCGCGCTCCGCGTGCCTGCGCTGCACGCGCACGGCCGGGTCGGCGACGAGCCACACCTTCACATCCGCGTGCGGCGCCACGACGACGCCGATGTCGCGCCCCTCGATCACGGAGTCTCCCTGGTCGGCGAGTGCCCGCTGGCGCTCTCGCATCACCTTGCGTACCTCGGGGTGGCGCGCGACGACCGGCACGGAGGCATCTATCACCGGCTCCCGGATCCCCGATGTGACGTCACGTCCCGCGATCGAGACGCAGCCGTCGTCGCCGAACTCGACGGGGTGGTCGTGGGCCACCGCCTCGAGCGCGAGGGCGTCGTCGAGCGGTGTCCCGCGCTCGAGCGCGAGCCATGTGAGGGCGCGATACATGGCACCCGTGTCGAGGTAGCGAAAGCCGAGCCGCTGAGCGAGCGCACGGGCGACCGAGCTCTTTCCGGCTCCGGCGGGGCCGTCGATGGCGACGATCACGTCAATGCCGCCTTGCGGGGCAGGGACTCGTGGAGAGCGTCAGGATCGGGATCACTGTGGGCGATTCGCTCGGTCGATCTCGTTGGTCGCGCGCCGCAGGAGCCCGACCAGCTCGAAGAAGCCGGGGAAGCTTACTGCCACGCAGTCTGCGCCATCGATCTCGACGCCCTGCTGGGAGCCGAGCGCAGCCACGGCACCGAGCATCGCGATGCGATGGTCGCCACGGCTGTCGATCCGACCTCCGCGCGGGCGCGCGGGAACACCGCGAATGCGGAAGCCGTCGCCCGTGGCGCGCACGTGCTGCCCGATTGCCCGCAACGCGTCCGCGGTCGCCTCGATCCGGTCGGTCTCCTTCGCGCGCAGCTCCTCTGCACCGAGCACGACGCTGTCTCCGTGTGCGCACGAAGCTGCCAGGGCGAACAGCGGCAGCTCGTCGATCGCGAGTGGCACCTCCTTCGCCGTCACCGTCGTGGCCACGAGATCGGCCGAGCGCACCTCGAGATCTCCGGCCGGCTCCCCCGCGATCCGGCGCCGGTTGTACACGGTCACACCGGCGCCCATCCGCGACAGGATCTCGAGCAGGCCGGTGCGCCGCGGGTTGAGATTGACGCCGTGGATGTGGAGCTCCGAGCCCGGGACGAGAGTGGCGGCGACGATGAACGGCGCCGCCGAGGAGAAGTCGCCGGGCACTGCGATCTCGTCGAGCCGGAGCCGCTCCGCGGGCCACACCGTGACGCTGCCCTGCCGGCGTGCGATCCTCGCGCCGGCGGCCTCCAGCATCAGCTCGGTGTGATCTCGGGTCGGAGCCGGCTCGACGACGGTCGTCTCCCCCTCCGCGTAGAGCCCTGCGAGCAGGATCGCCGACTTCACCTGGGCGCTAGCAATGGGCATCGCGTAGCTGATGGCGTGCAACGGGCGGCCCTCGATCCCCATCGGGAGGTGGCCCGCCTCCGTCTCCACGCCGGCTCCCATCTGCCCGAGTGGATCGGTGACGCGCCTCATCGGCCGCACGCTGAGGGACTCGTCGCCGGTGAGCTCGAATTGCTGCCCCTGCTGGCCCGCGAGGATGCCGGCGAGGAGCCTCACGAGCGTGCCGGCGTTGCGGCAGTCGATCGGCGCACCCGGGGAGACGAGGCCACGAAGGCCCCGGCCGTGAACGTCGAGCGTTTCGTGATCGTGCTCGTCGATCTCGACGCCGAGCGCACGCACCGCCTCGATCGTCGCCTCCGTGTCGGCGGAGCGGCCGAAGCCGGTGATCCGAGTCCGGCCGTCGCACAGCGCCCCGATCAGCACCGCCCGGTGCGAGATCGACTTGTCGCCCGGCACCGCGATGTGCCCCAGGATCCGGTGCAGAGGCTCGATCTTCACTCGTCGAGCACCGGTGCGACGACGACGCCGTACCCCTGGGCTTCGAGGAGGGCCGCGGCCCGCGCGGCCTCGTCCTCTCCACCGACGAGAATCGACAGCGTGCCGCCGCGGTCGGTCGAGACGTGGTCCATCTCGAAGTCCTCGACGTTGATCCGCTCCGCGCCGAGTGCCTGAAAGATCCCGGCGAGCACACCGGGGCGATCCGGGAGGTGGACGCGAAGCCGTTGCAGGGCACCCGGGTCGTCGTAGGCGGTGGCGAGCAGCCGCCGCCGGTTGCCGGCCGCCTCGGCAATCCAGCGCGCGAGATAGCCGGCATCGCCGCCGGCGAGCGCGACCTCGAGTTGCTCGATGCGGCGCCGGTGCTCGCCGAGCACCGTCGCGAGCGCCTCGCGGTTATCGAGGAAGATGTCGACCCAGACGCGCGGGTTTGCTCCGGCGATCCGGCTCATGTCGCGCAGCGAGCCACCCGCCGCCTGCAGCGGGTCGTGCCCGTCCACGCGGGAGGCGCCGGCCTGGTTGAGCAGGACGTTCGCGAGCGCGTGCGGGAGATGGCTCGTGACGGCGACGAGACGGTCGTGTGCTCCCGGGTCGATCGCGACGGGCCGGGCGCCGAGCGCCGACACGAACCCGTGCACGGTCCGGAGCAGGCTCGGGCCCGTGCCGGTGGTCGGCGTCAGGAACCACGTCGCACCCTCGAAGAGCGCCTCCGTCGCCCGCTCGGGCCCGCGGGTTTCCGAGCCGCAGATCGGGTGGCCGCCGATGAAGCGCCCGTCCCCCCCTGCAGCCGCACACACGGCGCCCTTGGTCGAGCCGACGTCGGTGACGGAGCATCCGGCGGGCGCGGCCGCAAGCACGGCCCGCACAGCCGACGGCAACGAGGCGACCGGGGCCGCCACGATCACGAGGTCGGCGTCCCGGACCGCTTCTTCGAGCGACCCCGCCGGCTCCACGGCGCCGCGCTCACCCGCCACGCGCAGAACATCAGGGTCGGGATCCCAGCCGCGCACCCGCGCGGTTCCCGCGGCCTTCGCCGCGAGCCCGGCGGACGCACCGATCAGGCCCGTCCCGACGACGGCCACCGTCCCGACCACGCGCCTAGCCTCGCATCAGCCCGGCGACCCGGAACGCCAGGTCCAGCGACTGGCGCGCGTTCAGTCTCGGGTCGCAGAGCGTCTCGTACCGGTGATCGAGTTGCTCCTCGAGCACGGCCTCCGAGCCGCCGAGGCACTCGGTCACGTCCTCACCGGTGTACTCCAGGTGCACCCCGCCCGGCCAGGTCCCGACGGCGTGATGCGCGGCGAAGAAGCCTTCGATCTCGCGAAGAACGTCGTCGAACCGGCGCGTCTTGAAGCCGGCGGCGGTCTTGAACACGTTCGCGTGCATCGGGTCGCACGCCCACACGACCGGAATCCCGGTCTCGCGCACCGCGCGCAGGAGCGGCGGCAGCAGCTCCTCCACGCGGCCTGCACCCATGCGTGTGATCAACGTCAGCCGGCCGGGGACGCGCCGCGGGTTCAGACGCTCGCAGAGGGCGACGACGTCGTCCGCGGCCGCGTCCGGCCCGAGCTTGACCCCGACCGGGTTGTGCACGCCGGCGAAGAACGCGACGTGCGCCCCATCGAGCTCGCGGGTGCGCTCCCCGATCCACAGCATGTGCGCGGAGCACGCGTACCAGTCGCCTGTGAGCGAGTCCTTGCGCGTGAGCGGCTCCTCGTAATCGAGCAGCAGGCCCTCGTGACTCGTCCACACGTCCACCTCGTGCAGCTTGCGCTCGGCCGCGAGGTCGATCCCGCACGCCTGCATGAACGCGAGCGCCCTGCCGATCTCCTCGGCGAGCTGCTCGTAGCGCTGGCCGGCCGGCGAGCTCGCGACGAACTCCTTGTTCCACGTGTGCACCTGCGTGATGTCCGCGAACCCGCCCTTCGTGAACGCGCGCAACAGGTTCAGCGTCGAGGCCGCCTGGTAGTAGCCCTGCAGGATCCGCTCGGGATCGGCGATGCGGGCCTCGGCGCTCGGCTCGTCGGAATGGACCGTGTGGCCACGGAACGACGGCAGCTCCACCCCGTCGATCACCTCGGTGTCCGAGCTGCGGGGCTTCGCGAACTGCCCTGCAACGCGCCCCACCTTGACGACGGGCAGCGCCGCCGCGAACGTGAGCACCGCCGACATCTGCAGCAGCACCTTCAGCTTCTCGCGAATCATGATCGCCGAGACGTCGCGGAACGACTCGACGCAGTCGCCCGCCTGCAGCAGGAAAGCCCGCCCCTCGGCCACCCCTCCGAGCGCGTGCTGCAGGTTGCGGGCCTCGCCGGCGAACACGAGCGGCGGCAGCATCCGCAGGCGCTCCCGCACGGCGGTGACAGCGTCTGCGTCGGGCCACGCCGGCTGCTGGCCGGCAGGCATCGTGTGCCACGAGCCGGGAGTCCATGTGGGTTCCGTGACCGCCATTTGTCCCAGTGTAGTCACGACCCGTTTTGACGCTGCGCCTGAAAACGGCTAGAAATGGAGCACGATGTCCGCGCTCCATCTCCTCAGTTTGTTCTGGCGCGCTTGAACCGACGACGCCAGGCAAACCGGCGCGGCCGAAAGCGCTAGCTCTTTCCGGTCGCCAACGCGAGCGAAGGGATTTCCATGCGCATCTTTTCCGGCATCCAGCCGACCGGCGAGAAGCACCTCGGCAACCTGATCGGCGGCTTCCGCCAGTACGCGGCCACCCAGGAGCAGGGCGACGCGTACTTCTGCATCGTCGACCTCCACTCGATCACGACCGAGTACGACCCGGCGGACCTGCATACGCGCACGCTCGACCTGTACGCGATGCTGATCGCAACAGGGCTCGACCCGGGCCGCTCGACCGTGTTCGCGCAGAGTCACGTAACGGCGCACGCCGAGGCGAGTTGGCTGCTGTCGGCCGTGACGAGCTACGGCCAGCTGGGCAGGATGACGCAGTTCAAGGACAAGTCCGCGGATCGCGAGTTCGTGTCGGCGGGCCTGTTCACGTACCCGGTGCTGATGGCGGGCGACATCCTGCTCTACAGGACCGACATCGTCCCGATCGGAGACGACCAGCGGCAACACCTCGAGCTCGCACGCGACACCGCTGAGCGGTTCAACTCGCGCTTCGGCGAGACGTTCGTCGTGCCGCGCGGCGTCTACCCGGAGGTCGGCGCGCGGATCATGGACCTGCAGGAGCCGACGAACAAGATGTCGACGACGGGCGGCACGACGCAGGGCACGATCCGCCTGCTCGACGAGCCCGACGTGATCCGGAAGAAGTTCCGCTCGGCGGTGACCGACTCGGGTCGAGAGGTGCGGCGAGGCGACGACAAGCCGGGGATCTCGAACCTGATCGACATCCTCTCGGTGGCGACGGGCAGCACACCGGGAGCGATCGAGACCGAATACGCCGATGCAGGGTACGGGCCGTTCAAGCAAGACGTCGGGGAGGCGGTCGTCGAGCTGCTCTCTCCCATACGGGAGCGATATACCGACTTGCGCGCCGACGAGGGTGAGCTGCTGCGGCTGCTTGCGACCGGGGCGGACAGGGCGCGCGAGGCGTCGGCGCCGGTGCTCGAGGAGATGTACCGCAGGATGGGATTCGTCCGGCTGCCCTGAGCCTGGGTCCGCCGTTTTGCGTGATCGCGGGGCGCGAGCGGCCGGGCCGACCCCCTATGCCAGCCCGACAAGAGAGCGTAACGACACCAGCTCAGCAGAGGTGAGCGCGCGCCACTCCCCCGGCTCGAGGCCCCGGAGCCCGAGTCCCGCATAGTTGCTGCGATGGAGCCGGTTGACGGGGTGGCCGACTGCCTCGCACATGCGGCGCACCTGCCGGTTGCGGCCCTCGTGCAGCACGATCTCGAGCCGCGAGCGGCCTGTCCGGCGCACCCGCGCGGGGGCCGTGAGACCGTCCTCGAGCTCGACTCCGGTGGCGAGCCGGCGGATCGTCTCGTCGGAGGGCTCGCCGTCAACGTGCACGAGGTAGGCCTTCTCGACGCCGTAGCGCGGGTGCGCGAGCCGGTGGGCAAGCTCGCCGTCGTTCGTGAGCAGAAGCGCGCCCGTCGTCGTCAGGTCGAGGCGGCCGACCGGGACGACCCGGGCCGCATGTCCTACGAGGTCGACGACCGTCGGCCGCCCCTCCGTGTCCCGCGCGGTCGTGACGACGCCGGCCGGCTTGTGGAGCAGCACGTGCGCGAGTCCCTGCTGCGCGATCGCCGTGCCGTCGACCTCGACGTTGTCGGCGGCCGCCACGACGGTGTTGAGCTCGCCCGGCCGGCCGTTCACCCGCACGCGGCCGGCCTTGATCAGCTCGTCGGCGCCACGGCGTGAGGAAACGCCTGCACTGGCGAGATACCGGTTGAGTCGCACGGGTGGATTGTCGCTACTCTCCCGCGCGGTGGGCGACTACACCGATCTGACGCGGAAGCTCGCCGACCTGATCGTGGACTTCGGCGCGAACGTCCAGCCCGGCCAGCTCGTCGGCATCACGACGTCGATCGGCAAGGAGGAGCTCACGCGGGAGCTCGCGCGCGCCGCGTATGCGCGTGGCGCACA
>Ga0315287_10007415_pt1 | contig 10993 bp, 10 predicted proteins | sample YL17G11_0_MG_FD_205037 | JGI IMG/M metagenome (GOLD analysis project Ga0315287, IMG submission 205037) | Sediment microbial communities from Yellowstone Lake, YNP, Wyoming, USA - YL17G11_0 | ecosystem: Environmental > Aquatic > Freshwater > Lake > Sediment | place: USA: Wyoming | collected...
CAGCCCCGCGAGCCCCATCGACTATCTGCGGCTTCCTCTTCATACGCTCAAGGTCGGCTCGTACGGCACCCACAACGCCCTCGGCCTCGCCAAGTTCAAGCGCGCGCGTTTCTTGCTCGCTTCGACCTCGGAGGTCTACGGCGACCCGCTCGAGCATCCGCAGAAGGAGAGCTACTGGGGCAACGTCAACCCCATCGGGCCGCGAGGCGTCTACGACGAGTCCAAGCGCTACGCGGAGGCGTTGACGATGGCCTACCACCGCCAGCAAGGCGTAGACACGTGCATCGCGCGCATCTTCAATACGTACGGACCGCGCATGCGGCCCAACGACGGACGCGCGGTACCGACCTTCATCCGGCAGGCCTTCAACAACGAGCCGCTCACGCTGTTCGGCGACGGCTCGCAAACGAGGTCGTTCTGCTACGTCGACGACCTCATCGAAGGCCTTTACCGGCTCGCCAGCCACGGCGTCCACGAGCCGGTGAACCTCGGCAACCCCAACGAGTGCACGCTCTCGGAGCTCGCGGCCCTGGTGACCGCGACCGTGGGCAGCTCGAGCGCCGTGACCTACCAGGCGCTGCCGACGGACGACCCCAAGGTGCGTCAGCCGGACATCACCAGGGCCTCGGACCTGCTCGGCTGGGCTCCGGCGGTTCCGCTACGCGAGGGCATGGTGCGCACCGTCGAGTTCGAACGCAGCCGCAGACCGCATTCGCTGGGTGCACTTGGTCAAGCCTGAACCGAGTAGTCAGGCGAATCTCACTGGGGGCACCGACCTCACGGGGCGCACAGTTTCGGGCCTTCGCTGGAGTTACCTCGCCAGCGGTGTCAATGCGGTTCTCCAGGTTGCAGTCACGGCGTTCCTTGCGCGTCTCCTCTATCCCGACGCTTTCGGCGTTGTCGCCATGGCGGGGGTCCTTCTGAGATTCGGTCAGTACTTCGCGCAGATGGGCGTCGGTCGGGCACTGGTGCAGCGGCCTGACATCTCGAACAGGGACATTCGCGCGGCCTTCACGTCGTCTGTGCTTCTCGGCGCCGCGCTCTCGGCTCTCTTCTGGGTCGCAGCTCCTCTCTCAGTCTTCCTGTTTCACGACCCTCAGGTCGTGCCCATCCTGAGGGTCTCGGGCCTCTCTTTCGTTCTCGCCGGTCTCTCGACCACGGCGCTCGCCCTGCTGCAGCGCGAATTGCGGTTTCGCTCCATTGCCGTCATCGAGATGGCCTCCTACGCACTCGTGTATGGCCCGCTCGGGGTGGCGCTAGCCTACGCCGGTCTCGGGCCCTGGAGCCTCGTGGCAGCGGCTCTCGGGCAGACCGCCCTTACAGCCGTCCTCGCCTATTCGTTCAGTCGACACACGGTTCGGCCATCACTCGACACCGCGAGCCTCCGCGCGCTCTATTCGTTCGGCTCTAGGGTCTCGGGTATCTCCGTCCTCGAGTTTCTCGCCTTGAACCTGAACCCGCTATGGATCGGCAATCGCCTCGGAGCCACCGCGCTTGGCATCTACAACCGGGGCTTCAGCCTCATCAACGTGCCCGCCTACTACTTCACCGCCAGCTTGACGCGAGTGATGTTCTCCTCCATGAGCCGCGTGCAGACCGACACAGCGAAACTGAGGCGTACCTACATCGCTGTGACGGCTGTCTTCGCGGCTCTCCTGATTCCCGCGTGCTGGGGAGCCGCCGCTGCGTCTCAGCAGGTGGTCCTCGTCCTGCTAGGTCCACGATGGACAGAGGCGATACCCATCTTCGCGATCTTGGCTGCCGTGGCTCCATTCACCTTCCTGGCGGGTCTATCGGGACTGATGTGCGAAGTGACTGCTGCCCTCAACCCCAAGGTGATCTTGTCCGTTGCCAGACTAGCGGCCCTGGTCATCCTCCTTCTCGCGCTGTCGCCGTTCGGACTCGTCGGCTGCACCCTTGCCTACGCAATTGAGGAGCTCCTACAGTACGCGGCGTATTTCCTTCTCATGAGGAGCGTTCTCGCAACCCCAGTGAGGGGGCTATGGGCCTGCCAGGCTGCCGGCTATGCCTTCGGCAGTGTCGTCGTCGCCCTGACCCTGGTCGTTGGGTGGCTGGCCGGTGCCGCTCATCTGCCCATGTGGCTCACTCTCACGATCCAGGTTGCCGCTGGGTCGTGCATGCTCATGATCTTGGTCCTCAGGGGCTTCTCGGGCGCAGTGTGGACAGCGGTCGGCAGTGGCTTGAGATGGGCGGAACGCATCGAGCTCGCTTCGCGGTCTGGCCGCGTCATGCTCTGGCTGGACTCCCACGCGGCACGCCCGAGGAGTCCGCGGACTTGAATCAAGTGCGCGAAACCCGTCTACTACGATGACGCGACGCTTTCTTGACCTACACAGGGGACCCTGAGCATGAGCCCGTCATCTGCAGAGGCCCGGCATATACGGACGACGCACCTAGTCGGGTTCTTCGTGCTGCTCGCTGTGGCGGCGGCCCTGGGGGTCGGCGCGCAGTCGTTCGCGCGTTCGACCGCCGTAGTCTGCGCGCTCCTCATGGTCGCATCTCTGACGTGGTACTCGCCACTTGGCGCAACGCGTGTCGCGCTGATCATGCTGTTCGTGACGCCCTTCCTCGAAGTCATACCACAGTTGAAGCCCCAGCAGGTGAACTACAGTGTGTACTACGGCCTCGCCGTGTTCGCGGTCGCGGTCGTGATCTGTGCCAAGGCGCGGCGCTTCGCCTTCGACTCCGGGGCTGTGCTGCTGGCCGCCGTCCTTGTGAGCGCTTTTGTCACGCTCCTTGCCGGCGAGGCGCTCGCGACCGACTATGGGTACGTGCTGTGGCCGCTCACGACGCTTGCGGTCTACCTCCTCGTGCTCAACTCCTCGGAGGACGGCCACTCGTGGCTACTGATCCTCATTCTGGCGTTCTCCCTAAGCCAATCCGTGCTCGGCATCAGTCAGTCGCTTCTCCACTGGCCCGTGTTCTCTGTTGCCGCCCCTTCTCTCTTCGAGAGCGACCGCGGGATGCTTGGCTACGTCCTGCCTGGGTTCTCTCGTATGGTGGGCAACGGTTCCGGAACGTATCAGCATTTCAACGGGCTTGGAGGCCTCCTCGCCCTGGCCCTGCCGATCTCCTTCGGGTGGCTGCTCGAAAACCCCCGCAGCTTTCAGAGACTGCTTCCGTGCGCGATACTCGCCACTGGCTTGCTGATGACCTACTCGCGTGCGGGATGGGCTGGAGGCACAGTGGGCTGCATCCTGGCCTACTGGGCTTCGCGCCCTCGGGCCTCGCGCACATGGATCCCGCTGCTTTCCGCAGGTGTGCTACTCGTGGCTGCATCGTTGGCGCCGTACATCGCCGCGTACTACGTGGCCACCCAAAACGTCTCGTCGCGCCTCATCACTTGGCGGTATGCCGTCGACTACTGGCTGCAGCACAGTGAACGGCTTCCGTTCGGGTTCGGCTTTGGCTCCTTCGGGCAGACGATCCTCAAGCAGAGTGCCTCTCTGGGTGGTCGGACCCTCCCGACGATCCATTCCGGCTTCCTGCAGATCCTGCTCGAGATGGGGATCGCGGGCCTGATTCTGTTCGGATGGTTCCTCGTCTCGACAATCCGCCCCTTTGTCGTCGTCAGGGGGCCCGGCTGGCAGGCGTGGGCACTCGGCGGCATAGTCGGGTTTCTCGCGTCCCAGATCCTTGACAACTCCTTGTTCCTCATGACGGGCACGTGCGCCTTCGCTCTCGCCGCGTGCTTGCGACGCGCGGACGCGCGGCACGAGGCAGGCTGATGCGCCTGGTCACGCCGCAGAGGCTCGAGTCCGAATCCGTGCCCGGGCGGGGAGTACCTGGGCGCATCTGGGGCAAGTCCTCTGGTGCAACAGTGTTCGCCGCCAGCTTCCCGCCCGCTTTCCGAAGACTCGCATGCTCAACGTGGGTTCTGTCGACATCAACGGCAACAACTAGCACTTGTTTCGGCCGCACGTTGTCCCTCGATGCCCGCATATCGGGCTGGACCTCAGCTTTGGACTCGCTCGGCCGCCGCCAAGGCCACCTCCAATCTGTCATTGACAACAGCAGGCAAGGAAGATGCTCGAGGTCTTCGCTCAGCCCGTGCTAGCGTCCCGGGTCGTGGCGCACGAAGCGGTAAGGAGCCGGAGACAATGGCCTGCAGCGGACTGCACTCCCATTGCTGCTGAAAGCTGCACGCGCAAGCCGGAGAATCTGTAACGACGAGACTCAGAGAGCTGTACAAGAGCATCGATGTCGGCCATCCCTCACTCGGGGCCTTGATCCGGAGAATCTATCTTCGAAGACCCATGAACACGGTTCGCCGGATGATTCACGGCAAGAACAACATGGTTAGGCACAAGAAAGCGTTACTGTCATCGGTAATCTTCGATATCAGAGGGGATGGCAACGAGATAGCAGTAGGGGCTGGCTGTGTCCTAGACAACGTAACCTTCCACCTTCGAGGAAGTAACCATCGGATCTCGATTGAGAATCACTGTGTATTCAACTGCGGCGGGACTATCTGGATTGAGGACAGCGATTGCGTGCTGAGCATTGGAGAACGCTCGACGTTCGAAGATGTTGATCTTGCGCTAACGGAGCCGGGCTCGGAGATAGCCATTGGGCGTGACTGTCTGTTTTCGTACGACATCGATGTTCGAACAGGAGATTCCCACTCAATCATTGCCCATGCGAGTAATGAGCGCGTTTACTACGCAGAAGATGTTCATATTGGGGACCACGTATGGATTGCCGCGCACAGCATCATCCTGAAGGGGTCGTCCCTACCGGACAACTCAGTTGTAGCGGCGGGCTCCGTAGTGACGCGACGCTTCGAGACACGGGGCGTTGTAGTTGGCGGGAATCCTGCAAGGCAGTTGCAGGATGGCATAACTTGGTCTCGGGAGAGAATCTACAGAACCGGCCAACGAGCGCCCGCGTCCGACAGCGATTCTTCCTTGCTCGACGCCTTTCGGTGAGCTCACTTCAGTGCCCCGCTCCTAATCCGTGAAGCACAGCCTGGTCCTGATTCTACAAGTGCAATGCACGTGCACGGCCTTCACATACGTCCCTCCTCGACCAGGAGGCGGCGGTAGGCGTCGAGATAAAGGTCCGTCACGCGTGACTGACGAAAGGTCTGCCAAGCGTAGGCGTAGCCGTCATTGGCCAGTCGTTGCCTAAGTGCCGGCTGTGCGAGTACGGCTTCCATGGCCTGAGCCAGAGCACGGGGGTCATCGACATCGACCAGCAACCCGGCTCTTCCGCCACCGAGAACCCAAGGCACGGCGCCTGAATGGGCGCCACCGATAACGGGAACCCGTTGAGACATGGCCTCGATGAGCGTCATTCCGAACGACTCCTCGCGGGCGGGGTGGGCAACTAGCGACGCTTGCCTCATTCGGGAGAGGACCTGATCGCGAGGCAGGGGGCCCAGAAAGCGGACGCCTTCGGACAGCTGCCTTTGGCGCGCCCATGCGTCGCATGGACCGCCGGGCTCATACTCGTCTCCGATAAGCTGGAGCTCGCATTCGACGCCGCGTTGCCTGAGCGTGAGGTAGGCCTCGAGTAGCCGCTTGACGTTCTTCCAAGGGCTGAAACCGTTGTTCACCGAGACGATGACCGGGCGGGCGGGCCGGGAGGGGCCCTCGGCCTCCCGCGCACCGAGCGCAAAGAAAGCACTATCGGAAACCCCGTTCGGCACGACCTCCAAGGATGCTCTCGTGAACCGCCGCACCTTCTCAGCGGTATAGGGTGAGTTTGCCGTCAGGTACCGGGCGCGCGCTAACGTGGTGAAGTAGAGGAGGGTGCGTCCCGACCAATAGGGCAGGTAGCGAGTCTCCATCAACCTGAGGATGGTCGGCATCCAGTCGTGGACGGTGACCAAGGTGGGAATGCCGCTGGCGAGGCCACCGAGCGCGTACTCGTAGCACCAATGGGCGTGTACGAGGGCGGGTCTCGTGCGCAGAACGCCGTCGCGCACGGCATGGCGCTCTCGGCGCATAAGGTCGCGCATGCGATGGCGGGGACGGTACCGTCCGTAGATCACGTCCAGCAAAGGCCCGCTGGCTGTTAGGGCCGCGGCGCTCACGGCCTGGTCGAGCGTCACAACCGAGACGCTTTGGCCGCGACTCACGAGGTCGCTGACCAGCTGCCACACGAGTGAACTGCTGCCGCCAACTCCCGCAGGCAGGCGCTCGGCGTCGCAGTCAAGGAACTGCGCTAGCGGTTCGGTCAGTACCGGGCCGGCTATCGCGACGTGAAACGACCCGTCAGCTTGCCGCGATGTGAGTATGGGGGCTTCGCTCATTTCGCCCACGCAGCGATCATGCGGCTCCCGTGCGCTGCGAAGGAATGGGAAGCGCCGCGGCCGCCTCTGCCACCCCACAATCGACGTCGATGACACCACCTCCCAGTCGGCGCGAAGATGCAATGGCGCACTGGGCGCATCGGACTTGCGCGAAGCTGTCGAGCTCACCCTGAGGCTGACGCTCGTTATGCCTGGTGACGAAACAGCACAGTAGGGCCTCCACAAGAAAGACAAGAACTGAGGGTATCAGAGGTATGAATGTGGCCGCGAGAGGCGCGGCATGTTGCGTGAAGTGCCCGCACTGGGCCAAGGCGCTTCCTGGCAGGCGCATGCGTTGGGCCCCGCCGAGCAGGTAGACTCACGGACGTGAGCGTGTTCGTCATCATCCCAGTCCACAACCGCCTGCATTTCACGCATGCCTGTTTGCGGTCACTGCGCGAGCAGAGCTACCGCGACTTCACCACCGTCGTGGTCGACGCTGGCTCGACCGACCGCACGAGCGACGTCTTGGCGAAGGAGTTCCCAACCGTAAGAATGCTCAGCGGCGACGGCTCGCTCTGGTGGACCGCAGCCATGAACATCGGAGTCGGCTGGGCACTGGCTCACGCCAAGCCGCACGACGTCGTGCTCTCCCTCAACAACGACACCGTTCTTCCCTCCCGCTACCTTGAGCGCCTCGTGCAGGCACACACAGTCGCTCCCCGCGCCCTGATCGGCTCGCTCCAAGTGAGCGCCGCCGACCGAAAGACGATAGTGGACGGCGGGGTCACCCTTGACTGGGCGACCGCCAGATATCGCAGCGCAGGGCGCGGAGACGCAGTTGACATCAATGAGGAAGTGCATCCGAGCCTTCGTCGTGTCGATGTGCTGAGCGGATGTGGAACGCTGATTCCCGTGCGGGTGTTCCACCGCATAGGCGCGTACGACGAGGTCAGGTTGCCGCACTACGCGGCCGACTATGAGTTCTCCCGACGCGCACTACGCGCTGGTTTTGGCCTCTTTGTGGACTGGGACTCACCGCTTTTCTTGTGGGAGGCGGAGACCGGGATCCACGGGCCCGGAGTCTCCACAGGATGCAGCGGTCTGTTGAGGTCATTCTGGGATATCAGGTCGGCTCACGACTTCCGGAACCGCTGGCGGTTCGCCGTCGCAGCCTGTCCGCGCTGGGCGCTACCGACATATGTGCCATGCGACTACGCAAGGGTCGTGATCGGGAGCATCAGACGCTACCGCTCGCGAGAGCACGTGGGTCAAGGAACCCCCCACTTCACCTCACCCGGATTCGCAAGTAGCATGCCTTCGAACAGTGACTCCGGGCAAACACGGTGAGGGTACTGTTCGTCACCAACTTCGCGTCCCACTACAGAGCGCCGTTCTTTGAGCGACTTGCGGAGACCGTGGATGTGGAGTACATCTTCTTCTCAGGCGGCACTGAGCCCTATTGGCAGAATCATCTCGGCGGTGCCTCGGCCGATGTGCAAGCTACGACCATTATAGGCCGCCATCTGTGCGCCGGATTGAACTTCAACCCCCGGCTCGCCAAAGAGCTTTGGACACGCGACTACGACGTCCTCATTAAGTGCTTGAACGGGCGCCTTGAGCTCGTAACCGCCTACGCCATCGCGAAAGCGCGTCGCAAACCGTTCGTTTTCTGGACCGGCATTTGGTGGCATCCTGTCACGTTCCTTGGCTGGGTTTCGCAACCGCCCTTGCAGAGGGTGTACCACGGAGCCGAAGCGATCGTCACCGACGGCGGCCACGTCAGCCGCTTTGTGGCCGGCCACGGCGTCGACCCGGCGAAGATCTTCACCGCTGAGGACTCAGCGGACAACGACCGGTTCATGCAGCCGGTGGACCGCGCGCAGCGAGAGGCTCTCCGCGCTTCGCTCGGCGCGGCGGACCGACCGCTGATCTTGGCCGTCTCTCGACTGGTGCCGGTCAAGGGTCTCGACGGGCTGATCCGGGCGGCAGCACGCCTCAGCGACCTCGACCCTGTTGTCGTTGTAGCCGGCACGGGCACACTCAGGGAGGAGCTTGCTGCGCAGGCTCGGGCCTGCGGCGTCGAATTGCGTCTCCTCGGCGGCTTGTCGCCAGAGCGCATGCCGCTGGTCTATGCGGCAGCGGACGTGTTCACCCTGTCGTCCGTTACAACGCCACAAGTGCGCGAAGTCTGGGGGCTTGGGGTCAATGAGGCTCACTGTCAGAGTATCCCCGTCGTCGTGAGCGATGCCGTTGGTGCCGCGGCGGGTGGTCTGGTGGTGCATAACGAGACCGGTCTGATTGTGCCCGAGCGCGACGACGAGGCGTTGGCTGTCGCACTTCGCCGCGTGCTTACTGATCGTGCCATTGCCGACCGTCTCGCTAAGGCGGGTCATCAGCGAGTGCAGGCAACCAACTACCAGGCCATGGCCGACAGCTTCAAGGCCGCAATCGACTACGCCGCTGCGGCGCGGGCCGTCCGTAGACCACACCGCTGATGCGCGTCCTCGTCTGCCACGTGCACTACGGGCAGCCCGGCGGCGAGGATGCAGTCTTCCAGACCGAAGTCGGCTTGCTGCGCGAAACCGGCGTCGAAGTGAGCAGTCTTGAGCTGTCCAGTGGCGATCTGAACGCCATCCCGTTCCAACAACGCGCGCGCATGGCCGTGTCCTACGCAAGCCATGACTGGGGCCGCAGACTCATCCGCGCGGCGATCACGAGGCATCGGCCCGACGTTGTGCACTTCCACAATATCTATCCCCAGCTTGGGCCGGGGGCCATCGCCGAGGCGGATCGCCTTGGCTGCGCCACCCTACAGACGCTGCACAACTTCCGACTCTCGTGCCTGACCGGCAGGTACGTGCGCGACGGCGAGGTCTGCGAGTCGTGCGCGCCGGGGCACTTCGCCACCGGGGTGCGCTACGGCTGCTACCGCGGCTCGCGCGCACAGAGCCTGCTGGTAGCCCGCGCCACGACTCATCAGTGGCAGAACTTCGTTTCCCGGAGCATTCCGCTCTACTGGCTCGCCCTCACTCGATTCATGCGCCAGTTCTACGTGCGGCTTGGGGCGCCCGCTGAACGCATTATCGTGAAGGCAAACAGCGTGGACGCTGGCGAGCCCGGAGGGCGCGCAGTTCGGCGCGGGGTCTTCTGTGGGGGCCGTCTTAGTCCCGAGAAGGGCATCGTGCCATTGATGCGTGCATGGCCCGAGGATGCCCTCACACTCACGGTCGCGGGCGATGGCCCGACGGAAGACGAGGCGAGGAAGGCGGTTAAGCACAACGTGCGTTTTCTCGGTCGCCTCGACCCCGACAGAATGCGCGCTGAATTGCGCCAAGCGGCGGTGGTCGCGATGCCCTCAGTATGGCCCGAACCGGTGTCTCTCGTGGCGCTTGAGGCCTTTGCCGAAGGCACTCCCGTGGTGGCCTTTGAGGGCTCGTCCCTAGGCTGGGTAGTGCGTGAACTCTCGTCGCGGTGCGTTGTTGCCTTCGGCGACTTCCCTGCGCTCGCACGACGCGCCTGTGAAGTCACGACTGCCGCAGACTGGCGGACTCTGAGCGAACACTGCGTCGACCTGTGGCAGAGCAAGTACAGCCACCCCGTGAACCGGCAGTCGTTGCTCGGCATCTACGAGACAGCGCTCGCCCTGAAGCGAAGCCAAGCGCGGCTGTGAGCGCTGTGTGCGAGGCCGGCATCAGGCCGATACATGGCGTTTCGTCGCCCTCCGATGCTGCAGGCGGCGTTGACCGACGGGAAACGCGGCCGCGTGGGATTCATGAGATACACTCACGGGGGCCTCACGAGGACTGACGGAGAGATCGTGGCAATGCGCAACCCCGGTGCTAGAACGTACCGCTCAAGTGCATCGCCCTCGGGACAGCGGGGAGTCGAGGCAATTTGATCACCTACGCCGAGCTCGACGGCCAGGGTCTCCCCCGCGCCCGAGCCAATCCAACATCCACGGTTCTCGTGAACCTCGGTTGCGGGGGAACGTGGCACCCTGAGTGGGTCAACTTCGATTTCCGTCCGGCTCCGCCGCACGTTCGCGCCCTCGACATCCGACAGCGCCTGCCGTTTGCCGATCAGTCAGTTGACGCGGTCCTTCATTCTCACGTGCTTGAGCACCTCTCGCATGATCAGGCGCTTGGTCTGGCTCGAGAGTGCTTGCGCGTCCTGAAGCCCGGGGGAGTCCTAAGGGCGGTCGTCCCCGACCTGGAAGCCATTGCTCGCCGCTACCTACAGTCCCTGGAGGCAGTGCTCAAGGGCGGCAGCAGGTTTGAATACGACTGGGCCATGATTGAGCTCTACGATCAGACCGTGAGGCAGAAGCAGGGTGGCGAGATGGCAACTGCGATTGCCAACGCGACTCCTCAGCAGCGGGAGTACCTAGAGAGCAGGATCGGATCCTCCTGGCGGTCCTCCGGTCAGCTCGCGAGGGCGTACGAGTTGTTCCGTGCTTCGCCCACTGCCTTCTGGGCAACGGCTCGACATCGACTCCCGAACCTTGGTGCAGCGACGGTGGACGTGGTCGTGCGGCTGACTTGCGGCAGACGTGCGCTGGAGCAACTCAGGCTCGGCAGATTCCGCATGTCAGGCGAGATCCACCTCTGGATGTACGATCGGTTTTCGCTGAGCAGCCTCGTGGAGGAGGCGGGATTCAGCGAGGTGGCCACTGCGCGGCCGGGAGAGAGCCGAATTCCGGGCTTCGCACGCTTCGGACTTGAAATCGAGAAGGGA
>Ga0315287_10007417_pt1 | contig 10992 bp, 8 predicted proteins | sample YL17G11_0_MG_FD_205037 | JGI IMG/M metagenome (GOLD analysis project Ga0315287, IMG submission 205037) | Sediment microbial communities from Yellowstone Lake, YNP, Wyoming, USA - YL17G11_0 | ecosystem: Environmental > Aquatic > Freshwater > Lake > Sediment | place: USA: Wyoming | collected...
CATGTCCGTCAACGCCGGATCGCCGCCGTGACAATCGGCGCACCCCAGACCCTGCGCAAAGTGAATGTCACGAGCGATCTTGTGCGACGGCCCGTTATCGTCTTCAAACGTCTGGTGGCACTCGAGGCAGTTATTGGCGCCCTGGGCCGCCGCCATCGTGACCGCAAAGACGGCCGTCAGCATGAAAAGACCTATTGTTTTCATCGGCCGCATCCTACTCCACAAGATAACCGAGGATGGTCATAAACGTCATGAACAACAAGACGATCATTCCCGCCACCGTAATCAGCCGCGATCCCCGGTCGCCGGCCGGAGCGCGATCCAGGAATGGAACCATGGTCCATAGTAGTCCGGCCACGCCGAAAAGTATAATGCCGAATAACTCTCCCTCCACGAAAAGGACGTGGGCGGGCAGCAACTTCAGGGCCTGAAAGGCAAACATGAAGTACCACTCCGGGCGGATATCGGACGGCGGGGGCACAAACGGATCGGCCTTCTCTCCCAACGGCCAGTGCAAGATCCCGATACCGTCGGGAAAGATCACCGCCAGCAGGGCCAGGACGTTGAGCGCCACCAGCCACACCAGAAGATCCCGGTAGATAAAATGGGGGAAGAACTTCATGAAGCGCTTTTCTTCCGGTTTCATGTTCGCCCACTCAACCGGTTCGCTGATTCCCTGGCGTTGAATGAACAACAGATGGACCGCCAGCACGCTGGTAAAGAGCGCGGGCAGTATCGCCACGTGCAGGCCGAAAAAGCGCCCGATCGTCGCCCCGGTTACTTCCTCACCGTTGCGAAGGATCACCAGCAGACGATCGCCGATGATCGGAATGGCGCCGGCCATTCCCGTACCCACTTTGGTGGCGAAAAAGGCGAGCACATTCCAGGGGAGCAGATACCCGGAAAATCCGAACGCCATTGCGAGCGCCAATAGTCCGACGCCGGACAACCAGGTGAGTTCTCTGGGCTTGCGGTAGGCCCTGGTGAAATAGACCGTGAACATGTGAATAAAAGCCGTGAGGATCATCAGATTGGCCGACCACGAATGCAGCGACCGGATCAACCAGCCGAACGATACGTCGGATACGATGAAACGCACCGATTCATAAGCGCTGTCGACCCCGGGGCGGTAGTACATCAGAAGCAGAATGCCGGTGCCCACCTGGACCAGGAACAAGAAGAGCGTTATTCCGCCAAGATAATAGAAAATGGAATGCCGGTGGAGAGGGACTTCCTTATGACTCATATACTCGACCAACTGCCTGATCGACAGGCGGTCATCGAGCCATCGATAGACGCGGGCCACCGGTCCCGGACGCGACCCGGGCTGCTGTGCGAACACGATCAGGACTCCCTGGACACAAAAAGGTTTTCGCCGACCTCGTTGATTTTGAATTTCTCCAACGGCCGCGGCGGCGGGCCGGAAATATTGTTGCCGGCAAGGTCGTACCGACCGTTGTGGCAGGCGCACCAGATTATGTGCAGATCAGGCCGATATTGAACGGTGCAATCAAGATGGGTGCAGGTCGCGGAAAGTGCCCCCAGCTCGCCATTCGGGCCGACGAAGATAATTCCCAGCGATCGACCGAATTTGAATACTCTCGATTTTTTGGGATCGGCTTCGATCTCCGCCCGCGTGAAGGGCAGCTTAAGCTGGGAAATCGTAGCCTCCACAGATTCAGGCGGAACCAGGAATTTTAGTATCGGATAGAAAGCCGCGCCCAAAAGCCCGATGACGCCGCCCGTCAATGCCCAGTTCAAGAATCCGCGTCTGGTCTGTTTATTCTCCATCATCGTCTGCCCCGTATCTGGTCATTTTTTGCCGCCGCCCGAAGGGGAACAAAAATGGTCGGAAAGTCCCGCCCACGCCGTCACCCCGCCGGGAACGTTCGCACACTTTTTCCGATAGAGCATAAGATTTCCTTGACGGGCAAGGTACGATCCCGGTGCATAACGGTCAAGCAAATTGTATTGCTTGCGGCCAAAACACCCGGACAGGCCGTCGGATCCGTTTTCTCCGGCCAGACGACCGGTAACCGTAGGCCTGACAACCAGCGCTGTGACTCCGGGCGAGAGTTGTCATTAGCCCTCAAGGAGCTGCTCGGGCCAATCATCGAAATTCCGATCAGGAATGCACAAATATGGATAAAAAAAAGCCTTTTGTGATAATTTTCACTTGCGCGGGGGTGAAGAATTAGTTAGTTATTGCTAACTATTGCCTGAGTGTCGCATGAGCCCTGATAGAAAACACCAGATCATCGCCGAATCGCTGCGGCTGTTCGGCCGACATGGGTACGACAAGGTCACCGTCAAACAGCTGGCGGACGCCTGCGGGATTACCGAGCCGGCGCTGTACCGGCATTTCGCCTCGAAAGAAGCGATCTATAGCGCCGTTTTGGACTCGCTCAAGTCATTTCAGAATTATGCGGAATTGTTTACCCGTCTCGAACGGGAAACCGATCTGCGCGTCATCCTTAAGGAACTGGCCGGCCATATCTGGACTTTTTTCACGGCGCATCGGGAGATTTATCGCCTGCTGTTATATTCCACTCTCGGTGAACACGACCGGGCGCGGGAGGTTTTTCGCGATATCCGGGGACCGTACGTGCAGTTTCTGACCGCCCAGCTTGACCGATTGTACGCGGCTGGCAGGATCAAACAAAGAAACAACGAAATCACGGCCCGGTGTTTTGTGGGGATGGTTTTCGACTGCGCCCTGTCCGCAACGATGTGGCGGGGATTTCTGGGGAAGACCTATAAACCGGAAGAAGTGATGGCCAACAACGTACCGATTTTTGCCGACGGGCTGCTGGTGTGATGGCCAACGGTCCTGCCGGTATCATGCCGTCGCCGAAGGTGATTGGGGAAGCGGGGCGGTCTCGGCGAGAGTGACTTGGAACGAGCGGCCCGGGTCTTGATAATCAGGTGTTACCCGGATGGTAACGAAAACATTTTTCCCCGGTGGAATCGTGATCACATGCTCGTTGTGCGTTCTACCGGGAAGGGATTGATGATGAGACGATTACTGCTCTTGTGTGTCTGGGTGACGGCTGCAGCGGCCGGCCTGTCGCAGCCGGCGCGCGGCCAGATCGGCAACGCCGACTGCCTTGGCTGCCATGAAACCGCCGCCGGAGAGATCGCGGGCAAATATGACAGCGCCCTGGCCGGTTCCATCCATTCGAGTATGGCCTGTGTTGACTGCCATTCGGACATATCGGAACTCCCGCATGCCGATTCTCTGCCTCGTGTTAATTGCGGCGACTGTCATGCCGCCGAGGCTGAGATCTACCAATGGCATGGGCGGTACGAAGTGACCGAATGCGTCGACGTGCCCTGCTGCTCGGATTGTCACGGCCGGCATGATATTTTACCGTCGAATGACAACCGGTCCCGCGTCAATCCGCTGCATCTCCCGGAGACCTGCGGACGCTGCCATGAAAACCTTGATCTGACCACCAAGTACGAGATGCTCTATGGCAAGGCGGTGGAACTGTATCAAAGCAGCGTTCACGGAAAGGCCTCGCTGGGGGGCGTATACGTTGCGGCTACCTGCAATGACTGCCATTCGACCGGCGGCACGGCGCACCGGATTATGGGACCGGGATTTCCGGAATCGTCCATCAACCATTTCAACATTCCCAAAACGTGCGGCAGATGTCACCGCAACGTCGAAAAGGACTATTGGGACGGCATTCACGGCAAGCTGGTCAAGCGCGGGGAGACCGACGCGCCGGTATGCACGAACTGCCACGGCGAGCACGGCATTATCTCACCCAAAGACCCCAGGTCCCCGGTCAGCACGACCCGTGTCGCCGAGGCCACTTGCGCCCCCTGCCATGAATCGGCCAACCTCAATGAAAAATACGGTCTTCCCTCCGGCCGGTTGCAGACCTGGGTGGATACCTATCATGGCCTCAAGAGCAAGGCCGGGGATTTGACCGTGGCCAACTGCGCTTCGTGCCATGGCGCCCATCGGATTCTCCCGCAGAAGGATCCGGCCTCGTCGATCAATCCCGCGCATTTGCAGGAAACGTGCGGGCGATGCCATCCGGGCATTTCCAAAACGATGGCCACGTCCGCCATTCACGAGGTCCCGGGAGTGCAGACGCCGTTTGCGCGCGTTATCGCCAATATCTACATTATTATTATTGTGCTGATCATCGGCACCATGATCGTGCACTGGCTCATCGACCTGCGCAAGCAGATTCATCTGGTCAACCTGAAAAAACAGATCATCCGGATGACGTTCAATGAAGTCTGGCAGCATACCTTCCTGATGGTCTCCTTCACCGTTCTCGGTATCACGGGGTTCGCCCTTCGGTACTCCGATGCCTTCTGGGTGCGATGGTTCTTTGGGTGGGAAGGCGGATTTCCGTTGCGCGGGATTATCCATCGGGTGGCGGCGGTAATCTTCGTGTTCACCGTCATTTGGCACGTCTTGTACTTGACTACCGCGCGCGGCCATCATTTCCTGCGCGATATCTTCCCCGATAAGAGTGATCTTAGTCAGTTTACGCAGACGATGCGGTACAACCTTGGTTTGACCAAGGATAGGCCTCGTTTCAGGCGTTTCAGCTACGTTGAAAAGGCCGAGTACTGGGCGCTGGTCTGGGGTTCGGTGACAATGGTAATCACCGGCTTTTTCCTCTGGTTCGACAATATTGCGGTCCACTGGTTCCCCAAGGGTTTCCTTGACGTCGTCCTGGTCGTTCACTTCTATGAAGCTTGGCTGGCGGTCCTGGCCATCGCCATCTGGCATATGTACTCGACCATATTCAGTCCCGGCGTCTACCCGATGAACCCCTCATGGTTCACCGGCAGAATGCCCGAGGATGTTTACCGGCACGAACACCCGGATGACCCCGCCGTTGACGAAAGCCCGGAGTCGTCCTCGCCGGACAAAGAAGGCGCGGCGCATTGACATTTTCCGGCGATAGTCCCATACTTGAGATTGGACGGAGCGGTCGATGGGCTTGAATTTGGGCCGCTATGTCGAGAGGAGAGCGGATGGGAGCTGACCAGAAACGACGGACGCTTTTCCGGCACCCGCTGGCGGCGGTCGGCGGGGCCATGGCTCTGGCCGGTGGCGCCTTGTTTGTGGTTCTGCTCTTGATCGAGTTCACCGCCGGAACCGAAAATCCCTACCGTTCGTTGGTGACCTTCATGCTGGCGCCGTTCATCGTCACGCTCGGCGTAGCGCTCTTTTTGCTCTCGGTGTGGATACAGGTCCGCCTGGCGCGTCGGCGGGGCGAGACCGTCCGATTCAATCTCTCCATCGATCCCACCGACCCGGGGTACATGAAAAACCTCTGGTTGTTCCTCGGGCTGGTGGCGGCGTTGGTCATCATCATCATCTACAGCGGCACCGAGGCGTATGACGCCACCGATTCGGTCGCCTTTTGCGGCGAGACCTGCCATACCGTCATGGAACCGCAGAACGTGACTTATCACAACTCGCCGCACGCCCGTGTACTCTGCGCGGAATGCCACATCGGCCCTGGGGCATCGTTTTGGGTGAAGTCAAAATTCGACGGTCTGCGGCAGGTGTACGCAACCACCTTCAATACCTTCAGCCGGCCGATCGAAACGCCGATCATGAATCTCCGTCCGGCCCAGGAGACGTGCGAGGAATGTCACTGGCCGAGGCAGTTCTACGGCGACAAACTAGTGACGCGCACGTATTACCGGACCGACGAGAGCAATTCTCCATGGACCATCAGTCTTCTGGTCAAAATCGGCGGCGGCAATCCCCGGACGGGAAAACTCGAGGGTATCCACTGGCACATGATCGGCCCCAACAAGATCGAGTATATTGCCACGGATACCAAGCGGCATCAGATTCCGTGGGTGCGGGTTATCAGGGAATCCGGCGATACCGTCACTTATACTGATCGGGGCGCTGACGTCCCGGATCCGAATGATCCCAACGTCGAAATCAGGCGGTTCGACTGCATGGATTGCCACAACCGGCCCAGCCATCTCTTTATGCCGCCGGCGGTCGCCCTGAATCTGGCCCTCTCCACCCGCAGGATATCCCCCGGCCTGCCGTTTATCAGGAAGGTCGGCCTGGATCTTCTCAATGCCGAATATACCACGCGCGAACAGGCCCATGACTCCATAGCCTCCGGATTACGCGCCTTCTACCAGCGTGAGTATGCTGATCTGGCGTCGTTGCCGACGGGCGAAATCAACAAGGCCGCCGAAGAGCTGGGGGTGATATACCGCCAGAACTTCTTCCCGGAGATGAAAACCGATTACCGGGCGCGGGAAAATCACCTGAGTCATTTCGTCAATAACGGTTGTTTTCGCTGCCACAACGATGAGATGCAGGATGCCGAGGGCAATATGATTTCGCACGGGTGCTCCACGTGCCACGTGATCGTTGCCCAGGGACCGAACGACAGGGTTTCGGAACTGGAGCAGAATCTGGACGGCCTCGAATTCCGTCATCCGGAAGACATCGCCGACGCCTGGAAAGAAATGAAGTGCACCGAATGCCATGATCCGCAATCCGGGTATTGAACTTGGCTATCGACGGCTGACATGAACGCGGCTCACCCTCATAGGGAAATCTACGGACTGCGCCCCGGCGCCGATCCGTGGGCGGCGCGGTTCGGTCTGGCGCTGATGATGACGGTCTGGGCAGTCTTATTGCTCACCACCGGCGGCTGGTGCCAGGCGGCCGACGATTGCCTCATGTGTCATGAGGACAAAACCCTGTCAACCAGCCGTGACGGCCGGGAAGTCTCCCTCTACGTTGATGCTGCTCGCTTCAAGAAGTCCGTTCATACCGATACCGACTGTATCGGTTGCCATGCCGACCTTTCCGGCGTCGAGGATTTCCCGCATAACGAGCGTCTTGAAACCGTCGATTGCGGTCTCTGCCATGACAAAGTCGCGGCTACCTACGCAGAAAGCCTGCACGGTCAGAAGGCGACGGCGGGTGAGAAGCTGGCGCCCCGATGCTGGGACTGTCACGGCGCGCACTACATCGTTCCGCGGACGTCGCCGGAGTCCGAGGTCAGCAAATTCAATATCCCGTTCATGTGCGGCCGGTGCCATAAAGAGGGCACCCCCGTTACCCGGACGTATGACATTCCCCAAGACAGCATTCTGGATCATTATTCGTTTTCCATTCACGGCGAGGGGTTGTTCAAGAAGGGGTTGACGGTGGTGGCGGTCTGTTCCGACTGCCATACCGCCCATCACGTTCTGCCTCACACCGATCCCCGGTCAAGCATCTATCGTGACAACATTGCCGGGATGTGTCAGAAATGTCACCAGCGAATTGAGCAGGTGCATAAGAAAGTCATCGAGGGCGAGCTGTGGGAAAAGGAGCCGAATAAAGTCCCGGTGTGTGTGGACTGCCACGAGCCGCACAAGGTTCGAAAGATTTTCTACGGCGAGGTTTCCGACGCGGAATGCCTGAAGTGCCATGTGAAACCGGACATCACGATGGTCCGCGACGGCGAGACCGTTTCGCTGACGGTCGATACGCTCGAGCTTCACGCCTCGATTCACCGGAGTGTCACCTGCGCCCAGTGCCACACCGGGGCCAGCCCTCATCTCAAGCGTCCGTGCGCCACCGTGCCCGACAAGGTCGACTGCTCCATCTGCCACAGCGCGATCGTGGATATGTACGCGACCAGCACTCATGGACAGCTGGCTGACCGGGGTGATCCGCAGGCGCCGGTGTGCGTCGATTGCCACGGCGAACACGGTATCCGCAGTCGCCGGGATCCGCTGTCAAAGACGTATCCCACCAACGTTCCTACGTTGTGCGACGAGTGCCACGTGGCCAAAGGCGCCGCGGCGGTGCGCCGGGCCAATCGCGGGCAGGAGGCGATGGCGGACAAATATCCCGAAAGCATTCATGGCAAGGGGTTGCTCCAAAGCGGGCTGGTCGTGACGGCCATGTGCACCGACTGTCATACGGCCCATCATGTCCTGCCGGGTGATAATCCCGCCTCAAGCATCAATCATGACAACATCCCCGCCACCTGCGCCAAATGCCATAACGGCATCTATGAGCAGTTCGTCAAGAGCATTCATTCCCGACAAGTAAACGACACCAAGGAACGGCTGCCCATCTGCAGCGACTGCCATCAGTCGCACACGATTATTCGGACCGACCAGGATGCGTTCAAGCTGGAGATCATCAATCAGTGCGGCGCCTGCCACAAGGAAGTCACCGAAACGTACTTTGAAACCATTCATGGGAAGGTGTCCAAACTGGGCTACACCGCGGCGGCCAAATGTTACGACTGCCACGGTGCGCACGATATCCTCCCGCCGAACGACCAGGCGTCGCACTTGTCGCGGCCCAATATCGTGGCCACCTGCGGCAAGTGCCACCCCGGATCGCACCGGCAGTTTGCCGGATATTTGACGCACGCCACCCACCATGACCGGAGCAAATACCCCCTCCTCTTTTATACCTTCTGGTTCATGACGTTTCTTTTGGTGGGCACGCTGGTGATGGCCAGCATCCATACCATGCTATGGCTGCCGCGATCGTTTATCGCCATGAGGCAGCATCGACAACTGCGACTGACATATTCGGGAAACCTTGAATACCGCCGCTTCAAACGGCTCCATAGTATTCTTCACGTCATGGTCGTCGTCAGTTTCCTCGGGCTGGCGACCACCGGCATGACGCTCAAGTTTTCCTACCTGGGCTGGGCGCAGTGGCTCTCGGGGTTTCTGGGCGGGTTTGAATCAGCCGGATATATCCATCGCGTCTGCGCCCTGATCACGTTTGCCTACTTCGGGACCCACGTCGTCGACCTGATCCACACCAAGATAAAACGCCGGATGACCTGGAGACAGCTCTTCTTCGGCCCGCATTCGATGGTGCCCAACAAAACCGATCTGAAGGAATTTATCGGTTCGCTCAAATGGTTTGTCGGTTTCGGCCCCCGGCCACAATATGGGCGATGGACGTACTGGGAAAAATTCGACTACTTCGCCGTCTTCTGGGGCGTGGCCATCATCGGTTCCACGGGATTGATGCTGTGGTTTCCGGAAATTTTCACCAGGGTTTTGCCCGGCTGGATCATTAACGTCGCGAGCATTATCCACTCCGATGAGGCGCTTTTGGCGACGGGCTTTATCTTCACCGTCCATTTCTTCAACACTCACTTCCGACCCGACAAATTCCCGATGGACACGGTGATCTTCACCGGACGGGTCCCAATCGAAGAACTCAAAGCTGACCGGCCCCGCGAATACGACGAGCTGGTCAAGTCGCGGGAATTGAAACGGCATCTCGCCGAACCCTTGCCGCCGGTGGTTATCAAAGCCATCCGTGTTTTCGGCGCCGTTGCCTTGGCGGTTGGGCTGGCGCTGGTGTTTCTGATCATCTATGCCGAAATATTCGGCTACCGGTAAACGGCGGAAACGCCGTCGACCGTAGTGAGCAAGACAAAAAAAGCGCCTTCCGCGAAGAAGGCGCTTTTCATGTTCATGCCAAAAGCCAGGTCTTATTTATTCGGTTCTGCGGCTTTCTTGGCGGCGGCGTGCACGCCGGTCGTCTTCATCTTGGCGAAATCAAATGCCTTGGCTGACGCCTTCAAAGCATCGGTGGGAGCGGTCTCATTGTGGCATTTCTTGCACGTCTTCTCATCGGGGATAATCATCCCGTTGGCAATGGCCTGCTCCTTGTTTTCCATAATGCTTTTCGTCTTGTAGTCGTTGCCCGGCCCATGGCAGGCTTCGCATTGAACGCCCGTCAGAAGCTCGCCCTTGGCGCTGGTCCCGGTTGTGTAATAGGCTTTGAGGGCCTCATTCTTTTTCTGCTCTTCGCTCAGGCCGTCCCAGGCCGTGGCGTGCTTGGATGCGGCCCATGAATCGAAGATGCCGTCTTTGGTGTGGCACATCTTGCACATTTTGGCGCCGATGTATTCGTGTTTGACCGCCGCTTTCTGTTCCTGGGCGACGGTTAGGCTGAACAGCGCCGCCACGAACAACAAACTCACCGCTACCGCTACATAACGCATTCGCTAAAACCTCCTGCTTTTAGTTTGCACGTGTCCTCATGGTCCATAATGATCCGTTGTCAATTATACCCGGAATTTACAATAGAGGATGAAAAAACTCAATGATTATTCTTGAGAATTGTGATCGCCTGCCCCGAAATCACCGCCACCGAGAAGGCGCCACGTTGCGGAGCATAAGACGAAGTCTGATAAAGAGTTGGTTGCGATTTCGAATTCGCCTTAAGCCGGCCTAATCGACCTACTTTTTCCTTTGCTGCAGCTCAATCAGAATGCCTGCGGTCGACCTGGGGTGGATAAAAGCGATCAGAGCGTCCTCCGCCCCCCTCCGTGGCGTCTCGTCGATCAGCTCCATCCCCGCGCCTTTCAGGCGCGCCAGCTCACCGTGAATGTCGTCTACTTCGATGGCCAAATGGTGAATACCCGGCCCTCGCTTGGCGATGTATTTCGCGATCGGGCTATCGGGAGAGGTGCCGATTAGAAGCTCCACGCGGCTTTCACCCGCGGCAAAAACGGCGGTTTTCACCTTTTGGTCCGCCACGTCTTCAAACGCTTCCGGCTCACATCCGAAAATGATCGAAAATGCAGCGACGGCCATCTCGAAATTATCGACGGCGATGCCGATGTGAGACAGTTTCTTTGCCATTGAATCTTCTCCATCTCTCCGAGACCCGATTTCTTCCACGCGCCGGCGTCCCCGCTAATGCGCCTCGTATTCACCCCAGACCCGCCGCAGGCAGTCGGATATTTCGCCCACCGTTGCATGCTCGGCTACAGCCTCCAGAATGGGATACACGAGATTGTCGGTCGATCGGGCGGCTTCTTCCACCTTGCCAAGGCACTGTTTGACTTTGGTCTGGTCGCGCGATGCCTTGATGTCACGCAGGCGTCGGATCTGTCCCTCTTCAAGGTTCTTGTCCACTTTCAAGATGTCGGGGCGTTCGAGTTCGTCGGTCTGGAACCGGTTGACACCGACTTCTATTTCCTCATCGCTTTC
>Ga0315287_10007419_pt1 | contig 10991 bp, 8 predicted proteins | sample YL17G11_0_MG_FD_205037 | JGI IMG/M metagenome (GOLD analysis project Ga0315287, IMG submission 205037) | Sediment microbial communities from Yellowstone Lake, YNP, Wyoming, USA - YL17G11_0 | ecosystem: Environmental > Aquatic > Freshwater > Lake > Sediment | place: USA: Wyoming | collected...
ACGCGCTCGCGACCGGCGCGGGCGCCGTCGCTGCGGGCTGCGCGAGACGCGGCAGCGGCTCGTGCCCGAGCAGCAGTTCGAGCGCACGCAGCGCGGCGGCTTTGTCGATCGGCCGGTTGCCGCTGCCACACTTCGGCGAGTGCACACAGGCGGGACAGCCTTCTTCGCACGGGCAGTCGCGCACCCGTTCGAGAGTCGCTTCGAGCAGTGTCTCGACACGCTCGAAGAGACTCGTCGCGAGGCCCATGCCGCCGGGCGCCCCGTCGTACAGGAAGATGGCCGCGCGACCCACCTGCGCATGCGCGAGCGTGGTGATGCCGCCGACGTCGTGGCGATCGCAGAGCGCCAGCAGCGGAAACATCGAGAGCGCCGTGTGTTCGACCGCGTGCAGGCCGCCCATCGGATGCAGGCCCGCGGCGCGCAGCGCGGCCGGAATCTCGTCGGGGATCTCGAGCCAGATTCCCGTCGTTTCGATCGAGGAGGGCGGGAGATCGAGCGTCTCGCTGCCGATCAGCTCCTGACCGCTGACGCGACGCCGCTCGAAGCCGGTGATGCGCGTCGTCACGCGCAGTCGCCCGCGCAGCAGCCGGAAGTGGCCTGCCGGGCGAGCCGCATCGCGCGACAGGATCTCCGTCTCCTTCTCCGACAGCGAGCGCGTGAACCACGCCGCGTCGACGGCGCGCACGCGCACGAGCTTCTGTTCGAGGTCCAACTCGGTGACGAGGTATTGCCGACCGCGGTGCAGATAGATCGCGCCTTCATGGCACTCGGCCAGCACGCGGCCCGAGCCGATCGTGCCGATCTCGACGGGACGCTCCTGCTCCAGGTCGAGCTGGATCGCGTAGCTCGCGCCGGCTTGACGCAGGTCGACGTCGCGATGCGGGCGGCGTCGCGATGCGAACCACTCGCCGCCGCCCTCGCTGCGCAGAATGCGCCCGCGCTCTTCCACCATCTCGACGTTCGCGCGCACGCCGGGTTCGGCGAGCCACGCTTCCCCTTCGCGCAGCGGGATCTCGTCGGCGGCGCAAGGCAGATGTGCCGACGCGACCTCCGCATTGGTCGGATCCACGACGGCATACTCATAGCCGCGCTCGAAGAGCATCCGGGGGTGCGACATCAGGTACTGATCGAGGGCGTCCGGCTGCGCGATCAGCACCACGACGCCCTCCTGCGCGCGCCCGACGCGACCGGCGCGTTGCCAGGTCGCCATCTGCGAGCCCGGGTATCCGACCAGGATGCAGACGTCGAGGCCGCCGACGTCGATGCCCATCTCGAGCGCGGACGTCGAGATCACGCCGTCGAGCGCGCCGGAGAAGAGCTTCTGCTCGATCTCGCGGCGCTCTTCGGGCAGGAAGCCGGCGCGGTACGACGAGATGCGATCGCGCAGTCGCGGCTCGGCCTCGATCACCCAGGTGTGGATCAACTCGGTGACGCGGCGGGCCTTCGTGAATGCGATCGTGCGCAACCCGAGCCCGACCGCGAGCCGAAACAGTTTCGCCGCTGTGGTGTACGGCGACGACCCGACGGGATTCATCAGCACCACGTGGCGGCGCGGACGCGGGGCGCCGTCGGCTTCGATCACCGTGGCGGCCCGGCCGGTGAGCGCGTGCGCCAACTCGCCGGGATTCGCGATCGTCGCCGAGGCGCCGATGATCTGCGGGTGCGCGCCGTGATGGGCCGCCACGCGCAGCAAACGCCGCAACACCTGCGAGACGTGCGCGCCGAAGACTCCGCGATAGGTGTGCAGCTCGTCGATCACGACGAGGCGCAGCGACTCGAAGAGCGTCTTCCAACTCGCGTGCGTCGGCAGGATGCCGGCGTGCAGCATGTCGGGGGTCGTGACGAGCACGCGCGGTGGATTCTCGCGAATTCGTTTGCGGCGCGCGGTCGGCGTGTCGCCGTCGTAGATCTCGACGACGCCTTCGGTTGGGAATCCCAGCGCCTGCACGTCGGCGAGCAGGCGCTCGCGTTGATCGCGTTCCAGCGCCTTCAACGGGAACACGTACAGCGCGTGCCCCGTCTCGCCGGCCGCGAGCGCGCGCAGCACCGGCAGGTTGTAGACGAGCGTCTTGCCGCTTGCGGTCGGCGTCGCGAGCACCACGTCGGCGCCGGCGCCGAGCGCATCGAGTGCAAGCGCCTGATGGCGATAGAGCCGGGGAACCCCGCGACGGGCCAGCGCAGGCGCGAGCGCTTCGAAGCCCGGCGGGAATGCCGCGAATGCAGCCGCGCGCGCCGGCAGCACCTCATGGTGACGGAAGGCTTCGCGTAGGCCCTCCTGCTCGCGCATCGCTCGCAGGAACTGGGTGACGTCCGACGTGTGGCCGGGACGATCGGAATGCTCCGCTCCGGACAACCGCAATTCCTCGCCCGCGAGGTGGGATGGACCTCGTGCGGCGTGCCGGACGGGGAGGACCGCCCGTTTCATCATTCAGCGGACAGGGCTCGTCGCGCCCAGATTCAGGGCCGGGGGGGCGACCCGAATCTAGTCCCCTTGGCGGACGGGCGCGAGCCCGAACGAGCAGCAGGACTAGCTGCCCGGCGACGTCGGCGCCGGCGGATCTTCCAGCAGGATCTCGATCGGGTTGCAGTCGAGTCCTGCAGCGATCAGACACAAAATGGAGTAAGATACGGAGGCGTTGCGCGCTTCGACGGCCAGCAGCACGCGGGGCGCGATCGTCGCGGGTCGTCCGGTCGCCCGGCATTCCGCCGCGGTGATCGCGGCCGCGAGGTCGCGCGGAGACCAGCCGCGCTCGTGGCGCAGTCCGCGAATCGCGAGGCCATCGGGGCGTACCGGGCGCAGGTCTTCATGCATCGGCGATGGGCTGCATTCCACGCCCAAAGTAGCGGCTGCGCCCCGGGGGTCACTTCCCTAGACTCCCCCTTCCCGCGAAGGAGGTCGATGGATGGGGGTCACGGTGCGCATCCCGGCCGTGCTGCGTGCGCTGGTTGGCGGACGCGCCGAACTCGCAGTGCCGGCCGGCCGCCTGCGCGACGTGCTCGACGCCGTCGGCCGCGAGTCGCCCGAACTCGTCTCCCGCGTGCTTGCCGACGAGGGCGCGCTGCGGCGCCACGTCAACGTCTTCGTCAACGACGAGGACGTGCGCTTCCGCGAGCTACTCGAAACGCCGGTTCGCGACGGTGACTGCGTCACCATCGTGCCTTCGATCGCCGGTGGTCGCTGAGTGCGGCCCCGCATCGAAGTCGATTGGGACCTCGCGCCCGCGGTGCTCCCGAACTCGGTCCTGAACGAGATCCTCGCCCACGCGCGCGAGTCCGACCCGGAGGAGTGCTGCGGCCTCGTCACCGGCGACGACGAGGAACGTCATCGTCACGTCGTTCGCTGTCGCAACGACATGACGCTGTGGCACCAGCGCGATGCCGCGAGCTACCCGCGCGATGGCACGCAGGGCTTCTACATGAACGAGCAGGACTATCTGCGCGCTGACGACGAAGCGACGGCGCGCGGGGAACGGGTCACCTGCGTGTACCACTCGCACGTCGAGTGCGGCGCGTACTTCTCCGAGATGGACCAGGACTTTGCGCTGCAGGAGCTGTTTCCGTTTCCCGATGCGGATCACCTGGTCGTCGCGGTGATCGGCGGGAGCGTGGCGGAAAAGGCGCTGTTCCGGCGTGATCCGGATGCTGGTGGCTTCATCGGCCGGCCGGTGGTGCCCGGTCACCCGTGAGCACGCGGATGCATCTCGCCCGGGCGGCGGCGGCGTTGCTGGTCGCGGCGGGTTGCGCGACCGGTCCAGGCGGCATCGACCTGAAGCACCTGCCCGCAGCGCCGGTGGCGATCTTGTACCGCGACGAAGCACTCGCGTTGAAGCGCCTCGACGCCGTCCGCGACATCGAGAAGCGCAGTAAGCCGAACGACAAGGAAGGCGTCCTGCGCGTCGAGACGCTCGACGCAATGTTCGGCGGTACGCCCGATGCGCAGCGTCTGCTGCACGATCTGTTCGGCCATGTCGCACTCTTCGATCCGCAAAGCGGCAACGTGAAGTCGTTGGAAGGCGCCCCGCCCGGTGCGAAGCCGCTCGCTTGGTCGCCCGATCGCAGCAAGCTGCTGCTCTCGGGTCGCTTCCGCGAGCTCGTGCAGCTGTTCGTGTGGGATCGCGAAAGCGGAGCAATCGAGATCGTCACTTCGGGACCAGCGGAGCACCCGATGGGGTGTCTGGGAGCGGCCGGACGCATCGTCGCCGTCGAAGCGCAACGCGTTGGCGGCCGTTACGAGGGGCGTCTGCTCGCGACGCCGCCGGGCTCTGCGATCGGTCTCCGAGCGGCGACGAAGGGTCCATCCGACGTGCTCCCCGGCTGCGCGCCCAACGCCCCGCTCGTCGCCTACGTCACCGCCGACGAAGATGGCGTGCTCACGATCGCGGTGATCGATCTCGATGCGCCCGGCACGGCACCGCGGCTGGTGGCGCGGGGCACGGATCCGGTCTTCACGCCGGACGGCGCCTGGATCGTCTACGCGGCGATCGGCAAGCAGGGCAAGCGCCTGTGGCGGGTGCGTCCCGATGGCACCGGCCGGACGCCGATGGGCGCGGGTACGGACGACGAGGCGAATCCGGCCGTGTCGCCCGACGGCGCGTATGTCGCGTACATCGCGAAGGACGACGAGGATCGCGAGCGCCTGCGAGTGCGGCGCTTCGATGGCACTGGAGATCGACCCTTCCTGACGCAAGGCGACGCGGACGCTCCAGTCTGGTAAAGCAGCGACATTGCGAGGTAGCAACGAGATGAGAATGCGGGAACGAAGTGCGGATCTGGTCCCGGTACACGGCGGGCTGGCGGAGCCGGTCGATCGGGTGGTGTCGCTCAAGGAGCGGAGCCAACTCCTCGCCGAGGCGTCGAAACTGGCGTCGATCCGGCTCACCAAGGCGGACCTCTCGACGGTGCATCGCATCGCCGACGGCACGCTCTCGCCGCTCGAGGGCCCGATGGGCTCCGAGGCATGGCACCGTGTGCTCGACGAGAGTGTGGTGGTGCAGGACGGTCGTCGCTACGCGTGGGGCATTCCGCTCTCGCTGCCGCTCACCGGCGCCGAGGCAGCGAAGCTCGCGCGCGGGGCATCGATTGCGCTGCGCGACGAAGCGGGCGAACTGGTCGGCGTCCTCGACGACGTCGAGTGTTTCGACTGGGACAAGCCGAAGTACGTGCGCGCGGTCTACGGCACCGAGCGCTTCGACCACCCGGGCGGCCACATGACGCAAGACGACGAGCGCACGAAGCTCGTCGGCGGGCGGCTGCGCACGCTGCCGCAACCGCAACACCCGGCCTGGACGATCTTCTCGCCGCGGATGACGCGCGCCTTCATCCGCGACCGCAAATGGGAACGAGCGCTGGCATTCCAGACCCGCAATCCGCTGCACCGCGCGCACGAGTACGCGCTGGTCGCCGGCGCCGAGCGACTGACGAGCGAGGGTTTCTTCACGGGCGTCGTGCTGAACCCGCTGGTCGGCGAACTGAAGGGCGACGACGTTCCCGCTGCGACCCGGATGCGCTGCTACCGCGCGCTCCACGACGGCAAGTTGCTCGGCACCGGCGACAAGGACGAGGCGCTGTGGACCGCCGTCGGGTACGACATCACCGAAGTCTTCGAAGTGCTGCCCCTCGACATCAAGATGTTCTACGGCGGACCGAAGGAAGCGCTGATGCACGCCGTCTACCGTCAGAACCACGGCTTCAGCGATCTGGTGATCGGCCGCAAGCACGCGGACGCGCCGTTCGACGACGGCAAGCCGATCTGGGGCGACTTCGATGCGCAAGAAATCTTCGAGTCGTTGCCCGGCGAACTGCATCTGCAGCCGTGCAAGATCGGCTTCGCAGCGTACTACGAGTCGCTCGGGCGGGTCGATCTGACCGACAGCCACCCGGATGAGAAGCCGTTTGCGATCAGTGGCACCAAAGTGCGCGAGCAACTGCTGAAGGGCGAGCATCCCGATGTGCGCATCATGCGCCCCGAGATCGCCGACATCCTGATCGAGTCGTATCGATCCTGAGAGCCGGAGGATTCAGATGAAGGTCGGCGTTCCGCGAGAGACGAAGGACAACGAATACCGCGTCGGGATGACGCCCGACGGCGCCCGTCAACTGGTCATCGACGGCCACGAAGTGCTGGTCGAGCGCGGCGCCGGCGTGGGCAGCGGCTTTGCGGACGCCGCGTATTCGCAGGCGGGCGCGCGACTCGTCGACGTCGAAGAAGTCTTTGGCGCACCGGATCTCGTGACGAAGGTGAAGGAACCGAACGAACGCGAGGTCGCGCGACTGCGCCGCGGGCAGACGCTGTTCACGTACCTGCATCTCGCACCGAATCGGGCGCTCACCGAGAGTCTGCTGGCCGCCGAGGTGATTGGAATCGCCTACGAAACCGTCCAACACCCGGACGGCTCGTTCCCGGTGCTGGCGCCGATGAGCGAAGTGGCCGGCCGGCTCGCGGTACAGATCGGCGTCACGCTGTTACAGAAGGATCGCGGCGGGAAGGGGCTGCTGGTCGGCGGCGTACCCGGAGTGCCGCGCGGTCGCGTCTCCGTGGTGGGTGCCGGGATCGTCGGCATCAATGCGGTGCGCGTCGCGCATGCGCTCGGCGCCGAAGTCACCGTGCTCGACGTCGATCTGAAGCGCCTCACGTATCTCTATGACCTGTTTCAGGGCGAGATCGGGACGCTGTTCTCGAACCGCGTCAATCTCGAGCGAACGGTGGCACAGAGCGATCTGCTGGTCGGCGCGGTCTATCTGCGCGGTCGCCGTGCACCGCGACTCGTCACCGATGCGATGGTGCGCAGCATGGAGCCGGGCTCGGTGATCGCCGATGTCGCGGTCGACCAGGGCGGCTGCATCGAGACGATCCATCCCACCACCCACTCCGATCCGACCTACCTGGTCCACGGTGTGATCCACTACGGGGTCGCGAACATGCCGGCCGCCGTGCCGCGCACGTCGACCTTTGCGCTGACGAACACCACGCTGCCGTACATCGAGCGCATCGCGGAGATCGGCGTCGCCGAGGCGCTGCGGACCGACCATTCGCTCGCGCTCGGCGCCAATGTGTGGCGCGGCGAGGTCGTCTGCGAGGGCGTCGCCGAAGCGCACGGCCTGCCGCTGCGATCGCTCGACGCCGCGCTCGCGCGGTGACCGACCCCGTGAGAGGCGATGCGCGCAGCGCGGTGCGGACGATCGGCGCGGTTGCGGGCGCGGTGGGCTAGAGCATCCGAATCCGCGGCTCGGCGGCACGGGCGAGCAGCTCGGCGCGCATGGACAGCGCGTCATCGGGCCGCGCCTCCCCCGGTTCACCGAAGACCCGCGCTGCGTCGTCGGCGTACAGCGCGTAGCCGAAACCGAGAGCGACTCGCTGCTCGTCCTCGTGACTCTTCGCGACTGCCTCTGCGACCGCGCGCGCAAGGCGCGCGACGTGCTCGGACGCAGCGGCGCCGGGAACGGGCAAGAGCGCGCACAGCGCACCGGGCGCCGTTCGCGTAGCGACATCGTAGCGACGCAGCTGCGCGACGAACGCGGCCTCGGTACTCCCCGCGACGCGAGCGGCGAACTCCACCGGCAGCTCGTCCCAGTTCTCGATGCGGCAGGTGACCAGCGCGAAGGCGGGGGCCTCGATCGCGGTGGCGTCGGCACGGGCGACTTCCTCGTCGATCCGCGTCACGAAGCGCGCGAACGGCAGCAGCGGTCCGCTCTCGGTGGCGGAGGGTGCGCCGTCGGGCAGCGCGTCCGCGAGTGCATGCGCGGTGATGGCTGCGAGCCTCAGCAACAGCTCGCGATCGAACGCGTCGAAGTTCGGTCCCGCGGGCGCACGCTTCTCGTACACCGCAAGCGTCCCGAGTGCGCGGCCACCCGACACGAGCGGCGCGACGAGTAGTTCGGGCGTCGCGTCGCCTTCCTGTCGGTCCGGCTCCAGATCGGCGGAGCCCAGCAGCGCGCGGCGGCGCAGCGACTCGCGCGCGACGCGCCGATCGAGGTGCGCGAGCGCTTCGCCCTGCGGGCCCGACGTCGCGCCGATGTGGCAGCGCACGCGGAAGCTGCGCCGCTCCGGATCGAGCGCACGTACGATCGCGTGTTCCGCATCGAGGATCAGCGCGGCTGACGACGCGGCGCTTGCCGCGATGCGATCGGCATCGCTCTCGGCGAGCAGGCGCAGCGTGGCCTCGTGGACGGCGTCGCCTCGCGTGGCGCGCGTCTCGGCGCGCTCGGCGCGCATTTCGCCGTCGAGCAGCGTGGCGGCGGCCGCGGCGATCTCGCGCAGCGCCTGTTCTTCGTCGCCCTCCGCCCGTGCGTCGCTGCCCGGCTGCACCGACAGCACGCCCAGCAGCTTCGCATTCGCGACGAGCGGTAGCGCGGCGTAGTCGAGGCGACCCTCGCTGCGCAAGAAAATGGGCTCACGATCGCGGGCTACGCGGCCGTCGACGCCTTCGCCCGGGGCGAGTCGCGCGGCTGCACCGAGCGCGCCTCCGGCGAGCGAGCAGGCTGCCAGTCGCAGCGAAGGTCCGTCGCCTGCACTGCGCGAACTGGGTTCTTCGCACCACCAGAGCGTCGCGACGCCGCGACCCACGCGTGACGCGGCATGGCGACACAGTGCCGCGAGTCGCAACTCGAACGGCGCGCGTTCGCCGAGGATGCGCTCCACTTCGATCGCGACGTCGGCGCGCAGTGCGCGACGCCGCAGCGCGAGCGTTTCCTCGGCGCGCGCAGAGATCCGTGCGACGACCGCGCCGAGTTCTTCGCCGAAGGCGAGGTCATCCTCCGCGAAGAGATCGTTGCGCGTCGGATGGTGCAGGTTCAGCACGCCGATCGCCGCACCCGCGTGCTGGAGCGGCACGCACAGCGACGCCGCGACGTCGAAGCGTTCGCGCGCAATCTCGAACAGCTCCGGGTTCGCGCGCCCGCGCACCACGAGCGCGCGTCGCTCCGCCCACACACGGCCGGCGATGCCCTTGCCGAGTCGCAGCTGCACTTTGGGCCAGAGCTCGGCTTCGAGACCGACCGCAGCGCGCACGCTCAGCGTTTCCGTGTCGGGCTCGCGGAGCAGCAGCGAGCCGCCGGCCGCGCCCGTGACCGCGATCGAGACTTCGAGGAGCCGCGCGAAGAGCGCATCGGGCGCGGCGGCGAGGTCGACCGCCGCCGCGATCTCTTCGAGTGCGACCAGCAGCTCGCGCTTGGAGTCGGTCTTCACGGCCGGAGCTTCCCAGCGCAGTCGCGCCTCGTGCGGGGAGAGTACTTCGACGCCACGCGAGACGAGCGGAGCGAAGGCGCTGCGAAAGGCCGGGGCGATGCCCGCATCGATGACCGCCTCGAGACGCGCGTCGCCCTGCAGCGCGTTGGGATCGTCGGTGAGGAGGCGCTGGAGCAGCGCCGCGATCGGAGGCTCGAACAACGCGAGGCGGCGTTGTTGCACGGCGGCGTCCGGGTCGAAGACGGCCGAGACGTCGAGGTCCGGGTGACTCGTCAGCAGGGGCAGCAACTGGAGCGCTTCGTCGGTCGCTCCGTACACGGCAATGCGCCGCCCCATCCGTCACCTCATTCGTCGTGCAGCGCTTCCAGCGAAACCGTGAGACGGAACCGTAGCTCGTGACCCATCGCGTCGGCGATCACGACCGGTACCGCGATCGCACGGGTGCCGACGACCTCGGCGAGTCCTGCCTCCACCACCTGCCAGAGCTCGCCCTCGGGCACCCCGCCAGCGGCCGGAAGCGGGGTCTCGCCGAGCGGCATGTCGAGGATTGCGACCTCTTCGTGCCAGGCGGCGTCCAGCAGCCCCTGGGCTCGCGAGATCGCTTGGTCGCGCTCGTCTTCCTGCTCGACGTCGGGCGCGAGAGCGGCCCGTTCGAGATCGGCGAGAATCACCGTTTCGCGTCCGAAACGGGGTTGGGGCACAGGGAGCGGCTCGCTTCGCGGGGCCGATTCCGGGCGCACGCTCGGCGCGGGATCAAGCGGCAGCGTCTGCGCGGGCGCCGCGGCAGGAGCGGGAGCCGGAGTCGGTGCGGTTGCGATCGGCGCGCTCTTCGCTGCGGGCGCGGTCGTCGGGGGGGCCGGTTCCGGGGCCTCGCGGAGCTGCTTGACGACGCGCTTCGAAATCGTCGTCAGCGTCGGCAGCACGCCGGTGCCGTCCGACGCGACGGCCTCGAAGACGGCCGCGCCTTTCACGTCGAGCTTGCGGTGCAATTCTTCGAGCACGTAGGGGTCCGACTGATCCTGATGGTTGTACTGGACGACGAGCGGCACGCTCTCGAGCGCGCGACCGTAGGCGGCCAGCGTGCTTCGCAGTTCCTCGAGCGAAGCGACGTTATCGTCGATGCGTTCGCGCCGTGCGTCCACCACGAACACGATGCCGTCGACGCGATCGAGTAGCTGCTTGCGTGTCGGCGCCTGCTCGGAGCCACCCGGCACCGCGATGACCTGGATCCGCGTCTTCACGCCCGCGATCTCGCCGAGTTCGATCGGCAGCCGGTACGAACACACGCTCGGATCGAGCTGGGTCGCGACGGCTTCGAGTCGACCGCGGTGGTCAGGCCGCAGCTTGCGATGGATGGCGCGCAAGTTGGTCGCCTTGCCGGCCCCCGCAGCGCCCCAATAGACGATGCGCGCGTTCACTTCGCGGCGATCGGAGTTCGCCTCGGCCATCACTTCCCCTTCCGCTGCAGGATTCGGCGTGCGTGCGTCGAAACCGCCGTCGGCACGTCCTTGCTCTTCATGATGCCGCGCAGCTCGCGATCCTGCAGGTAGTTGAGGAATTTGATTGCAGTTTGCTGCGGCGTTCTCGGGTTCGCGGTGAGTGCGAGCTTGACCTGGTAGCTGCGCGTCCAATCCGGATTGCGAGCGATGATGCGCAACACCTCGTCCGAGACGTTGCGGGCCTTCGCGAACCCGAGGATCTCGTTGTCGGTGAGCTTCGGAGAGCGCACGGCCGCCGCCGCAACGAGTTTGTTGCGATCGCGCACCAGCAGTCCGCGCGCCTCCTTGGTGCCGACGCGCGCGAGCTT
>Ga0315287_10007420_pt1 | contig 10988 bp, 11 predicted proteins | sample YL17G11_0_MG_FD_205037 | JGI IMG/M metagenome (GOLD analysis project Ga0315287, IMG submission 205037) | Sediment microbial communities from Yellowstone Lake, YNP, Wyoming, USA - YL17G11_0 | ecosystem: Environmental > Aquatic > Freshwater > Lake > Sediment | place: USA: Wyoming | collected...
CCAGCGATCCTTGAACGTACCGGGTTCCCCTTCGTCCGCGTTGCAGCAGAGGTGGTGCGGCTGCCCGTCGTTCAGCTTGACCACCGCCCATTTGCGGCCGACCGGGAACGCGGCACCGCCATGCCCCAGCAGGCCGGAGGCCGTCACTTCCTTGGTGACGTCCTGCGGCGTCATCTGCTTCAGCGCCTTCTCGAGCGTCTGATAGCCGCCGCGCGCACGGTAGTCCGCCAGCGTGTGCGACGTGGCGGTGACCGGGAAGGTCATGATGAGCTGCTGGCCGGGCATGGCTATTGGCTCCCCAGCTCGTCGAGCAGCCGGTCGAGCTTCTCGATGCTCATGTTCTCGTGATACGTGTCGTTGACCATCACCACCGGCGCCGTGCCGCAGGAGCCCAGGCACTCGACGGTCGACAGCGTGAAGCGGCCGTCGGACGTGGTGTGGCCCGGCGCGACGCCCAGCTTCTTCGCCAGATGGTCGATCAGCCGCTCGGCGCTCATCATCGAGCAGGTCACGTTGCGGCAGGCCTGCAGGTGCCAGCGGCCGATGGGCTTGCGCCGGAACTGCGTGTAGAACGAGAGGACTTCCTCGATCTGCATCCGCGGGACGCCGAGATAGGCGACCAGCGCGTCGATGTCGCTGTCGGCGATGTAGCCCTGCTCTTCCTGGATGCGGCGCACGCACGGCAGCACCAGCGATGACTCGAAGCCCGCCGGGAAGCGCTTCTTCCACTTGTCGAATTCGGGGATCAGGTGCTTCATCGCGCCGTCTGCTTGCACTTATCGGTCACACTCGCCGCCGATCATGTTCACCGAACCGAACGTCGGGACGATGTCGGCGAACTGGTAGCCGTCGAGCATCCGGTGCACGCCGCCCATGTGCACGAACGAGGGCGCGCGCACGTGGACCTTCCAGGGCACTCCCTCGCCGGTGCTGACGAGATAGAAGCCGAGCTCGCCGTTGGGCGACTCGTGCGCGCTGTAGACGTCCCCCGCCGGCACCTTGGGCCCGTCCATGATCACCTTGAAATGGTTGATCAGCGACTCGATCTCGGTGTAGACGAGCTCCTTGTCGGGCAGCACGCAGCGGCGGTCGTCGACGTTGATCGGCCCCGCGGGCAGCATGTCCATCAGCTGCCGCATCATGTAGACCGACTCGTCCATCTCGCGCATCCGCACGTAGTAGCGGTCGTAGTTGTCACCCTTGATCCCGACCGGCACGTCGAAATCAAGCTCGGCGTAGGCGAGGTACGGCGTGTCCTTGCGCAGGTCGAGCGCCGCGCCGGTCGAGCGCAGGATCGGGCCGGTGTAGCCCCAGTTGATCGCTTCCTTGGTCGAGATCACGCCGACGTCGCGCATCCGGTCGATGAAGATCCGGTTGCGGTCGACGAGGCCATGGACGCGGGCGACGAACTCCTCGTACTGGACCAGGATCTCGGACAGGCGCGTGAGCCAGCCGTCGGGCAGGTCGCGGGCGAGCCCGCCGATGCGGCCATAGGTGTACGTCACCCGTGCGCCGGTCAGCGCGGCGAGGTGTTCGTACATGTAGTCGCGGATCATCACCAGGTAGAGGAACGCCGTCATCGCGCCCAGCTCCATCAGCCCCGCCGCGACGCAGGTCAGGTGGTCGACGAGGCGCGAGTACTCGGAGAGCAGCGTGCGCAGGTAGCGGCAGCGCGGCGTGATCTCGATCCCCATCAGCTTCTCGACCGCCTCGCAGTACGCGAAGTCGTTGATCAGCGCCGAGACGTAGTTCAGCCGGTCGACGTACGGGATCAGGTTGTGCCAGGTATGCGACTCGCATTCCTTCTCGAAGCCGCGGTGCAGGTAGCCGCAGTGCACGTCGGTGCGCAACACGCGTTCGCCGTCCAGCTCGGCGATGATCTGCACGGTGCCGTGGGTAGCGGGGTGCGAGGGCCCGATGTTGACGATCACCGTGTCGTCCCGTTCGGACGCGGTGAACGCCGGGCGCACCGGGTTGGGGAGCTTGGCTTCCACGGTCGTTCTCGTCACGTCCTGTAGGGCACGAGCGGCTGCTCCTGCTCTTTCGGGTAATCCTTGCGCAGCGGGTGGCCGACGAACCCCTCGTACAGCAGGATCGGGCGCAGGTCGGGGTTGCCGCGGAACTCGATGCCGTACATGTCGTGGCATTCCCGTTCCATGTAGCGGGCCGAGCCATAGATCGAGATCAGCGAGTCGACCGCGGGGTCGGTCTCGGGCACGCGCGTCTTGAGCCGGACGCGGACGCAATGCTGCGTCGAATAGAAGTGGTAGACGACCTCGAAGCGCGGCACCTGCCCGATCCAGTCGACGGCGGTCACGTCGAGGAAGAGATCGAACCCGAACTGCGACTCCAGCCGTTGCACGACACCGAACAGCGCGGCCGGCGGCAGCGCCAGCACGAGGATCCCGTGGGCGACCGCCGCCGCCGTGGCGGTCGGGCCCAGCTCTTCCTGCAGACGGTCGAGAATGCCCGCGGTCACGGTCAGAAATCCTTGGTGAGGATCGGATGCTTCGAACGGGCGATCAGGGCCTGCAATTGCATGATGCCGTCAATGACCATCTCGGGCCGGGGCGGGCAGCCGGGGACGTAGATGTCCACGGGGATGATCTTGTCGATTCCCGCGACTGCCGCGTAATTCTGGTAGAACCCGCCGCTCGTCGCGCAGACGCCGAACGCCATCACCCATTTCGGTTCGCACATCTGGTCGTAGACGGTCTTCAGGACCGGCGCCTGCTTGTGCGTGACCGTGCCGACGACCATCAGCAGGTCGGCTTGCCGCGGCGAGAAACGCGGCAGCGCGGCGCCGAAGCGATCGGTATCGTAGGGGGACGAACTCACCGCCATGAACTCCATCGCGCAGCAGGCGGTGACGAACGGGTAGGGGAACAGCGAGAACTTGCGCGCCCACCCGATCAGCTCGTCCTTCTTGGTCGTGAGGTACTCGAATGCCGCCGACTTGCCGCCGACCGGCTGGATCGGGATCGTCGCCGCGTGCTTGCCGTTCGGCATCTTCATTCGGTCACGGCTTCGAGCAGCCGGGCCTTGTAGACGTACAGCAGGATCAGGACGAGCAGGAAGACGAAAATGCCGAAGGTGGCCAGCATGAAGCCGGTCACCGGCTGCGCGCCGAGCGCCCAGATGAAGAGGAACACGGTCTCGAGGTCGAACAGGATGAAGACGATGGCGACCGCGTAGTACTTGATCGGGATCGCCTTGACGTTGCGCGGATCGACCGGCGTCGCGCCGCACTCGAACGGCTCGAGCTTGGCGGCGGTGGCGACCGGCTTGGGTCCGAGGAACCGGTTCATCAGCAGCGTGGTGAACACGAAGCCCATGATCGCCAGCAGGTAGAGCAGGAAGATGACGTAGGGATTCATCGCGGGGTGGTGCGGTCGGTTGCCGGCGCGAGCGCCGCTGCCGGCGTTCTTGCACTGCCGACGAGTCTAATGGCCCGCGCCGGCGCCCGCTTGACGCAGGTCAAACGTCGGTAACGGGACCGCCGGTCAGGCGACATAAGTCGAATAATGCGGGTCGTACATGTGCGACTTCACGAACGCCAGCAGGTCGGCGGGCCTTGGCGCGGTCGCGTGACCTTGCTCGTAGGCGACGGCAGCGACGGCCGCCGCGATGTGCGCCGACACCTCGCGAACCTTCGGCAGCGGCGGGTAGAGGCTGCCCTGCGCGAGGTCGTCTGCCGTGACCTGATCCGCCAGCGCGCGCGCCGCCGCCATGAACATCTGGTCGGTGACGCGGGTCATGCGCGTCGCGACCGCGGCGAGCCCGACGCCGGGGAAGATGTACGAGTTGTTGCCCTGCCGCGGGACGTGCGTCCGGCCGCCCAGCGTGACGGGGTCGAACGGGCTGCCGCAGGCAAACAGCGCCCGCCCGCCGCTCCACCGGTAGGCCTCGTCGGCCGTGCATTCCGACTGCGACGTCGGGTTCGACAGCGCGAACACGATCGGCCGCTCGTTGATCCGCGCCATCTCCTCCACGACCTCCTGGGTGAAGGTGCCGCCCACGGCCGCCACGCCGATGATCGCCGTCGGCGCGAGCGTCTTCACCGCCGTCAGGAATTCGGCGATCGGCGGGTGCTCGTGCGCGTAGGGGAGCTTGTGCGCGGCCAGCCCGGTGCGGCTGGCCACGACCAGCCCCTTCGAATCGACGAGCCAGCAGTTCCTGCGCGCGTCGGCCAGCGAAGTTCCCTGTGCGACCATCGCCGCAACCGTCAGGTCGGCGATGCCGGTGGCCGCCTCGCCGGCGCCGAAGAACAGGATCTTCTGCTGGCCGAGCTTGCGGCCGGTGACGCGCAGCGCCGAGAGGATCCCGGCCAGCGCCACCGCGGCGGTGCCCTGGATGTCGTCGTTGAACGTGCAGATGCGGTCGCGGTATTTCTGCAGCAGCCGAAATGCATTGTGGTTGGCGAAATCCTCGAACTGCACGACCACGCCGGGGAAAACGTCCTGCGTCGCGGTGATGAACTCGTCGACAATTTCGTCGTACGCGGTGCCGCCCAGCCGCTTTTCGTGCAAGCCGATGTAGAGCGGGTCGTTGCGCAGCGCCTCGTTGTTGGTGCCCATGTCGAGCACGACCGGCAGGCACTGCGTCGGATCGATCCCGGCGCAGGCGGTGTACAGCGCGAGCTTGCCGACCGGAATGCCCATGCCGTTCGCCCCCAGGTCGCCCAGCCCGAGGATCCGCTCCCCGTCGGTGACCACGATCATCGCGACGTCGCGGTAGGGCCAGTTGCGGAGGATGTTGGCGATGCGGCCGCGGTCGTTGGCGCTGATGAACAGGCCGCGCGGCCGCTGGAAGATGTGGCCGAACTGCTGGCAGGCGAGGCCGACCGTCGGCGTGTAGATGATCGGCATCATTTCGTCGGGATTGTCGATGACGATCCGGAAGAACAGCGCCTCGTTGCGGTCATGCAGCGCCGCGAGGTTGATGAACTTTTCGAGGTTGGATGTCTTGCGCCGGAAATTCTCGAGCACCCTCGCGACCTGCTCCTCCTGCGACAGGACATGCGGCGGCAGCAGGCCGCGGACGCCCAGCGCATCGCGCTCCTTGTCGCTGAACGCCATGCCCTTGTTCAGCGTCGGATCGCGCAGCAGCGCGACGCCCTTGGGGAACCACTCGGGGACGCTCGTGCGCGATCCGGCCTTCCTGTTCTCGTACATCGCCAGCCTCCTGTTGTCGCTCGTCAGATCATTTCCGGCGTCATCTTGATGGCGCCGCACGGGCATTCCGCTACGCAGATGCCGCAGCCCTTGCAGTAGTCGTAATTGAACTGGAAGCGGTTGCCCGGTCCGAGCTTGATCACGGCGTTGTCGGGACAGACGCCGTAGCAGTTGTCGCATTCGAAGCAGTTGCCGCAGGACAGGCAGCGGCGTGCCTCGAACAGCGCGTTGGTCTCGTCGAGCCCGCTGACGACTTCATCGAACGTGGACTGGCGGCGCGCGATGTCGAGGATCGGCCGCACGGTCTTCGGCGCGTCGCTGTAGTACCAGGGATTCAGGTTGTCGAAGGTGGCGATTTCGTGCTTGGGCGGCGGCACGTAGGCGGCGCCGGAAAGCCAGCCGTCGATGTGCCGGGCGGCCTTCTTGCCGTGGCCCGCCGCGACGGTCACCGTGCGTTCCGACGGCACCATGTCGCCGCCGGCGAAGATTCCCGGGTGGCCGGTCATCATGTTCGGACCGACCTGGACGGTGCCGTCCTTGATCTCCAGGCCGGGGACGCCCTCGAGCAGCGACAGGTCCACATCCTGGCCCAGCGCCAACACCAGCGAGTCGGCCTCCAGCGTCTCGAACTCGCCGGTCGGCTGCGGGAAGCCTTTTTCGTCGAGCGCCATCTTCTCGACGGTCAGCGTGCCCTCGTCGGCCATGTTCTTGATCGTCGACAGCCACTTGATCAGCACGCCTTCCTGCAGCGCCTCCTCGACCTCGAAATCGTGCGCCGGCATTTTTTCGCGCGTGCGGCGGTAAACGATGATCGCCTCGGTGGCGCCGAGCCGCTTTGCGGTGCGCGCGACGTCGAGCGCGGTGTTGCCGCCGCCGTAGACGACCACCCGCCGCCCCAGCATCGGCTGGTCCTCGCCTTCCATCCCCCGCAGCACCGACACCGCGTCGAGCATGTGCGCCGCCTCGCCCGCGGGAATGTACGCACGCTTGGCGATGTGCGCGCCGACGGCGAGGAACGCGGCGTCGAATTTTCCGGCCGCCATCGTTTCGAGAATGTTCGATACCTTGGTATTGAGTTCGAGCAGGACGCCGAGATCGAGGATCCGCCGGATCTCGCCGTCGAGCACGTCGCGCGGCAGCCGGTATTTCGGAATCCCGAAGCGCATCATCCCGCCGGCGAAAGGCCCGGCTTCGACGATCTTCACCGCGTGGCCGAGCCGGCGCAGGTGATAGGCCGCCGCCAGCCCCGAGGGGCCCGCGCCGACCACGAGTACGCGCTTCCCCGTCGGTTTGGACGGCGGCTCGAACTTCCAGCCTCGCTTCAGCGCTTCGTCACCGAGAAAGCGCTCGACCGAATTGATGCCGACCGCCTCGTCGAGCTTGCCGCGGTTGCACGCGCCCTCGCAGGGGTGGTAGCAGACGCGGCCCATGATCGCGGGCAGCGGGTTGTCCTGCGTCAGCGCGCGCCACGCGGCTTCGTAGTTGCCACCCTCGGCGTGGTAGAGCCAGCGCTGGATGTTCTCGCCCGCCGGACAGGCCTGATTGCACGGCGGCAGGCGGTCGAGATAGACCGGCCGGCGGGTGCGCCACGAGCCCGTCTTGTTGGCGAGGCTGGATCCGACGTTGAGCGTGATCGCGAACGGCTTGTCCATGGGCGGTCCCTAGTCGCCGAGCAGGCCGAAGCGGGCGATGTTGCGGTCGGCGGTCGCCTGGACTTGCGCGATGCGCTCGAGGTCGGGCTCCTTGCCGAACAGGTGCGCGAAACGCTTCTGCAGCTTGAGGTAGTCGTCGACCGGCACCCGCTCCCGGATCTTGGTGCGGCCCGTGATTTCGCCGTACTCGGCCTCGAACAGCGGAAAGACCCCGGACTCCACGGCGAGGCGGGCGATCCGGATGGTGTCGGCGGGCGCCGAGCCCCAGCCGAGCGGGCAGGGGACGTGGATGTGGATGTAGCGCGCGCCGCGCATGCCCATCGCCTTCGTGACCTTGAATTCGAGATCGCGGAGGTTGGCCACGCTCGCGGTCGCGACGTACGGGATGTTGTGCGCCATCGCGATCAGCGGGACGTTCTTGCCGGTGCCGGCGACGTTGCCGGGGGCGGGGCCCACCGCCGGCGTGGTGGCCGTGCGCGCGGCCGGCGGCGTGGCGCTCGAGCGCTGCACGCCGGTGTTCATGTAGGCCTCGTTGTCGTAGCAGATGTAGAGCACGTCGTCGTTGCGTTCGAACATGCCCGACAGGCAGCCGAAGCCGATGTCGGTGGTGCCGCCGTCGCCGCCCTGCGCGACGACGCGGACGTCGTTCTTGCCGGTGGCGCGCAAGGCCGCCGCGACGCCGGACGCCACCGCGGCGGCATTGCCGAACAGCGAGTGGATCCAGGGGATCTGCCAGGACGTCTCCGGGTACGGCGTCGAGAACACCTCGAGGCAGCCGGTCGCGTTGACGGCGATGATCCGGTTGCCGGTGGCCCGCATCGCCGCGTCGATCGCGTAGCGCGCGCCGAGCGCCTCGCCGCAGCCCTGGCACGCGCGGTGCCCGGAGTTGAGCGAATTGGTGCGCTCCATGTTCGCCTGCACCGAGCGCTCGTCTGCGGCGAGCAGCCGGTTGCCGACGGTGAACGTCCCGGTCTGGTAGAACTTGACGGCCTGCAGCTCCATGATGATTCGCGCCTTCCTAGCCGACCTGCGAGCCGACGGTGCCCAGGTGGCGCAGGATGGCCTCCGCCGTGGGACCGGTCCGGCGCCCGTGCGTCTCGCGCTCGAGCTCGTAGCTCACGACCTCGGCGTTGAGATCGAGGAACGTCAACTGTTCCAGCTCGTCGGCGCCCGCATCCTCGAACAGCTGGCGCAAGCTCTCCTGCGTGATCGAGCGCCCGCCCAGCCCGGCGACCACCGTGTAGCCCTTCAGCTGGATCCCGGACAGCGCATTTCTCACGCCGTCGGACACGATGCCGCCCAGGCCTACGGCGAAGCATTTCTCCAGCACCACGACCCGCTTCGCCTGCTGCAGCGCGTCGCGCAGCGCGACGAGCGGGAAGGGGCGGAACGAGCAGATGCCGACCGAGCCGATCGCCGTGCCGGCGTCGCGCATCTCGTCGACCACTTCCTGCACGGTGCCGTTGACCGAGCCCAGCGCCACGACGATCGTCTCGGCGCCCTCGGTGCGGTACGTCCGGATCAAGCCGCCCGAATCGCGGCCGAACTGCTGCTTGAACGCCGCGGAGAGCTGGGGAATGAGCTGCAGCGCGCGCAGCTGCTTGTGGTGCGCGAGGTAGCGCACCTCCATGAACGCTTCGGGGCCGACCATCGCGCCGATCGACACCGGGCGGCCGGTGTCGAGCACCTGCCGCGGTTCGAACGGCGGCAGGAACGCGTCGACCTGTTCCTGCGTGGGCATGTCGACGCGGTCGTAGGCGTGCGTGAGGATGAACCCGTCCATGCATACCATGACCGGGCAGGAGAGCTCCTCGGCCAGCCGGAAGGCCTGGATATGGAGGTCGAGCGCTTCCTGATTGGTCTCGGCGAAGAGCTGGATCCAGCCGGCGTCGCGCATCGACATGCTGTCCGAGTGGTCATTCCAGATGTTGATCGGCGCGCCGATCGCGCGATTGCCGATGGTCATGACGATCGGCAACCCGAGGCCCGCGGCGTTGTACACGGCCTCGGCCATGAACAGCAACCCCTGGCTGCTCGTCGCCGTGTAGGCGCGGGCACCGGCGGCCGACGCGCCGATTGCCAGCGACAGTGCGGCGAACTCCGATTCGACGTTGATGAACTCGCAGTTGGCGAGCTCGCCCTCCTTCACCATCTCGCCCAGGCCCTCGACGATGTGCGTCTGCGGGGTGATCGGATAGGCGCAGATCACCTGCGGCCGCGACAGCGCGATCGCCTCGGCGACGGCGCGCGAACCTTCGATCTGTTTAAGCATGGACGGGCTCCTTCCTCGCCGCGACCAGTGCGTGCGCTTCGGTTGCGGCGGCTACATTCTTTTCAGCGAGAGCGGCCGGAAACTTTTCCCGGATCGCCGCGACGACCGAGGCAATCCGGATTTCCCCGCTGATCGCGGCAAACCCGCCGAGCAGCGCGGCGTTCGGCACCGGCCGACCCACGTGCTTCATCGCGATTTCCGTCGCCGGCAAGGTGCACAGGCGCAACGGGCGGAACCGGCGTACGAACTCGGTGAGCCCCAACTCCTCGAAGCTGCGCGTCGAGTTGATCAGGATGTAGCCGTCGGCGGACAGGCCCTTGAACAGATCGACCTGGTGCAGCAGCGTCGGGTCCTGGATGATCAGCGCGTCCGGCTTGATCACCGGCTCGCGCAAGCGGATCTCGCGGTTGTCGATGCGGCAGAACGCCATCACCGGCGCGCCCATGCGCTCCGAGCCGAAGCTGGGGAAGGCCTGCGCATGGCGACCTTCGAGGAACGCGGCGACCGACAGCATCTCGGCACCGGAAACGACGCCTTGGCCGCCGCGGCCATGAATGCGAACCTCGAACACCGTCCTCCTCCATCCGTGGGTCTTGATGGGTACCTGCAACGGCCAGACCTGCGCGGTGCATCGTTGCGACAAACATGCTGCCTTCATCGCCGCCGGAGCCTTTGATGCAGGTCAAGAGTCCATTGCGCGCGCAGCATAAGCTTCGGCTTGGTGCCACCGGGGCGGACCGGCGATCGGCCGTTTCCCGCAACTCGCGGCCGCCACTCATCACCGTCCCAAGCACGCCAAGGAATCGCGGCCAGAGCAAGGAACCGACCCATGGAATCGAGCAACCCCATCATCGCCGGCGTCGGTCTCGCCGGCACGTCGCGCAAGAGCCGCTGGCCGGCGCGCCTCGACCTCATCCAGAGCGGAACGGGCCTCGTCCTGGCGCTGTTCATGTGGGGGCACATGTTCTTCGTGTCGACAATCCTCATCAGCGACAACGCGATGTGGACGGTCACCAAGTTCTTCGAGGGCTACTTCATCTTCGGCCGGTCGTACCCGGTCATCGTCTCGTTCGTCGTGGCGGGCGTGATCGCGCTGATCGTCGTCCACGCCTTCCTCGCGGTGCGCAAGTTCCCGATCAACTACGGGCAGCTCGCGACCTTCCGCGGCCACATGAAGATGCTGCGGCACGAGGACACGACGCTGTGGTTCTGGCAGGTGTTCACGGGGTTCGCCCTGTTCTTCCTCGCGGCGCCGCATGTCTACATCATGCTGACGCACCCCGAGTTGATCGGCCCCTTCGAGTCGGGTGACAGAGTCTGGACCGGCCGCTACTGGCCGCTCTACATTCTGCTGCTGCTGGCGGTCGAACTGCATGGCGGCATCGGCCTCTACCGGCTCGCCGTGAAGTGGGGCTGGTTCGCCGGACCCGATCCCAATGCCGCGCGACGCCGGTTGAAGATATGGAAATGGGCGTTGACCGTGTTCTTCCTCGCGCTCGGCTTCGCGACCCTCGCCGCCTACATCAAGATCGGCATCGCGCACGCGCCGAACTACGGCCAGCCGTACGTTCCGGCGGTGCAGCAAAGCGCCCCGCAGGGGGTGGCCAAATGAAGATCGTCTATACCGACGTCCTGGTGATCGGCGGCGGGCTCGCGGGCCTGCGCATGGCCATCGGCGCCAAGCGCCGCGGGCACGATGTCATCATCCTGTCGCTGGTGCCGCCCAAGCGGTCGCACTCGGCGGCGGCGCAGGGCGGGATGCAGGCGTCGCTCGCCAACGTGATCAAGGGACAGGGCGACACCGAGGACGTCCACTTCGAGGACACGGTGCGCGGCAGCGACTGGGGCGCCGACCAGAGGGTGGTCCGGATGTTCGTCAACACGGCGCCG
>Ga0315287_10007423_pt1 | contig 10987 bp, 13 predicted proteins | sample YL17G11_0_MG_FD_205037 | JGI IMG/M metagenome (GOLD analysis project Ga0315287, IMG submission 205037) | Sediment microbial communities from Yellowstone Lake, YNP, Wyoming, USA - YL17G11_0 | ecosystem: Environmental > Aquatic > Freshwater > Lake > Sediment | place: USA: Wyoming | collected...
GTAGACAGGAAAACTTTTACATGAGACATGGGCAACATCATAGCGAGGCACCGCCGTGGCTTGCTTCAAGGGCCGATATCAGCATTTTAAGAGTTAGCTCGCTGCTGTCATCTCCTAGGTCTAATTTGATGTGGCGGCAAGTGATCACCACTGACTTGCGGTTAGCGAGGGCAGGAGTCGGCTCCATCTGCCGCCCTTCAACCTCCACCGGTAAAAACGCAGGCGTAATCTTGGCAACAGGGACCGAAGACTTGGGCAAAGCATCCACCCAAGCTTTAAGTGCTGCTCCACCAACACCAAAGTCAGCCGCTACGTCGCGATACTTAGCAAGAGGCAAGCTGCAAAAGTAGGTGGCAGCGCCGTGTCGCAAGACCTTAGGGTACTTTAGCCCCTTGCGCTGGCCGCCCGCACCAAAATGAGCCGTTCGAAACTCTTCTAATTTCTGGACCAACAACTTATGAGACATCACTTGATCTACCTCCGCGCTGATTTACGCGGAGACCATCAAATCACGCTGTGAAGGTATTTGGGCCCCCAGTCATTCGGTACGGACACATTAGATACGATCGCCCTGCCTGGGGTGAGAGGGGGTCTTGTAAAAAATGTGTTGTTGAATTAATATCGTAGACGTATTCATTTACATCAGCGATCCACATCTTAAGAACGGAGATGTCGTGAACAGATTGGCATTTGCTTTGGCAACGGGTTTGGCGACGCTGTCATTTTCAAGCTCCGGCTATGCAAGACGGAACTATGGTCGTGCCGGATGCGGTTTGGGGTCCATCGTTATTAAGCCGAGTGGAAACCAATCGTCAGCCTGGAGTACTAACGGTTCTTTTGGCAGTCAGATGTTTGGGATTACATCCGGTACGTCAAACTGTGTTCCGACCAACCGCAATATCAAGGCAGTGGCTCAGGAACAGTTTATTATGACGAACCTTTCCATGTTGGCAAAGGACATGGCTCGGGGCGAGGGAGAGACCTTAGCGGCGTTTTCGAACGTCTTGGGTTGCTCATCGGGAAATTTCGCTGTGGTTGCGGCGCAGCTCAAGGACTCATACGAGGACATTTTTGCTGAGCCTGGGGCTCTAGCAGTGCTTGATGCGAGCAAAGATCGTTTGCGAGAAAATCAGGTTATCGCAGAAGATTGCTCGTATCTACTCTAGTTCAGCCAAACAGAGGCACTAACCACAAAAGTGAGGAATGCGATATGAAACGTCCTGGGTTAGCACTGCTATTTTCCATTATCTTTACGGCTGGCAGCGCACTTGGCACTCATGCGATGGCGGGTGAAAAAAAGAACAAGAAAGCGTCCAAAAATTCGACTGCTTCCGAAAATGAAACGTATCAGCCCCCTTACGGTATGGCAGGGTGCGGCCTGGGGTCTTTAGTCGTCACTTCCGACTCCGTATTGCCACAGTTGGGGGCAACCATTCTCAACGGATTTTCCTTGAACCAATCGTCGGCACTTTCCTGTACCGGCAGCAGCAACTGCGATTTGTCCAAAAATGACCTAACCGCGGTAGAGCAAAAAGTGTTTATGGATGTCAATCTCGGTTCTCTTGAGCGAGATATGGTGTCGGGCGAAGGTTCTTACCTTAGGGCCTGGGCGCAAGTGTTGGGCTGCGAGGCAGATGGTGACTATGATGCCTTTGCGGAGCTAAGCCAGAAGGAGTACTCGAGGATTTTTTCAACGAGAAATCCCGACCAGGTACGAGTGCGTTATTTAGATGCTCTGCGTCATAGTGAAAGGTTGAGTGGCCGTTGCATTCGTGTATTCGAGGGTGCCTAGTCGCCCTAATTCTGGCGTATGATTTGACTCTGCATGTGTCGTCAGCCGTCGGAGCAAGCGTTGGCCCGTCTGACAGAGGCGCTAATGCGGCAATTGCAATGGCTAAGACATTGCGATTAGCAGACGACAGCCGGTGGCAGAAACTTCTCTTCGTGCGCGAGCATGTGCTTGGCAGCAGGCGGAGTTTGATCAGCAGCCCGCGATTTTTTTTGGCCGCTGGCGGCAATGAAAATCCCGAGCGGGAGTTAACTGCCGACTTGGCCGGATTTTACCTCGACCAATCAACGTTGTCGCAGGGGGATCTACATCCGCAGTGCCTTTACCCAGCGCGGCTACAATGGCTTAGGGAAGCACTCCCTGGTGGTCTGAGGAATCTCCCCAACGTGACCTGCCCGGCCCTCCATGAGTGGCGGTCGAAAGTCACGGTTCATCACGCGGCTATTGTGTTTTCCAGCTATTATGCCAACAATCCGGCCTCCATGTTTGGTCACTCGTTTTTGGTCTTAAGGCGAAAAGCCGGGCCAAATTACAATGCCTTGCTTGACGAAGCAGTTAGTTACGTCGCCTTTCCCGATACCGAAAATCCCGTCCTATATTCATTGAGGGGTATGACGGGGAGGTTTCCCGGACGTCTGCTAATGCAGCCGTATTACATGAAGGTTCAGGAATATAATAATGCAGATAGTCGAGACCTTTGGGAGTATGACTTGGCCCTGACTGGTGTTCAGCTTCAGAGACTTATGAATATTCTGTGGGAGCTAGGCCCTAACGAAATTCCTTACTATTATTTTGATCAGAATTGTTCGGCCGTGATGCAGTTGATTTTGGCTGCGGCGCTGCCTGAGTATGATTTGGGGTTCAGCCACCCGTGGGTCATTCCTTCAGATACGCTTAGATCATTGACGCGACAGCGTGGTTTGGTCGGCGATGTGCTTTACCGACCCTCGAGCCTGAGTGTCTTTTTGCAACGCTACCGCGCCCTCAATTCGTTTGAACAAGGTCGGGTTGATCAAATCTTGGCGGATAATGATGTGCGGGAGGCGCGAGCCGCCCTGCAACTTTTCGATGCGCCGGCTAGGGCCGAAATTATCGATACAGTGCTGGATGGCATTGATTTTAAGGAGCGCATCGCTGGCGCAAGTGAGCCTATCGAATTTGCGGACCTGCGACGCACTCTTCTAAAGGAGCGCTCGGCCATGCCTAAGCTGTCCGCGAGTCCTACAGGTCGCGACGCTTTAGCGAGCAATCAACACTCCCTCGTCGAACGTCCCGACTCGTCACCACCATCGGCACGTTTAAGCGCTGGCGGGGGGTATTCTTCAGAACACGGCGCTTATGGCGACGTAGAATGGCGGCCGGCACTGCACGATTTGGCGTCTTCCGACTTTGGCTTTCCATCAGGATTGGCCATAGAATTTTTTGGCCTCACCGCTCGCGCGTATCATGATCAGCGATTTCTCTTGGAAAAATTTATTCTTTTCGCGGTCCGATCTGTCCCGAGTATTGAGGCGATTGTTCGTCCGTGGGCTTGGGGCCTGGAGATTGGCGGTGCAGCACTGGAAGACTGCACTAAAAGCGACTTTAGTTGTCACCAAAGCTTTGTTCGTGGCGGGCGGGGTGTAAGCGGCCGAATCGGCAATGTTGCTGCCTACGCTCTGTTTGGTGCCCAAACTGGGTACACGACAGAACCTCAGCCTAGGTGGTTTTTGGGGCCATATTTGACGACTGGGGTCGTCGTCCAGGTGGCCCAGACTGTGAAGTTTACCATCGAGGGTGTCCGGTCACGAGAATTTGAGCTGACCAAGGAGTTGACCGAACGTGATGCCCTAACGGGTACCTTGGCTTGGTCGATCAGTGGTGATTCAGAGCTGAAACTGACCGCTAGATGGCGCAAACATGGTGCTGAGGGGACTCTGGCGTTTGGGCGATACTACTAGGAGCTGGTGCTGGACCGAGCCCTAGCCCGGCACCCTGACACTTCGGGCGATGCGGTTTTCGATGAATCACGGCTCTGGCATCAGGTGACCGGAAAACGCAAAATAGCCGGCATCTTGCGTACCAAGATCGCGCAGTGACGCGACTGCTGGATCGCTGCCGCCTGCTCCAGCTCCCTGTTCCGCGGCCTGGAGAGTAAACTGCCACGCTCCAATCTGACATCCGGCCAGCGCCGGCGGCGGCTCGCTGTCAGTCGATGTGTCGGTGACGGACGCTGCTGGTGTGGAGGCGCGAGGGGCATCAAGTGTCATGGTAAAGCTGCGTCCACGCCAGGTGACGAAGGACTGGGCGTCCTCGACGACCGCCACGGGATCGGGATTGGCAGAGGTAGCGTTACACTGCACAATCATGCGCTGATAGCTGGTTAATTCTGCAGCAAACAGTGCCTGAGTGTCGGCTACCTTGATGACGATGGCCTTAGTCCGCAGGGGGATTGATGGGGCCAGCGCTGCCAAGTCGGGCGTCTGCGACGGCATTCCTGACAGGTACACCTCGACGGCGCCACGGCCGGGGAGGTTTGTACGGCAAATGAGCGAGCCATCCATGGGGGTAGCCGTGTCGTCAGGGGACCTATATTGGTTTGTGTTTATATAAGCGAGGTGATGGGCGTGGCCGATCACCGCAATGCGATGCCCGTTTGACTCGGTTTCTGTGCGCGTGCGCAGCTGGTCATAGCAGTGGGCTAAAACTTCGCCCTCTGCTGGCGGCGCGACGTCACTGCCAGGGAGCGAATGAGTGTCTGTCGGATCCCCGTTGATCGTCTGATCTATCCAGGCGCGATAGGCGGCGAGGCGTGCATAAACTCCGGGATGCCCGGGCTGACCACAGCCGACCCCCCAGCTCACTACTCCCACTAGTAGCGAATGAGCGTTGGCATCGGTATACCACATAGGACCACCGGAATCGCCCTGGCACGAATCGATACCTCCGAGGCTGATGCTGCCGGCGCAGATCTGCTGGTCCGTTAAGGATGCATAGGGCCCGCCAAGGACGCGGCATGCTGATGAGGCATTGATGGGCAGGGTGACACGCTGCAGCTGCAACGATCTCTTGGAGCCATGGGAGGCCTGTTCGCCCCAGCCGCTGACGATAGCGGTCTCGGCATTGTCTGGTAGGCTGCCCATAGCGATGGGTATGATGCTAGGTGGAGCGGCATCACCTGAACCACTCGATGAAAGGGCAAGGCCGCTGATTTTAAGGACGGCCAGGTCGGCCTGCTTGGTCATGCGGCTATAGTCGGGGTGCACGTAGATGGCCGTCACCCGCTCGAGCGCTGCGGGTCGGGTCAGATCACCGTTTGCCGAAGGTAGGGCGACCCACAGAGGGCGCTTGCGGTCCCAGACACAGTGAGCCGCCGTCACCGCCACGCCCGGCGCAATAACGGCCGCACCGCAAAATGGCGTACGGGACCCCGACTCAACCAATCCGATCGTAAAACGATTCGATCGATCTTCGCTACCGCCCAGGATCTTTAAACTATAGCCAGAGGAGGGCGCCTGATGCTGGTGTGCAGGAACGGCGCGGCAGGCGCTGACGCTGCATTGGACAGTGAGTAAAATACAAGACCAGCGAGAGAGCACAGCAATCCCTCCTCTATGTGGGATGACGGGTGGTCAGCGATCGGGAGCGGTAGATCATGAGCATTAGGTTCATGATCTACCGCGCTGCATGGAATCAATGATTATTTGGTCGCTTTGCACGACAGAGTCAGGCTCGCATCGGGAGCCTCATCGGTCGCGAGCGTGACGCTGACTTCTTCATTAATGTCAAAGTCACCCTCGCGCACGGTGACCCGATCACCGCTGCGCTTATCGAGCAGGGATAGCTGGCCCACTGCGTCACTCAGTGCGACAGTGTATTTAAAAATAGCGCTTTCGCCTTCCAAAACAGTCTTGTCGTCGGTCACGCTACTCGAGAACTGTTCTGCTGGCAGTTCAGTGCCGTTGGTATCGACGACTTTGCAGGTAAGGGTTGAGGCTTCGTCGCCGTTGTGCCCTTTGTCGTCGGCAGCAATTGCAACAGTGGCGGTGAGAAGGGTTAGGGTCAATACTGATAGCAAAATGCTCGTCATTTTAAACTCCGTTTCGCAAAAATATGGTGTGGCCAAAAAACAAAATCAATGAGTGATCAGCGCATCTCGCAGCGGTTGTCACTAAAATCCCAAAAACAAACCCGACTAAATAACATGCAGACGTTGGCCTCATGAGCTAGGCCACAGAGATCGTTCACGCCGCGGCTCTCGCAGCGGTTATCGTCCTGATCCCAAAAACAGCCTTGGCTATTGGCGCACTGATTCTGGTCGCGGATAGATCCGCAGTAGGTTCTGTCCGTCCCTGTCTCGGCGAAAGCCGAAAGGGACGACATCAGTGCAGCAGCTATGAAGGCCGCGCTAAACAAAGCTCTCATCGTTAAAATCCTCATATAGGTAGCGTGATTTAGCCGCGACTAGCGGGTTTCACAGCGGTTGTCGGATCCATCCCAGAAGCAGCGAAAGTCGCGCACACAGGGAGAATAGCTTAGGTTGCCGCAGAATCCGCCGCCACCCGACTCACCCCGATCAAACCGACTTTCACAGCGAAAGTCGGAGGCGTCCCAGAAGCACTCGCCCGATGGGTAGTTGACACATGCTTGAAACGAACGCAGGTGGACGCAGGGTCCAGCCTTGTCGTCAGTGTCGGCGTGGGCGGTTAGTGACAGTAATGTCGTGGCAGCACTGAAAAGTAGGTGACGAAGTTTCATAGATCTATCCTCCAAAAATAAATCACCCTGGCTAAATGCAGACCATCTGCATGCGCCAAGGCTATGTGATCTTATAAGCAAGAGCCGTGCCAAAGTTGCGGCGATTGCTAGGCTTGCGTCCGAGTGTCATTTATCATGCAGCATGTATTAAAATATTTAAAATGATTAACCTAGACAGCCATGATGGTGGGCCATGCGGCATGGCGGTCGGTATACTTTTGCAACGGCAATATTGTACCGGTGACAAAAGGAAACTGCTTCGCTGCCCTCCCGCCCGATCACCGCCGCGGTATCAGCAGTCAGGTGGGGGATAAGCTGGAGGTCGGGTCGCCACGGTCGCAGGCTGTGGAGTGGCCTCAGCTCCGCCGGAGTCGTTCTTGTTGCGACCCCCAGCCACAAGGCCAATGACTAAACCCAGAAAAAATCATCTTCCCTACCGCATCCTGCACGGATACTTGTCGATAAATCGCATTGCTTGGCTCCACCGTTGCCGAGTCCTTGTCGGCAAATTGGCGGGCGCCCGATGCTGCCGCGACAAAGCTAGTATTTAGGCACCGCAAGTTGGTCGGAGCGGGCAGTCGCCCGCTTCAGGCGGTCGCGCGTCGCTCGCCATAAATGTTGATTGCTTGTCGGAGTTTCCACCAAGATCAGCTCAAGCGGCAAGGTGTCAAGACGATGGAGAGCAGAGAAAAGGCCTGCCGCAGCGTCGCGTCCCTGATCATCGACCGGGAGGTGCTCAATATCCCAGCGCGTTGCGGGGAACGTGAAGCTTAATGTTGGCGCCAGGGTGCTACCTTGTCTAGTCAACAGTAGTCCGACGCGGGTGGGGAAGTCATGACCCGCTGTCATTGCCTCACCCAACGCCTTTACATCATCAAGACTCGCTATCATCCGCGTAGGTTTGGTTGGAGCGTAATGGGAGGACATGCATCCTGGGGCCAAAGGAGCGCGATTCTCGGCTTCCTTTGCGTCAAGGAGTCTGACTCGCCGACCTAATGCCGCCTCAATTCCCTCCACAGGTGTCCCGCCAGGACGAAGTAGAGTTAGATTTCCGTCGGATTCAATACGGAGGATCGTGGATTCTAGGCCAACTCGGCATTCACCGCCATCCACGATGAGAGGAATGCGGCCATTAAGTTGCCGGTAAACATGATCGGCACAAGTGGGACTAATGCGGCCGAATAGGTTGGCGCTGGGAGCGACAATCGGCTGTCCTAGTCGGGCGAGTATTTCCATAAAAACGGGATGATCAGGATGCCTTACGGCCACCAATGCATGGCCAGCTGTGATGGAGGAGTCGATCTTGGGGCCCTTGGGTAAAAGCAAGGTTAGCGGCCCAGGCCAAAACCGAGCTGTCAGCCCTTCGACAATGCGTCGCGCCACCTCTGTGAGCTTGGACCCATCAACGATGCCGTCCGCGGCAAGCTTGGCGAGTGTTCTATGTGACTCTCCGACATGAACGATCAGAGGATCCGAATGTGGCCTCTTCTTGGCGACAAATATTGCCTCTACTGCGGCTGAGTTAAAAGCATCTGCAGCGAGCCCATATACGGTCTCCGTCGGTAGCGCTACGGTACGGCCGCTCCTTAAGTGGGCCACGGCCTGACTTATCCCATCCGCGTCGCCAGTCACTATCGATGTATGAGGATTTTCATTCATTTTTTGTCAAAGTTTCATGCCGCTAAGTACGACCTTAATGATATCGCCGATGTTTTTGTGACTCTCCACCGGATGACGCAGGGATTTGCCTAGGGAGAACTTATAGCGGTTGCGGCGGCCGACTCTATCCCTTTCGAGGTAGCCAGAGGCTTCAAGCTCGCTGACGATTTTGTGCACCGCCCGTTCGGTGATACCGATGCGGGCGCCGATATCGCGCAACGTTAAATCGGGTGCCTTCGTTAGCAGAATAAGCACGTGCGAATGGTTGGTCAAGAACGTCCATTTAGGCATCTCGACGCCTTCATGTGCAGGCTTTACCACTGACGGTGATGTCACTCGCTGCTCCCTGTTGACCTGTGCAACCCTACCTTAAACAATATTTGACGAAATTAGAAGCATGAATTACGTTTCATGTTATACGCTTCCAGTGGCGCAGCTACATGGAACAATAAAAGGAGGCTGTAATGGCCGAAATCTTTCAATATATCGAATGCTTGGCAATAACATTGGCGTTGACTCACGCAGCTGCTGCGCTCATGTTTGCCCGTGCACCGCAGCTTGCTAGGGCCTGGTCTGGGTGGGCTGCAACCCTTAGTTTGGGTTTGATGGCCAGTGCAGAGTTGCTAGTAGGTGTTGGCACGTGACGCGATTCGGGTATCGACCATTGGTAGATCATCGTTGGCTGGTGTTCATAAGTATCGGTCCAAAGGGCGGGGTCATACGCTCCCGTCAAGGTACTGGGAATTGGGAGGAGGAGACATGACCTATTTGAATGATCGTATCAGCAACGACAACGGTGGCAAGCTTGGAGTGTTAGGTGATGGTCAGTTAGCGATGATGCTTGTCGAGGCGGCAAGAAGCCTCGGGCATCAGACCGTCGTGCTCAGCCCGTCGGGTAATGGTCCGGCAACAGTGCTAGCCACGCAAATTGTGACCGGTGATATCTATAACGAGAGCGCGGTTTCGGAGCTGGTGGATGCAGCCAGCGTCATTGCGATTGACCAAGAACTACCTCGCGGGACGCTGCCCAGATCTTTAGCTGCCACCAGCAAGCTCGTGCCACATGTAGATGCGCTGAGACAGTTGAGCGATAAGACTCAACAAAAGCGAGTCCTGAGTGAGCACGGCATTGCTACGTCGCCGTGGATTTGTTTGGCTGAAACTAGTGATCATGGCGAAGAATCTGCCACCGTCGCTAACTGGCTGCAAGCGGTGGCGGAGAGATTTCCAAAATTCGTACTCAAGACAAGCACGGGCGGGTATGATGGACGCGGGACATTTATTGTGCGCGACGCCATGGATGGACTGAGTGCCCAAAGGGCTAAAAAGTTTGTGATGGATGCCACCAAAGGTGGTGTTGGTATGTTTGCTGAGCGCTTCGTGCCTTTTGCTGCAGAGGTTGCTGTAGTCGGGGTCCGCGGTCGAGACGGCGTCGCCACCACCTATCCGACCGTTGCGACGTTTCAAGATCAAGGCATCTGTGTAGAGGTGCGGGGCGGTTCAAGCAGCAAGTATGTGCCAGCACACGCGGCAGGTGCCGCGGAAGACTTAGCCCTAAGAATAGCTGATATCTTCGGAATCGTTGGATCGTTTGCGGTGGAGTTCTTTTTGACCTCAGATGGTGCACTTTTGGTTAATGAGATTGCTCCACGGGTCCACAACTCCGGTCACTATACCATTAACGCTGCAAAGACATCGCAATTCGAGAACCATTGGCGCGCCCTGCTAGGGCTAGCGCTTGGAGCGACAGCCGTTGAGGAGCATTTTGCCATGATCAACATTTTAGGAGCGGACGGGTACTCCGGACGGCTTGACGCTCCTGATTTCAGTGCGGAAGGTGATCATATCTTTTGCCATTGGTACGGCAAATTGGAAAGCCGGCCCAGGCGCAAACTTGGGCATCTGACTGTGGTGGCGGATACGGCACAAGAGCTTGATCGAATCGTGGTTGCGGCGAAGCATCAGCTTCAGAACTGGACAAAGTCATTGGTGGACAGAGGAGGTCATAGATGAGCAAGGCGCATGCGGGATTGAAAGTCGACGTGGCAATCATCATGGGTAGCGATTCCGATCTGCCCGTGATGCGAGGTGCCTGTGATGCGTTGAGTGAACTCGGTGTCAGCTTTTCAACGGCGATTGTGTCGGCGCATAGGACGCCCCGTGAGATGGGCGAATTTAGTACTGGAGCCCGGAGTGCTGGGATTCGCGTGATCATCGCAGGAGCCGGGGGAGCGGCGCATCTTCCGGGAATGGTGGCGGCATTTACCTCCTTACCAGTTATTGGTGTACCGGTTCCCCATGGACCGCTTCAGGGGCAGGACGCTTTGCTGTCTATTGTGCAAATGCCACGCGGTGTGCCGGTGGCAACGGTGGCGATTGGCAATGCATACAATGCTGGCCTGCTTGCGGCGCAAATCTTGGCTGCGGGCGATGGCAATGAGGCCAAGGCTTTAGCGACTCGGCTGGATGCCTATAAGGAAAATATGCGCCGACTAGTATTGGCCAAGAGAGTTGAGAATTAATGGCCTAGGCATGGTTCGATTGCTGCAAATCCAAATAGCTCCCAGACACCTACGGAGAACCACGCTCAACGAGCCGTCAAGGGACGATCCAGCCTAGGCCGCGGCATGGCAGGGGAGCTGTGGGGACCACAAAAATCTCAAACTCCTCAGCTATTGCCCCAGTGGGTTAGTACAGGGCTCACGCACTTAAATTGCCGGCCATGCCGTTAGTCTAAATTTTCTGCGCCTCCATAACTCTGCGCTTCTGCGGCTAAATTTAATGAACGTAAGACCCTGCGAA
>Ga0315287_10007424_pt1 | contig 10986 bp, 9 predicted proteins | sample YL17G11_0_MG_FD_205037 | JGI IMG/M metagenome (GOLD analysis project Ga0315287, IMG submission 205037) | Sediment microbial communities from Yellowstone Lake, YNP, Wyoming, USA - YL17G11_0 | ecosystem: Environmental > Aquatic > Freshwater > Lake > Sediment | place: USA: Wyoming | collected...
CCGTGGACCTCTTGGCCATGAACTTCGACATCAGCAGCGAAATGATTGCGCCGGCGAAGCCCACCACGGCGGAAAACGCCAGCAGTGGTCCCATGCCGCCCTGGCGGGCCATCGCCTGGTCGATGCCGAGGACCCGCAGCACGATGGACACGACCACCAGCACGGCGATGTTGGTGGCGAGGAACAGGAAGATGCGCTTCATCGATAGTCTCCGCTGCAATTGGGTCCAGGCCCGGGCGGGCGAAGTTTCTCACGAAATCCGCCCCGTTTGACGGACCCAGCATTGGGCCGGCCCCCGTCCGGTTCAAGGTTTGACCGATTCCGTCCGGCGTGGTTCATGGCCCGGGATCGGGAAGATACTGGCCGCGCGCCTCGAGGTAGTGCGCCCACAGCATCCGGGCGGCGACGGATCTCCACGGCACCCAACGGCGCGCCAGCCGGTGCTGTTCGTCCGCCCTGGGCAGGTGTTTCATGCGCTTGAGTTCCCGCAGCGCCACGGCGAGCGCCAGGTCGCCCGTGGGCCAGACGTCCGGCCTTCTCAGGGCCATCAGGTAGTAGATGTCGACGCTCCACGGGCCCAGGCCCGGTACGGCGAGGAGCGCGCTGCGTCCGGCCTCGTCAGGACCGCGGGCAGTCGCGGCGAGGTCGAGGCGACCTTCCTGCACGCGGAGCGCGAGGCCGTGGCAGTACGCCGCCTTCTGGCGCGTGAGTCCGAACTCGCGGAGGCCCGACACTGTTGATGCCGCGACGCGCTCCGGCGTCACGCCACCGAGGTGCGTGTCCAGCCGCCTGTACAGGGTCCGCGCCGCGGCGAGCGACACCTGCTGCTCGAGGATGATCCGCACCAGTGTCGCGAAACCCGGGCGGCGGCCCCACATGGGTGGCGCGCCGAGCCGCTCCCGGATTCCGGCAAGGACCGCGTCACGCGCCGCGAGTTCGCGAGCCGCCTCGTGCAGCGCCTGTCGGGTGAGGGCTCGCGGAGCCTTGGTCATGGGCACTCGCAGGTCGTGGCGGCGTGGAAGTCGTCGCCGCCGAGTGTACCGGGGTGTCGCCCCCCCGGGTCGCGCGCGAGACTATCCGGCGAGCGCGCGCAAACGCATCGTGCGACTGGTGGCGGTACTGGCCGCGAGCCGCTCGAGCAGGCGAGTCATCTCCTCCGCCCGCAGCGGCTGGCTCAGGAGGAAGCCCTGCACCTCGTTGCACTGCTGTTCCTGCAGGTTCAGCAGCTGCGCGAAGTCCTCGACGCCTTCGGCCACGACCTGCAGACCGAGCGCCCTCGCCATGGAGACGATGGCGCCGACGATGGTCGCGCGCCGGCCGACCGAGTCCACGCTGTGCACGAGCGTGCGGTCGATCTTGAGCCGGTCGACGGCGATGGAACTGAGGCGCCCGAGGTTGGAGTGGCCCACGCCGAAGTCGTCGATCGCGATGGATACGCCGATCTGCCGGAGCTCCGCGAGAATCTCCCGGGTGCGTTCGTCGTCGCGCATGACGAGCGACTCGGTGATCTCCAGTTCCAGCATGGACGGATCGAGCCCGGTGTCGCGCAGGACCGCGGCGACCATCGCCGACAATCCCTGCTGCGCGAACTGTGCCGGTGAGACGTTGACTGCGATGCGGTTGGCCTTCAGGTCCAACTCCTGCCACTCGCAAAACTGGCGGCAGGCCGTCCGCAGTGCCCACTCGCCGATCGGCAGGATCAGCCCCGTCTCCTCCGCCAGCGGGATGAATTCATCGGGCGACACGTCGCCGAGTTCGCCGTCCGTCCAGCGCAGCAGCGCCTCGACCCCCGAGACGCGGCCGGTGCTCAGGTCGAACTGCGGCTGGTAGTACAGCGAAAGGTCGCCCCTGGACAGTGCACCCTGCAGCCGGCTCTCCAGGCTGAGCCGGGCCTGGGCGCCTTCCTTCATCGTCGCGTTGAAGAATGCGAACCTGCCGCGACCCTGGCGCTTCGCCGTGTACATGGCGATGCCGGACTGGCGGAGCAGGGCCTCGTCGTCGGTGCTGTCCGTCGGGTAGACCGCGATGCCGACGCTGGCCGTGAGCATGATCGGCGTCGAATTCGCGTCGTCAGTCGTGAGCAGGGGACCGGTGAGGCGCTGCGCGATGACGCCGGCATCTGCCGCGTCATCCAGCGCGTGCAGCAGGACGACGAACTGGTCGCCCCCGAGGCGGGCGAGGTCGTAACCCGAAGCGGGATTGCCGAAGCGCCGCACCACGTCATCACGACGCAGGATTTCACGCAGGCGATGCGACACGCGCTTGAGCATCTCGTCGCCGACGATGTGGCCGAGCGCGTCGTTGATGCGCTGGAAATTGTCGAGGTCGAGGTACAGGACCGCCGTGACATGCCCCTGTCGCCGGGCATCCGCGACGACCTCATTCAGCCGGGCCAGGAATTTCGCTCGGCTGGGCAGGCCGGTCAGACTGTCGGAATCCGCCAGCTCGCTCATGCGGCGCTCGGAGCTGAGGCGTTTCTCGCCGAGGGCGGCCGCCATCTGCCGGATCTCGTGCGGGTGAAACGGCTTCTGCAGGTAGAAGAGCTTGTCAGCCGGGGGAATCTGATGGCAGACCTCGACCGGGTCGACGTCCGAGTAGGCCGTGCAGATCACGATCTCGGCCTGCTGGTCGATCTCGCGGATCCTCTGCGCGGCCCAGATGCCGTCCGGACCCGGTGGCATGCGCATGTCCAGGAAGATGACGGCGAAGGGCTGGCCGGCTGTGTTCGCCTCCCGCACGGCCGCAACGGCGGCCTCCGCGCCACCGCAGTAGGCGACGTCGAAGGCGCGTGGCCTCGGCGGCCGCTTTGCCAGAAGCGCCGGATTGCCGCCCGCAAGGAACAGTCGCGCCCGCATCTCGTCGAGGGCAGACCTGCCCTCCGCGACGGCAGGAGGATCGAGCACCTGACGGTAGGCGTCGAGCACCGCCGGCTCGTCGTCGACGACGAGCACACGGACAAGGGTGCTGGTGTGGTCAGACATCGGTGGCCTCACGCAGCCCGCGCCGCGGTGGAAGCGGCAGTGCGCCGCAACGGAATCGCGACCTCGAACGTCGCGCCCTTGCCCCGGCGGCCCTCGGCCCGGATGCTGCCGCCGAACTCATGGAGGGCGTTCGCGCACCAGTGCAGCCCGATGCCCTGGTTGGTGGCGCTCGACTTGGTCGAGTAGCCGTTCTCGAATACCCGGGTCAGGTCCTGCTCCGGGATGCCGATGCCGTCGTCGGCGAAGACAATCGTGAGTCGTTCGGTATCCCCGGCCGCGGGGGCCACGCGACAGGACACGCGGAGCCGCCCTCGCTCCTGACCCGAATCCTGCGCGGCCTCTGCGGCGTTCTGGACCAGGTTCTGGAAGACCTGCAGCAGCGTGATGCGCGGCAGCGGCAAGGCGCCCGCAGCGCGCACCGAGTCGTCGAACTCGATCGCAAGCAACCGTCGCAGGGCCGGCGGCACCATCTCGAGGCCGCGATCGAGCAGCGAGGCGAGTTCCACCGTTTCCACGACCGGGCCCGCGCGCGAGGTGCGCAGTTGCTGTGCGAGCGCGGACTGGATGGCTTCGGTCTGGCGTGCCAGCGCGTTGACATCGTCGGCCGCCATCGATGCCACGCGCACGAGTTCCCTCACCGCCAGCTTGAGGAACTGCTCGAGGTCGCTTCTGCGTTCCGGCTCCGCGACCCCGGCCTCGAGTTCCGCCAGCACCATCTCGATTTCGCCGAGCGGCGCGCGTCGAAGCCTCTCCTGCAGCGTCGAGACTGTGACGCCGAGCGGCGTCATGGCGTTTCCGACGTTGTGCAGGACGCCGCTCGTGACCTGGGCTGCGCCGGCCTCGAACGACTGGTCGACCACGCGCCCGCGTGCGTCCGACAGCTTGTCCACCATGCGGTCGAACTCCCGCGCCAGTATCCCGATCTCGTCGGCGCGTCGGACGTTCATGCGCCTGGTGAGGTCATCTCCCTCGGCAATTGCCACCGCGTGCCGGGTCAGCCGGGTCACGGGGCGCAGCACCATCCGCCGCAGCGCGGTGAGCAGGGCCAACATGATGAACAGCCCGGCGAGAGAGACCGACAGCAACGCATAGCCGACGGCGTCGCGGCCTCGCGCGGAAACCTCGCGCGGCACGTCGATTCGCAGCACCACCGACGGGCGACCATGGATGTCCACGAGGTTGCGGAAGACCGCGTTCGTGAGCTTGCCCTGCACGATGCGCGGCTCGGTGAGCGACCTGCCCCCTGCGCCCGCAAGGCTCGCCGCCGGTGGCGCGAGGACTTCGAGTTTCACCTGCGCCTGTTCGGCGAGGCGTGCGGCGACCTCGGGCGTGATGACGCGTGCGAGGAGCACCGCGCCGCGATGCGGGCCGTTGCCGGCGCCGTCGAGCACGGGCGCGATCACGATCATCGCGGGTCCGTGCTCGGTCTGTACGATTCCCTTCGCGGCCTCGCCGTTCCTGATCGCGTCCATGAACGGGTGCGCCGGATCGAGGGCCTCGGCGGCGAGGAACCCGTAGGCCAGCTCCTTCTCGGCCCCGGGCTGCAGTCCCTGGCGCCACACGAAGCGCCCGTTCTTGTCGACGAAGGCGACCACGTCGAGGCCGGCCGCAACGATGGTCGACGGCGTCATGTTGTTGTCGATGAACGCGGCGTTCTCGCCCGCCATGTACTGGTAGGTCTCGAGCCAGTTGCCCCAGTCGGCGCAGAAGGTCTGCAGCTGCGTGAGTTCGCCGTCGATGGCTCGCGTCACGCGATCCATGTCGGTGCGCGCGAGGTCCGCCTCGAGAGTCTCGAAGCTGGGCAGGATGACATTCCGCTGCACCACGTAGTCGACAGCGCCGTACGCCGCGAACAGGGCGCACAGCAGCAGGACCACCTTGGCGTAGAGGCTCATGTGAGGTTCCGACCCGGGCTTCGTATTGGTGCTCCGCCGCAAGTTAGCGCCGTGCGGCGCGCGGGGACGAGACGCAGTTCACCGAATTGGCGGGTACAGGCGTGCCTTCGGCCCGGGAGACGCGAATGGTGGCCTCGGATCGGGGTGCGGGTCAGGAAGGCGCCGGTGCCCGCCGCGCCGTGGTCGCCATCAGGATCGCGCCGACGACGGCTCCCGCCGCGGCCAGCGCCATGTCCTTCTGCGGGTCCCAGGGGTCGCCCTGGGTGCCGAGATAGGCCATCCCGAGGTCGCCCCCGAACAGCGCCGCCGCCAGCCACTCGATGAGCTCGTAGATCACGGAGTGCGACATCACGAACAGCAGCGGCATCAGCCACCGCCACAGTCCCCGCGGCGAGGCGCGGGCCGCGAACAGTTCCCAGGCGATGGGAAGCATCAGCAGGCCATAGCAGAAGTGCACGAAGCGGTCGTAATGATTGCGGCCGGCCGGTGTCGGGTCATCGCCCGTGACGGCCGAGAGCCACTCGCGCCACGGCACTTCGCTGTAGGTGTAGTGCGCGCCGACCTCGTGCAGCACCAGGAACACGAACAGGCACGTGTACGCCAGGTTGGAAAAGCGCAGCCTCCGGCACGTGGCCACGAAGAGTGGAACCGCCACGAACACGATGACGTTCTCGAGCAGCCAGTCCTGCCGGTACCAGGGCGCGATGGCGAGCGCGATCCAGATCGCCGTGAACGCGACCAGGAGCGACAGGGGGTAGTGGTCTCGGGTGTCCACGCGACCTCGCGGCAGGGCGGCCGTGCAGGTGGTCGACATTACTCCAATGCGGGGCCGCGGCGTATTGCGGCGCATCGCCCTGCACCACTTCTGCCTGCGCGCGACACTGTCCGGCCGCGGCAAGGCAGGCCCGGTCCGGCTGCGGTACCCTAGCGGTCGGTCGCACGGGCGCGTGCGCCGCCGTCAGTGGGAGCATGATGCACAAGAGCCGACTCGCCGGTTTCATCATCGATTGCGAAACGCCGGATCTCCAGTCTGCCGCGCGATTCTGGGGCGGCGCGCTGGGGATGGAGCCGCGCGCACTGCCGGGCGCCGAGGGTGGCAGGTACGTGCGGCTCGTGGACCCCACCGATCGCCTGGACGTCGAAGTCCAGTCCGTCGAGCACCCGAGCCGCGTGCACCTCGACATCGAGACCGACGACATCGAGGCTGAGGTGCGGCGCCTCGAGGCGCTCGGCGCCACCCGCGTCGCGCAGGTCAAGACGTGGTGGGTCATGCTGGCGCCGACCGGCCAGAAGTTCTGCGTCGTGCGCGCGCGGTCCGGGGACTTCGAGAGCAACGCGAACCAGTGGCCCTGATCGGCAAGCAGCGGACGTCGCGCGCATGGGCGCGCGACCCGTCGGGGCGACGCGAGACGATACGAGAGGAGGAGATCCGACATGGCAGGCAATCCGGTCCGGTGGTTCGAGATCTACGTCCAGGACATGGCTCGCGCACGGGCCTTCTACGAGACCGTGCTCGGCCGCAGGTGCGACAAGCTGAACTCGGGCGACATCGAGATGTGGTCGTTCCCGATGCAGCGCGACCGGCCGGGCGTCGGCGGCGCGCTGGTCCGCATGCCCGGCGTGCCCTCGGGCGGCAACAGCACGCTGGTCTACTTCGGCAGCGATGACTGCGCGGTCGAGGCGTCCCGGGTCGTCGCCGCGGGCGGCAGGTTGCACCGCGACAAGATGTCCATCGGCGAGTTCGGTTTCGTCGCGCTGGCGGTGGACACCGAGGGCAATATGTTCGGCGTGCACTCGATGACCTGACCGGGCGGCGGCGGCGCTGGGCGACGAGGCTCGGGCTTCCTTCCGACTTGCTATCCTACGCGCGGCATCGTGCCGCAAGGGGGGGATGAATGGACAAGCCGACGATCCTGGTGACCGGCATTTCGGGCTTCATCGCCCGGCACTGCGCCGTGGACCTGCTGAACGCGGGGTACGGCGTGCGTGGCACCGTGCGCTCGCTCAAGCGTTCCGACGAGGTGCGCGCCTCGCTCTCGCGACATGCCCCGGTTTCGCGCCTCGAGTTCGCGGAGGCGGACCTCGAGGCGGACGCGGGCTGGGACTCGGCCGTTCGCGGCTGCGGCCACGTGCTGCACGTGGCGTCGCCTTTTCCTGCAGCACCGCCGCGCGACGAGCAGGACCTCATCCGGCCTGCAGTGCAGGGGACGCTTCGGGTGCTGCGATCGGCGGCGAACGGAGGTGTGCGCCGCTTCGTTCAGACTTCGTCCCTGGTGGCCGTGATGTACGGCCACCCGCGGTCGCGGACGGCGCCGTTCACCGAGGCGGACTGGTCGTGTCTCGATTCGCCCGGCGTGACCGCCTACGCGAAGTCGAAGACGCTGGCGGAGCGAGCGGCTCGGGAGTTCGTCGAGAAGGATGTTTCGGGGCTGCATTACTCGTCGGTGAACCCGGGGTTCGTGCTGGGCCCGATGCTCGGCCGCGACCTCGGCACGTCGGCGACGGTCATCCAGATGTTCCTCAGGGGCAAGTACCCCGGTGCACCTCGCGTGTCGATGCCCTGCGTGGACGTACGCGACGTGGCGCGTGCGCACCGCCTTGCGCTCGAGGTGGATGCCCCGACCGGCGGACGCTACATCGCCACGGCCGAGTGCCTTTGGATGATCGAGGTGGCTCGTGCGATCCGCGAGGGTCTCGGCGCGGCGGGCCGCAAGGCCCCGCGCTTCGAGCTTCCGGACTGGCTAATCAGGATGGTCGCAATATTCGACGCCTCGGCGCGGCTGGCTGTGTCCGAACTCGGCAGGGAAGCACGCGTGGATAACTCGCTGACGCGCAGGACGCTCGGAATGGACTTCATTCCAGCGCGGGACGCCGCGGTCGCCATGGCGCAGAGTCTCGTGGAGCTGAAGCTCGTCTGACCGGGAGGCCCGTGTAATGAGACCGACTCTCTCGGTGCTGGAGCCCGCACTCGTCGATCGGATCATCGACGAGGCGCTGGGGGTTCTCGCGACGACCGGTGTGCACATCGAGGACGAGCGCGCCCTCATGCGCCTTGCAGGCGTGGGACTCGCGGCGGATCCGGCGACCGGCCGCGTGCACTTTCCGCGCGCGTCGGTCGAGCGCGCGCTCGCGACCGCGCCGTCGTCGGTGACGCTCTACGATCGCGACGGCGTGGTGGCGGCGGTGCTCGAGGGCGACAACGTCCACTTCGTGCCGGCGAGCTCCGCGCTGCGTGTGCTCGATCGCAGGACCCAGAAGGCACGCACACCCCTCACGCCGGATTTCGTCGAGTACGTCCGCCTCGCCGACGGCCTGAAGAACATCTCCTACCTGTCCACGGCGTTCATACCGACGGACATTCCGCAGGACGTGGCCGACGTCTGGCGGCTCTACCTGGTGCTCGCGCACTCGAAACGCCCGGTCGTCTCCGGCGCATTCACCGCCTGGGGCGTGCCGCGCATGAGTCAGGTGATGGCCATGTTCCGCGACGGCCGCGAGGACCTCGTGCGGCGGCCGATGTCCATCTTCACCTGCTGCCCGAACACGCCGCTGCGCTGGGGCGAGGACCCGGTGGCGAACATCATGGATTGCGCCGAGTGGGGCATCCCGATCGAGATCGTGCCGGTGTTGCTGCTGGGCATGATCTCGCCGGTCACGACGATCGGAGCGCTGGTGCTGCACACGGCGGAGGTGTTGTCGGGGCTCGCGATCGCGCAGGCCGTCCGCCCGGGCACGCCCGTCATCTTCGGCGGCGCGCCCGCGTCCTTCCACATGCGGCTCATGACCAACCCGATGACCGCAGTCGAGGCGCTGCAGCTCTACTGCGGCTACGCGCAGGTCGCAAAGCGCCTCAAGCTGCCGTGCCAGGCGTACATGGCGCTCTCGGACTCGAAGTTCAACGACCCGCAGGCCGGGATGGAAACGGGCGTAGGCGCGTTCATCGCGGCGAGCGCCGGCATCAACTCCGTCTCGGGTCCGGGAATGCTCGACTTCGTCAACTGCTTCAGCTTCGAGAAGCTGGTGTTCGACGACGAGATCGTGGCCCACGCAAAGCGGTTCGTGCGGCCGGTGGAGGTGCGCGAGGACCTGCCGACGGGCGAGCTCATCGCGGAGCTGGTGCGCGACCGGCACCTGCTCACCTCCGAGCACACCCTCGCGCACTGGCCGGACGAGCTGTACCTGCCAGGCCCGACGCTCGATCGCACCAACTGGGACCAGTGGGCGGAGCAGGGCTCGCGCGACTGGCATGCCCGGGTCAACGAGGTCATCGACGAGACCCTGGCGGCCTACGAGGTCGAGCCGCTCGAGCAGCGGATCCACGGCGAGATACAGCAACTCATTCGCAGCACCTGCAGCGATCCCGGCGCGGTCCTGCCGGCCTTCACGGAGAGCGCGCATGGCTGACTACGCCCTCATGAACCAGCTGCTCTTCGAGGGGCAGCAGGATCCCGTGCGCCGGATGACCGAGGAGGCGCTTGCGGAGGGGCGCCCTGCGATGGAGGTGCTCGAAGACGGGCTCATCGCGGGCATGCGCGTCGTCGGCGAGGACTTCAAGCACAACCGTGTGTTCGTGCCCGAGGTCCTGCTCGCCGCGCGCGCCATGAAGGCGGGTCTCGCCGTGCTGAAGCCGCACCTCGCGAACAACCGCAGCGAATCGTCAGCTTTGTCCGCGACCATCGTTCTGGGGACCGTGAAGGGCGACCTGCACGACATCGGCAAGAACCTCGTGGGCATGATGGCGGAGGGCGCCGGCTTCACGATCGTGGACCTCGGCACCGACACTTCGGCCGAGCGGTTCATCGCTGCGGCCAGGGAGCACCGCGCGCGCATCGTGGGCATGAGCGCGCTGCTCACGACGACGATGATCTACATGCGCACCGTGGTGCAGAAGTTCGAGGAAGCGGGAATGCGCGACGTCAAGCTCTGCATCGGGGGCGCGCCAACCACTGCCGATTACGCCCGGCAGATTGGCGCAGACGGCTACGCGGCCGACGCGGCGAGCGCCGTGGAGCTCTTCAAGAGGCTCATCTCCGAGCAGGCGGTCGCCGCCCCGTGACCGGGTCGGCCGTACCGACGGCTGCCGACGGCGCGACGGTCACGATCGACGGCGTCGCCGGGCCGGCACCGCTCGGGCAGAGCTTGTTCGACTGGGCGGAGTCGCGCGGAATCGCGGTCCCCACTTCCTGCCACAAGCAGGGCAAGTGCCGCGAGTGCCTGGTCGAGATCGAGTCCGGCGCGGAATTCCTCAGCGAGCTGGCCGACCAGGAAAGCCACCTCGAGGGTGCGTTTCGCCTGGCCTGCCGCACACGCGTGACGGCGCCGGGCGAGGTCAGGGCGCACACGCTTCGCCGCGGGTCGATGCGCATCGAGACGACGTCCAGCGCGGATCACGACGAGTGCGTCGCCGTGGATCCGGCCGTCACGCGGCACGGGGCGCGGATACTGCTCGACGGCGCGCCCATCGCGGAATCGGCGGGGCTGATCCACGGTCTCGCGCTCGATCTCGGCACCACGACCGTCGCATTGCGCCTGCACGACCTCGAGACCGGGCGCCTGGTGGCGACGCGGTCGTTCGAGAATCCGCAGCGCTTCGGCGGCTCGAACGTGATGTCCCGCATCCACTACGATGGCGCGCACCGCGGCCGGCTGCTGCAGCGCACGCTGCTCGGCTATCTCACGCATGCGATCGAGTCGCTGGCCGTGGATCCCGCGACGATCTACGAACTGGTGGTGGCGGGCAATCCCACCATGCGCGACCTGCTGTTCGGGCTCGACGTGCAGGGGCTGGGAGTGCTGCCGTACCGATCCGTCACCGAGGCGGCCGTGGGCGAGGGCCGCGCGGCCACGACCAGCCTTGTCTCGACCGCGAAAAAGCTGCGACTGCCGGTGCACCCTGCGGCGCGCATCTACGGCCTGCCGCTGGTCGGAAGCCACGTGGGCGCCGACGCCGCGGCCTGCCTGCTCGCGACCGGCATGGCCGAGGACAGCGGAATCTGCGCGCTCCTCGACATCGGCACGAACACCGAGGCCTTCTTCGGCAATGCCGATCGCATGCTCGCGGCCTCCTGCCCGGCGGGGCCGGCCTTCGAGGGCGGCGGGGTGGGGTGCGG
>Ga0315287_10007425_pt1 | contig 10986 bp, 6 predicted proteins | sample YL17G11_0_MG_FD_205037 | JGI IMG/M metagenome (GOLD analysis project Ga0315287, IMG submission 205037) | Sediment microbial communities from Yellowstone Lake, YNP, Wyoming, USA - YL17G11_0 | ecosystem: Environmental > Aquatic > Freshwater > Lake > Sediment | place: USA: Wyoming | collected...
CTCCTCGTCGCCGAGGTACCGGTCGATCAAGCGGCGAAGCGGCGCCGTGTCCATGACCGAATCGCCTTCCAGCGCTTCGAGCACCCCACGACGCTCGATCAGGTCCTTCGACGAGAAACTGGTATAGATCTCGCGGAGAGAGCCGTCGTACGCGGACCCCAGAAAAGCAAACGGTGCAATCATCGCGCCCGCGCTGACGCCCGTGACCACCTGGAACTCAGGGCGCGTGCCGGCAGCCGTCCAGCCGACGAGCAGACCGGCGCCGAACGCACCCTCGACGCCACCGCTCGAGATCACGAGGTAGTTGTGGGATCGGTCCATCAGGCCAGCGCAACAGACGCCAAGCTGGTCTTCGGGCACTACCAGCCAGTCGCGGAATGCCGCGGAAGCATCGTCGCCCCAGTAACGCACATCGGCGGGAAACCCTGGCACGACTGCCTGTGCGGCGCGCGTCTCTGGCAGCGGATGCCGGACCGGCTCGGTGGCACAACCTTGCAGGGCAAGGGCGTGCACGGACACGATGAGCGCGACGAGCGCTGGCGCAAGTCGCCGCTGGTCGGTCCCTTCGTCCCGACCGACCGCAAGCACATGCCGACGGGCGCGGTAACGGTGCGAGTGCGTCCGAATGCTGCTCACGTCGTTTGAGATAAATGCGGTCGGCATCATGCGTCGGCGACTCTACCATCGAATTCACCCCGGAGCCGCCCGGTGACCCGCGCACGGGTGGCAGGCCGGAAAATTGGGGGTTGTTTGGGATGAGCGGCGAGTCAGTCCAGGCGTGATTTCAGCAAATACGAATACCGATGAGGCGGGCCCGAGCGTAGTTCTGTTGTCAGGATGCGGCTAACAGTTCTCCGCTGCGTGTTCGGTCTGCTGCTGTTCGGCGTGGCGATGGGGGCGACCTTGGGTGCGGCCGAGACCCGACCAGCGCCCGCTCCGCCTCAAGGCGGATCGCCGTCCGCTGCGCCGCTGACGTTTGTCACTTACAAGTACGTCGATCCGGCGGTGGGACTCGAGGCATTTCGACTGCTGATTCCCAAGGGATGGCAGGTGCAAGGAGGCATCCAGTGGGCGAACAATCCGGCGTTGCCGGCGAGCTCCCGGTTCCGGTTCTTCAACCCGCAGGGCTCGGAGCAATTCGAGCTGCTGCCGACACAGTCGTTCTTCTGGACCGACAATCAGCTGTTCCTGTCGACGAATCCGCCCGGCACGTTGCGCTTCGGCACGCGGGTCGCGCCTCCGGTCGATCTCGAGGGCGCTTTTTCGCGCGTGCTGCTGCCGCAGTTCCGCGCTGGGATCGAGGGTGTCGAGGTGCTGAAGCGCGAGGCAGTCCCTGATCTTGCGAAGCTCGCCCTCGGTCCGGCGACGCCGGGCGTCGAGTCCCAGGGCGATGCAGGGAAGCTCCGCTTCACGTATCGCGCGAGCGGGCAAGCCTTCGAGGAGGAGATGTATGCCGCGGTGACCCACTTCGTGACGCGGCTGCCGCCGTCCATGCTGGCCGGTCCCTCCTTCATCGATTATTGGTTCGTCGACTATGTGTTCTCGTTCCGCGCGGCGCGCGGCGCGCTCGATGCGCACGCGCCGCTGTTCCAGACCATGCTGTTTTCGCTGCAGGTGAATCCGCAGTGGTTCGCCAAGGTCGTGAACACCAAGGAGTACCTGGCGCAGATGTCGATTCGTGGCATCCAGGCGGTCGGGCGCGCCGGAGAGATCGCGGCCAGGGCCGGCAGTGACCTGCGCGCCGAGCAGCAGGCCGACTGGGAGCGTCGCCAGGCAGCGCAGGACCGCGCAGCGGAGAACTTCACTGACTACGTGCGGGGAGTGGAGCGCTTCACGGATCCGCACGCCGGTACCGAAGTCGAACTGCCCTCCGGGTACGGCTACGCCTGGGCCAACGACCTCGGCGAGTATGTCATCACGGCGAGTCCGAGCTACAACCCGAACACCGAGTCGAACCAGCACTGGCAGCCGATGCCGCCGGCGCGGTGACGCTAGGCGGGTTGGGGTCGGCGCCTGCACGAGAGGTACTCTGGCCAGTGCGCGCCATGACGTCATTGATGGTCATTGCGGGACTTGCGTACGTCGGGCTGTGCGCCTGGGTGTATGCGACGCAGCGGGCGCAGATCTATTTTCGGACTCCCGCAAGCCATCAGCCGAGAGCGCAGGCGGAATGGGTTGAAAGTTCAGGCCAGCGGATCAAAGTCTGGGTCGTGTCGCGACCAGGGTCCCGGGCGCTCCTCTACTTCGGCGGCAATGCGGAGGACGTGGCTGGGAACATAGACGCCTTCGTTGCGTCGTTGCCGAATCGTTCGCTGTATCTCGTCAACTATCGCGGTTATGGCGGCAGCAGCGGGCGGCCCGCCGAGGCGGGCCTCGTGGCGGATGCGCTTGCGGTGTTTGATCACGTGCGGCGGGAGCATTCCGAGATTGCGGTGATGGGTCGCAGCTTGGGGAGCGGTATCGCAGTGCAGCTTGCGAGTGGGCGACCCGTGGAGCGGCTCGTGCTCGTGACGGCCTTCGACAGTCTCGTCAACGTGGCGCGCGAGTACTTCCGCTGGCTGCCGGTGGGGCTGCTGCTGCGGGACCGGTATGACTCGGCGCGGCGAGCGCCGACGGTGACCGTGCCGGTCCTGATGGTGATCGCGGGTGAGGACGAGATCATTCCGCGGCCGCGCTCGCAGGCGTTGGTGACCGCATTCGCACCGGAGCAGGTGCAGGTGGTGGTCGTGCCGGGCGTGGGGCACAACACGCTGGACCTGTCGCCCGCGTATCTCGGGTCGGTGGGGAGGTTTCTGCTTTTGACGTCCAAGGGAGGGCGCGCGAATGGGTTGCACTAATTGCGCGGGGTTCGATGCAGAGCGCGCGTTCCGCGGGCTGTGCGGGCGTTGGTCCGCGGCTGAGGAAGCTTCAAGGTGACCACGGCAGACCGTCCACCGATGTCGTGGCTTCGGCTCGCGGCGTATGCGGCGTTCTTCGCTATCGGATTGGTTGAACTGCGCTTCCAGTGGCACCTGCTGTTCGATCTCGACCGCAGCGGGATCGTGCAATACTACTTCGAGAGCCTGCTGATCATTCCGCCGCTCGCGATCTTGGCATGCTGGGGCGCCTTGCGCAGTCGGGACCCGGTGCTGTGTCTGCTCGCCGTCGCGACGCTGTTTGTAACAATGCTGCAGGTCATGGGCGAAGTCATCGACCCTTCGCAGCGCACGCGCGACCTTGTGAACGGAATCGATCGGGCGTACGGGGTGTTGTGCCTGATTGCATGGCCCTTGGCGTGCGTGAGTCGCGGCTGGCGGCGGGTTCGGCAGGCGTGTCATCTGCAGAGACACGCGTTCATTTCGGCACCGTGACGTCGAACTTGATGTTGGCGAGTTGCTCCGGCGCCTTGCCGATCTTGCGCAGAAACGGCCCCCAGCGCGGGGCTTTCTTGATATTGGCGAACAGCGGCTCGACGACGATTTCGGTCAGCCCCGGGTCGTGGTAGGCCACGGCCTTGTCGAGCCACTCGAAGGCGCGGTCGGTCTGTCCAAGGTAAGCCAGCACGTAGGCGATGTTGTAGGCCGCTTCCTTCTCCTGCGTCCGGATCAGCTCGGCGAGCGCCGCATCCGATTCGGCTTTCCTCCCCAGCGCGTGCCAGGCCATCGGCAGGCCGATGGGGCCCCAATCCTCGGGGTCCTGCTGCATCGCAGCCAGCGCCGCCGCGGGATCGCCCTTCAGCAGCAGTGCCACGCCGATGTTGTACTGCGCGCCGGCATAGCCCGGGCTCAGGCTGAGCGCGGTGCGCGAGGTCGCGATCGACTCGTCCAGGCGGCCGCCGTTGAGGTAGGACTGGCCCAGGTTGCCATGGCCGGCGGGGCTCACCGGATCGCGGGCAACCACGTACTCGTCGAGCGCGATGGCCGTGTCGAGGCGGCCGAGGCTCATTGCCAGCAACGCGGCACCCCGGATGATGTCGGTGTTGGTGGGCTCGAGCGCGAGTGCGTGCTCGTAGTGCCGCGCCGCCGCCGCCAGATCCCCGTCGTATTTCAGCGCGATCCAGCCGAGCTCGGCGTGGGCCGGCGCAAACTCCGGGTCGATCGCGAGCGCCTTGTTCGCCGCTTCACGGGCCAGCCGGTAGCCCTCCTCGATCGGGCGCTGACCACCGGTGGCCTGTCTATCGTAGACTTCGGCCAAGCCAGCCCAGGCCGCCGCGTAGTTGGCATCGATTGCGAGCGCCTGCTCGTACAGCATCTCGGATTGCTTGTAACTCGAGGTTGTGCCCTGGTTGCTCAACGCGCGGGCCTGCAGGTAGAGCGCGTAGGCTTTCGGGTCGGTTGCCTTTGCCTTCGGCGCCGCGGCGAGTAGCTTGATCTTCAGTTCCGAGACCACGGCGGCGGCAATTTCGTCCTGCACCTTGAACACGTCGGTCATCTGGCGGTCGTAGGTCTGCGACCAGAGGTGCGAGCTGTCGGACGTTCGTATCAGCTGCGCCGTTATCCGCAACGTATCACCCGACTTGCGCACGCTGCCTTCGAGCACATTGGCGACGTTGAGGGTCTTCGCGATCGTGGCGACATCCACTTCCTTTCCCTTGAACGAAAAACTGGAGGTTCGTGCGATGACGCGCAGCTCCGGTACCTGGGCCAGCAGGTTCAGCAGTTCTTCGGACAGGCCGTCCGAAAAGTATTCCTGCTCCTTGTCCGGACTCATGTTGACGAAGGGGAGCACGGCGATCGAGTGATCGTCGTTCATGGCGGGAGCGATCGCGGTTTGAGGCATTGCAGCGACGGTGCTCTGCGTTGGGGCGCTGCGCTGCCCATAGAGCCATAGCACACCGCCGCCGAACAGGAACAGCAGCATCAGGGCTGCGAGCTCCGAACGCGTGAGGCGTTGTTCGCCCTTGTCGCCGTGATACCAGGCCAAGACCAGGACGATCGGCAGCCCGATCAAGAGCAGCAGCATCGTGATCTGCTTGATCGCGTCGGGCCAGTGAAACGCGTCGGCCGCGAAACCGATGCCCTGCAGAAGCCCCCAGGCGCCGGCCATGTACGCAATGCCCCACTGCACCACCTTGCGGCGGGTCAGTCTGGACCAGGTGCTCTCGCCCTCACGCTCTGTCGGCGCGTCGGTCACGTCCTTGCTCCCTCATTTCACGGGCAGCTTCATTCGCTGCAGCAGATCACGAAAACGCGGATCGCTGCGCACCAAGTCGTAGTCCGGATACCAGAGATAAGGCAGATTGGGGTCCCGGACCTCGTAGGCCCGCTCCAGCCAGTACAGGCACCGTTCCCTGTCGCCGGCGTAGCAATACCAGTTCGCAATCTCGATTGGCAGCACGAATGTCGTCCGGGACCGCGTCTCGAGCGCCTCGGCGGCCCCGTGCATCGTCTCGCTGTAGTCCGCGTCGGTCGGGTTCTGCGCCAGAAAGCTCGTCACTTCGACGTAGCCCGCTGCGCTTGTATAGCGCTTCAGGAAGTCCAGTGCCCCCGCATGGTCTCCCTTGTGATGATGAACCGTGAACAGACTTCCTAGCGCAAAAGCCGAACCCGGGTCCGCGCTGAGCGCCCTGTTGAACTCCGCAATTGCTGCGTCGTAATGGTGTACGAAAACCAGGTCCACTCCGTACAGCGCCTGGAAGAGCCCATTGAACGGGTCGAGTTCCAGCGCGCGCCTGGCTTCTGCCATGGCTTCGTCGGGGCGGCGCATGATGTTGAGGAAGTGCGAATAGTAGATATGCGCATCCGCGAAACCGGGATTGAGTTCGATGGCTCGCCGGAACTCGCGCTCGGCCGTCGGCCAGTCCCAGTTCGCCCACGTAGAGACGATAGCCAGGGCGTAATGCGCATCGGGAAGTGCGTCGTCAAGTTCGACGGCCTTGACTGCGGCCGCATTAGCCTTCGGAGCGGCATCCTTCGGGGGCACGAAGCCCATCTGCGCCCGTCCCATCCAGAGCAGTCCGATCCCGGCGTAGGCGCGCGCGTAGCGCGGGTCCTTGCTGAGCGCCAGCTCGAAATAGCGCTCGGCCGTGTCGAGCCCCTCGGGCGACAGCTTGTACCAGTGGTACAGGCCCTTGAGATACGCGTCGTGCGCCTCCGCATTGGCCGTCGGTGCAGCAACAAGCCGTTCCCGGTCCGCCGGCAGCAGTTTCACCTGCAGCGCCGCAACCACGGCCCGCGCAATTTCGTCCTGCACCTTGAACACGTCGGTCAGCTTGCGGTCGTAGGTCTGCGACCACAGGTGCGTACTGTCCGATGCGCGGATGAGCTGCGCGGTGATCCGCACCGTGTCGCCAGACTTGCGCACGCTGCCTTCCAGCACGTGCGCGACATTCAGCGTCCTCGCGATGGTCGCGATGTCCGGCTCCTTGCCCTTGAATGAGAACGACGATGTGCGGGCGATCACGTGCATCTGCGGGAGCTGTGCGAGGAGGTTGAGCACCTCCTCCGACATGCCATCGGCAAAGTACTCCTGGTCCTTGCCGGGACTCATGTCCACGAACGGCAACACCGCGATGGACGCGGCGTCAGCCGGCAAGCGATGCTTTGCGTCGGGCACACCGGTGTCCGCGACCCAGGCGCCCTCCTCCAGTCCCGACACGTACCACCAGAGTGTGCCGCTCACGATCACGAGAAGGCTTACGAGGATCGCGAACTCCGGCCGCGACACCTTCTGCTCGCCCCGGTCGCCGTGATACCAGGCGAGCACGAGGAGGAAGAGCAGACCAAGCGCGAGTGCCGGGGTAGCGACCTGACGGATCGCCGGCGGCCAGGTGTAGGTCTCGCCGAGATACTCGATGACCTGCAACAGCGTCCAGGCCGCGGCGGCGTATGCCACACCCCACTGCACCACCTTGCGGCGGCGCAGTTTGGTCCAGGCGCCCTCGCCTTCACGCTCTGTCGGCGCGTCGGTCACTTCGGTGCTCCCTCTGGCCCGGAGTGTAGCGGGATTGGGGGTCGGGGGATTGGCGACGCAAGGAGACAAACGAATTCGGGCAGACGCCGCTGCGAGCAGCGGCTCGCGCTGCGGGGCAGCGCTTCGGATGGGTCTATCAGTGGTTTGTTGACGAGTGCGATGCGAAATGTTCGCGACGCGAGATGCGGTGAGTGGTGCCCGCCCCTCGCGCATCGGTTGGACAGGATACAACGCCGCCTACGTCATGTGCACCGGAAGCAGCGCGGACCAGGATCGTTGGTCGCCAGCCAGTAATTCCAGCCCGGCACGCCGTGGTTTCGTGCATGGCGGCGCGTCGAAAGTTCGGGCGAGCTCGGCTGCGGCCGGTGAGAAGAAGGCCGCAACGTCGCAGTGCAGGCGCCCTTCCGAATCGAGTCGCAGTGAGAACCAGGTGTTCATTCGCTGGCGATGGCCTTCGGGAATCCGCGAGCACCGCAGGTGCGGCCTCGTCTCACGACGGCAGGTTCAATACCGTCCTGCCGCGTGAGCAGCCAGGACTCGACTACTTGCAGCTGCGCTCGACATACGGGTTGCCGGCCGAGTCGTATTCGATCCTGTCGCAATACTTCTGCGGTTGGCTGGCCGGCGGAGGTGGCGCGGATGTCGTGGCCGGCAGGCGTGTGGACGCGCGTTCGACGGCGCTACCGATGATCGCGCCCACCATCAGGCCGCCGATGGCCCACAGCGCATCGTCATTGCCGTCGTGGTGGCTGTGCCCGTAGTAATAGGGATAGCTGTTCCCGTAGTAATAGGGACGGTAGCCGCCGTAGTTGTAGTAGCGATAAGCGCCATTGTTGTAATGGTGCTGGTCGTACCCGTAGTAGGGATAGCGGCCGCCATTGTTGTATTGGTGGCCGCCACCGCCGTTATCGTGGTGACCGTCGTCGTGGCCCTGACCGCCGCCGTTGTGATCGTAGTGCTGCCCGCCGCCTTGCTGGTACTGGTATGCCGGCGGCCGCGCTGCATGACCGTGGTCGTCAGCCGTGGAGACCGTCGGGAAGGCCATCGCTGCACACACGGCTGAAATCAGTAACCTGTTCATGAGTTCGCTCCTGGTCCTGCCCATGTGCCGGGTCGGATGAGACGACCGCGGCAGATATCACATGCGCCCAGACTCGATACGTTGGCGCGTCTCTCTGCAACGGTTAACGCACCGGGGTTGGATACGTTGACGCGGGGAACTCGGCTTTCCGGTCCTGGGCGTTGCCGTCCAGAGTTCCAGGTAATACGGGAAGACTACAGAAGGGGTCTGGAAGTGCTTGATTTTATAGGTGAAAACGGCTCTTCGCCGGAGAGATGCAACGCCTTGCGAGGGGGATGCAACGCCTGGGCGGGAGAGACGTAACGACTGAGCGTGACAGTTGTAACGGTTGAGCGCCCTCGCCAGCCCTACCCCGCTCGAAAGAACCACATTTGCGGTCAGCTGACCCGCAGGCGCGAGGGTGATCCCGACGGTGGTGGTGTGGCCATCCCGCGCCACGTCGAGCGCGAGCTGCGCGGCTACCTCGAGCGCGGAATCCTGGCCCGCGGCCCGTGCCAGTCCCGCACCCCGCAACTGAAAAGGCCGATTGAATCTGCTGTTCCTTGCACGGAAAGATCGCGCACACTTCAATGCGCCCCGCGCGGTCGCACCTTGCGGGTCGGCGTGGCAGCGTACGGGTCGTCGGGCCAGGAGTGCTTGGGGTAACGACCCTTGAGTTCCTTCTTCACCTCCTGGTAGGTACGCGCCCAGAAGCTCGCGAGGTCCTGCGTCACCTGCACGGGCCGACGCGCCGGGGACAGCAGCTCCATCGTCACGGGGACGCTGCCTCCGGCAACGCGCGGCGATTCCATCAGGCCGAACACTTCCTGCAGTCGCACCGAGAGCTTCGGCGTGCCGCCGCTGTAGTCGATCGCGATACGCGAGCCGCTTGGCACGGTGAGGTGCGTCGGCGCCAGCTCGTCGAGCTGCCGCTGCCGGTTCCAGTCGAGCAGTCCGTGCAGTGCGCCGTGCAGATCGACGCGTGCCAGATGATCACGCCGCGTGATGCCGTCCAGCCATGGGGCAAGCCACTCCTCGAGCGAGGTGAGCAGTGCTTCGTCGGAGACATCGGGCCAGTCATTACCTCGTGCGGAACCCAGGTGGGCTTGCACCAGCGCCACGCGCTCGCGCCATTGTTCGATTTCGCGATTCCAGGGGAGCGACTGGAGACCGAGCTCGCGGATGCCCGCGAGCATGGCGGCACGCGTGCTCTCGGCGGGCACGTTGCGCAGCGGCTCATCCGCCAGGACCAGCGCATCGAGGTGCCGCACGCGATGTGCGACGACTGCACCCGTCCGCGCGTCCCAGGTCACTTCGTCCTCCGTCGTGATGAGGTGACCGAGGTGCTCCTCGAGCAGCCGACGCTCGAGTGGAGCGGCCAGGAAGATGCGGGCCTCACGCTCGCCGGCATCGAGATCGGCCGCGACGATGAACTCGCTGCGCGCGAGGGCCGAGGGGCCCGGCAACGCCCCGCCACGTCCGCCGCTGAACAGGTAACGGCCGCCCTCCCCGCCCCGCGACTGCCCGATGCGATCCGGATACGCGAACGCGAGGAGCAGCCCGGCGGCCGCGTCGAGTTCGAGTGACGGTACCGAACGCGTAGCGTCGCTCGCGCTGCGGCGAGCCTGACGCTCGATCATCTGCGCGGATCGGCGCACCCGTTGCAGTCCGGCACCGTCCACGGCAAGCCCGGGCGGCGCAGCGGCGCCATGCAGCACGTCCACGCGATGGCGCAGGTCGGGATCGCGAGCGGCACCGACGGGCCGCAAGGGATCGCGCTCGGCAAGCAACGCCGCAATCTCGCACGCGACAGCGCCAAGACCGAGCGACTCAGCGCGCAAGATCATGTGCGCGAGGCGCGGATGCACCCCGAACCGCGCCATGCGCCGCCCGCTCGTGGTGACGCCGCCACGCGCGTCGAGGGCTTCAAGGCGCTCGAGCAAGGCGCGCGCCTGGGCAAGTGTCGCGGCCGGTGGCGGATCGAGCCAGGCGAGGCTCGCGGGATCGGTCGCCCCCCAGCAGGCCAGCTCCAGTGCAAGCGGCGCGAGATCCGCTTCGAGTATTTCCGGGGAACTCTGCGGCACCAGCGCGAGTTGCTGCGCGTCGGTCCACAGGCGGTAGCAGACGCCGGGTGCAGTGCGACCGGCGCGGCCGCGCCGCTGGTCGGCAGAGGCTCGTGAGATGCGCACTGTCTCCAATCGATCCATGCCCGTGTTGGGATCGAAGCGCTGACGGCGCTCGAGCCCCGCATCCACCACGATGCGCACGCCCTCGATGGTGAGGCTGGTCTCCGCGATGTTGGTGGCCACGACGACCTTGCGCGAGCCCGGCGGGGCCGGCCGCAGCGCCGCATCCTGTTCGGCCGAGCCGAGATCGCCGAATAGCGGCAGCACCTGCAGCCTCTCGCCAGCGGCGCCGGCCTGGATGGCTTCGACGGCGCGCCGGATCTCGGCCGCGCCCGGTAGAAAGACCAGCGCATCGCCGGGGTGTGCCTCGAGGGCACGCAGCGTAAGTGCGGCGGCGCGTCGTTCGATCGGCTCCGGGTAACGCCCCACCTGTGCGGGCGGCCCGGCGGAATAGTGGGTCTCGACATCGAACATGCGCCCGATAGAGCGCACGATCGGAGCGTCCCGCAACAACCGCGCCAGCGATTCGCCATCGAGCGTCGCCGACATCACCAGCAGGCGCAAGTCGTCGCGCAAGTGCCGCTGTGCGTCGAGCGCCAACGCCAGGCCGAGATCGGACTGGAGGTTGCGCTCGTGAAATTCGTCGAAGATGACGCAACCCACGCCCTCGAGGGATGCGTCCGTCTGCAACATGCGCGCGAGGATGCCTTCGGTCAGGACTTCGATACGCGTCGCCGGGCCAGCCTTCGTCTCCATCCGTGTGCGATAACCGACGAGTCCACCCGGCTCCCCGCCCGCGATCTGCGCCATGCGGCCTGCGACCGCGCGGGTCGCGATTCGGCGCGGCTGCAGCATCACGATGCGCTTGCCGGCGAGCCATGGTTCATCGAGCAATGCAAGCGGCACGAC
>Ga0315287_10007426_pt1 | contig 10986 bp, 7 predicted proteins | sample YL17G11_0_MG_FD_205037 | JGI IMG/M metagenome (GOLD analysis project Ga0315287, IMG submission 205037) | Sediment microbial communities from Yellowstone Lake, YNP, Wyoming, USA - YL17G11_0 | ecosystem: Environmental > Aquatic > Freshwater > Lake > Sediment | place: USA: Wyoming | collected...
GGCATTCGATGGAGGCCAGACGGTGAAGTTGACCACTTCTGCGCCCGATTTCCGGACGGCGACGTTGCCGGCGCTAAGGTTCGTTCTCCAGCCGGGAGGAGGTCCGGCACCGCCGACCGTCAGAGAATACGAATCGTTGGCATTGCCCGCGTTCTTGACGTTCAGATTGAACAGCGCCGGAGCGCCGGGCTCTACCTCGAGCTCGTTGGCGCTCGATACCACAACGAGGCCGTAATAAAGCGCCTCGATGGGGCGCTCGCGGACGTTGTTTGTCTCGTTCTTCTCGCGCACGGTGTTGAAGGGGTCCAGCTCCACCCGGAGGGTGTACTTGCCTCTCGTGGCCATCCACTGGCAGGCGATGTCCGTCGTCGAGTTGGCGGTGAAATTGGCGATGGTGATGTTGGCGACGATGTTGCTGTTGAGCTTGAACCTTGCAAGAACGGGCACCGCAGGGAGCGTGCCGTTGTTCCTAATAGTGGCCGAGAAATTTATCAGGTTGCCCTCGACCGGCTCAGTCGTGGACACATTGGGGCCGGTCAGCACCTGCAGGTCGATGAAATCGAGGCTGACATCGAGGTCGCCCGAGAAGGCTATCCCGTAGTCCTGGGACCCCTGCGGGCAGTTCCTTCCGATGACCTTGATGGTCCACGCGCCCAGCGCCGGATTGGGCAGGTAGAAGCCCTCGAGGTTGTTCTTGGTGTCCCTCGCTCCGCCCGGGGCGGACTGGCCGTTGTTGAAATTATTGCCGTAGTAGGTCTGCCCCGTCGGGCTGGATATCTCGAGGTCGAGGTCGTTGACGAGCTCCGTGGCCGCACCGGATGCGCCCGGGGCATCCGTCCAGGCCACCATGACCTTCAGCGGGGAATCCGTCGACATGATGTTGGCGGTGTAGAGCTGGGTGTCCCCGGTCTTGAGGGAATATTTCTGGTCCTCAGAGAGTATCTTGTAGGTGAAGTTGCTCAGCAGGGTCTTGGCGACATTTATCCTGCCCCAGCCCTGTCCGTTGCCGGGATAGGTGTATGTGTTGGCCATCTGGTCCGCACCGCAGCTCAGCAGGGCCTTGACCATCGCGGGGCTCGGTTTCTCGCCGTAATTGTCCCAGTAATATTGAACGATGAGCGCGATGCAGCCGGCGGCGCCCGGCGCCGCCATGCTCGTGCCGTCGTGGGTCACGTAACCGGCCTGCGTGCCGTACTGGAGTGATGTGACTTGCGCGCCTGGCGACATCACGTCCGGTTTCCGCCGGCCGTCGCTCGTGGGACCGTTGCTGCTGAAGCCCGCTACCTGGTCGGGCGCAAGGGGCCTGTTGTTGCCCGTGGCCCCTATGGTGATGACGTTCTTGGCGGTCGCCGGCTCCCTGATGCCGGAGAAGCCCTCGTTGCCGGCTGCGAAGACGACGATGATGGACTGGTTCCCCGGCAGGCTCGGGTCCGCGTCCCGCACACCGGTGTCGTAGGCTATGGCCATGCTGCCGTAAGTTCCGTGCTGGCTCGGGTCGCCCCAGCTGTTCGTGCAGACGCTGGCGCCGTGGTTGACGGCATCCTTGAGCGTCTGGGCGTTGGTGGCCTCGGGTGTGATGGAGCCTCCGATGGCGGACATCCCGATGAGTGTCGCTTCCGGAGCCAGACCGGCATACTTGCCCGCCTGGCCCTGCCCCGTGCCGAGCACCGTGCCGGCGACATGCGTCCCGTGGCCCATGCTGTCCTGCCACTGTCCCGTGCCCATGTAATCCCCGAACCAGACCTTCTTGCCCGTCAGGTCGAGATGGTTCCCGTCCACGCCGGTATCCGAGACCGCGACGATGACGCCCTTGCCCGTGGTGCCCTCGAACTTGGTGGCGTTGTAGCTCCAAACGCTCTGACCGTCATCGGTGAAGTTGCCGTCGTTGGTCTGGCGCGCGTTCATTATCCTGGCGGAGTTGTCGTTGCATATCGTCGGGGTATGGAGCGGCTCGACGTAGCCCACTTCGGGCAGGAATGCGATGCTTCGGGAAAACGACACATCGGCCTCGACCCGGATGGCGAGCCAGTCGCGCCACAAAATGGTGAGCCCCATTTCCATTATTGCCTTCTCGACGGCATCGGGATTCTCCAGGAATATGACGCTCATCATTATCCTGCCGCTCTCGGCCGAAAGCTCGGGTGCAAGCTTGTATCCAGGATGGAACGTGCCGAGCCACCTGACGAATGGCAGGCCGTTGACCGCTTGCTTCTGATTGGAGGTGAGCCTGACGATGAAGGCATAGTCCGGCATGTACCAGAAAATTGTTCCTCCGATGGCCGTCACGGCATCCTTCCATTCCTGCAGCACCGGCCCCGAGAACTGCATGATGTAGTAACCAGTCTCAGGGCACTTGAGGTCGTCGGGCAAGGGCTCAGGGTCCTTCAACGGATCGAACGAGCCGACCTTAAACAATAACTGAATTCCCGGCGTGCCCGGCGCGCTCTTTTCGGAAGACATGATACCCAGAACCCCTGGTGCGCTCAAGATGAAGACAATTGCCAGAACTAAGGTCTTGGTCGGCACCGTATCCCCTTAGTTATTAGATAGTAACATTCTAATATAAATTAGTCTCGGTAAGAGTCTCTTTTAATAAGTTATTAGGAAAAGCTTTTCACGCTTGCTTGAGGACCTCGTCCAGGCTTCCGCTGCGATAGCCCTGCAGGTCGACGGTGACGTAGGCGAACCCCAGCGACTTGAGCTTCTCCACGACCTTCGTGTGGAGCCGCCCGTTCATGAGGAGCGGGATGGCGTCCGGATTCACCTCTATGCGCGCTATGCACTCATGGGCGCGGACCCTCACCTGCGTAAATCCCAGCGATTTGAGGAAGGCTTCGGCCAACTCGATTCTTTCCAGTTTCTCTGGCGTGATTTCCTCGCCGTAGGGGATTCTGGACGAGAGGCACGCGGAGGACGGTCGATTGTAGACGGGCAATCCAAGGGACTTGGCCATGGCACGGACATCGGATTTCAGCGCGCGGGCATCCATCAGCGGATGCCAGAACCCGGCCTCGGATGCGGCACGTATCCCCGGCCTGTGCTCCCCCAGGTCAGAGGCGGTGGCCCCGTCCGCGAGCCTCGCGATGCATTCCTTGTCCGCTATCTTGCGAAGCACCTCGGCCAGTGATTTGCGGCAAAGATAGCACCTGTCGGGCGGGTTCGCCCGGAAATCCGGGATGGCGAGCTCGTCGTGCTCCACGACCATGTGGCGGATGCCTATCAGCTGCGCTAGCCGCTTTGCATCCTTCAGGTCCGCCCTCGGAAGAGTGCGGGAATCCACGGTGACGGCCAGCGCTTTTGTGCCCAGTGCGTCGAACGCAAGCTTCGCCACGACTGCGCTGTCCACACCTCCGGAGAATGCCACGAGCAGGCTGCCGGCCGCCGCCATCCTCGAAATGATGTTGCGTGCAAGCGCAACGGCCCTGCTCATCTTCGCCGCCGGCTTCGGCTTCGCCTTGCCGCCCCGGGGTGGGGGTGGATGTGGTTTCCTCGTGCCCTTTCGCAGACGAATCGCAGCCGGCGAACTTCTCCTGACGGTGCGGGACCGGCGCTTCACCGGTCGGGCTCGCGCAGGGCGCTTGCTGGGGGCCATGGAAAGGTGAACGGCGGCGGGCCGGATTAAGATTTGTGCCTGCCTACTTGAGCTTCCTGCCCGTCAGGGCGACCGCGGCGAATATGCCGGCGATGAGTAGTATGCCCTCGAAGCCAGGGGTGGTCTTTCCCGGCGTGGTCGTCTTCTTGACCGTGATGGAGACCTCGAGGCTCTCCGTGACCTTGCCGTCCGAGACCTCGACCCTTATCTTGTGCGCTCCGGCGCTCAGGGTCTTGGTGAACGTGGCCATCTCGCCGATGACCGCTCCGTTGTCGGACCACTTGAAGGTGAGCTTGTCGTTGTCGAGGTCCGAGGCGTTGACCTGGAAGTTGATGGCCTCGTTGCTCTTGAACACGGCGCCCTCGAGCGGGGAGCCGATGCCGATGACCGGCTTGCGGTTCACATCGATGACCTTGACATTCCAGGTGGTCTAGGCCCTCTCCTTTCCATCCGACACGACCACGGTGAGCTTGTGGGTCCCCGCAGCCTTGAAGTCCGGCGCGTAGGTGTAGGAGCTGGAGGTCTCGTCCTTGACCTTCAGGTTGATGGTCCAGGTGTAGCTGAGCACGTCCCCGTCGACATCGAGCGCAGTCAGGTTGAAGACCTGCGTGTCGCCCTCGTTCATGGTGAACTCGCGGGTGGTGGAGGGCACGGAGTTGGTTATCACGGGCGCGTCGTTGATGGGGCTCACGGTGAGGTTGCACATGTAGACGGCCTCGGCGTTGGAGGGGTCCTTTGCGGAGAACACCAGTTCCACCTTGCCGTTGAAGTTGTTTACCGGATCAATGGTGACGGTGCCGTCGGAGTTTATCTCGACGCTGACCTTGGTGTCGGGGAAGGTGACGCTGTAGCCAAGGGCATCCCCGTCGATGTCCCTGAACACGCTCTTGAGGGACTTTGCGGTGGTGGAGGCGTCGCTGTCCTCGTCCATAATAAGGGTCTCGAGGGCGCCGAAGACCTCGGGCGCATCGTTGACCGGCATGACGGTTATATTGGCGGGAACGATGACGGGGGTCGCGATGCCGTCATTGGCGGTGAAGCTGACTACCTCCATGCCGTTCCAGTTCGCAACAGGGGTCAGGGTGACCTTCTTCTGGGCGCTGATGGACACACCCATGTGCCCCTCGGGGTCCGAATATTCGAAGGCCATCGTGTCGAAGCCGTCGAGGTCCGTGAACACGCTCCTCAGGTCGAGGGTTGTGTCCTGCCCGTCCTCTGCGATGGAGATGTCCTTGATGCCGACCGCGGTAGGGGCGTGGTTGGTCGCCAGGACCGTGACATTGACGGTGCCGGTGACCTGGTACTGGCCGTCGCTGCCGGTGAAGGTCATGGTCTCCTTTCCGGTGTAGAGGTCAGGCGCTGTGTAAGACACCACATGTGTCGTGGGATTGATGGCGACCGTGACCTTGTCGTTCCCTGCGGCGGTGAATGTCAGGTTGGAATCGATATCGCCGAAGATGTCATCCAGGTCGACACCGGTCTTGGTCGTGCCCTGCGTCATCGAGAAATCGAATATGGACTTCTTGACAAAGGGCGGGTCGTTGACCGGCGAGACGGTCACGTTGACCGAGACGGATGTCCCGGAGGAGTGCATGCTGTCTTTTGCGGTGAAGGTTATCTTCTCCTTTCCGTTCCAGTCCTTAACCGGGGTCAGGGTGACCACACCGTTCGCTGCTATCGCAACACCTATCTTGGTGTTGCCGGAGTTGGAGAATGTCAATGCATCCCCTTCTGGGTCCGTGAACACGCTCTTGAGGTTGATGCTGGCGTCGGTCGTATCTTCGTTGAAGCTGAAGTCCGAGATGGTGCTGGCCACCGTCGGTTTCTTGTTCATGCCTGCGTACGAGAAGAACGAGGACTGCAAGACCTCCTTGGTCGCGTCGGACTGGACGATGGTCACCAGTCCAAGCTTCTCCTTGGTCCAGCTGCCGTCGATGACAAAGGAGCCGCTGAACGGCTTGGTCTCGCCGTTTGCGATGGTGAGTGCCGAGTCCATGGCCAGGTTCCTGGCGGTCCACCTGAGCGCCCCGTTGTTGTGCGTGGTGTTGAGGTCCTCGATGACGACCACCTTCACCTTCATGCTGGTGTTGGTTATCGCGGAAAGGGCGGTGACGTTAAGCCAGAAGTTGCCGGTGCTTCCCGCCATGGTGCTGTTGAGGTCAACGCTGAGCTTGCTTGTGGCGGGGCGGGCAGTGATCTTTCCCTTGTACCAGTTCGTGACCGCCGGGTCGTTCGGGTTCGAAGAGCCGCCGACGGCCTGGTCGACGCCGTCGAAGACAGCGGTCGGGAAGCCCGTGACGCCGTAGTAGCTGACCCTGGCGTCCGCTGCCGCAAAGCCGTAGACATCGTTGTTGGTCGGGTGCCACTCGATGACCGCAAGCCTGTCGGGGAAGAAAGCGGAATCATCTATCAACGCTGAAAAGGAATTGTCAGCCGCGGGGCAGTAACCGCACCAGGTCGCGGTGAACAGCTCGCCCAGAACCACGCGGCCCGTGTCACGCGCAGCTACGGTTCCCTCGTCCGATGGAGCGCTCATCGCGCCCAGCGGAAGAACGGAGACTATCAAGAACAGACCCACAGCAACGAATTTCCAACCCTTCATTCCAACCACATCCCTGCCTTCAATGGCCATTATATGTAAACATACCATATATGTGTAATAAGGTTACCATCATAAATGCAGTAATTCGAACATAAATGAACGATAGGGATTAAGTATGGAATCCTCCTTCCATAACTGATGAGAAGGTCGGGGCTCGTCCTCGGTGCGCTGGCGCTGCTGTTGCTCTCATGCGCCATGCAGGGTGCGATGGCATCTCCCGAGTTCATAAAGGTGTACCATACCCCGGATAACGTGACCAAGGATGACGAGGTGACCGTCATTGCCGAGGCAACGAACTCGTCCGACATAAAGCAGGTTTACCTGACCTACTGCAAGGTCGTCCCGGAGCTGTGCTTCATCCCCAAGGAGATGCAGTATGTCGGCGGAGGGGCCTATTCGGTAGGCATCGGCAAGTTCGATGAGAACCTGGAAATGAAGTTCAACGTGACGCTATACTTCAAGGACGGCAACAGCACCGTCAGCGATACCATACATTTCACGGTCCAGCCCATCGATAACGGGAACAATACCAACAATACAAATAACACCAACACGACGGTCCCGCCCGTCAACGTCACGACGCCCGCCACGCCGCCCGACAACACGAACCTCTACATCACCATCGCCCTCGTGGTGGCCACAGTCCTCGTCGCCGCGCCCGCGTACTACATGAAGCGCAAGACATGGATAGCCATCATCGCCGTGCTTCTGGTGGTGTGCTTCCTCGCTTCCTACATGTACCTTGCATTCACGACCGTGACAGTCAAGAAACCGGCGCCCGACCTCGAGCTCACCGACGTTTTCGGCGTTCCGCTGAAGCTTTCATCCATGAAGGGCGGGGTCGTGCTGCTCGAGCTCACCGCCATCAACTGCATCGGCTGCAATATCCTCATGAAATCCCTGCTCGAGGTGAGCCACAAATATGGCTCCCGGATAACCATGGTCTCCGTCTTCGTATCGCCTGTCGAATCGGATTCGGATATCCAGAAATACAGGGAGGACCACAACGCCACGTGGCGCTTCGCAAGGGACACTGACGATGCGTTGGCGAAATACAACGCCGTCTTGATACCCAAGCTGCTCATCATAGACAAGAACGGCGGCATTCTATGGGAGATAACCGGGGAGCCCTCGACCGCCGAGATATCCAAGCACATTGACGAGGGGCTCGCGGGCAAGCTCTCCAGCGGCTCGACGGCGGGCGCCGAGTTCATAGCGAGCCTGGGCCTCGGGGGAATGGCGATACTGGCCGGTTTCGCATCCTACTTCTCGCCCTGCTCGTTCCCGATGCTTCCGGGCTACATGACCCATTACCTCAAGGCCAGCGGTGTCGGGACGTCGTACCGCAAGGCGGCGGCAGGCGGAGGAGCGGCCGCTTTGGGGATAGTGCTTGTTTACGGTAGCATCGGGCTACTGATTACATTACTGGGCGAAGTGATAAAACCATATGTGGCATATCTGCAGCCGATAATCGGCGTCATCCTGCTGATACTCGGGATTCTGATGCTGACGCCCATGTCGTTCATGATGGGCGGCGGTTTCCTGACGAAGATCCAGAGCATGCAGACGGGGAAGGGCTTCTACTACAGCCTGTTCCTCTACGGCATGGGCTACGCCGCGGCTTCGCTGGGCTGCACGCTCCCGATATTCATAGGAGTGGTCCTGGCGCCGCTCCAGTCAGGCTCAATTTACCTCGGGCTGGGCGTGCTCGCCCTGTTCTGCATGTCCGTGGCGCTGCTGATGGTGGCCGTCACCATCCTGGTCGCAGGCTTCAAGAACAAGCTCCTGAACCGCCTCAAGGCATCGACAGAGATAATCAAGAAGGTCAGCGCCGTCTCCCTTATCATAGTGGGTATAATTCTCGTGGCGCTCTACGTCTACTCGGTCTGGAAGTAGGAGCATACCCGCAAATATTTTATCCGGCGCCGCCGATATGTTCGGAGGAGGCCTTTCATCATGCCCGCAGGAAAAGCCAAGAAAAAAAGATACGTCCAGCCCTTCAGCGTGGAGGAGGCTCTCCTCATCTATCTCGACGGCAGGCTCATAAAACACGCGGCCCTCGACAATGCAAGGAGCATGGACAAGGACATCGTGGGCAGCATGTTCATGGCCATCCAGAGCTTCATCAACGAATCATTCAAGAAGAAGGGCTCTCTGGAAGGCTTCACGTACGAGAATTTCCGGGTGGAGATAGAGATGAGCAAGCACCTGGTGCTCGCCGTTGCAGTTGCAGGTGCATCCCCGCCCGAGCTGAGGGAGGAAATGGACCGGCTGCTCGAGAGGGTGGAGGGGCTCTACAGCGGCATCCTTCCCGAATGGGACGGCAACATGAAGGTCTTCAAGGGCATCGACCTCCAGCCGCTGTTCACTTTCAAGGAACGCTACGGCCTCGATTTCCGGGAGGCCGAAGGGAGCGTGGACATAAACACGGACCTGGAGTTTCAGGGAGGTTTCGTGCTCCTCCGGTTAAGGATAGCCAACTGCCGGAGCGGCCCTCTCACCGACGGCGTCATGATATTGAAATATGACAAGTCGGTGGTCACGCTTGTGAAGGTCGAGCCAAAGGAGTGCGGCCTTGAGGGCAACAAGATACACATAGGTACCATCCCGCCCAGAACCGAGAAGGCGCTCGCCGTACATCTAGACCCGATGAGCTGCACGGAATCCGGCATTTCGGCGGTCTTCAACTACATCGACCAGGATGGGAAGAGGAGGGTGAAGAGGCTCAATGAAAGACCAGTGGACATCGCCTGCCCGCTTTTCTATCCCGTTGATGGTGTCAATATCGCAATACTCAGACGGCTCCTGAAAAACTCGGAGCACCGCGAGTACAAGTCATTCGAGTGCCCGAAAGCATACACCTTGGCCAGAAAGGCCCTCGAGTCGCGCAGGCTCAAGTTCGTCAGGGAGCTGACGCAGGACAAGACCAAGGAAGCCTGGTATTACGGGAAGACCAGGTCCAAGGGAGAGGAGGTGGCGGTCCAGGTCCACGGCACGGAAAAGGAGTGCACCGTGATGGCGGCATCCAACAACAGAAAGTTCGCCGCCGGACTTCTGGCGGAGCTCTCTGATGAGCTCAAGCAGGACGGCGCGTGCTCGCTGGTTGCCCACAAGGAGCACATGTCATTGCTGGATAGGGAATTCGGCAAATAGACACAGGGGCACCTGTATTTTCATAGTAATATAGAATATACTATTTTAGATGAAAGAGCCGTCGGAATCGCAACGAGCGGCTCCCTTACGCTCCCGCTCGTTGCGGACCCAGAAGAGCGCCCAGCGCTCTTCTTCGTCTCGAACCGGTCAGCGCAACGAGCGGCTCCCTTACGCTCCCGCTCGTTGCGGATTCGAAAGACCGCCCTCTCTACCGTATCGGGCGGTCTTTCTCTCCAGCGTCTCTTCTGTAAAATTGTTGAAAGAGCCGTCGGAGGGGATTGAACCCCCGGCCTTCTGATTACGAATCAGACGCTCCACCACTGAGCTACGACGGCATGCTGTGAGGGGCTGTAATGTTTGATAGGATAAAAATGTAATCCCGAAGAGGGAAGCGTTATATGAGGGTCCAGCGGGGGCTCAAGAGCATACACGCTGACGAGGGTACGGTCCGTGTCCCATTTTTTCAGAGGGAGACAGGTAAGTGTCTATAAGTGTGAATAAGTATAAGTAAGTGCGTAACACTTATAGATACCGGAATGCATACCATCAGGGAAAAGCCGGTGTGGCTCGAAAGGCATGCCCTGGACGGCATGAACGCGGAGCGTCCGAGGATAACAGTGTCAGAGGTCGAGGATGCTCTCGAGGCACCGGACCGTCTCGCGAAGGAACGGAGCGGTAGGCTGAAAGCGATGAAACGCTGTGGAAAGCGGACCATAATCGTCTACTATGACGAGAATGAGGAGGATATCTATGTCAGAAGCGTCTCGGCAACGCACTCGGAAATCCAATAGCCCCAAGTGCCCGGACTGCAAAACGTCCATGGAACCGGTGGTGCTCAGGATGCACTTTCCGCGTGGCGCCCTTCCTGTCACCGGGAACAGGTGCCCTTCCTGCGGTCTGGAGCTCGTTTCCGCCGAAGGGGCGGAGGAGGGGCAGCAGCTGGCCGAGAAGCTCGGGCTCTACGAGCCCCAGTTCCCGCTGGTCAGGACGATAACAAAAAGCGGCGGCCAGCTGGCCATCTATCTGCCGCGGGAGATCGAGAGGGCGCTTGGTCTCGCCAAGGGAACGCGGGTGAGGATATTCACAAGGGGGGATGATATCATCATCCAGCCCGCCTGATTCACGTCCGCCACGGGCACTGGTCATTTATCTCGCAGTCCTTGCAGCCCACGAGAATGGAGATGAGCGGTATCACGGCGAAGCCGTCGATGCAGAAGGCGAAAAAGAGCGCAAGGTAGAGCATCCCGAACGCCGTGTACAACACATAGGCCCCTCCGATGAGGGGCACGAGCCATACGGGTAACATGATGGCGATGTTGAACTTGAAGACCTTCCTGAAATCGTGGCTCGGCTTCGCCTTGAAGAACTTCGGCGCCACCTTCCCGTAGCCGCAGGGGCAGGCCCCGGTCCCGAAATGGTGGCAGCACGGGCATATGAATGCCCAGAACATGACGATTGACAATACGCAGTATGTGGCAAAAGTAATAGCGAAGATTCCCAAGAGCAAGGGCCACAGAAGCAGGGTGCCCATGACGAAGAGCGCAATGGTGGGGCCGTTGTCCAGCGCAACGAGCCAGCCCGGCACCGTCCTGGCGCACTTGTTGGGGATGCCGCAATCGTTTGCAGTTTCATGGCTATC
>Ga0315287_10007427_pt1 | contig 10985 bp, 7 predicted proteins | sample YL17G11_0_MG_FD_205037 | JGI IMG/M metagenome (GOLD analysis project Ga0315287, IMG submission 205037) | Sediment microbial communities from Yellowstone Lake, YNP, Wyoming, USA - YL17G11_0 | ecosystem: Environmental > Aquatic > Freshwater > Lake > Sediment | place: USA: Wyoming | collected...
AACACAACAGCTTTCAGCGGCTTGCTCGCAAGAGCAAGAGCGGCTATGAACAATGCCGTCCAAATAAATGGCGGTATAAATAGGGCATTTCGCAAGAACGGTGCTGGACATAGACCGGCTGCATTAAGCACCTCAGCAACAAGATAAAAGCTCAATGCCGCAGCTGTCATCGCTAGGGCTAGTCGTAGCAATGATGTAGCTCCTTTACTGTACAGGCCAACGGCAACAGCCATTAAAGTGATCATTAGCAGCAGAGCCCCTGCCCACGAACTCGCGAGGCTGGTGGCGAGCTCGAAATGAGACCAAGTGAATCCACCGAACGGCAATGGCTTGGTCCACTTGTCGCTTTGCTCCCGCATTTGCTCGATGATTGGCAAATAGACCAAACCAAGGACGGCTGAACTAACCACGCCGCTGAGAATGGTCTTGGCAAAGCGGCTTGCAACCGAGCCCTTTTCCGTGAAAAATATGGCCAAGGCCATACCTGGCGCCGCAAAAGCAAAGGTGGGGACGCACCATGCTGCTAGTGCAACTCCGACTCCAAGGACGTGGGGTGCAAAACGCGTCGCCTTGATCGCCAGCAGGGATGAGCCGAATAGAATCACCGATCCTAGGAGATAGCCTCGCGCAATGAACAGATAAATGATGAAAAGCGGGGAAGCAAAGAGCACGCAAATACTTGCCGCTGTCCCAAGCAAGGCACGAAACTTTGTAGGCACGACACCACTTGTATCAATAGCTCTTTGCATGACTCGCGAGATCACAATGATCAGAGCAGCGCTGGTGATTGCGTTGATGATGCGAAGGCAGCGCGGCGCAGCATCGACCATAGATCCTGGCAGTAGGCTTTGTAGAAGCGTAAAAAACACATGATTATTTGGCAGACTATAGTTTGTCAGGACAAATGCGTAGCCGCGGGAGGAAAATATCTGGTAGTTAGCTGCTTCGTCGTAGGTTAGCGGCACAATACCAGTTAGACTGATATAGCTGACAACAGCCACTACTAGCAGCGCTAAAGAGTCGCGCTGACAGATATAGACTAGGCTCGAAAATGCACGGTTCTGTAATGTCTTACGATCCATGGTAGACACCCCTTTCTAGATTGCAGAAATCTCCTAGCGATAGAGTTAGATAAAATCTTCCAGGATTTATGCATGAGCAATGCGAATAAGTCCCCCCATGCGGTAGAATGCAACCTGCCTAATCTTGAGTTGGCCATTTACTGTGTTCTACTTGCTAAATGGGTCAAGAATGACATTTTCTTAATGGCTATTATTGAAAAATAGTCGTTCAAAATATGAATATCGCCATCTTAAATCATCGCGCTACAGAATTTGAGTCAGCTGAGCTGTGAAGGAATCAAAGCCAAAAATCCCGTCTTAATGTCGGCTTCCTTCGCGTCTCGTGAGACTTTAGTACAAGACTCTTACCGGCATTCATAGGCGATCTAATCAGGCGGGTGGAGGGGGACCGGTTTTGGATAGACTTGGCAAGGATGGGAGGAGAATGTGCCGCCTTTAACGACATCGATTACTTGGCTAATGCTAGAATGGACATTCTCATTATACATCGACTGGTTAACGGCGCCTATTCGTCTATTGAACGGACAACCTGGGTAGACATGCACACTCAAACACGTATAAAACGTGACGTCATTCACGGTCTTTTTCTGGCATAGACTCGATAATATTTGCGATCTCCAAGCCGTGTATATCTAGGATGTCGAACAAAGAAATCACTGAATGGATCTTGATATGCTTGGTTGCTGAGACTGAAGGAGGCATCGGTGGTGGCCGTTAAGGCACTCCTTCGAATTCAAAGACAAGATCTGGTTGGTTGTCGCGATTAATAAAGGTTTGGACCAGCCAACTTTGGTCTGGAGAATGTTTACCCCAGACACTCACAACTCACCTCAGTCGGCCCCGGCATCGCCCTGCTCCGATCTAAACGCCTCCCACACAAACACACCCAACCAGCCAAGACAGCAGGATTACCTAGCATCAAACTGTGGGTCGCTGTCGACTTGGTGACCACAGCCCCTGCCCCGATCATGCTATAGGCTCCGATGGTCACACCTGGCGTTATAACAGCTCCGGCACCGATACTGACACCGCGTTCAATGACCGTCGAAACAAGCCACGAAGCTTTATGATGGTATCTTTCAGCAACCGCTGGCACCCCTTGCATCCGCGGACTACGAGGTTGACGATCATTGGTGAAGATCACGCCCGGCCCGACAAAGACGTCATCTTGGATCGTTACCCCGTCCCAGACCATCACCTGGTTTTTAATCGTCACTCGGTCGCCGATGACGGCACCACCTTCGATAAAGGCGTGGCCACCGATATTGCAAGACTGGCCAATTTTTGCGCCCTTCATCACCTGTGCGAAAGCCCAAATCTTGGTGTCCTGACCGACCTGGTCGGAGTCGACCAATGCGTGCGAATGGACATAGGGTGCGGCCATAGCGATACCTCTAAAGAATGGAGCGGCAAGTACGGCGTGGCATCTTCAAGATGGGCATGTCAGGCTGCCGAATGAAGAGTCTTGGCAAGTCCAACATCGATCGAGACGGATGCTCCGCCTTGCTTGATACTGGCACTGGTGGCCTCCAGGATCTTCATCACCCGGTAGCCGCTGAATCCATCAGAACGAGGTGTAAGGTCTTTGTCGATACAGTCGAGAAAGTGCTGAATCTCCGACAAAAGTGGCTCATTTAGCTGGATATTCGGGATGAAAAGTCCGCCGTCGACAACCGCGGTTTTATAGGCCAAAAACGAGTCAGCGCTGCCGCTCACGGCCTTCATCTCCACGTGCTTGTCGTAGATCTTGATCGGGGTCTTCAAGTCCAAATCATCCCACACTGCCATCTTACGGCTGCCGACGACGGTGATCTGACGAACCTTGCGGGGATTTAACCAACTGGCATGAACGTTGGCGAGGAGGCCATCGGCAAAGGTATAGTTGCAAAAGACGACGTCTTCAACGCCCGAGTTGAGGTAGTCATGGCCATTGGCGGACACCTGCTGCGGCACCCGTCCAGTGAGCTCGATGAGGATGGAGATGTCGTGGGTAGCGAGATCCATCAGCGCGTTGACGTCGGTGCGAACGGGTCCTAGGTTGGTGCGCTCGGATTGGATGTAGTGGAGGTCGCCCAGATCGCCGGATTTAATGATCGACTTTAGGGCTTGAATGGAGTTGTTGTATTCAAAGACGTGTCCGACCATCAGGACCTTCTTGGCTTGCTGCGCCACTGTGATCAGTGATTCGCACTCGCCCGGGGTAAGGGTGATGGGTTTTTCGACTAGGACATGCTTACCGGCTTCAAGCACTTGTTTGGCGATAGCACAGTGGGTCGAGACGGGCGTCGACACGACGACGGCGGTGACGTCGGGGTCCTTCAGGACCTCTGCTAAGCTCGCGGTTGCCTTCGCCGCAGGGTACTTTCGCTGCAATGCTTTGGCGCGACCTTCGTCTTGATCGCAAAGCCAGTGCACTTTAGCGCGTTCGGTGAGCTCGATAGAGCGAGCTACGACTGGTCCCCAATAGCCACATCCAATGAGGGCAATGCCACGCATATTAATTGCTCCTAGGTCCACCGGCGCGAGGCGCGGCAGGTTGCGAGACTTGGCTGGTTGGGAATTAGTTCAATGATAGCTGAGGCTGATTCTCTTGTCGATTAGCCGGCACGGCGGGTAGCGGCTGGCTTGCGGCCGTAAACATCAGCGATCACACCGGTGACCCGGTTGATTTGCTCAACTGTTAGTTCTGGAAACATGGGAAGGCTTAAAATTCTGTCCGCAGCAGCCTCGGCGACGGGAAAGTCGCCTTTCTTATAACCAAGGTCACGATAGGCCTCTTGCAGATGAATCGGGATCGGATAGTGGATGCCGCATTGGATGTTTTCTTGGGTAAAGGCCTGTATCAGCTCCTGCCGTTTCGGCACCTGCACGACGTAGAGGTGAAACACATGCGGTACTCGCCCGGCAGGCTGCGGGTTGCTCACGACTTTGGGGCTCTGCACATCAGCGATATCCGTGAGGCGACTGGTGTAGGACTGTGCGGCGTTAAAGCGCCGGGTATTCCAGTCATCTAGGTGCGGAAGCTTCGTCAGCAGAACGGCGGCTTGAAGCGTGTCGAGGCGGCAATTGTAGCCCTTTTCTTTGTGTTCATATTTTTTCACAGAGCCATAGCCACGCAGTAGCTCTAGTTTGTCGGCAATGCCTTTGTTACGACAGACGACCATGCCGCCGTCGCCGTAAGCACCGAGATTCTTGCCGGGATAGTAGCTAAAGCAGGCGGCGTCGCCAAAGCTGCCGACGCGCTGGCCGCCATAGTATGCGCCGTGACCCTGGCAAGCGTCTTCGATGACAAAGAGCTTGTGGCGCTTGGCGATATCCATGATGGCCTGCATGTTTGCTGGTTGCCCATAGAGATGTACAGGAATGATCGCCTTGGTCTTTTTGGTAACGGCTCGTTCGACCAAGACGGGATCGATGTTGTAAGAGTCGGCCTCGCAATCGACCAAGACTGAACGCGCACCGCATTCATGAATCGCCAGGGCAGTAGCAATAAAGGAGTTGGTCACCGTGATCACTTCGTCGCCGGGACCAATACCTAAGGCACGCAACGCTAGGTGGATCGCTTCGGTGCCGTTTGCCACACCGACGGCATAGTCGACGCCGCAGTAGCGAGCAAAGGCTTGCTCGAATTCCTTGACCTGCTGGCCGAGTATGAAGTTGCAGTCGTCCAGGACTTTGGTAACGGCAGGGAGGACTTCGGTCTTTAGCGACTGGTACTGTGCCTTGAGGTCGACAAACGGTATCTGTTCCTTGCCTTCGGTGGCCATAGCGGTCTCCAGCGCTGAGCTATTAATTTTAGGGCGGTGCCCTTATGGTACCACATGCCTAGATTAAAGTACTGGGAGGCTTTTTGGGCGGGTTGGCAAATTGCACCGCGATCGATGGCATTCCCGGGCGCCTAAAGGGCGCCAAATCTGCCATAGTCGGGCCGTCTGTGATTGGACGATCAGACCTGCTAAAATTGCGGTTATCAAAGCTTCCAATAAAATAGCTGCCGCGGCCATCCGTCCACAAAAGGCGATGTGGGTTGGCGCCCTGTTGCTCGGTGCTGCCGGTGCTTTGGGCGGCGGGCTCAACTATCTGGTGCAGGTCCAGGCGGCGAAAAGTCTACCGCTGGCCGATTATGGCATACTCAACGTGTGGATTGCCGACACCACGGTGCTGCTGTCGCTGGGGGTGCTGTGCCAGATGTGGGCGAACTATGTCCCGCTGGGCCGAAAAAGCTTGGTGCGCAGCAGTTGGGCCTTGCTCCTCGGCGCCGTGGTGGCTGCTGTGGCCTTGTCGACTTGGCCGAACCTGCGTGCGTTGGCGCCGTGGGCATGGACCTTGACGATGCTTCCTGTGGCGGTGATCTGCGGGTGGCTGATTGGACAACTGCAGTTGCGCTTGGAATTCTTCGCAATCGGGTTGGCCGGTCTGTGTGGATCGGCCGTTAGACTGGCCGTGACGATGATGGTCGCTGGTAGCGGGCAGATGCTGCCGGTATTCTACCTGGCATTCGCTCTAAGCGGCCTGGTGTCGGCTATCGTGCTCGCATGCTTTGGTATCTGGACCAGAGTCTTGGCCCCGACGGCGGCGACCGCGCGCGATCAGATGGGAGCTAAAATCGCCTGTGCCTTTGTCTTAACCGTTGCTGGGGCGCTTCTTCCCCAGGTGGACGTTATTTGCTTGAGAATGTTTCAGTCGGCCGACGTCATCGGAGATTACTCCAGAGTGTCGCTGGTGGCCAAGGGCATCTGGTTTTCCGGGCAAATAGTCCTACAGGTGACTCTACCACTGCGTATTCGCGCCCAGTCAGCACAGTCTGATGCTGCCGATGAGCGGACCGGGCGTTACGTTCTGATCGCCGAGGTGATGATGCTCGTCTTCGGGGTCGCTGGTGCAGTAGCCAGTGCTTGGCTGGGACCGATGCTAACTCGGGTGGTTCTCGGCTATGATCTTAGCCCATACCGACTGTGGTTTACCCTCACCGGCTTGATCTCGGTCACCGTCTTTGTGCTGTTACGCAGGATTCAGCAGCATTGCGCAAGATTGGACTGGCGCAAAGGTGGTGTTGAGTTGGGGGGCGTAGCGGCTATGATCGGACTTAGCGCGGTAGTTCGCATTTCATCGGTGCAAACCTACCTGGCCTTCGCTTTGGCTTATTACCTAGGCCTAGTGGTGTGCGGGCAGCTTTTGTGGCGAAGGCACCGCCGGAGCGATTCGCCAGATCGATTCTGGCGCCGGGATTTGTGACGCCGCGAAATGCGCCAGAAACTGGCCATCACGCCCCCCGGCCTTTACAATCAATCACTGATGCCTTAGCGCCAAAGCTTAACCGCCGGAGTTCACTCAATGGCAGAACAGCAAGATAGCTCGCAGGGTACGACCCTAGGCGACAACACTACGCTATCGGCGCACCTAGGCCTGGTCCTCGCCATCGGCATCTGCGCACTACTACTGATCACCACGGACGGCGCGATCTTGGCCTTTTCAAACTATCCCCGCCTGTATGGCATCCTCAACGCCATGTCCTGTCGGTTTGAAGAAACGCTCCTCTACCTGCCGGTGGTCCAGAACTTCTCTTTCCTGGATCCTTTGCGCGCGGATTTTACCGGCCCCGGGATCGAGCATGGACTGGCCCCGTTCCCTTACCTGACCTTTGCGATTGCCAAGATCTTGAGCCTAAGTGCCGGTGGCTCGCTAAACGGAACCGTAATAGCACTGCATGGAACCCTGCTCGCCAATGTTGCCGCCACCTACAAAGTCTGCCAAATTTATTGCCGTCGCGCCGACCTGAGCCTCTTAGCGGCCCTGGCTATGGTGTTCGGTCTCGGCCTTGGCTTTTTCGCTGCTGGCTTGTGGCGCCACTATCCTGTCGCAGCATATCCCAGTTTCTGGTTGGCTGGCGCAGGCGCCACCTGCATCTATACCGCTATGGCCTGGTGCCTCGCCAAATCAGCCAGCCATACACGCTGGTTGTTACTACTGATGCTGGCTGCCGGCACGGCGCTGGGTGCCAAGGCAGCATGGCCCCACCTCCTCCAGGCGCCACTCGCAGGCGAGCAGGTCGCGACCCGGTTCCTCAGCCCCTCAATTCCGCTCTGCTTCTTTTTCCTGACGATATGGATGCTCTTGACGTGTGACCATAAGATGCGCCACGGCGCACCTTATGGCCCTTGGCTTGTCACCACGGCGATCTGCTTCGTCGCTAACTTTTATGTGTACTTTGTCAACTGGCTCATCCTCACGCCATCTTGCCTTGCCTGGCTACTGCTGCGTCGCGGCGCCCTGCGGCGGAAGCCCGTTTGGACGAGCGTTGGTGCTGGGCTCTCTTTAGCGGCGTCCATCCCATTTTTAGCCACACTGATCGCGTCCAAAACGGACCCGGCGACGCGCGACTTGATAATCAGGTCGGGACACTTCGGCATCCGCTTATATCACAGCTTCAATTACCCACCGCTTTTTGCTCTTTGGGGTAACCTCGGCCTCATTGCACTATTTGCTTGCTGGCTCCTCGCGGCCGCGTACCAGCATAAAACCCATCGCTGCCGGGATCAGGCTCTGGCCTTTTGGCAACTCCTACCCCTCGGTATGTACGTAACCTCGGTAGTCTTCGCCTACTTCAACTACCTCAGGCCCGACACGATCCCAGTACCGCTATTACTCCACCGCTACTGGGTGCCGCTTATCCTCCTAAACCTGGCACTCAGCTACCGAATAGGTCGGGAGACCTGGTCCCGGCTTGACTTGCTGGTGACCCCAAGCCGCGCCTTCGTCACGACGTCCTGGCTCGTCGTCATGCTCAGCCTCTTGGCTGCTGGTCAGTGGACCTTACACGAGCAAATCACCGGCGCCAGCATGGAGGAGCTGGCAGCCGCCGCCGAAGCCGTTCGCAAGATCGCCGTGCCGGGCGACGTCCTGGTCTCGGATTGGCAAGCACTCAACCTCTTCGCACCTTCCCTTGGCATGCGTACACTAAGTCCGAATCCGGTGATCACCCTCGCAAGAAACGATACCTTGGTCAGCTCTTACATGCTGCTCAATAAACTGCTCGGCCGATCTCCAGAGGAATTTTGGAGCTTTCTCGGAGACGTTGATACCTACGGCGAGCCGCATGAAGTCAACCCACAGGCGCCACCCACGGCATTAGTCCTCTCACAGGTGCGGAGTGTCGCATACCCACTGACACCTCCGTGGCTCAACGCCAACCGGGCACGCCTCGTTAACGACTATATGAATCTGAACCTCGACACAGCGACTCGTGACTTTCCCTCGCTGCTCCTTTGTTTACGCTCGACAACAATGCCGCCAGAGATCGCAGCGCGGTCGCGTCCGGTCGCAGACGTCGACTCGGTGCACTGCTCGCGCCTGAGCAAGTAATCCTTCGTCGGTCTTAAAAAAACCAATTTGAAGTTTAGGGACCCAACTACGTCGCCGCCGCCCGGACTGGTAATTTTTTAGGACGCCTGAGAGGTCGAAATGAGTTCGTATCGCTACGATTATCTGGACACTCCCCTGCCTACCTACAGTCCATGAAAGTTTCTTTAGAGAAGAATCATCGCAGTGGTTAGCTGGGACTGCGGACGCCTTATACCTAGGCAGACTGCTCCCTATACGGAATCTAACTCCCGCAAATTGATCTCTAGACCGATGCGCACCCCGGATACTTTGCGCATGGGATCTCATCGAGCGCTGATGTGGCAGCCATATCGTGGGATCCCGGGGATAGGTCACTGGTGATAGAAGATAATTGAATGCAATCGTGACCCCGCTTAGCCTTACATGCTTGGCATAATTTGCACACCGCGGTCCGCCGTATGCTGACTGCTCGTCGACGGCAACATCCTGCTTGTAAGATTTCCGCTAGACACAAGTATCATGAGCGGCTTTTGCTTCCGAGGATCACGACCCTATTGAGTTGCTGCCAAGACCTTTTCACGGTGACCCCCCCTTCCGCGAGTGACGAGAGTATCTGCTCTTGGTCAACTGCATTAAAGAAGATTAACACCTCGGTCGCACTTAGATTGCGTATCATGTCTGCAGTGACATTCAGGTGGTCGACTACTCTAAAAGTAACTATCTGATCCCTTCTGAAACTCGCCTCGAGAAACTCTGGGCCCAGCAGTTGCGGTAAAGTCCGAAAATTATCCGACACCATCATGTTTGCATGGATGTTAGCGTGCTGCGACAGATATTCCTGAACGTCTGCCAGCTGCCTTGCGTTACCGGCCTGCCGCCCATACCAGACGGAAGTATCTATTGCGCCGAATCCGCGCTTTTTTAGCGATTCAACTGAGCTAATGTTAATAGCAATGAGTATCACCAGAGAAAAATATATGGCCACTTCAGCAATTTTAACACGAGATAGACGATGCAAAAAATCGTCAAAGGCCAGAGCAGCGAATATAGTCGTTGCTACTACAGTGGGCATGTAATGACGTTGCGAGGTCATCGTATTGATCAAGGCGACATAGAAAACAATCAATGGAAGTGCCAAAAGGCCGTAAACCGGCAGCTTGCGGTCCCTAATGGTCTGCTGAGCCAGGAAAATGAATGCTGCCGCGATGATTAATCCCGGTAGCATCGCTAAATCCGGAACCGCCATTGGCATTTCGCATTCCTCATTGGGGGGGAAGGCGTGAGTACCACCGAACAGTAGCCAACGAACTTCATCTAAGGGATGGCTAGAAGTAAATTGTGCCGCAGTTTCGCTAGCCCGAGTAACAAAGTAAAACCGCAAAAAAAATGGCAACAATTTGAAGTATGCAGTCCAATCATCAGCGACTAGGAAGCCAGCAACCGCCCCACCTAGGAAATATACCCCAAGAAGAATTATAATACCTAGCAGCAGATGCCTCACAAATGAGTCAATTATTTTCCTATTTAAAATAAGGAATACAAGCAAGGCGAACAATTCCGAGGCATGAATAATCACTGAAGACGGGTAAATATGGAGCAAATCAATCCCAACAATAACACAAAACAAATTTAGGTATAGACTCCTCCTTGTTAAAAAGAATCCAGCTAACATTGTTGACGATAAACAAGATAACCAGAAGTTTACCGTCGTAATTCCCACAGTATAGCTAGATTCTGCCCATGCAACAGGGACCAGCCACATAAAAATAGCAAAAAGGATGGCAGGACGATTTCCAGCGAATCTCCGCAAAATCAAACTACATACCAAACTGACGAATACGGCGATAAAATACGAAAATGAGCGGAGAAAATCGAATGAGTGTTTGATTTTTAGGGCAAAGAACACGATCAGATCAAGCAGAATTTCGGACGGCCAATAACGAAATCCATAAGTTGGATCACTAACATTTACTGAATCATGCCAGTGAAACGCCAGCATCGTCGAGCGCATCCCATCGCCATCGAGATCAAATGACCTGAAATTAAAATAATATGCTGCGAGTAGCGCAAAACATATTATCAGAAAGATATCAGATGATTTAATCGTCAATTTGGCGAATCTGACCATACCGGCACTCCAATCGGCGATGTAGATATATCGATCGCTAAGTATGCTTAGCTTACTAGGTCTATGCAACCGCAGTAAACTCTACTTTATTTCCTATTTCGAGGCGCTCAATTAAATTCAAGTTTAGCTTCGACCTATTGGCGAAAGTTCGGTATAATTACCTAGCCAAATCATGGCTGACACACTTTGCTGGCAGCTTCTCTTCTGAAGCTAAAGTTTGACGTAACGACCTTGAGACACAGACACTGCTCTGGGCGCATTTGGGGAACAGGCCATGATCTGGACGTTGATTCCAAGCACCTACTTTCCTCGCCATGAAGACAATCGGATGAAAGACGAAGGCAATGTCACGTCTGCCAGAGCCGGCTTTCTTGCACAAAGACCGAACAATTTACGGAATCTCTTAGAGCAGAGATACGAGTGGATGCGGCAAT
>Ga0315287_10007429_pt1 | contig 10984 bp, 9 predicted proteins | sample YL17G11_0_MG_FD_205037 | JGI IMG/M metagenome (GOLD analysis project Ga0315287, IMG submission 205037) | Sediment microbial communities from Yellowstone Lake, YNP, Wyoming, USA - YL17G11_0 | ecosystem: Environmental > Aquatic > Freshwater > Lake > Sediment | place: USA: Wyoming | collected...
TAGCGGCCGGCACGCGACCCATCGACTGCGGGCTGGCGATAGTACGCGATTGTCGAATGCTGCTCCTCGTGCGCTTCCATGCGCGCGACTTCGCACCGCGCGCGCGGCTGAATACCAAACCACTGCGGCGTGGCGGCTTGCGCGCGCTTGAGCGTGTCCTGCGCCTTGGCCTCGATCTCCTCGCGCGACGTGAAATGCAACGCCGGGTCCTCGCGTAGCCGGTGCAGGATCGCCGCATGATCGGCCGCCCCGAGCACCTTCTGTCCCAGCACCGTCATTTCCTGGTCGATGCGATCCACTTCCTGTTGGCCGATTTTGTGGATGCGCTCGGGCGCCAGGTCGAGCGAGGTGTGCAGGCGCACGAGCTGGCGGTAGGCTTCCATACCACCGGGCAGATTGACCAGGCCGACTTTATCCTGAGGGCGTGCCACCGGCAGAACTTCGTCTTGCAAGAACTTGGCGTAGCGTGCAAAGGCGGGACGCAGGCTCTTGTCCACAGCATCACGCAACTCTTGCTGCAGCTTTTCGCGCTCCGCGGCACTCCACTCCGCCGGCAGGTCCTTGGCGAGCAACACCAGGTTCCATCCGTCCGTCGGCCTGGCTTCGACCGCCGCAAGTTCGTCCAGGACGCGCTCCACCTGCGAGCGCGTCGCGACACGCTTCTCACGCAAACCGCGCCGCAAGTTCCCGATCAGCGTGTCCACCCAAGGACCCATCGCTTGCCAGCGCTTGACCATGGCGCGGGCTTCGGCCTTGGTGCGAATGGGTTGCTGTGAAGGGATATCGAAGAAACTCACCTGCGGACCTCCGAGCGGGTCCACCACCCACGCCACCAGGTCGCAGTCGAGTTGCGCCAAGCCGTCGTCGATCGCCTGCAGCAACATCAGCCGGGTGACGCGCTCCCCTTCGCTCAAGCTCTCGGGCAGCACGCGATCGGCACGCTGCCGCAGGTCGAGTAGCTTTTGCCGGTCACGCTTCCGCCCAGCGGGCGAAATATCGGACAAGTGGTCGTCAAAACGCCGGTCGCCGAGCGACGTGGCATTCACCGGGTCCGACTGTAGATTCCACTCCCAATACTCGGCGCTCAGTTGCGCGAGCGCCTCCGGCGGCGTAGGTGCAACCCGCGGCGCGGCCCATGCCGCCGGAACGAGCAGGATTGCCCAAAGTGCAGTCCACAGCCAGTACGGAGTGCGTCGCATCGTATTCCTCTTTCCCGCGAAGTGGTCTCGGAGCGCGAGCGATGGCAACGAGTCTTCACACTTCGACTTCGCCGAGCCGGCGGCGAAAGTGCTGCCGCAAGCGTTCGGGCAACGTGGCAAGCGCAATGACTTGACGCAAGGTGTCGTGATCGGCGTCTTCTGCCGTGTACAGCCGCGTGATCTCCGCTACCGAGAATCGAGGTTCTGCGGCGGCCACAATCGTGATCGCATCGCCTGCCGCAATCATACCCTCTCGCAGCACCGCCAGGTAGAAGCCCGGCCGCGCGCTCTCGTGGAACCACTTGGTCATTTGCGGTTCCCCGAACCGCACTCCCAGCTTGAAGCACGGCATGCGCGGCTGGCTGACACGGAACTCGGCCGTGCCAATAAACAGCCGATCGCCGATACACAGGCCGGCCTCACCGAGTCCCTCGGTAGTCAGGTTCTCACCAAACGCACCCGCCGGAAATTGCAGGGCCGGATAGGCTGCACGCCAGTACTCGTAGTGCTCCGAGGGATAGGCATACACAGCCTTGTCCACGCCGCCGTGCACCGTGAGGTCGGACTGCTCATCCCCCTCCAGCCCCACCGCATGAACCCGGACCGGCCCGTCGACGGCATCCTTGAAGATCGACGTGCGCACGACCTTGTCGTGCCAAGCCACATCCCGAGGCCGCCCAACCTGAATCGAAAGCACTTTCATGAACCCGACTCCCTGCAATGGCAAGATGTCGCCCAGCGTAATACCTCGCAATCGCCTTTACAACCGCCACCGTCCCGCACCAAACCCCATAACATGCGCCATGCGCCGCGCACCAACCGCCGCGCATCCTACCAACCGCCGCGCCGCGCACATCGCACATCGCATCAACCGCCGTGTCCCAAACCAACCGGCGCGCAAAATCCCGCTGGGGCCGGACCTATCCCGGCCCCAAGATTCGCTGCGAGGCGTCCCGCTCGCCCTCGCCCTGCCACGGCCCGAAGAATTGCTGCGCTTCGTACTGGTTGTGGCGCCGGCAAAGGAGCCGTACGTTGTCCACCGTGGGACGTCCGCCGTCGCCGTGCGGCCTGACATGATCGAATTCGAGTTGGCCCCGCTCCGTGCAGTGCTCACCGTTCGGGCTGACGAACGTGCAGCACCCCCGGTCACGCTGCCACACGGCGCGCTTCACTTCGGCAGGGATATGCCGCGAAGGCACCAACGCCACGGCACCGCTCCGGCGCGGCCGATCCGTCGCTCCGAACTTCTTTTTCTCGAGATTCTCCACGAGAAGGTCAAGAGCCAGATCGACAACCGCCGCCAAGTCGCCGTTCGGGATCTGATGGCGCAACAACTCTTGGGCACGGCGTAGTTTGTCGCAGGTCGCCGCACTCGCAGTAAATTGCACTTTGTAACGCTCCGGTGCCAACGGGACGACCGCCGCCGGCCGCACGGGCTGCGCGGGCCGCGCGGGTTGCGGCGGCAATCCGGCCGCGGACGCCTGTCCAACGGCGCAACCCGAAGGCGATTCGGGCATCGCCGTCGCGATCGTCGGGTTTTCCGGAGCGTCCTCGGGCGCCGCCACCGACCCCGCTCCTGGAGCCTCGACGGCGTCTGCGGTTGCGGGGCTCTCCACCGCGTTCGCCGCTGTCTGTGCCGGAGACTCCACGGCCTTCGCCGCGATCTTGATGGCCGCAGCTTTTGCCGTCCGCGCTGCCGGCATCTTCCGAACTGACGCTGGGACATCAGGCTGCGGGCGCAAACGCACGATGAGTTCTTCGATCTCCCGCTTCGACTTGTGTTTCGCCGCGGCGAGCAGGTCTCGATGATTCTCGGGCGTGAGCAGTGGAGCCAGAAGCCGCACCGCAGTCAAGTGCACGTCGCCTCGCTCCAGGCCCGTCACCACCAGGGGAAACCGGCGGGCTGCCCGCGCCGCCTCGATCCGGTTGTAGGCCGCATGCTCCGAGAGATGCAGTACCTGCGTACAGTACGTGAAAAGCGACCGGCAACCCTCCCCGACGTACAACTTGCGATTCTCGATCTCGGCCAAATGCGCGACCAGTGCCGCTGTCGCCCCTCGCTCACTCTGCACCAAGCGCTTGACCCGTACGAGGAGTTCGGAATCAGTGAGTTCTTGCAATGCTTCGATGTCCATCGGCGCATCCTTTCGCTCGACCCAACACGATGGTACCACCGGTTTTTCGACTTACATCGTCGCCCATCAAGCCCCACGACATGAGCGGCACCTCTTCGATCGCCTACCCACCTGCGAACAGCTCTTCAAAGGCGTTTCTGTTGCAATGGATCCTGTTCGCGATGTCGTCCGTGCGCCCAGCGCGTCAGCCTCTCAAAGCGCTGTCAAGTAGAAAAGGAAATGTGCTGAAGAGATTTTCGTTTCGGTACGAGTATTCATGTACTGCGCGCACTACTCGTGTTCGCGGATCCGTTGGCGACCTGGTTCCAAGACGATCTCTCGCAAGGTAACAACCCCGCAGCGAGACAATGCCGCTCGACCCATCCTGACGAAGTCCTGTAGCGAGATGGCATTGGCCGCACGCACCCAGTGTCATGAAGCAACTTGTTATCTTGCATTTACTCGTTCCGGAACGAGTAACTGTCGCACTGCGCCAGCAGTGCGGGCGTGCGTGCCTGCGGGCGGGCGGGCGTACGGACGAGTGGACTGCGGGAACGCGGGCCCACCTGCGCGAGCGCGGGCCCAAGTGCGGGGGCGCGGGCCGACGCGCGGGAACGCGAGCGAATGAGGCGGCGCGGGCGGGCGGGTACGTAGGCAGGTGAGAGCAGCGCTGCGCCGGGGGGGGCGGGCGCGCAAGCACGCCGGCAGCCGACAGCGGCGCTCAGCCTGGAGGCGGGGTCGGTTCCGCTACCGCGGGACGCGGTTTTGGAGACTTAGCAACCAGTGGAAGCAGCGGTGGGCGACGTCTACTGGCTCGCAGTACATGAGGGGACAGCCGCCGACGATCGGGTCTAGGCCCAAATCGGCACACAAACGTAGGGCGGGTTCGGACACCGAGCCTTTGCCGAATGACCGGTGGAACCACAACTGCCGGATCCCGCGCGCGTGTGCCTGGCGAACGATACGCGACGCCACTTCGGGCGTCGTTGCCACGACGACTCCATCGACCGGCCCTGGCACTGAGGCCAGGTCGGGATAGCACGGCACGCCCTCCAGCTCGGCGGCATTGGGATTCAAAGGCACGACCTCGTAACCCGACGCTCGCAGCTTGCGGAAGATGGCGTTCGCCGGCTGTTGTGGTGAGCGGGACACACCCGCGACCACGAACCGGCGGCCCTGGAGGAATCGGCTGACGGAATCCGGGCGTGCCGGCATGATCGGACCTCCTTTTTCTGTTCAGCGCGGAGTACCGGGGCAACGCGGAGTGCCGGGACGGCGCGGCGTGCCGGGGCAACGCGGAGTGCCGGGACGGCGCGATCTGACCAGTCCGGGCTGGATGTTGATCCCAAAGCACTGCTACTGTCGAGCCCGATGTTCACGCACGAACCGCCCCGTATTCTGGCGGCCAGCGATCATTCGCTTCTGGTCCGGTTCGGGACCGCCCTCGGCGAGCCGGCGCGGGTCCGCGTGCGGCAATTCCTGCATGCGCTCGAGATGCAGCCCACGGCTGCGATTCGCAACGTGCATCCCGCCTACGCGTCGGTTCTCGTGTCGTTTGACCTCGTGCAATGGTCGTTGGACGACGCGAATGAGTTCTTGAATCAGGTCCTGGACTCGGTTGCGCCGGCCGGGCGCGCGGCCGGGACGCGGGACGCGCTGCCGGTTGAACCGCGGGACGCGCTGCCGCCTGACCCGCGCTCGACGGTGCCGCCCGAACCGCGCACCGCGCTGCCTCCGGCGCGGCGTATTGGACTGCCGGTGTGTTATGACTTGGAGTTTGGGCTGGATTTGCGTGACTTGGCCGCTTTGCATGGTATGCCGGTTACGGAAGTTGTCGAGCTGCATGCGGCGCCTGAGTATGTCGTGCATTTCTTGGGATTCTCGCCCGGGTTTCCCTACTTGGGCGGCTTGGATGCGCGGCTGGCCACACCGCGGCTGGCGACACCCCGCACGCAGATTCCGGCCGGCAGTGTGGCCATTGGTGGTGCCCAGACGGGGATCTATCCGATGGCCTCGCCGGGTGGCTGGCGCATCATGGGCCGCACGCCGGTGTCCTTGTTCGATGCACGCGCCTGGCCACCGGCAAAACTGCGCATCGGCGATCGCATTCGTTTCGAGCCGGTGGCGCGGGACGAGTTCGAGCGCTTGGCCTCGCGACGTAGCACCCTCGACGCCGACGGCCGTTTGACCGGCGGCGAAGCTTGAATTTCCTGAACGTACATACGGCGGGTTTGCTGACTACGGTCCAGGATTGCGGCCGTCCCGGCGCGGCGCATTGGGGGGTATCGGCTTCGGGCGCGGCGGATGGCCTGGCGCTGCGCGCCGGCAATTTGCTCTTGGGCAACCGCGAGAATACTCCGGCGCTCGAGATGACGCTCGTGGGTGGTGGATTCTCGTTCGAGGCCGAAACGCAGATCGTGCTGGCCGGCGCGGACTTCGAAGCGCAGCTGGCCGGCGCGGACTTCGAAGCACAGCTCGCCGGTGCCGACGTGAAGCCGTGGCGGGTGATCACCCTCGCGCCGGGCCAGGAGTTGCGGATCGGCGCGGCCCGGACCGGCGCGCGGTGCTATCTCTGCGTGCGCGGTGGGCTCGACGTGCCCCGCATCCTGGAGAGCGCGTCGACGCATGTCGTCACGCACCTGGGCGGCCTGGAGGGCCGGGCGCTCCGCGCCGGAGATCGCATTGCAGTTGGTGCCGCCCCTGCGCGCGCGCCATGGAACGCACCCATTCCGGCCTGGTTGCACCAGGCCTACTCTCCGCGTGCAATCCGCGTCACGCGTGGTCCGCAGTGGGATTGGTTCGGCCCGGAGGCTGAAGCGGCGTTCGTGTCTGCCCCTTACATGGTCCGCGAGCAGTCGAATCGCATGGGTATCCGGCTCACCGGGCCGGTCCTCACGCAGTTGACCGACGAGTCTCTGCTCACCGAAGGTGTTTCGCTGGGCGCTATTCAGATCGACGGCACGGGCCAGCCGATCGTACTCTTCGTCGAACATCAGACGACGGGCGGCTATCCCAAACTGGCCAACGTGTGCAGCGTGGACTTCCATCGGCTGGGGCAGCTCCGGCCACGCGACCGGGTGCAATTCGAATTCGTGAGTTTTGCAATCGCGCGCGGTGCGTTCCTGGAGCAAGAAGCCCTGCTCAAGCGATTGCAGAATGGGAGTGGCACGTGACCCATCGAAAAGCCCCCTGGCTGGAGTTGCGGCGAGACGTGACCCGCCGCAACTCGACCTCGCCGAAGTGCCGGTGCAGCGTGACCCTGCGGAGCCCGTCATGATGTCCTGGACGCGCGACATCACGCGCATGCAGTGGAGGGTGCTGGGTGCGGCTATGGCGGGCTGGATGCTGGACGGCATGGATATCATGCTGTATGCCTTCGCGCTCTCCAGCATCCGGGCGGAGTTTCACTTAGGGTCGGCGGCGGCGGGCGCGCTGGCCTCGGTGACCCTGGTGGCGTCGGCCTTCGGCGGGACGCTCTTCGGAGTGCTCGCGGATCGCATCGGCCGGGCGCGGGCGCTCGTGTACTCCATCCTGACGTATTCGGTCTTTACTGCACTCATGGCGACTTCGCGCGGGGTTTGGGAGCTCGTCTTATGGCGGGCGCTCGTGGGGTTGGGTTTGGGCGGCGAATGGTCGGCGGGTTCGGTGCTGGTGGCGGAATCATGGCCGGCACAGCATCGCGGCAAGGCGATCGGCCTCATGCAGTCCGGTTGGGCGTTGGGATACATCCTGGCGGCGCTGTGCGCGGCTGCAATCCTGCCCCACTACGGTTGGCGGGTGCTGTTCGCGATCGGTATCGCGCCGGCCTTGGTGACGGTGTGGATCCGGCGCGCGGTGCCCGAGCCCGAAGTGTGGATGGCACGTCAGCGGAGTCCGCAGCGGCCGGGCGCCGTGTGGGACACGCTGTTGCGGCCGCAAATTCTCGGCACCATCGTCATTGCGACGCTCGTCACCTCGAGCGTGCTGTTCGCCTATTGGGGGCTGTTCACCTGGATTCCGACGTTCCTGTCGACGCCGGTCGAGAAGGGCGGCGCCGGACTCGGCATCGTGCGTTCGTCCGCGTGGGTGATCCCCATGCAGGTCGGCGCCTTCTTCGGCTACACGACCTTCGGTTTCGGCGCCGACCGCTTCGGACGCCGGCCGATGTTCATCGTCTTCTTGCTCGCCGCGGCCGCGATCGTGCCGGTGTACTCCCTGTTGGGACGCAACCCAACGATGCTGCTGCTGGTGGGTCCACTGGTCGGGTTCTTCGGGCATGGGTACTTCAGCGTCTTTGGTTCGATGCTGGCGGAGTTGTTCCCGACTTCGATCCGGGCGACTGCGCAGGGCTTTGCTTACAACGCCGGGCGTGCCGTGAGCGCCCTCGCCCCCTACTCCATCGGCGCCATGGCCGACCGTTATGGGTTTGGCGTTGCACTTTCGTCGACGGCGGCGTTCTTCGTCGTGGGTGCGGCGCTGGTCTTGCTCTTGCCTGAAACGCGCGGTCGTATCCTCGAGGACACGGCGTCATGACGGCGCTGCGTATCGACCTGAACGCCGACGTCGGTGAACTGCCGCAACTCCTCGCCGATGGAACGGAAGAGCAACTCCTGCAGCTCGTGACGTCCGCCAACATCGCGTGCGGGGGGCATGCTGGTTCACCCGCGTCGATGCGCGCAGTCGTGCAGTTCTGCTTGCAGCACGGCATCGCCATCGGCGCACACCCCGGCTACGCGGATCCCGATCACTTCGGGCGCCGCTCGTTGCAACTCGACGCGGCAGCGCTCGAGGCCAGTGTCCGGGAGCAGGTTTCTGTCCTCGACGCGATCGTACGAGCGTCGGGCGCGACGCTGCGGCACATCAAGCCGCATGGCGCGCTCTACAACGACGCGGTGCGCGACCCCGAACGGGCCGGCTGCATTGCGCGCGCGGCTTTGGAGTGGCAGCCGTCCGTGGTGCTGGTGGGCCTGGCCGGGTCGCTGATGCTGGAGGTGTGGCGTGAGCACGGATTCCGTGTTGCCGCCGAAGCCTTTGCCGACCGGCGGTACGAACCCGATGGCGCGCTACGATCCCGGCAGCTCCCCGATGCGGTACTCGAGGATCCCGCCGCCGCCGCGGCGCAGGCGCTCGCGATCGTCACTGCGGGCAGCGTCACCAGCTCGGACGGCAGCCTGGTCACCATCACCGCCGACACGTTGTGTTTGCACGGCGATACCCGCGGCGCGCTGGAAATCGCGCGGCGCATTCGCAGCGCATTTGCGGCTCACGGCATCGTCGTGAGTGCATTGGCCGGCATCGCAGATGGACGGCGCTGAAGCCGCGCACCGGCACCGTGGCGCCTCCGCCATCCCGCCTCCCGGCCCTCCGGCACCGCGGCGACGCCTATTTGGGTATTTCCGCCGCTTCGGCACGGGTGCAGAACAGACGCTCGATCACCACGTCCTGATCGACCTTCTTCTCCTGATTGACCAGCAGTCCGAACGTGCGATGGCCGTTGTTGTCGCGGATGCCGAACACGCCCTCGAACTTGTGCTCCAGATTGTCGCGCGTCTTCAGGATGCCGGTCAGAATTGCGCCGTCGACTTGCGGTTTGCGCAGGTCGAAGGTCTCTTTGCGGTCGTGCACCGTCACCGCCAGCTTGTCACCCTCCGCGAGCTTCACGTCCACGCAGTACGTCGTGTCGACGCCGGCATAGTGCCCCACATAGTCCTCCATCGCGGTCTTGACCACCGGCTGAAACGGCTTGGGATTGTACTTGGGCTTCGCCACCTGCGCGTCGGCCGCGTGTACCAACACGACGCTGAGCAGTGCCGCAACAAGAGCTCGCATGATCGTTTCCCCTCTCGCCGCGAACCGCGCTCGCCGGCGCGAATCACTCGGAACGGCACGGCCGTGATGACACCGCGTCACCGGGGCTCCAGCAGGTCCCACTTGTTGCCATACAAGTCCGCGAAGACCGCCACGGTGCCGTACGCCTCGCGGCGCGGTTCTTCCAGGAACCGTACCCCGGCGGCGCGCATGTGTGCAGAGTCGCGCTCGAAGTCTGTGGTGTGCAAGAAGAGAAAGACCCGGCCTGCAGCCTGGCGGCCGACAGCGGCCTCCTGCTCCGGGGTAGACGCCATGGCGAGAAGGAGTTGGGACCCCGCAGATCCGCGCGGCGCGACCCGCACCCAGCGCTTGCCGGCATCCACGGGGGTGTCTTCCAGCAACTCGAACTGCAACGCGCCGGTGAAAAAGGCGATGGCCGCGTCGTAGTCGCGAACCAGAAACGTGACGCAACCCAGCATCACGGCTGCGGCGTCGCGGTGTCCGGCGCCCAGTTGCGCAAGTACTCCGCGACCGGCGCGTCCTTGCGTTCGCGCCAGCGGTCGTCCGCCCGCGGCGCCACCGGCGAATGCTTCTCCAGATAGTGCATCAGCGCCACGCGATCGATGGTCTGCGTGAAGTACACCTGATCCGGATCGATCTCCGCCAGGAATCCGAGGCCGCTGTTGCCTTCCAGCAGGTAGTCCGTGGTGCAGACCTTGTAGAGCGAATCAGGATGCACCGGATTGCCGCCGATGAGCAGCTCGCGGACCCGCTCGCCCTCGGGCGCATCCGGGTCCACGGTCACCTTGGCGCCGGACTGGGCGATGCCGGCCGATCCGCGGCCGCTCTTGCGCTCGAAGATCTCCCGCACGACGCGGCCCTTCATCTGCACCACGGCAAGTGCATTGTCGAACGGCATGACGCGGAGCAGATCTCCCATCGTCACGGTGCCGGCGGCCAGGTCGGCGCGCAAGCCACCCAGGTTGGTGAACGCCATGTCGGCGCCGGTCTCGGCTTGCATGGCGGTCGTCACCAAGTTCCCCATCGCGCCGTTGGCGCCACCGCGACGCGACAATTCGACGCGCGATGAGCCCACTTTCACGTTCAGGCCCTTTTCCGCGGTTTCGATGAACGGCCGCAACTGGCCCTTCATGTCCTCGTCTGGCCACCACTCGTCCTGGAACAACGTCACCAGGATGCCGTCGCGGCGCGGCGCTTCCCAGCCCACGACTTGTTTGGTGGAGCGATCCACGTCGAGCATGATGTGACCCAGTGACGAACCGTTGCCGAAACTTTCCAGCACCATCGCTTGGGTCAACGGATCGATCCACGGCTCACGATAACCGCGGTGGGTGTGGCCGCCGACCACGACCGGCACGCCTTCCAGCACATGCGCCAAGTCCATGGCGCCCCAGACCTCCTGGCGCAGATCTTCGCCGGCACGCTCGCGTTGCTGCAGGCGTTCCCACTCGCGCTTGGGATCGAACGGCAAGCCTTCGTGCACCACCAGCACCACCAGGTCGACCCTTTCCTTCCGCAGGAGATGATCGCGCCATTTCTCGACCGCCGGCAGAATCGGTCTGAATTCCAAGCCCTGGATGTTCTCCGCGAACGCCATCTGCGCGGTGCCCGGCGTCGTGGCGCCGATGATCCCAATGCGGAGTCCAGCGCGCTCCACGACCCGGTACGGCTCGGCCCAGTCCACCAGCGAGTCGGTGCCAGCCTTGAAGATGTTCGCGCACACGAACTTCCGCGTCAGGTTGGCGGCCAGCCGCTTGACGATCGCCTCGCCCTTGTCGAACTCGTGGTTGCCGGGCACGATGGCGTCGTACTCCATCGTGTTGTAGTACGCCTCCATCACCTGGCCCTGCGTCAGCGTGCCGA
>Ga0315287_10007431_pt1 | contig 10982 bp, 12 predicted proteins | sample YL17G11_0_MG_FD_205037 | JGI IMG/M metagenome (GOLD analysis project Ga0315287, IMG submission 205037) | Sediment microbial communities from Yellowstone Lake, YNP, Wyoming, USA - YL17G11_0 | ecosystem: Environmental > Aquatic > Freshwater > Lake > Sediment | place: USA: Wyoming | collected...
TGGTGTGAGCCATGGGGAACTGTAGGCCGGAGGTCCAAAAAGCGGACAGTTTTGGGTCCGCACCCCGGAGATGCGGAAGGAGGCGTCCTCAGAGGGGAAACGGGCGCCCTATGTCAGGAGGTCTGGATCCAGGTCGACGTCTTCCCAGCGTAGGAGCCGCACAGCAGAGCTCCGGTGTCCGGTCTCCCGACACAGCACCACCGCCAACTTGAAGAGTGGGTCGATGTCGCCGGCGCAGGCGACGAGGGCTTCGTACTGCTCGGTCGTGAGGATGGGTCGCCGCGGAGTCGTCTGCACCTTGAAGCGGAACCCCGCCAGCGGATCCCGTTCGAGGAGTCCGGCGCCGAGCGCCCACCGGAGCACACTGCGGAGGTACTTCAGGTCGTACTCAATGATCCGGTCTTCGATCGGCACGGCCTCGGAGCCACCGTTGCGACGGCTGCCTCGCTCGCGCCGGAGTTGGATGAAGCGGAGTGCGTCCCGGCTGGTCAGCGTATGCGCGAGGCGCGCGTCGCCGAGGACATCGAGCCACAGCTTCGCGGCCCGCCGGTCATGCCCTTGCTTGCTCGGTCCCTTGAGCGGTGTCACCGCCTGCCCGTAGTTGTCAAACAGCGTCTGCATCGTGACCGGCGCGGGCCGGTTGGGGTCTCGGTTGGCGAGCTGGCGTGAGAGTTCCGCCGCCTGCCGGCGCCCCTTCACTCTGTCCCGGTGCCCCAGCGAAGTCCGCAAGCGCCGGGGTCCGTCCGCGTACTCCAGGTACAGCGTCTTCGCCGTGCCGTGCTCGTAGACCCGCACGCGGCTCGATCCTCTGAATCCGGTGCTGTACGACCAAGCCTTCCCGTCGTCCGCGTTCGCCATCAGGTCACCCCTTGGTGGCGATGGCGGCGGCGAGCTGCCTGGGGGTGGCACCGACCAACGTTGCACCGGTGCCCGCCGAGGGCAAGGCTCCGGCCTTCCTCGGCACGTCGGAGAGGCAGACCCGCGGGGCGTGCGGTCGCCCGTAGTTCGGCACCTTGCCGGCCCGCACCAGCCGCCCGAGATGATCCGGAGAGAAGCCCGAGCGGCGGGCTGCCTCCGTGATCGTGACCAGCTCGTCGCCCTCGGCGGCGAGTGCCTCCTCGAGTTCATCGGCGGCCATCTCGAAGGCGCGAGCGGCGGCCTCCGCGAAGGGGCGAAGGCCCTCAGCCCGCCGGCGCCAGCTCTGGGAGAGGTCGGCGAGCCGGGGCACCGAGTCCGCGAGCGGATGGTCGGTCACGCTCATCGCGCCGCCGGCGTGCTGCCGTCATAGATGCGCCCCACGGCGCCGTCGATCCGGAAGAGCACGTCGGTGTCGGTGGGGCCGCCGTCGCGCTGCTTGGCGATTCGCACGGCCATCGTGTCGGCGTCGAGGAGGTCGCGCGTGTCTGCACGGCCCGCCTTCGCGGCCGCGAGTTCAGTGCTCGTGACCCTCGCGGCAAGGCGGCGGTAGGCGAGCAGTACACGGTCGCTCTCGGCCTCCACGTCGCCGGACTCCTTGAGCGCGAACATCGACGGCGGGACCGTCAGGGCGGCGAACTCATCGGCGGGCCGGGCGAGCTGTGAGAGGAGCAGGACGATGGCGCCGGTTTCCAGTGCGAGGTTCTTGAGCGTGGTCGCAGCGCCGCCGATTTCGATGCGGCGATCCCGACCCGGCAGACGGAGCCGCTGCAGGTGGTCGACCACGATCAACCGCACGCCCTCCGTGCGAACCTTCCGCTTCGCCACGGAAAGGAGCCGGGCCGGTGTGACCGACGGCTCGCCGTACACGACGAGACGCCCGTCGCGCCGCTGGCGCTCGAGGTCCGCCTGCACCTGTGCGCGCGCGTCGTTGGGCAACTCCGACCAGCGCCCTTGGCGCACGGCCGCGAAGCGGTATTCTAGCCGGCACGCGCTGAGCTTCAGCCGCCACTCCGGAGCGGGCACCTCTTGGGAGAACACGAGCACGCCGGCGCCGGCCCTGGACACGCGATCCGCGATGTTGAGCGCGAGCGTACTCTTGCCGGCGCCGGGGCGTCCGCCGAGCGTCACGAGTTCGCCCCCGAGCACAACCCCCAAGCGGCGCTCGAGCGCAGGCAGGCCGAAGCTCAGACCCCCGCCGTCCTGACGATCGAGGCTGGCGAGCGCGGCATCGCACTGGCGGTCGGTGTCCGCCCAGGCGTGTTCGCTCGGTGCCTCACCCACCTCCACCAGCGGCAGGAGCGCACGCCGGACCTCGGCGGAATCTCCGCCGGCATCGAGCGTGTTGGCCGCGGCGGCGAGTTCACTGGCGAGCGCGGTAGCATCCGCGGCCGCAGCCAGGGCGTTGGCCAGCTCGCTGAGTCCGGACTCCGCGAACGGCGATGCCGCGAACGCCGCGAGCGCAAGTTCGAGGACCTCGCGGGTCCATGGGCCGGTGTTGGCCCCCATCCGCGCCACGATACCGGAGGCCGTGAGCGGTCGCTCGCCGTCAACCCACGCGCGCCGGGCGGCCGCTACGAGCGAACCCTCCAGCCCCATCGGCCAGGCGTGCAGCAGCACGTCTACACCGTCCGTGTCCCGGCACGTCAGCGCCCCAACGGCGAGCTGCACCACCGCGCTCATCCGGTCGTTGCCGGCGGTCATGCGGAGGTCTCCGCAGTGGACGTCGGCGCTTCGGAGAATGCCCAGGCTAGTGCCCACACCACCGCGTCGGACTCCGGCAACCCCTGCGCGAAGCAGATCGCCACGTCGCGCAGCGCCACGATCCGCGCGATGACGTCGGCGGGCCGCTCCCGGCACTCGTGCAGCGGCACCACCACCGGCACGATCCCCGCGCGGAGGACGGCGCGCTGAAGGGGAGCGAGCACCTCCCACGCACGGCGGGCGTAGTCGGTCAGGGACTCCTCCACGCCACGGGGAAGCCACCGACCCGGCGGGTACGCGGCCACGATGGGCGCGAAGCGGAAGGGCGGGGCGTGCACCACGAGGGTAAGCGTCGGATCATCGCGCAGCCGCACCCCGGCCTCGATGTCTAGCCCGGCCGCGGCGGCGGCGTCGGCGAGGGCGCGGTACTCGGGGCGGAGGATCGTGCTCATGTGACCGGCGCCTTCGCGCGGTCCCGCTCGCGCAGGGCGCGCACGATGGCCGGATCAGCGGCGAGGGACCACGAGCCGAAGGTGGCAACGAACTTCTCGGGCGCGGGGTTGAACTTGGCCGGGGTGTCAGCGACGTAGTTGCGCCAAGCCTCGACCACTGCGTCAGCACCGTGTTCGTCCACCAGCGGCTTGAACGCGGCCGCGAAGCGCCCGCCGGGGGGGGACCCGCCGTACTGAGCCTTCCAGACGTCGAAGAAGGGCGTGAGCCAGGTATCTCGTCCCGGTTTCTCCGGCCCCTTCGGAGAAAGCTTTACAGGCTTACAGGTTCTCTCCTTATAGGTGACTACCGAATTCTGCGACCCTTCCTGCGACCCTTCTGATTCTAGGCTCGCAGCATCCTGCGACCCAAGGCTCGCAATGGACTGCGACCCTTTCAGAGCGGCAGGGTCGAGGGGGAAGTAGGCTGGCGGTCGGGGGCCTCGCTGGCGCACCACAAGCAGCCCGACCCTGACCAGCTCGGCGCGCGCCCCTTGCACCTTGCGCTGGCTCCATCCGAGGACGTTGGCGGTCGTCGGATCGGCCGGGTACGCCCCGGCGTCAACGTGGAGGGACCGATAGAAGAGCCACAGACGCACTGCGGCGTCGCTCGAGGTGGACAGCCGCACGATCCGCCACACCGCGGAGATCGGCGCCTTCTCTGGTGTGGCCGTGGTCAGGACCTTCATGTCGCGCCGCTGGTCGATGACCACGACGCCCGGACCCTCGGGCCCATCGACACCGGCTTCGCGTCGCATCGCTGCTGTCCACGAAGCACGCAACCGGATGGCCGCGAGTTCCAGGGCAGTGAGCCCGAGAGGCGTGCCTCCGAGAGGGCGGATCTCGAGCAGACCACGTTCATGCGGGCTCTGCTTCGTCACCGCGCCGATGTGGATGTGCGCCGGCGGCGGGCCAACTTCTTCAGGTCCGCACCTTCGAACGCTGCCCCAACGCCAGCGTCGAACAGCGCGACGACGGACGAAGCCCAAACACGAGTCACGCGCCCCTGTACGAACCCGCGCAGACGCCCGGAGCGAACCCAACGAGCGACTGTGACCCGCGAGACACTCAGCATCTCTGCCGCGCGGCTTCCCGAGATCAACGCATCTGCCTTCATCGTCGCCTCTCTTCTTACGAGCAATGGCCATCTCTCATAAACAACATACGCAATGTACATTGCGTATGCAAGTCGTGTGCGTTATCCTTCACGCGCAACAGCCGACGTCCGCACTTCAAGGAGGAAACTCTTGGCCTCCGCCCCTCGCGGCGACCGCCGCCTTATCAGCCATGACAGGTTCCGAGAAGCGTTGGGGGCTGTCTACGGGGAGCGCCCGGACTTCTCGCAGGCCGAGAAGGAACTGGGCGTCAACAAGTCCACGCTCAACCGCCTTTGGAACGGCAGGCGGACGATCAGCGCGGAGAACCTAGAGCAGCTCAGCGAGAAGCTGGGAGTGCAGCCGGAGTTCTTGGTGGGGACTCACTTGCTGCCCTGGGCTCCGCAACGCTCCGGAACCCCTGCCCTAGTAGGGTGGAAGTTCCCGAAGCACGTGACGCCTACGGTTCCCGATATCCGTGGGTTCTTTTGGCTGGCTCGGATGCAGACCGCTATCGACAAGCTGGGCCGAGGAAAGACCGACCAAGCGAGGTACGACGAGTGGGCCAAGAACGACTTTCTACCGGGAGTCGTGGGCACGACGTTGCTTCCGCCATCGCCCGTGAGGGACAACATTGGGAACGCGATTGAGCGGTGCGATGCGGAGTGGGGGCCCACCTTAGGCGATCTTCCTGAAGCCGAGCGACGCAGAATCTTGGGGGAGTGGCTTCGGGTCTGGACACTGACGTTGGAGGCCGCCGCGAAGGCCAAGAAGGGCCGTCGGAAATAGCGGGCGCACTCGAGTGGGCAAAGAAGCGGCGCCCTCGGCAGCGGTACACACGACCCCCTCGGCGCTAGCCCGGGCCCCGTCTCCGGAACTTCCCCAGAATCCGTACACCTCTTCGCACAGACCGGGCCCCCCGTTCCGGTACCGACCCCCTTTCGTACACGGGAGGCCCCGTCGTTCGGATCCGCGGCGGCCATAGGCATGTAGGCGCGGTGCAGTACGGGTAGGAAGCGGTGCGTCGGGCCCCGGTCTCCCCTTTTCGTCGATCTCCGCCCCGACCACCAGCCGTTGGACCTGGCGCCGGCGGCTGACGAGCTGCGAGGGCTGGCGATCGTGTGGAGGGTGGGCGCGGCGTCAGCGAGCTGGCTTGGCTGTCCTGCTGCGGTTCGCCTTGCTGCGTGTGCCTGCCTGTCGCCGCTTCGCCGCAGGCGTGCGCTCCAGTAGCGCGCCCGGCTCAACGTCCAGCACATCGCACAGCGCGTCGAGCAGCTTGGTATCCAGGTAGCGCACGCGCCCCCGGCACCGGGTCAGCCGGTACGCCTGGGACATGTCGATCTTGCCGCCTGACGCCTTCGCCAGCGCGTAGGGTGTCAGGTCGCGTTCCTCGAGAAGCTCAGGCAGGCGGAGCCGCATCATCCCTCGCAGGCAGTATCGGTAATCCGATCCACGTTCGGCAATCCGATCAATGTACGGACTACTGGCAGACTTGACAACTAGCACATGTGCTAGTATCGTCCCGGCGGTTGTTATCGCGTACTCATCACCAAGGGGGAGCCAGATGGCCAGTGAGCAGAGGCGGGGCAGCGGGCCGCGGCACGGGCGCGATCCGTGGGAGACCTGGCGCGGCGAGGAGGACCGCTGCGGCGTGTGCCAGACAAGGCGTCGCCCTGTGGCGCAGTACGCGAACTTCCTGGCCAAGTCGCGCTGGCTCTGCGACCGGTGCTTCATTGAACAGATGCTGGCCGGCTGGCACTACCTGCCGTGGGAGCAGCGGGACGTACTCCGCGACCATCCGGACGCGGCATGGAACTTCCCGCCGAAGGAACCGGCCCTGCGCCGGCGGCCTGTGGCTGGCGAGGATCGAGCGGAAGCGCCCGCCGCGATCGCCCCTGTCGGCTGGGAGGAGGAGGAGGACGAGGACGACAAGCGGCTGCGGCTCAGTGAGCTCCGGCGCGTGGGCTTCGCCATGCTGGCTCTCTTTCAGGACAGTGCAACGCCGGGTGACGAGCGCCGAGGGCTCCTGCGTGCCATGAAGGTTCTCAAGGAGCGGACGCTCGAACTGAGAGGCTGACCATGCAAGCCAAGATCAGCAAGACGGCGCTGACCGTCCGCGCGGTGGCGCCGGCGGTTCTCCCTCGTGCGCGTGAGGGGCTGGTGGCGTTGTTCCTCGCCGGCCGCTCCCCGCGCACGCTCCGGGCCTACCGCGACGACCTGGAGGGCTTCCGGGCGTTCACCGGGGCGCCGACCGTCGATGCCGCAGCGGCGCACCTGTTCGAGACTGGTCACGGCGAGGCGAACGCCGCGGCGCTGGCCTACCGGGCGCACCTGCTGGAACGCGAGTTCGCTCCCGCTACTATCAACCGGCGCCTCGCCGCGCTCCGCTCGCTCGTGAAGTTGGCTCGCACGATCGGGGCGGTGCCGTGGACGCTCGAAGTCCCGGCCGTGAAGGGTGAGAGCTACCGGGACACGCGCGGGCCTGGCGTGGAGGGCGTACGGGCGCTGCTGAACGCGCTGGCGGGCCGCCAGGACGCGAAGGGACTGCGGGACCGCCTGATGGTCCGACTTCTCTACGATCTCGCGCTACGGCGCGCTGAGGTCGTTGCGCTGACCGTCGAAGATGTGGACCTGGCGGCCGGCACCGTGGCGGTGCTCGGCAAAGGGCGCCGGGAGAAGCTGCTCCGCACGCTGCCGGATGCCACGCGCGCCGCGCTCGCGGCCTACCTCGCTGTCCGTGGCACGGCGCCCGGTCCCCTCCTGGTCAACTGCGATCGCGCTGGCAAGGTGGCGGGCGGACTGACGACCACCAGCGTCTACCGCGTCGTCCGGGCTCTGGGCGCCAGCGTCGGGCTCTCGGTGCGGCCCCACGGGCTCCGGCACGCGGCCATCACGGCGGCGCTGGACCTCACGGGCGGCGACGTGCGGAAGGTGCAGCGGTTCAGTCGGCACGCGGATGTGCGGGTGCTCCAGCGGTACGACGACAACCGCGAGGATCTGTCGGGAGAGGTCGCCCGTGAGGTTGCGGCGACGCTCTGAGGGCTGACACTCAGGGGATGTGTACGCTAATGCTCCTTTGCGTACTCATCGCACGTGTCCACCGGCCACCCAATTTGTTGACGTCATCCGGGCGCGCACCGTGCGGGGCCGCTGGCGCGTGCATCGGCAGGACTTCGTGGGGTGGATCAGCGGGCGGTAGTTCTGTGGCCTGCCGGTCAAGCGCATCGGTCACAGCCGGCTAGGGTCGCACCGTAGGTGACGCACTGCGCAGCCGGACGCACCCCACTATGTCCCCGCCATCGCAGGCTCGCCGGTATAGCTCGACGGCGCGCGTATCGCTCTGCGCCACGCCCCGGCCGGCCGCATACATCTCACCTAGATTCGAGCACCCCGCCATGATCCCGCTGTCGCAGGACCGCTGGTAGAGTTCGACGGCCCGTGTCTCGCTCTGCGCCACGCCGCGGCCGGCCGCATGCATCTCACCTAGATTCGAGCACCCCTCCATGTCCCCGCCATCGCAGGATCGCCGGAATAGCTCGACGGCGCGTGTGTCGCTCTGTGGCACGCCGCCGCGGCCATCAGCGTACGCCGCACCGAGGTAGCCGCACCCCTGCATGTCTCCGTCGTCGCACGCGCGTCGGAAAAGCTCGACGGCCCGCGCGTCGTTCTGCGCCACACCGCGACCCGTCGCGTACATCAGTCCTAGGTTCGCGCACGCCCAGCTATCCCCGCCGTCGCAGGCCCGCTGGTAGAGCTCTACGGCGCGCGTCTCGCTCTGAGTCACGCCGCGGCCATTCGCATACATCCAGCCTAGGTTCGCGCACCCCCGCATGTCCCCGCCGTCGCACGCCCGTCGGTAGAGCTCGGCGGCCCGCGCGTCATTCTGTGCCACACCGCGGCCATGGTCGTACATCACGCCGAGGCTCACGCACCCCCGCATGTCCCCGCCATCGCAGGATCGCCGGTATAGCTCGACGGCGCGTGTCTTGCTCTGAGTCACGCCCCTGCCATCCTCGTACATAGAGCCCTGTAGCGCGCACCCTCGCATGACCCCGCCGTCGCAGGCCCGTCGGTAGAGCTCGACAGCGCGCGTCACGCTCTGTGGCACGCCGCTGCCAGTCTCGTACGCCGTACCTAGAGTCTCGCAACCCCCCATGAACCCGCCGTCGCAGGCTCGCCGGTAGAGCTCTACGGCGCGCGTCTCGCTCTGTGGCACACCGCGGCCAGTCTCGTACATCCCACCTAGAATGGAGCACACCAACATGTACCCGCCGTCGCAGGCCCGCTGGTAGAGCTCGACAGCGCGCGTCACGCTCTGTGGCACGCCGCTGCCAGTCTCGTACGCCACACCCAGAGTAAAGCACCCCCCCATGTTCCCGCCGTCGCAGGCCCGCTGGTAGAGCTCGGCGGCCCGCGCGTCATTCTGCGCCACACCGCGGCCGTCCTCGTACGCCAAGCCCAGTCGCCAGCACCCCTGCATGTCTCCGTCGTCGCACGCGCGTCGGAAAAGCTCGACGGCCCGCGCGTCGTTCTGCGCCACACCGCGACCCGTCGCGTACATCAGTCCTAGGTTCGCGCACGCCCAGCTATCCCCGCCGTCGCAGGCCCGCTGGTAGAGCTCTACGGCGCGCGTCTCGCTCTGAGTCACGCCGCGGCCATTCGCATACATCCAGCCTAGGTTCGCGCACCCCCGCATGTCCCCGCCATCGCAGGATCGCCGGTATAGCTCGACGGCGCGCGTATCGCTCTGAGTCACGCCGCGGCCATCCCTGTACATAGAGCCTAGGTTCGCGCACCCCGCCATGTCCCCGCCGTCGCAGGCCCGCCGGTTGCGCTCGACGCGCACCGTATCGCTTGGCACGGCACTGTCGACGATGCCGCCCGCATCCAGGGGCAACCCGGCAGCCCTCTCCCCCGACTGCGCCGTGTCGGACCGGACTGCTACCAGCATTGAGGACATGCCACTCGTCCTGCGCATCGTGGCCTGAGCCGCGCCCAGAATCTGCGAGCTCTCGATATCCACGATTCGGACATCGATGTCGACTCGCTCCGGAAGCACTGACAGGGTCCCCACCACGATGGCATCGACGCCGATCATCCGGCCGAATCGTCTGGCGTTGGCCGCCTGTATCAGCTCGTACGCGCCAAAGTTGAGTTCATCGAGCACCTGCCCAACACGCCGACGCTCCATCACAGAGTACCACGACGCTCCGGTCGAAAGCCGGGTCGTCAGACGCTCTGCGACGTAACGGCCCAGAACCGTCGTCACGCCGTGTAGATCCAGTAGGTCAGACACCGCCAGGCGCAGACGCCGTTCACCCCTCAGAGCATTGGCGAGCTCCCCTCCGACCTGTTCAATCGCCCGATCCATTGAGAGAGGTTGCTGAGCGGCAACCGGAGCGGCAGGCCGTTGAGCGGCAACCGGAGCGACACCAAGGCAGGTCAAAGTCATCGCTCGAGCTGCGACACCGAGCACGGAGTGCAGCGCCCGGAAGAGGACTGCGGTGAACGCGTACCTGGTCCTCATCTTCCTCGCTCCAGGTTGCTCAACCCAAGAATCTACTGCAGCGTGCCCCCCAGCCGGCCGACCGGCAGCGGCTCAAGTCGTCAGGCATGAAGATGCAGAGCCCCGTACCGTTGACAAGTGCCGTTCAGGGGAGGGCCGGTGGGAGATCCACGCGGGTGACTTCACGCGCACAACTGGAGTGAGCACGAGCCGTGAGTAGAGCGGGAACGCTAGCTGGACACTGGACGCGCCCCGTCCAGCGTCAACCTGACGCCGACTCCACTTTGGGGCGTGCCGTCCGGCTGGTCAGGCCGCCGCCGTCATGTTGGTCTCGGGTGCCTGTCAGCCTCCCAGTTCGCGCAACCGCGCCTGGACCAGGTCGATCGCCGGGTCATCCCGACAGCGAGCCCGGTTCGCTGCCGCTTGGTCCAGGATGAGCCTGCGCGCCTGGTAGCGCACCGAGTTAGAGGCGGTCGGGTCCATCGCCTCGCGCTCCAACTGTGCCAGCACAGCAAGAGAGGCGCGCTCGAGGGCGGCCACGAGCTCGTCATGTATTGTCGCGGGTGACATCGGATCGGGGACAGGTTCCGGCACGTTACCTCCGTGGTGCATCAGCTTCGAGGACCGTCAACCCGCCGAGTGCCGGCCACGCCTCCCGCGCGCGGGCGCACAGGCGGGCGCGGCACTGGCCGCGTGTGCTCAAACACCGGGTTTCTCACGTTCTCCTCCTGGGTGTAAGTGTACGAGTTGGCCAGGGGCGATCCTGCGCCTCGGTCGTCTCGCGCCGACCCCCCCGGGGGGGCCTCAGCGGCGCGCGTGGTGGTCTCTACGATCGCGACAGGACCACCCGCTCGGGCGCCGCGAAAGGGCGTGAGGTGTGCGAGTTGAGTGCGAGTTGAGTGCGAATTGGGTGCGAATTCGACCCGGCAGGTTCCGACATCAGGAGAGCCACCCCCTGGCAGAACTCCGCGCCATCGTTGAGTTTATCCGTCAGTGTGCCGGAACCTCAGTCTCCCGGGCCACGCCTGGAGAGCGTGTGGACCCCAAAAGGGTCTCGTGGGTTCAAATCCCACCTCATCCGTAGCTTCCCGAAGCGACCTTCCGACCGGTCGACGCCGGGCCGCCGCATGATCGTCGTCGTCCTCCACGAGACGCAGGAACTGGTGAACATCGCGCACGTGGTGCGCGCGATGAAGAACTTCGGCGTCGCCGACCTCCGGCTGGTCTCCCCGCTCGAGTACGACCCCTACCGCATCGAGGGCATCGCGCACCGCA
>Ga0315287_10007433_pt1 | contig 10981 bp, 11 predicted proteins | sample YL17G11_0_MG_FD_205037 | JGI IMG/M metagenome (GOLD analysis project Ga0315287, IMG submission 205037) | Sediment microbial communities from Yellowstone Lake, YNP, Wyoming, USA - YL17G11_0 | ecosystem: Environmental > Aquatic > Freshwater > Lake > Sediment | place: USA: Wyoming | collected...
GGCCGACCTCACCCTGGAGTGGCCCACGTGGTCGCAGGCCGCCTACCGGTCGTGGTACATCGAGGAGGAGCTCACCGAACTGCCCCGCATCGACATCGAGGTGGTGCTGCGCATCCAGCGCCTGGTGAAGCTCCCCGACGCGTCCGAGGTGCTGGCCGCGCTGCCGGTGGAGAGCCCCGAGATCAGCGGGGAGCGCCTCCACCGGTCGGGGCCCACCGTGGAGACGGCCCACAACGAGGACCTCACCGAGTGCGAGCACGCCTTCGAGGTGTCCTACGAGGGCAGCTACGAGCTCGACGAGGCCGCCCTCGCCGACGGGTCGATCCTGGATGACCACTTCAGCGCCATGGGCGGGTGGATCTCCTCCACACTGGTGAAGCTCGGCGACCTCAAGCTGGAGTACCTTCCGCCCGACGACGACGACGACCACTGACAACGGCGCGGGTGCGCTCCGCCACCATCGCCGGGCCGGGGGGGCCATGCCGAACGACACGAACGACACGAACGACCGACGGGCGCAGGCCGACGCGGCCGGGCCTCCGGAGACGGTGCTCTTGGTGCAGCACCACGACAACGGCGTGGCCGTGCTCACCCTGCACCGCCCCGCGGCCCGCAACGCCCTCGACGCCGCCCTGCGCCGGGGCCTGCACGAGGCCATGGTCGGGCTCGACGCGGACGAGTCCGTGCGGGCCGTGGTGCTCACGGGCGCCGACCCCGCCTTCTGCGCCGGCCTCGACCTCAAGGAGCTGGCCGCCGACCCGTCGTCGCTCGGCGGGGGGTTCGCCGATGGCGCCGACCTTCGCCGTCCCATCCCGGCGATGGCCACCCCGGTCATCGGCGCCATCAACGGCGTGGCCATCACCGGCGGCTTCGAGCTCGCCCTGGCGTGCGACTTCCTGGTGGCCTCCGAACGGGCCCGCTTCGCCGACACCCATGCCCGGGTGGGCATCATGCCCGGCTGGGGGCTCACCGTGCTGCTGGCCGAGGCGGTCGGCGTGCGCCGGGCCAAGGAGCTGTCGGCCACCGGCAACTTCCTCGACGCCGCCACGGCCCTCGAGTGGGGCCTGGTCAACCACGTGGTCCCTCACGACGACCTCCTGCCCGCCGCCCTCTCGCTGGCCGGCGAGGTGGCCGACAACGACCCCGCCGGGGTGGCCCACGTGCTCGCCACCTACGACGAGGGCATGGCCTGCACCCGGGCCGAGGCCCTGCGGGTCGAGACCCGTCGCAGCCGGGAGTGGCTGGCCTCACGTGGCCAGGCCGACCTCGACGCCCGCCGGCAGGCCGTCACCGAGCGGGGCCGCACGCAGGTGTGAGCACCCGGCGCGGGTGGGGTGCGGCGCTCAGCCGGCCGCCTCGGCCCGGAGCTGGTCGAGCTGGGTCTCCGTGCCGATGGCGATGAGGATCTGACGGTCGTCGAGCGGCGTGTCGCTCGACGGGTTGGTGGTGAACGAGCCGTCGGCGTTGCGCATGGCCAGCACCAGCGCCCCGGTACGGGCCCGAAGGTGCACGTCGCCGAGGCTGCGGCCGATCAGCGGCGAGCCCGCGGGCAGTGCCACCTCGGCCAGCTGGAACTCGATGCCGCCCTCGTGCATGACCACGTCGACGAACTCCGCCACATGGGGTTGGGAGACCAGCGCGGCCATGCGGCCCCCGCCGAGCTCGTGGGGATTGACCACCCGGTCGGCCCCGGCCCGCTTGAGCTTGTCCCCCGTGGAGTCGGCCCGGGCCCGGGCGACGATGAAGATCCCCGGGTTGGCGGCGCGAGCCGAGAGCACCACGAAGAGGTTGTCGGCGTCGGTGGCGAGCGCGGCGATCATGGTCGCCGCCCGTTCGATGCCGGCGGCCTCCAGGGACGAGTCATCGGTGGCGTCGCCGCGCACGAACGGGTGGGGGCAGCTCTCCAGCCGGCCCGGGTCGCTGTCGAGGACCACCACGTCGGTGCCCGCCGGGAGGTGGTCCACGAAGGCGCGACCCACCCGACCCCAACCGCACAGCACGACGTGGCCCTCGAGTTGGCCAATGGCCTTGTCCATCCGACGCCTCCAGAAGGCTCGTTGCAGGTGGCCCTCGACGACGTAGTCGACGACCTGGCCGATGGCGAACACCACGGCCCCGAAGCCCGCCAGGATCACCACCATGGTGAACCACTTCTCGGCGGCTCCGAACGGCTGGACCTCACCGAAGCCCACCGTGGAGATGGTGGTGACGGTTTGGTACAGGGCGTCCAGCGGCGTGAACCCGAGCAGCAGGTAGCCGATGGTGGCGGCGACGAGCACGCCCGTCACGAGTCCGAGGGCCAGGGCGACCCGGCGGGTTGGGCTCACGATGCCGATGCTAGGAGGTGGCCCGGGGCCGCCCGGGGACGGGCACCGTGGCAGGTGGGGCCGCGAACGGGACGGGTTGGGCGGTGACGCCGGCCGCGCCGGCCGGCGGCGCTCAGCCCAACTTGTGGCGGACCGAGGCGACCACCGCGTGCAGGTCGCGCTCCAGCGCGGCGCGGTCGACCGTGTAGTCCTCCGACACGTAGTCGGCCAGCGGGAGCAGCAGCGAGACCTGCGACGTGGCCGCCCCGCCCCACTCCTCGGTGGTGACCGTGATCTCGCCGTGCTCGCCGGTGCCCCCCTGGGCCCCGCCGCCGTAGGTGCTGGACCGGTAGCTGACATCCAGGGCGACATGGCCGTCGCGCACGGCCATGGCCTGGCCGGTGACCTTGTCGAGGGTGACGTCGAGGGTGGCGGAGTCGCCGGCGGCGTAGGACACCCGGTGCGAGTCACCCTCGTCGTTGCGGGCGGTCTCGGTGAGGCCCTCGGTGGCCACCGCCGCGCCCAGGGCACCGACGAAGTTGCTGTCGATGTCGGCCACGATCGACGCCGCGTCGGCGCGGGCCCGGCTGCGGGTGACGAGGTCGGCGAAGGCCTGGCCGTCGCGGGGGTCGAGGCCCTGGGCGGGGCCGGCGGCGGTGAAGCCTGCGGGCGACTGGTCGACCGACGCGAAGTCGGCCGGGGTGATGTCGACGGCGTCGACCACGACGGCATCGGTGATGTCGGCATCCACGGTGCCCGACGGCACGTCGGCCTCGTCGCCGCCCGCGACCTCGGCCGCCACGGTGGTCTCGCCCGCCATCCAGGTGGCGTCCTGGGCCTCGACCGGAGCGTCGTGCGCGGTGCTGACGTTCTGGTCGACCTCGCTCACCGCGGCCATGGGCTCCTGAGCCGGGGTGGGGTCGATCGCGGGGTTCGCGTACACCGCGTTCCCGGCGTACATCTCGGTGGAGTAGTCCTGGCCGGGGGTGGCCTGCGCGGGGTAGCCCCCGCCGGACTGGGTGTAGCCGTAGGTCTCGGCCTGCTGGTACTGGCCGGGGGCCGGCTGCTCGGGCTGCGCCGGTGCCTGCGGCTCCGCCGGTGGGGGCGGGACGGCCACGGGCGGGGCGAAGGCGGAGGCGGCGGGGGCGGGGTTGCGGCGCTGCTGGATCTCCGCGGCGATCGCCGGATGGGCGCTCATCGTGGTCCAGTCGGCCAGGCCCGGCCACCACACGGGGGTGGACTCGTGCAACCGGCCGGCAACCACTTCGCCGATGAGGAGTTCCAGGGTGTACGGGCCGCGCTGGTCGTCGGGGCCGACCACCACGTAGGCCTGGGGCTGGTCGAGGGGAGGCAGATCACTCATGCATTGAGCCTGCCACAGCAGGCGGGCGATTCCGACCGAAACCGCCAGAAACCTGTCACTGCGCCGGCGCGGGGCGTGTGCCTCGACAGCGGTGCGGGCACACCACCTGCCCGACCGACGATCGCCGGTGGGGGGATCGTCACGGCTCGAGGATGTCCAGGTGGGAGAACCACCGGCGGCTGAAGCCCCGATCGCGGGTCAGCAACCGGTCGGCGACGGTCTGTGCATGGCCCGCGATGAGGAAGTCGGCGACGACCCGCTGCCTCGTGCCACCCTCGGCGCGGTACCTCTGCCAACCCTCCGCCGCGGCCTCGCACGCGGCGACGGACATGGGCGACAGCACGACACCGAGCCCCTCCAGGAGTTCCGAGCCGTGCGCGGCCGTGTCGAACGCGGTGACGACCTCGGTCCACACCACGTCACACGCGACGACGGCGCCGGCCAGGAGCGCCACCCTGAGCTTGGCCGCCGATCGATCGCCGAACTGGTCGTCGGCGAGCAGGACGTCGAACAGGACGCTCGAGTCGATCGCCGTGATCACCGGCTGCCGTCGCGTAGCTCCGCCAGGAGCTCGTCGGTATGGCGACCGCGGCTGCGCAGGACACCCCAGGCGGCATCGACCGGATCGCGATCCATCACCTTGCGGCCGACCAACTCGCCCTCGACCTCGACAAAATCGATCTGACTCCCCGGCTGGATGCCGAGGCGCTCACGGAGTGCCTTGGGGATCGTGACCTGACCCTTCTCCGACACGGCTACTTTCATACTCAAATGGTAGCAATTCCTACCGCAAGAGTCAGCACGACGCAGGTGGACCCTACGGCACCGTCGTGGTGGGGCTGGAGGGGGTGGAGGTGGCGTTGCCGCCGGCCGCGGCGGGTGACGTCGCGGCCGTTTCCTTGCGGGCGATCCCCCAGAAGTCGAGGATCCGGTCGACCGCGACGTAGCCGGGCCTGACGGCGCCCGACGGGTAGCTGTGGTCGAGGCCGTCGACCACGTCGAAGCGCACCGTGGCGCCGTTGCGGCAGCCCTCCGCCCGGGTCACCTTCACCTTGCCGAGGGTCGTGGCCTTCGCCGGCCCGCAGCCCGCGCCGAGCGCCACACCGAGCACGGAGGTCTCCACCTTGGGCACGTTGCCCACCCCGGGCATGCTGGACGGCCCGCCCTTGACCGGGACCACGGGATCGTCCGCGCCCGACACCTGCATGAAGGGCACCGCCGCGCTCTGCTTGCAGCCCGACCAGTCGGTGCCCGAGACCGAGGCGGCGCCGGCGAGCCGGTCGGGGCGCTCGCACAGGTAGCGGTAGGTCATCATCGCGCCGTTGGAGTAGCCGGTCAGGTAGATCCGCGACGGGTCGACCCCCTGCTCGGCCACCACCTGGTCGACGATGGCGTCGAGGAAGGCGACGTCGTTCTCGCCCGCGTCCTTCGCCGCCCCGCAGCAGCCGCCGGCGTTCCAGGAGTTCTCGTAGCCATCGGCGAACACGGCCACGAAGTCGCGGTCGCGCACGGCCGTGGGCCACTCGGCCATGCGCGCCATCGACTCGGCGTCCGAGCCGAGCCCGTGCAGGATGATCACCACGGGCAGCTTCTGGCGCGGGTCGGTGTTGCTGTGGCCCGCGGGCCAGGCCACGATCACCCGTCGCCCGTTCTGGCCCTCGACGGTGACCCAGCTCGCCCGCACGCCGTCGACGCCGAGGTCGACGTCGTCGAAGAGCCCACACCCGCCCACCAGCCCGGCAAGGAGCACGGCGGCGAGCAGGGTCGCCACGCGCCGGCGGTGGCGGTGGGGGTGGGGGGCGGTACGCGGGGAGTCCACGAACCGAGAGTAGGTAAGGCCGGGCCTGGGGTCCCAAGCGGGGCCCCTGTGACCGTTGGCCGAACTGCGCCGGCTCTCAGGAACGCCCGCGCCGGGCCCGGCCGGCGCGGGCCTCAGGACGCGCCCAGTTGCAGGCGCACCCCGCCGGGCGTGGCCACGGCCACGAAGGGCCCGTGTGCGCTGGCGGCCGCAGTGCCGGCGACCCATCCGGCGCCGCGCAGGGTTGCGGCCGCCACTCCGGGGTCGTCGACCGTGCAGCGCAGGGCCCACAGGCCACCGACCAGGTGCGGGGGCGACAGGGTGACGCCCGGGTCGTCGGGGAACTCGAGCAGCTCCAGGCGCAGCGGGTCGACGGCGGCGTCGGCCAGCATCGTCATGCGTATGGGCACGGGCGAACGGGGAAGGTCGAGGTAGGTCGACACCTCGGCCTCGGTGAAGGCCAGGTCGATCCCCTTGGTGAGCCCGGCGGCCACCAGCAGCGCGGCCTCGGCGTCCATCCGCTCGACGCACCACACCACGGAGTGACCCTGCGAGAACAGCGGGACCGGGCCGCCGGGGCCGCCGTCGTCGAGCAGTGACGGGCGACGGTGGGTCGACTCCACGAGCACCACGGCCAGGCCGTCGGGGCCGGGCACCAGGCACTGGCGCATGGTCACCGGCCCGACCGACAGGGTGCCCACCGGGCCGGCACCGATGCCCACGAAGGCGAGGTGGTCGAGCGCCTCGTCCATCGACCACGTGTAGATGTCGAAGGCCCGCGCCGTGCGCTGGAAGCCGGCGGGCAGCCCGCCGGCCCGGTCGCATCCGACCACCCACACCGCGGGCCGTTCGGCGCCGGGCGTCACCAGCCGGGTCTCGGTGGTGACGCGGTCGAGGCCGTACAGGGCGGTGGCCTCCCCCGGCCCGACCTCCCTGGTGCCCGCCTCGACGAGGCCGAAGGCGCCGAGGAAGGCGCACGTGGCCTCGGGCGACGTGGCCCCGACCACCAGACCTTCGGCCGACCGCGTGAGCACGGCGTCGGGGCCGGGGGCGGGGACGTTCGAACCGGCGGTCACGGCAGTGGGCGTCGGCTCGTCAGGAGGGCTCGAAGGCGAGCTCGCCGAACAGGAACCACGCCGTCCGGTCGCCGTCCAGCACCCGCCACACCGACGACATGGTGTGGGCGTCGTCGATGAGGAAGTCGCGCCCGGCGATCTTGAGCGCCGTGCCGTGCACGTGCTGCGAGGTGTACAGCGCCCGGCCGTAGCCGGTGGCGTTGCCCCACACGTCGGGGCCGTCGAAGGTGTGCAGGTTGGCGTTGCGGAACCGCTCGTAGGACCACTCGTGCTCGAGCAGGCCGGTGAGGGTGACGGTCTGTCGGGCCCGCAGCAACGAGGTGGGCTCGTGCGCGATGCGCACCTGCACCTCGCCCGCCGGTTTCTGGTCGCCGTCGTAGGCGTGCATGCGCCCGGTCCACGTGCCGGCCTGCTTGGCGGGCAGCGTGTGGGGCAACTTGGCGTTGACCCTCTCCGAGGCGCACCATGCGTCGATGCGCTCCCGGGTGGCGGCGTTGGCCTCGTAGTCGAAGGCCACCTTGTAGATGCCGTTGAACACGCACAGGATCTTTGGGCCCTCGTACAGCAGCGACGAGTACACCTGGGTCTCGCCGTCGTCGAGGATGTGCACCATCGTGCGCAGGTCGGCCTGCCACGCGGGTGAGTAGTAGTGGGCGTCCACGAGTGCGCCATAGGGCTGGCCGGCGCCGTAGAAGTCGGGGCCCATGTAGATGCGGTCCCGGTCGGAGTCCTTCACCCCGAAGGCGAACTCGACGAACTCGAGTCGGGGCCGCAGGGGGCCGATCCCGTCGAACAGGGTGTGCATGTAGTAGGTGGTCCCACCCTGGTCGAACACGCTCGAGCGGTTGACCTTGATGAACCCGGTGTGGTTGCCCTCGGCGTCCCACACCGCCGGGTTGCCGTACCACTCGCCCTCGATGCGCTGCTGCCAGCCGCTCGCGGTCTCGGCGCCGCTGCCGGTGTCGGTGTCGGTGTCGCTCATCGTCGGCGCTCAGTTCCCGCCCGCCGTGCGCAGCGTGTTGCGCACCGCCTCACTCTGCTCCTCGCCCACCAGCTGGGTGACCCGCTCCCACACGTGGTCGACCTCGGGGTTGAAGATCGTGTCGCGGCTGGCCCGGTCGCGCGCCGTCAGCGTTGCGGCGGTGGCGCCCGGGACAGCCTCGACGGGCACGCCGTTCTCCACGAGCCCGAACCAGTGGTCGCGGTAGGCCGCGACGGTGTCGGCGATCTCGGTGAAGGCCGACAGGTTGGCCCGGTTGGCCATCATCCAGCACGACATCACCTGCCACTGGAGGGGCTCGAGGTTGGCCGGGGTGAGGCCCTCGAGGGCCATGCCGGCGCGGCGCACGTCGTTGAGCGGCACGTAACAGGCTTCGAGGTACCGGTGGTTCACGCCGGGGTCGACCCTGGGGATCATGTCGAGGTGGAAGGCGAACTCCTGGGACGGGTCGCCCCCGGGAGGGCCGCCGGCCTGCACGGAGTCGAGGGTGAAGTGCGGGACCGCGCTGGCCTCGGGGGTGAAGGCGAACAGCATGTGGGAGTCGAGGCCGATCATGGCGACGGTGAGGCCCACGTAGACGAGGGTGCACACGCCGTCGCGCTCGAACAGCCGCAGCATGCCGACCGGGTCGGGCGTCATCGGGCTGGTGAGGGTCATCAGCGGCCCACCGTCGGGGCCGGGGCGCTCGGCGAGCTGCAGGCGGGCGACGATCGAGTTGACCGTGTCGTCGCACAGGGTGAAGGACGGGCGGTCAGCCACGGGTGGCCTCCTGGGTGGTGTCGTCGGTGAGGTCGGCGGCCGTGTCGGTCGCCGTGTCGGTCCCGGCCCGGTTGCGGGCATGGATGGCGGCATGGGACTCGATCTCGCTGAGCACCCAGGCATTGGCCAGGTCGGGGTTGTCGCGGCGGCCCGGCGAGGGGATCACGGTGTACACGCGCTTGTCGTCCGTCGTGAGGATCTGGTGGGGCTGGATCCCCCACCCGCGGTCGTAGGCGTCGGTGCGCCACCGGCGGAAGGCGAGCGAGACGGCGTCGGACTTCACGTTGAGCTCGGCGCCCAGCTCGAAGGGCACCAGCTCGGGCCGCTGGCCCTCGACCGTCTGCTGGTCCTCGAAGAAGATCTTCTGGGTGCGCCGGTACGTGTCCTGGTCGGCCCGCAACAGCGACACGGCCCACGACTGGGTGAAGAAGTTGCGCGCCGCGATCCAGCGCGAGGCGGTGTGGTTCTCGTCGATCGGCACGTGGGCGGTCCAGATGCGGATCTGGCCCAGCGGCAGGTTCACCTCGAGCATCGAGGTGTTCGGGAACATGATGCCGACCTTGGTGTGCACCGGGGGCCGCTCGCCACTCTTGCGCAGGTACTTCCACATGCCCTGCGCCGGCGGCGGGTCGAGGTCGACCTCGGCGAAGATGGACCGCAGGAAGCGGCCGTCGTCGCTCCAGTCCTCGGTGATCTCGTGGTCGGGCACCTCGGGCTTGTCGGGGTTGCCGAAGCTGCCGGCGTGCACGAAGGGGGCATGGGCGATGTCGGCGCCGTTCTCGATGACCCGCTCGTAGTTGGCGTTCCAGATGAACTCGCCCTCGACCATCCGGTAGCCCTCGCTGACCGCGCCGGCGACGGGGTCGAGGCCGGGCAGCTCGGGCAGCGGCGGGCGCTCGGCCTCGGGCAGGTCGCCGAGGAACGCCCAGATGAAGCCGTAGCGCTCCACCGCCGGGTAGGTGTCGGTGCGGGCCTTGCGGGGGATCGCCAGGTCGGGCCGCGCCGCGGGGATGCGCACGCAGGCACCCTCGTCGTCGAACTGCCAGCCGTGGTAGGGGCAGACCACGCAGTTGTGGCCGTTGGCGCCCTTCTGCACCCAGCCGCCCGACAGGGCGCCGCCGCGGTGCACGCACAGGTCGGACTGCACCACCGGCGCGCCCGCGTCGTCGCGCCAGACCACGAGGTCCTGGCCGAGGGCCTTCACCCTCACGGGCGTGTCGGTCACCTTCGAGCCGTGCTGGATGGAGTACCAGTAGTTCTTGAGCATCACTGCGCCCTTTCCGCGTTGGCGTGTCGTCGTGGGTCGTCGGCCGGGGGCGGGGTCAGGCGCCGGGCCGGTCGAGCCGGCGCTCGGCGCCCCAGAGGGCCCCCACGAGGCGCCCGGTGAGTTCGGCGCCGTAGTACCGCTCGCCCAGCACGTTGGCCGGATCGGTCTCGGCGATGAGGCGGCGCACGTGCAGGTCGCGCTCGGCCAGGGCGCCCCGCTCGTCGGCAGGGACGGCCTCGGCCGCATCCACCATGGCCAGCCAATCCGTCACCCGCTGCTCGGCCAGGCGGCCGATCTGCTCGATGCGCTCCTCGGCGCTCACCTGGCCGTCGCCGCCCTTGACCACGAAGCAGTAGGCCGTCTGCGACACGTGCTGGCGCACCACCAGGGTACGGCTGGTGAAGTAGGAGAGGCCCTCGTCGGCCTTCAGTTCGAGGAAGCGGTCGTTGGTGGGGCCGTAGTACTTCTGCAGGTAGTCGTAGTCCACGAGCAGGTCGGTTCGGGGCAGGTAGTCCTGGTAGAACCAGAGATCGGGGAGCGTGCCCCAGGCGAAGGCCAGGTGGGGCACGCCGACCTGCGGGCCGAGCCAGCAGGTGAGGTGCATGTTGGTGAACCCGGTCTCCGGGTCGCCCATCCAGGAGTGGACCATCCAGTCCATGTCCGCTCCGCTGAAGGCGTTGAGCTCGCCCCGCCAGCCGGTCCCGCCGTCACCGTCGGGACCGCCGTACGAGGCCAGGTCGGCGTAGCCGGGGTCGGCGGTGAGCTCGAAGCGCTCGGCGATGCGGGCCTTCTGGGCCGACATGATCGACCAGAGGGCGTCGAAGGTGGCCCGGTTGTCGACCTCACCCCGGTCGTCGAGGATCTCGACGACGGTGTTGAGCGTGTCCCCCATGTGCGCCTCCCGAGTAGGCCGAGCGTATCTGTTCCGCTTGTCGGAACGTCGTTTCGAAACAGGATAGCCTTGGGCCGCCGGGCGCCGTCAATCGCTTGTGGCGCCCCCGCGGCCTGGGCATCCTACCGTTGGGGTGGGCCGATCGCCCCGGCCCGTCCCGGCCCCGGCCGACCACCAAACACGGGCTCCAACCCACAGACCCAACCCACAGGACAGTCCTCCGTGCACCGCAGCTACCTCTACGTCCCCGGCGACCGACCCGACCGGCTGGCCAAGGCCCTCGGCCTCGGCGCCGACGCGGTGATCGCCGACCTCGAGGACGGCGTGGCCCCGGAGGCGAAGGACGCGGCCCGCGCTGCGGTGGCCGCGTTCCTCGGCGACGGCGCGGCGTCGGGCGGTCCCGGGGTGGCCGCCGACGGGCCCGAGGTGATCGTGCGGGTGAACCCGGGCGCGCTGTTGGCCGCCGACCTGGGCGCCGTCGTGGCCGCCGGCGTGTCGGCGGTGTACCTGCCCAAGGCCG